>Ga0210405_10000759_pt1 | contig 40409 bp, 34 predicted proteins | sample IncBWH11MmetaG_FD_155492 | JGI IMG/M metagenome (GOLD analysis project Ga0210405, IMG submission 155492) | Forest soil microbial communities from Barre Woods Harvard Forest LTER site, Petersham, Massachusetts, United States - Inc-BW-H-11-M | ecosystem: Environmental > Terrestrial > Soil >... | reverse complement strand
ATGGCCAGCCCAAGAAAGAATTTCGCACCCGCACGGGCCACCTTGACAATCATTTTACCGTAGGCCCGGCCATGCTTTGGTCTCCCTTCCTTCTAGCCGCTCATGGAGCTGTTTTGCTTGCGAGGGCGCTGGGATCCCACGTATCTGCCGATGGCTTCTCTTCTCCCTATCGCTACGCCATGGCCCTTGGCACCGGCCTGTACGGATTTCTTGGCTTGTTCCTTTCCTTCCGTCTCGCCTGCAAATATGTCGGGCCGCCGTGGTCCTTCGTCGCAACCGTTTCGATCTGGTGGGCCAGTTCTCTTCCGGTTTACATGTATTTCAACCCGTCCTGGTCGCATGCCCACTCTGCTTTTACCGTTGCATTGTTTCTCTGGTATTGGGATGCCACGCGAGAACACCGGAGCCTGAAGCAGTGGCTGTTGTTGGGTGCGATCACAGGGCTGATGCTGGACGTTTATTACGTGAATCTGATGGTCGTTACTGTATTGGCTGTCGAGGCAGTGGGGCAGTATACGTATGTTCTCCGTTTTGGTCGCTCGTCCTCTCCGAGTCACCCCCAACTTTTGGCCCGCTACCTACTCTTCGGGTTGGTGGTCGGCCTGGTGATGATCCCCACGTTTGTCTCCCGCTCGATTGTGTACGGCGGACCTTTCGAGACTGGCTATCCCTCTATCCGTGATTTTCTCTGGCGGTCTCCGGTCTTTTTCAATGTTTTATTTTCCTCCAATCATGGGCTTCTGTCGTGGACGCCACTTCTGGGCTTTGCGATTCTCGGATTGGTCCTTTTTGTGTTTCGCTTCCCCAAGGTCGGAATTCCATGTTTCATGGCTATGGTGGCATTTTATATTCTCATTTCTTTTTATCCGGATTGGGCGGGCATCTCATCCTATGGCAACCGGTTTTTTATTTCTTTGACTCCGCTCTTTATTCTCGGCCTAGCCTATCTTCTGGAGCACATAGCCGCGCACTTCCCTAAGCCGCGGACCGCCTTGGCAGCTTCCTCCGGTGTGCTGACCTGCTTCGCGCTGTGGAATCTGGGGTTCATCTATCAGTGGGGAACGCACTTGGTGCCGGCGCGAGGAGCCATCTCGTTTCGCCAAGCCACGTACAACCAGTTTTATGTAGTGCCCAGCCAACTGATTTCCCAGATTCGTTCGTATATGTTCCGGCGCAGCGATCTAATGCGCCAGATTGAACGGCGGGATATCGAACAACAGAATAACGCTCCGAAGAACTGATCGTTCTGTAGAGGACGTGATAGCACAGCCCTGGTCCGAGCCTCGGATTGATTTTTTCTGCTATTCTCTAAACGGTATAGACGGTTACTGAATTAAATTGCTCTTTATGTCTTCTGTGACTTCCAACTCAGCGGTAGCAGCCCGCCTAGCGAGTCCCTCAGCCGGTTACGGTCCCGTCCGCATTGAGCCTCCGCGCGGCTGGTTCAAGTTGCGCCTGGAAGAGCTATGGGATTATCGGGAGCTGCTCTACTTTTATGTCTGGCGCGACGTCAAGGTCCGCTACAAGCAGACCGTCATCGGCATCGCCTGGGTCGTTCTGCAGCCGCTAATGACCATGGGTATTTTCACTCTTTTCTTCGGTCGTCTCGCCAAGCTCCCCTCCAATGGCCTCCCTTATCCCGTTTTCTATTTCGCCGCGCTGGTTCCCTGGGTCTACTTCTCCACCGCGCTTCAGAATTGCACCAGCGTCGTCGTAGACAATCAGCGCGTCATCACCAAAGTTTATTTCCCACGCCTCGTCCTCCCACTATCCGCCGTCGTTTCTGGCCTGGTGGACTTTGCCATCGGTTTCATCGTCCTCCTCGTGGTCACGGCCATCTACGGCATTAAGCCTACGCTCGCGGTGCTTTGGCTGCCCATACTGTTGCTTCTCGCCGTGCTCACCGCCCTTGGAGTTGGCCTCTGGATGTCCGCCCTCAACGCTCTCTATCGCGACGTCCGTTATGTCGTGCCCTTCCTCATCCAATTCTGGATGTTCGCCTCCCCCGTCGCCTATCCCAGCTCGCTTGTCCCGCAGGGCTGGCGCTGGCTCTACGGCCTCAATCCCATGGCCGGCGTCATCGACGGCTTCCGATGGGCCCTAACGAGCCACGGCGTCGCCCCCGGTCCGCTCATGCTTGTCTCCGCCTCCGTAGTCCTGGTCGTCCTCCTCAGCGGCCTCTTATTTTTTCAGCGCATGGAGGGTACGGTTGCCGACCGCGTCTAGCTCCGTTTTGGTTGTTTGCCTTTGTAGGGGCACGGCATGCCGTGCCCTTACGGTTTCACCCGTTGAGGCTCGCGACCAATGAGCACAGTCGTCATCCAGGGCGAAGCTCTAGGCAAGAGCTACCATCGGGGTGCTCTTCAGCACAGCACGCTCCTCCGTGATCATCTCAGCCGAATGCTGAAATCACCTCTCTCCGTCTTCCGCCGCCCCAAAGATGATATCTTCTGGGCTTTGAAAGATGTCTCCCTCGAAGTCCGCGAAGGCGAAGTCCTCGGCCTAATCGGCCGCAACGGCTCCGGCAAGACTACCCTCCTGAAAATCCTCTCGCGCATTACAAAACCAACCACCGGATGGGCAGAGATTCACGGACGTGTTGGTAGCCTCCTCGAAGTCGGCACCGGCTTTCACCCTGAACTGACCGGCCGCGAGAACACCTTCCTCAGCGGTGCGATCCTCGGCATGGGCAAGAGCGAGATCAAGCGAAAATTTGATGAAATTGTCGCTTTCGCCGAGCTCGAACAATTCATCGACACACCCGTAAAGCACTACTCCAGTGGCATGTATATCCGTCTCGCTTTCGCCGTTGCCGCACACCTGGACCCAGAGATCCTCTTTGTGGACGAAGTGCTTGCTGTGGGTGACGCGGCTTTCCAGAGGAAATGCCTGGGGAAGATGGGCAATGTATCAAGGCAAGGCCGCACGATCATTCTCGTGAGCCACAACATGGCGGCCATCAAAGCGCTCTGCTCACGGTGTATCATTCTGGACAAAGGCGGCATTGAGTTTGCCGGTCCTACCGACGAAGCGACAGCTCGATACTATGCTGAATCCCTTAACATGAACGGTGGCTCTGATCTCTCAAGTCGCCTCCACCAGGGAAATGGCAAAGCTCGCTTTACTGCCATCTGCATTCAGCCGCTCTCTGCCTCTGGCGCGCGCGTCGAGAATGCTTATCCTGGATGCAATCTCAGCGTCGACGTAACCGTGGAATGCGCCGCTCCCTTCGCCGAATCCAACTTAGCGGTGATTTTTTACGACTCCAGTGGCTATCGCGTGATCGACACGAACACAGCTCAGAAGGGACAGTTCGTAAGCCTGAGGGCTGGCCAAACCGCTAGGGCCAACTTCCTCCTTCACGAAGTGCTGCTGAAACCCGGCAAATATTTTGTCGGTCTTTGGCTCGGCAGGGACACTCTGGAGACCATTGATGACATCGAGTACGCCACAACCCTCAACTTTGTCGAGAACGAAGAAACCAGCCGCCATTCTGTCGTTTTTCCGGGCATGTATCTTTGCAGATTCGAAGATACAATCACAATCAGTTAATCAAGCTCTATGAGCGCTCTTGCTAGATTCTGGGACCAATATCAGGAAAAGCGACTAACCAAAGCCGTCCTTCCGTACACGCTCGTCAGCCTCGAGCGGATACACAATCTTTACGTTTTGGCTCGGCGCATCGAAAACGAGCGTGTTCCCGGCGACGTAGTCGAGTGCGGCGTATACAATGGTGGTACCGCTGCCGTCTTGTCAAGATCCGCAACTCACTCTGATCTGGAGCGTAAAGTCTGGCTCTTCGACTCCTTCAAAGGTATGCCGGACATCACAGAACGGGACGGAGATCAAGCGCAAGAGTACGTCGGAAAAATTCTAGGAAACGTTGAACAGGTAAGAGCTCTACTACGAAAGACGGGGAGCGACCTCAACCGTGTCCGCGTCGCTGAAGGTCTTTTCAAGGACACCTTTCCGACCGTCAATATTCGAAATATCGCGCTTCTTAATATAGACGCAGACTGGTATGAGTCGGTAAAGATTTGCCTCGAAAAATTTTACGATTCTGTTGTTCCAGGCGGCTTTGTCTCCATCGATGATTACGGTCATTGGCAAGGTTGCCGAGAAGCTGTCGACGAATTCTTTAAACATCGCGGCCTCTCGTATACCCTCCAAAAAGTGGATTACACCGCCCGTTGGTTCCAAAAGCTATGAGCGACGATGTCGTCTGTCCCCTGTGTCAACACTCTGAATCTACGGTTGAAGACACATTCGATGTTGCCAACGTTGCCCGGGAATGGATTAGGGTTTTCGGAATCAATATCCAACAAGAGATGAGCGACGTCTCGCAGTTTCGCTTGTACAAGTGCGCAGCCTGCGCCCTTGGTTTTTTTAAACCAGAGAACGTCGCGGGCTCTCCGGCGCTCTACGAGGCCTTGCAGGAGTTCGATTGGTACTACATGCCACGCAAATGGGAGCACGACGTAGCCCTCCTGGACATACATGGCTGCCGAAAGGGCATGGAAATCGGCTGCGGTACGGGTGATTTCGTCAAGCGCGTTCTGGAGGACAAGGAAATCGCCTTCGAAGGCTGCGAACAAAACCCGAGTGCTGTGAAGGCCGCTCGTCGGAAGGGCCTGCGAGTTCATCTTGAAAGTGCGGAGAATCTGGCGCAGCTTTATCCTGGTTCATACGATGTCGTGTGCTCCTTTCAGGTGCTGGAGCATGTCACCCGGCCCGGTTCCTTCCTTGATGCCGCTTCGATGTTGCTCCGTCCCGGCGGCAAGCTCCTCCTTGGTCTACCCAACGCGCAGAGTTTCCTGCGCCACCAATTTAATCTCCTTGATATGCCACCACATCACATGACGCGTTGGACCGAAGACGTGCTTCTCCATCTGCAGCAATTATTTCCGCTAAAATTAGTGCACGTTGCCTTTGAGCCACTACCGGATTACCAGCTGCATGACTACGTCGAGGCCTATTGGCGCGCGCTCTCCAAGTCGTGGCTGCGCATACCTTCTATCCCGGCGATACAGGAGCTTCTCACGAAAATTGTTCAACTATCTGGTCTGCGAAGATTCTTAACGGGCCAGACAGTCTATGTATGTTACACGCGGATTTGAGATTTCCCGATGAACTGTGTAAATCTTGTATGTGGCTCGCGATTTCATCTGCACTTGGACAATGTGGATTTCTACGCCGCTCCTGGCGCAGTGTTCGGTGGAGGCAGCAATCGTCTCGTTTGATGACTACCGCAAATTGGTTTCGGAAAGAATGGCCAAGCGTTCTCTGAATCTCGGCTGTCGGTAATTTCGAACTGGTGGTCCAGGGAAATGGGAGACATCCAAATGCAGGAGACCAAGTCCCCAAACGTCGCCACTGACAGGCCTATGAGACAGTCCGTGTTCGAGAGGACGCGCTACGCACCAAGTCTCCCACAGGAGGAGTTCATTGTTCCGCTTCTGCGTCGCGAGATTGAGTCCTGTATCGAGCGTTATGCAACCCCGGCAAGGGGAGCCGCTAAGGCCATTGATATAGGATGTGGTGGACAACCGTTCCGGACGCTTCTTGAGCAGGTTGGCTATACCTATTGCGGCGTCGACGTAAACCCGGGCGGAGGGCCGCCAGTGGATGTGGTATGTGCCGCGGACGAGCCGCTTCCCGGAGAGCTGCTGCGGCGAGGGCCGTTTGATTTCCTGCTGTGTACCGAAGTGGTTGAACATATGGCCGATTGGCACGGAGGATTTGCGAACTTCGCCATGCTCCTGGCGCCGGGCGGGCGCGCCCTAATTACCGCGCCATACTTTTACCAGTTGCACGAGGAGCCTTATGATTTTTGGCGGCCGACCCTGCATGCCATCGATTATTATGCGCGGCGGGCGGGGCTTCAGACGTTGTACCGCCAACCGGCCGGAGATGGGTGGGACGTCCTCGGCACTTTATTGGCGACTTGCAAATTCGTACCGACCTCGACCCGCTTTGGAGATCGTGTCCTGGCCAAGACGATTCGTGTGGCCAGCCGATGGATGTTTCGTGCCATATTGCGAGGGAAGCTCCAGCCACGGGTGAGAGCTGAGGCTCCACTGTATTTGTCAAACGTAGTCGTCCTCGAGAAGTCTCAGTGCGGTTAAACGCTTACATGGCTGCGTCCGGTATCCTATTTGTCAGCCACGACGCGACACGCACAGGAGCGCCGATCGCACTCCTTCATTTCCTCCGCTGGTTTAAGAGGAATGGCAATCGACCATTCTCCGTCTTGCTCGGCGGAGGCGGTGAATTGGTTCCTAACTTCGAGGAACTCGCGAATACCTGGTCGATCGATCGAAGCCACTGGCGTCCCGGGGCACTGCCGACCCGAATTCTTAAGCGAGCTCGTTTTGGGGCGTTGGGGCGTTGCGCCCAGACCGCAGAGACGCGGAGATTTGCGGCAAAGTGTTCCCCCGGTCTGGTTTATACGAACTCCATCGCAAGCGCCCGCGTTCTCGAAATACTTGCGCCTCAAGTTCCAATATTGACTCACGTGCATGAGATGGGATTCCTGTTCCACACCCTGCGAGGCCGAGCGCTAGCACACCTGCTTTCACAGACGAGCCAATTTATTGCGTGCTCGAAAGCAACCCGAGACAACTTAGTGCATGAGAACGCAATAGAGGGAACGCGGGTTGAAACTATCTACGAATCGATTCCAGTCGACCAGGTTCGCCGGGAACGAAGCCGCCAACAGGTCTTGCAGGAACTACGAATTCCCGGTGATGCCCTGCTCATAGTGGGAAGTGGGACGGCCGATTGGCGCAAGGGTACGGATCTTTTCATTCTGCTCGCCCGCGAGGTGTGCCAACGCCACAGGCGCGCGTACTTCGCATGGATCGGTGGTGGTTCGACATTGGAGTTTGAACACGATGTTCGCGTTTGCGGACTCACCGAAAAGATGCGCTTCACAGGTGCAGTAGTGAAACCGGCGGACTACTTTGCTGCGGCCGATGTTTTCGTGCTCACCTCGAGGGAGGATCCCTACCCGCTTGTGTGCCTTGAGGCGGCCGCGCTCGAGAAACCGATCGTTTGTTTTGAGGGTGCCGGTGGGGCTCCGGAATTCGTCGAAGAAGACTGCGGTTTCATCGTGCCATACCTTGATATCATGGTGATGGCTGACAAGGTGATGTCCTTACTCGATTCTCCGGACCTTCGGATCGCTTTCGGATCGGCCGCGCGGCGCAAGGTCGCGCAACGCCACGACATCAACGAGGTTGCGCCGCGTATCACGGAAATCATCGAACGAACTATTGCGTGCGGGCGTAATGGCGATCGATATGACAAACTTGGCTCCTAGAAACTTGAATTCGAGCAAGTCGCGATCCGCGCAACGGCAAGAGTTGGAGTGCATTGTGGATCAGAGCATCGAGTATGCCTAGTGTCAGCGTCATCATCCCGAACTATAACCACGCGCATTTTCTGCGGCGGCGAATTGAGAGCGTGCTGGGGCAGACGTTCCAGGATTTTGACCTAATTCTGCTGGACGATTGTTCGACCGACGAAAGCCGATCGATCCTCATGGAGTATGCCAATGATCCGAGGGTAAGAATCGAGTTCAATGAGGTCAATTCGGGCAGCACGTTTAAGCAGTGGAATAAGGGCGTGCGGCTTGCGCGGGGTGAGTACATCTGGATTGCCGAATCCGATGATTACGCCGACGAGCGGCTGCTGGAGAGGCTCGTTCCATTACTCCGTTCCGAACCAAGTTCAGTATTTGCCTACTGTCGATCATGGCGAATTTTAGCGGACGGCCAGATCAGCGGAGCCTGGGATGTGGATCTGGATCCGCAAAGGTGGAGAGCGGATTTTTGGGCTGACGGGCGCGAAGAATGTCAGAACTATCTCATCCGGCGGAACACAATCACTAATACCAGTTCGGTGCTTTTTCGGAAGGAAGCATATGTGCGAGCGGGCGGCGCAGACGAAAGCCTAGTCCTTTGCGGCGATTGGAAATTATGGGCAGCGATGGCGCTTACGGGAAGAATTGCATACTTAGGAGAGCCTCTTAATTACTACCGGTTACATGACACGAATGTTCGGACAAAATGTCAACGGCTGGGGGTTGGACCGGTTGAATATCTAGAAGTTATTCACTGGATTCTTCAGAGAGTAACTCTTTCAGACGCTGTTCTGAGGAAGCTTTCCGAAGACGCTTTTTCACTTTGGACCCCGGAAGTGGAGGTTCTAGCCAAGAGAGAACCCAAGGTGGCCCTTCGAGTCATTGATGAATTCTTGCAGCTGTCTGGTTCTGAATGCGTCGAACGATCGGTTCTCGCCAATGCGTGGCTGACAACTGCGGGCATCTACTACCGGCAGGGTCAACCTAGTAAGGCGATGGTCTCGGCGGGGCGTGCGATCCTGGTTCGTCCCATCGTTGCGGGCCGGCCGGTCAAGAGGGCACTGACGCGTCTGGCCGCAGCATTCAGGAGTTGACAGCGGCTGCAAAGGTAGCTGTTGTGGCCTTAACCGAGCTGGAAAAACCCACTGATAGACCGGTGAAGCATCATTCGAGTTGCATGGGCGTCCGGCTGGCCGACAGCACATATTGAGCCGAAAACTCTGTTGGCGGTTGTTCTCGCAGCAGTCTCGAAATGACTCTGGTGCTCTGTTACTCTAATTAAGATCTGTCTGCCTGTACCTTCACTAGAGACCCACGGCAGGAGTGTTTCGGGGTCCGAGAAAAAGCCGTATGAAAAGCTTGTCTAACTCCAAGGAAAATCACAGCTCTGCCGGCAAGCAAGCAGCCGCAAACCTCCCCACCCTTGCAATCCTTCGCTGTGAAGATCACGGGAACTTGGCCGAAGTTTTGAATCGGCTGCACCTTGTATCGCCCTCCCTTTTGCCTGCTTCTTTGCCGCGCAAGGTGGTTATCAAACCGAATCTTTGTGACGTGGTTTCCTGGGAAGCCGGTGTTACGACTGATCCCTCGTGGCTGCCGGTTCTTGCCGCGGAGTTGCGCGTCATCCGTCCCGATGTGCAGATCGTGGTGATCGAATCAGACGCCGTCAGCGCGTACAAAAACTACCGCTCTTGCGACGAAACTTACGACAGGTTGGGTTACCGAGATCTTGCACGTAAAAATGGGATTGAGCTTGTCAATCTCTCGAAATCGGAATCCATCGAAATTTCCATGGATGGCATCCCCATGCCGATTCTGATTTCTGAGTTGTTTCTCGAAGAGTTCTATTTCATTTCCATTGCCAATTTGAAGGTGCACCCCTACGAGCGAATGACGGCGATCTTAAAGAATGCTCTTGGGCTCCTTACGGATGCAGATATCAGTTCGCTTCATCCCTATCTCTCACTTCTGATCAGTCAGCTGCACCGTCTTTGCCCTCCCGATCTCTCTATTGTGGATGGGCGGATTGGTCTGCAGGGGCAGGGGCCCATCCTTGGTGATCCAGTGCGCATGAATTCCATCATCTTTTCGAATGACGCCTTGGCAGCCGATGTGGCGGCCTGCAAACTCATGATGATCTCGCCCGAAGAGGTTCCACACTTACGAAGGGTAGCCGCAGACATGGAGCGTGATTTCCCAGAAGTTCAGCTCCCTGCCGACATTCATCCCCGCTCCTTTGCGTTTAACGCTTCTAGTCATGGTGACATCTTGCTGAAGTTTGCAAACCGACGGCTGCACCGCTCCTCGGAGCTGTTCACGAATCGTTGGCTTGATCGGTTCCTCCGATTCAAGCGTGAACCGGTGAAATTTGCGACCGAGGCCGTTCCCAAGCTGGTGAGGCGACTCCATGCCCGATAGACTTCGCCTGGGATTGGTTGGCGTTGGACCGGTCGTCGAGAGGTATCACCTGCGCGCGGTTCGCGGCGTACCGGAAGTCCAGCCCGTCGCTGTGGTTGATATCAATGAAGAGCGTGTGTGCCAGTTTGCGCTGCAACAGGGTTTTCCTCTAGCCACCACCCGCCTGCAGGATCTGTTCGGAAAAGTGGATCTAGCCATTGTCGCGCTGCCGAATGGCCTGCATGCCTCAGTCGCCTGTGAGCTGTTGTCTAGCGGCATCCACGTTCTTTGTGAAAAGCCCATGGCCCGAAATGTCCCGGAATGCCAGGCCATGATCGAGGCTGCCCAGGACGGTGGTGTACTGTTGTGTATTGGCCACAACCGAAGATTTCGGAACAACGTGACCTTGGCAAAACGCCTCATAGAAAAAGGCATTCTGGGTGAAGTGACCCGCATCGAAGCGGAGGAAGGCAGCCCCGCCGACTGGCCACGTTCTCCCGCCTACTTTGACCCTACCCAGGCCGGGGGCGGCGCCTTGATCGACGTTGGGATTCACTCCATAGACCTGATTCGCTGGTTGGTCGGCGAATTTGGGAAGATTGAATATCGCGGAAATGGTACGGCAACAACCGTCGAGAGTGAAGCGGAGCTTCGCTTCCGAATGACCAACGGAGCGCAAGGAAAACTTCTGGCCAGCCGGACGTGGGACTTACAGCAGCACATTCGCATCACGGGCTCGGAAGGCTATCTCGACATCGGTCTCTGGAGCGATAACCTGCGCATGCGCAGTAACAAGGGTAAAGCCTTCCAGCAATTGCCACATCTCGATGCCTACGTGAGCCGGCGCCCTCCCCAGGATCCTTCTTTTGTGCTGCAGTTGAACAACTTCGTAAATGCCATCCGCGGGAAAGAGAAAGTTCTGGTCGATGGGTTTGAAGGAATGGCTGCCGTTGAGGTGGTCACCCGGGCCTATGATCACTCTGCGCCGCTTGACGCTTTACCCGCCGAGCTTGCCGGGGGCGCCGGATGAGAGATTGCGATCACCACCGAAACGGCCGATACTCTTGGTTCTTATTTTCGTGCAAGTTACCCAAGCTCAAGAATTCGCAAGGAGAAAGATGCAGTGGAGCGCATTACCGCATACACTCCAGCCTATAACGTTTCCGAATATCTGGCGCGCACCATTGAAGGGCTTCTCGCGCAAACGCGTCCGTTCGACGAAATTCTGGTTATCGATGACGGCTCCCGTGATAGTTCAGCGGAAATCGCGTCCAGCTACCCGCAAGTCACACTGATCAAACATCCTGTGAACAAGGGATTGGCCGCGGCTAGAAACACGGCATTGCGTGCCGCTCGCAACGAGCTTGTGGCTTCCGTGGATGCCGATGTGGTTGCCGATCCGAACTGGATCGCCACCCTCCTTCCGCATCTGGACGATCCGAAGGTGGCAGGTGCTGGCGGCATCCTCATCGAAGGGGTACAGACCACGCTGGCCGATCGCTGGCGTCGCGCGCGCATGGCACAGGAATGGGGCCCCCAATCCATCCGCAATCCCCGCTTTCTTTATGGCTCCAACAATGTATTCCGGAAGTCCCCCATCTTGGAAGCTGGCGGGTACAACGAATCGCAGCGCACCTGTGGCGAAGACCCAGATCTTGCGATCCGGCTCCGGGCTCGAGGCTGGGAGCTAGTGTATGATCCCGCGGCACGCTCCACTCATTTGCGTCATGACAACCTGAAATCCGTACTAGATATGTACTGGCGCTGGTGGAAATTCGGTAATCAGGCGTATCCCAACGGCATTAGCCTGCGCTCCTGGCTGGGCCATGCGCTTTTCATCCATTTCAAGTATAACTTTCTGGTGCCGGCAAAAACGGATCTTCACGCCGGTCGTCTCGACCTACTGGCAATGGATTTTCTCGCGCTGGGTTATATGCCCTATCGGGATTTCCGTCTTTGGCGGAATGGCACAGCGAGTCCTGCGCCATAGAGGTCCTGAAGGAGGATCCCTACTTGCATGTTCTCGTCACCGGCGGTTGCGGTTTTATAGGTTCCCATGTCGCGCTTCATCTCTGCGCCGCGGGGCACAAGGTTTGCGTTATGGACAATCTCGTTCGCCGCGGCAGCGAACGAAATATCGCGGTCCTCTCTCGCCGCGGCGTAACTTTTTTCCATGGCGATGTGCGCAATCCGGAAGACCTCGGCAATCTTCCCGCTGGCATTGAGCTGATTTGCGATGCCAGCGCGCAGCCCTCGGTCGTCACTGGTTACACGAATCCGCTCTTCGATATCACCAATAACGGACTCGGCGCCATTCACATTCTCGAGTACGTCCGCCCTCTCCGCATTCCCCTGATCTTCTGGAGTTCGAATCGTGTGTATGGTGCGGACCGCTTGAATGCTCTCCCGCGCCGCGAAACTTCTACGCGTTTCGAGTATGATTCTGACGCATGGAATCGCCTTCCCGTCGAGCAGCGCCCTGCTGGGTTTCATCCTGTCCACGGCGTCTCTGAGGAATTTTCCATTGATGGCGGCGAGCGCAGTATCTACGGCCTTAGCAAACTCATCGCCGACGCGGCCTGCCAAGAATACGCCCATGCGTATGATCTACCCATAGTTGTGAATCGTTTCGGCGTAATATCGGGTGAGGGCCAGTTCGGACACACAGATCAGGGCTGGGTCGTTTGGTGGGCCATCGCGCATTGGTTTCAATTGCCGTTGACTTACCTGGGCTGGCAGGGAAAGCAGGTGCGCGACGTCCTGTTTGTTGAAGACATGCTTGGGGTGCTGGACCTGCAGATCAACCAGATCGCGCGTTTCCGCGGCGAAGTCTTCAATTTGGGTGGCGGCGCTGCGAATTCCGTGTCCCTCCGCGAAGCCACCACGGCCATGCAGGAGATTTCCTCTCGCGTCGCTCCCATCACTCAATCCGACAAGGCGCGCCAGGGCGACATCGTCCTCTACTGGACCGACAACCGAAAAGTACAGCAGCAGTTGGGATGGAAGCCGAAAACCGATTTGCCCGCAGGCTTCATTCGCATCTTTGAGTGGATTCGCGAGAACGAGAAGGAACTGCGCGAACGTTACGTAAAATGACAAATTCTTGCTTGAAGCCGCGACGCGGGCGAAGACCAGGCAGATCCGCGGGTATGGCTTCCGAGCTCAACTGAAGTGTTTCCCATGCCAATCTTTGATCCAGGTGGTGTGAGACGGTCATTGTTTGGGATCCAACGGCCGTGAGATAGACTTTCTGCGAGGGCTCGATAGTAACGCCAGAAGCCTGACACCTACAGGCAACGCTATGCTCATTGCGAAATGTGGGCGAGTTTAAGCTTCTTAGGCTTGCAAGAAAAAAGCGACAGAGGTGCTTCAGGAAGTATTGTCTGAACTTGCCAAAGCTGGTCTCAGAACCCATTTTTGTAAAATCGGTGTGCTTGTGCCTTTGAACCAAAGCTTTCACCGAAATATCGGGCTGCTCGTGTCAGTGGACATATAGTCGGGGAACAGTCCAGGTTTGAAGCATGTCCGAATATAAGTTATATACTTAGACCGTTTTTAGAAGAGTCTGGTGTGGATATTGAGAACAACCCTCTCCGCTTCGCAAACAAGACGAGGTCGTGTACCGGAGCTCGACGGATTGCGCGGCATAGCTATTCTCCAAGTGGTGCTGGCGCACTACTTTTACAATCCGAACCCAAAGTTGCCTGGACTTTTGCGGTGTATCCAATATGTCTTCGGTTTAGGTTGGACGGGAGTCGATTTATTTTTTGTCCTATCAGGATTTCTGATCGGAGGGATACTTCTCGATGCGCGTTCCTCTCCAGCGTTTTTCAAGACATTTTATATTCGCCGATTTTTTCGCATCATACCACTCTATTATCTTTGGCTAATTCTGTTCATCGTGTTTATTTATTTTGGTGGCCCAACAATTCTTTCGCACACACGGTTAGCCGTGCTCCCAAGAATTGATTGGTCCATTCTCGCCCACTTTTTGTTTCTGCAAAATTTGTGGGCATTCGACTTTGTAAATCTGGCTTATTCGTGGTTGGCGCCTCTCTGGTCGCTGGCGGTCGAGGAGCAATTCTATCTTATATCTCCTTTACTAATCTGGTTTCTTCCGAAGCGTCGGTTGGTCGTTGTTCTTTGGGCCGTGGTTGTTCTTGCGCCGTTCTGTAGAATCTTAGTTCGCCATTTGGTGCCCTATCAACCCTGGCCGGCCTATAGACTAATGCCGTGTCGCGCCGACTGCCTTGCCCTCGGAATGTTAATCGCAAACTATTGGCGGGATGAACAATTCCGGGCTCGGCTATCTGCCCGAGGCACGATCTTTTATAGCTTGTTGGCGGTACTGTTGGCGGGAGTTGTTGTTCTGGGTATCTGGTTTTCAAATCCAATTGGACTTTTGACTCAGACGATTGGTTACTCTTGGATTGCTTTCTTCTACGCTTTCCTGTTGATTGCAGTACTCAAAGATATTCGGTCACCATTGGCCAGAGTGGCCAGGATCAGATGGCTTCAAGAGGCGGGCCGGGTTTCATACTGCATGTATATCATTCATTCTATGGTCGGCTATTTTTGCTTTGGTTTTCTGATGAACCACTTTATTCACTTAACCCGATGGCGCAACGGAACCGTGGGACTGCTGGCGATTTCTCTCACCTATTGCATTGCCAAACTTTCCTGGATATGTTTGGAATATCCCTTACTGCGAATTGGGCATCGATACACCTACTAAGAGACTCCCGGCTTCGTGTAATTGTGGAATCGATCGTATCAAGTCACGCGAATTTCTTCCCGCGGCAGTGGTCGCACCAGAAAGGACGCTGTTGTCGCACGCACAAATAGGGTGGCCTGACCGGGTGGAATATGGCTGGCCGAAGTAATATAGACTTTCTGGCTGATTCTGAAACAAAAACCCGGACTGCTTAACAAACCGAGCAAGGGATAGCGGGATGAAAATTGAGGGCGTAGCTATATCCTGTTACAAGTTCGATGTGTACCTGACACGGCTCTGCGTGGCCAGCATTCGGTTCTGGTATCCGCATATTCCGATCTGGCTTTTGAAAGATCGGCATTACGGTGATTTCGACACTCGCGAGATCGAGAAGTATTGGAATGTGCAAGTGTATCCCGGCCGAGAGAAGACCTTGGGCTGGGGCTTCGGCAAGCTTGAGCTGATGACGGAATCGCCTGCACGACGACTCCTGCTTCTCGATTCGGATGTTGTCTTCGCGGGACGAGTAATTGAACGGCTTGAGCGGTTTGACGAAGATTTGATTGTGGACAAGGAAGATTTCGATACAAGCGCCGTCGAAGTCCAATTCTTTTCGGTGGATAAACTCCGTCAACTCGACCAGGAATTTTCATTCCCTGGTTACGGCTTCAACACCGGTCAAATCGTCGCGACGACGGGGTGTCTCAACAAGCAAGATTTTGATGGCCTCTTGGATTGGCAGACACGGACTGTCAAACATTCGGAAGTATTCAAAAAAGGCGAACAAGGCTTGTTCAATTATGTAGCTCTACGTAAGGCCCAGCACGGCGAACTGACCATCCACCGCGAGCCATTTATGGCCTGGCCGGGCGAAGCAGCCCGCGCGGAGCACATCCACCTAGAGGACTTAATTCCCGAAGGCCAGCAACAACAGGTGATTCATTGGGCCGGTTTGGGTTGGAGCAAATCGCTGGAAGAAATGCCAAGGCCAGAAATCCTCTTGCATTTTGAAGGGATATATTACAGCCGCATTCCGCTCGGGACTTGGCTACGGCGATGGCGACGTTTGCGATTTTCACTCCGCCACAGATTCACGACTCCAATTAAGATTGCCGCAAAGAAAGTCCTGCGCATGGCTGGATTTGCACGGGGCTCACCCTAAAGATACAAGGTGGGTTGGTTTTCTCTTCCGGGAGTTTCTGTCGCCCCCTCTCTTGGCCGGTGTAGAGGATCGGTTTGGCGCCCCGCACGACCATGGATACAAATTCGCGGAATCTGACGCATAATATTGATAGCCCGCCCAACTTCGATGGGGAGAAGCAAAGCTTTCAAATGAAGCCAAACACAGTTTTAGTTACCGGTTCCAGCGGACTGATTGGCTCGGAAGCCGTGGAACATTTCGACCGACAGGGCAATCAGGTCCACGGCATCGACAACAACATGCGCCAGGTTTATTTCGGTGATCCCGGTGACACTACCTGGAATCTCAACCGGCTCCGCGCAGTCACCAGAAATTTCACGCACCACAATGTTGACATTCGGGACCGCATTGCCCTCGAATCGCTCTTCCGTTCTCAGCGTTTCGACCTGATCGTACACTGTGCGGCGCAGCCTTCTCATGATAAGGCCCGCGATATCCCCATTCTCGATTTTGAAGTCAACGCGCTTGGCACTGTCAATCTTCTCGAAGCCACGCGCCTACACTGTCCTGAGGCGGTTTTCATTTTTCTTAGCACCAACAAGGTTTACGGCGATGCCCCCAACGAAGTTCCCCTGACTGAGCTGGACACCCGCTGGGAATACGCCCGGCTCGACGACTATAACGGTATTAATGAGAACTGCCGCATCGACCGCACCCTTCATTCGCTCTTTGGCGCGTCGAAAGCGTCTGCGGACCTGATGGCCCAGGAATATGGCCGCTACTTTGGCATGAAGGTCTGCATTTTCCGCGGGGGATGTCTCACCGGTCCATCGCACTCCGGCGTTGAACTCCACGGCTTCCTTTCCTACTTGGTGAAGGTGGCTATTTTCGGCGATACCTATTCGGTCTTCGGCTATAAGGGCAAGCAGGTCCGCGACAATATTCATAGTCACGATGTTGTGCGCGCTATTGAGGAGTTTGCGGCCAATCCAAGATGTGGCGAGGTGTACAACCTCGGTGGTGGCCGGGGAAACAGCATCTCCATGCTCGAAGCCATCCCCAAAATCGAACAAATGTCCGGCAAGAAACTCAATTGGAAGTATGTCGAGCAAAATCGCAAAGGTGACCACATTTGCTACATTTCTGACTTGTCTAAGTTCCGTTCTCACTACCCCAATTGGCGCATCACTCGCTCGCTCGACACTATTTTGGAGGAAATTATTGCCGCACAGAGCCGATTGCAAACGGCTTCGAGCGGCTCCTGATCCATACCGCATTCCGGGGGGCGGAAAATTTAGACCGCTAAAAGATGCCATTCGCAAGCGTACTCATTGATACTTACAATCACGAGAACTACATCGAGAGGGCAATCACGAGTGTCCTTGAGCAGGATTTTCCTGCCTGCGATCGGGAAGTCATCGTTGTAGATGACGGCTCGACGGATCGCACTCGCGAAATCCTCCGCAAATACCAGTCTAAAATCCGCATCCTCAATAAACAGAACGGCGGCCAGGCTTCCGCGTTCAATGTTGGCATTCCTGAATGTCGCGGCGAGATCATCGCTTTCCTCGACGGCGACGATTGGTGGGCACCGGGTAAACTCCGCCGGGTTGCTGAACTGTTATCCTCTGATGCTTCTCTCGGAGTTGTTGGGCACGCCATTATTGAAGCCTTTAACGACGGATCTGAGCGCGTCATCGCTCCCGAGCGTCCCCTGCGTCTCCGCCTTAATTCTGGCTATGCCGCGGACCTCTTTCGCTTGCACCGCTGCTACCTCGGTACCAGCCGCCTCGTTCTTCGCGCTCATGTTGCGCGGAAGCTCCTTCCGATACCCGAAGGCCTGGTCCTCGAAGCGGACGAGTATCTATTCATTCTGGCTGCCGCCATCACGGATGTGGCTGTCCTGACAGAGCCGCTGACTTACTACCGCCTCCACGGCTCGAATCTGTTCATGTCGCCGGGCGCAGGCTCGAATGGCGAACGCCGAAAGCAGCGTGTTTTTGCTACTCTTGCTACGGAGCTCCGGCGCGCCCTTCCCACCACGGGTGCTCCCCGGGATGCAGTCGCGTCCATTCTCGAATTTGTGGATGCTGAGGCTGCCCAGCTTCGCCTTAGAGTGGCTGGTGGGTGGCCCTGGGAGACCTTCCGCGCCGAAACCGCCATCTACCGCATCCAGCATCGCGACGCCTCTTGGAAAAACAAGCTTTTCCGCGGCTTCACAATGCTTCCAGCCTTGGCACTGCCTCCGCGGTGGTTTTACTCCATTCGCGCTTGGATTGCCGCACAGTCTTGGTACACTGCGGCCCGGAAGCGGTTTCTGCCCGTCCCGGGCACTACAAAAATCCAGTCGATTGCGGAAGGCGAGAATTATACTCGGCCGGAAATCCGTTGAACTCTATGCGTGACCTGAGTTCTCCATCAAACTCCGAACAAATGGGCGAACCCGTAACACGGGGAGGGTCAACATGCTCTCCGGATGTAGTTCGTTTGAAGGGCCGACTCCGCGGCCCTTTTTCTCTCATGCGCGTTGACGAGCTAGTCGCCTTCTCGCAGCCTCTCATCCACGACGCGAGCACAGCTTTCGTTGTTTTGTCCCGCGAAGTCATTCGTCAAGTGCACGGCTTGGGTTGCCGCCTTGTCTTCTGGGGAGTGGGCACTCCTCATCTCGGGAACAACCCCATCGTCCGCTTATTCAGAAGTATCCCCACTTTATTTACCGGACACAAAAACGCAGGTACCACAACACTCGTGGTTTTCGAGCGATGAACATTCTTTGCCTCTGTCCGGAAAACGGTGGTTGGAAGATTCTGCCTTTTTACGCGAGTGCATTTCGCAAACGTGGTGTCGAGTTACATTTCTTGGACTGGTCGGTCCCGCTCGACTCTTCCCTTCAAGAGGTCCTTTCCGGACTCCCCTTTCAGCCCGACTATCTGTTTCACCCAGATTCCGGATTCCCATTTCTTCCCGACGGTATTGCGCAAAGTATCATTCCCACAATCCGTCTGGACATTGACACCTATGCCTTTACCCGACGAAGAATTCGCTGGGCTTCGCTATTCGATCACGTCGCCGTTTGTCACCCGGGATTCGAGACCCTCTTCCAACGGAAACTACAACACTTTTCCACTTTGCTTCTCGCTCACGCCGTCCACCGCGAATACTTCGACCTTCCCGAAATTGACCGAGAATTTGACTTCGGCTGGGCAGGCCAGATCGCTGGACCGATTTACAAGCAGCGCGCCGCATGGCTTCCAAAGCTGGCGTCCAGATTCCGTACGAACGATTGGTCGGAATCCCACAATATCGAAGGCGTTGCGGGCGTCTACCGGCGTTCCCGCATCGTCGTGAATATTGGTCGTGATGATTTTCCCCAGGATGCGAACCTTCGCGTGTTCGAGGCGCTTGCCTCAGGAGCTCTACTACTCACTCCTCTCCCCAACGAACTAACTTCGTTAGGATTTGTCCCAGGCGTGCATTTCGTCGGGTTCCATGACGAAACTGAGCTGCACCGCCTTGTTCAGCATTATCTCGATGATGATGACGCACGGCTTCGGATCGCCCAGGCCGGCCGAGCCGAGACCCTGCAGAACCACACTTATGACAATCGCGTCGATACGCTCCTTCAACACCTTCAGCGCTCTGGTTCGGAAAAGCTTGCTCCAGCGCGGCGTTGGCCCGCATCGCGAGCCGGTCTTATGCAACTCGACTTTTTCTCCGGCCACGGTCTTTTGCCATGCTCCAAATCACAGTTCCGAAAAATAGTAGGCCACGGTTTTTGGAGCACCATGGAAGGTGCAGCCCTTCTTGGCCGAGTTTGGATGCGGAAGTTTCGCTCTTAGTCGCCACGATCATGTCGAAGACTGCTGATGCCTCGCAATTCCCGGCTGGAAAACAGCCAACGTGCCAAAGACCGCTTATTGGGATCGTATCTGCACCACCAGCAGGTCCTTCGGAGTCGCGTATTTTAATTTTTGCGTCAGCTTTCAAGTCTGCCTGTGGCTTTCCACAAAGCTAGCGCCTCTCCTCGCCGATTTGCGATGTGATTCATCGTCCGCTGCGCCACGCAAGAAGGATCCCCTCTGCCACCGTTGGCCTTTTGCGGGGGCTCGCGTTAAAATAGCAGGAGAGTTCATTACAATGAGCTAACGTTGCTTCCGAAAAGAGCATGGGCTCTTTCAAGTCGTGAGGATGCCGCTGCTCAGCACCTCAGCTGCCTGCGATAACTCGGGGAAGATTCACGAGAACGTTCGGTCGGCTATGGCGCGAGCGGAGAGAGCGAGCGAAATCAGGAGCGGACGCATGCTGTCATGTAATTCGATTACTGTCGCGCTCGAGCCAGTGGCAAGCGAAAGATATCTCATCTAACAATGGCGAGATTATTTCTCAAGGGCTACCGCTATCTCAAAACCTACAGCGATCTTGTTTTTGGCAGGAGGCCCCGCACTCCCGCCGAAGCGATTGAGTTTTGTGTCGATCGCCCCGTCATAATGGCACAGGTCCGCTCCGAAATCGAAGAACTCGGCAATCTAATTCAGGCTGCAGCTCCTAAGCGCAGCCTGGAAATCGGCACGAACTACGGCGGGACTCTCTTTCTTCTTTGCACCCTTTCTCCGCCAGGAGCGCGGGTTATTAGTGTCGATCTGCCAGCCGGCCAGTTCGGTGGCGGTTATCCTCGCCGCAAGATGCCACTGTTTCGCAGGTTCCCTCGCAACGGCCAGCAGCTACATCTCATACGCGCTGATTCTCATGCACCAGAAACCCTGGCCCGTGTCCAGCGACTACTTGCTGGCGACAAGCTCGACTATCTTTTCATCGACGGTGATCACACTTACGATGGCGTGAAACGTGATTTCGAAATGTACTCGCCCTTGGTCCGCAGCGGCGGCATGATTGCCTTCCACGATATCGCCGTGCATACCAAAGATAATTCTTGTGAAGTGGACCACTTCTGGAACGAAATCAAGAAACGATTCCACCATCGTGAATTTGTTGAAGATCCAAAACAAGGATGGGCTGGGATCGGTGTTTTGTTTGTATCCTGAACACAAATGCTGATGATTACTCTGGGAATCAATTACGCCCGTACGCATGATTCATCGGCGTGCATTGTCCGCGATGGAGAGCTACTATTCGCCGTCGCCGAAGAGCGCATTAGCCGGATTAAACATGACGGTGACTTCCCGCACAACGCCATTCGCGCTTGCCTCGAGTTCGCCGGCATCGCAGCCGACGACGTCGACGAAGTTTGTTTCGGCTGGCAGCCTCCTGGTGCGGGCTTCCGCCACGACCTAAAGTGCTTCGCCTCCGGTAAGTTACCGTTCACTCGCCTCAATCTGATCACCACGACAATGTATTTTCTGAGCATGCGCCATCAAGGCGGTGGCGCGAAGCGATTCACCCAGTACTTCGGCAACACTCGTTCCCGCTTCCGCTTCGTAGACCATCATCTCGCCCATGCCCTGAGTGCTTATTCCTATTCCGGCTTTGACGATGCCGCCGTAGTCGTGATCGACGGCCGCGGCGCTTGGGAGGCCACTTCTATCTGGCACGGGCGCAACGGACGTCTCGATCCTGTCTTCACCATCGACTTTCCCAATTCACTCGGACTCTTTTATGCTACCTTCACCGAATTTCTCGGTTTCGTTCCTTATAGTGACGAATGGAAAGTCATGGGTCTTGCGCCCTACGGCCAGCCTGGCGTCGAGCTCCAGCCGTTTATCGATACCGTTGCAGATCCCTACCTCGTTCATTCGAAACTTCTCTTCGATCGCGGCCCGCGTTTCGCTTCGATCATTCCGGTTCTTGGCCAGCCTCGTGTCCCGGAGTCCGAAATCACAGATCATTACAAAAACGTCGCCTTCGCAGTTCAAGATGTCTGTGAGAACGCGATGATGTCAGTCATTCGCCTAGCCCTCGAGAAAACTCAGTCGCGCAATCTCTGCCTTGCTGGCGGCGTCGCACTCAACTCCAAGGCCAACGGTAAAATTCACGCCTCGGGCATGATCGACAACCTCTTCGTCCAACCCGCCGCCGCCGATGACGGCGTCGCCCTGGGGGCTGCTCTGGCTCCTTTGCTCGACGACAACGGCAAGCTTCCCATGAAGCCCATGCGCCACGGCTACTGGGGACCTTCGTTCGATGACGCCTCCATTGGGAAAGCCCTTCACACTTACAAAATCCGCCATGAGAAGCTAAGCGATCCTGCCGCCTCAGCCGCACAGCTTCTTTCGAACGGCAAAATTCTTGGCTGGTTCCAGGGGCGCATGGAGTTCGGTCCGCGCGCACTCGGCAGCCGCTCCATCCTCGCCGATCCGCGCGACCCCGAAATGAATGCCAAGGTTAACAACGCCGTCAAATTCCGCGAGTGGTGGCGCCCTTTTGCTCCCTCTTTAAAAAAAGAATGTGCGCCCGACTACCTTGAATCCGCTTTTGACTCGCCCTTTATGATCCTCACCGCGCAGGTCCGCCCGGAGAAGCGTAGAGTAATTCCCGGTGTCACGCACGTCGACGGCTCCGCCCGCCCGCAAACCGTCGAACCCGAAATCAATCCCCGGTACTATCAGCTTATCGACGAGTTTGGCAAAATCACTGGTGTGCCTGTCATTATGAACACAAGTTTCAACCTTCGCGGCGAAGCCATCGTTCACACACCCACCGACGCCCTACGCACCTTTTTCTCATCTGGCATGGACGCTCTTATCATCGGTAGCTTTCTCGTGGAAAAATAAACTCGAAACGCGTCATTGGACTTCTCGGCAAATGCGATGTACCGAGCGACACCCCGAGGCGCACCGCCCATATCTCGGCGCTGGCTCTCACTTCGGGAACATGATTCCAACAGAGAAAGAAGCGGTTTCACATTTGAACATCCAACACAACGCGCCGAGCACCAACAAGGGTAATTCGCATAACGGGGCAGCCTTTTGGGGATGCTTCATTCTCGTCATGAGGGCACACGGGCACAAACTGATTCGTGGCAATATCTGTAGTTATGACGTCGTCCAGGGCATCGAGGAATTTTCCTCCAGTCCCTGATTCGGCAAAATCTACAACATTAACAGCGGCTACGCAAACAGCATCTCCATCGTAGAGGTCATTGACCACATCGACGCGTGACAATCAACAAAGTCGACTGGTGCTGTGGGGATGAGTCGGATCCGCGGTTGGACGAATGCGGCAACACCCTGCTAACCTTTAGCCTTATGTATGGAACACGAAACCCGAGGGAAATTGCTCTTGCGACCTACCGCGACTACTACCACGGTGGAGGCTATGACACCGAGCGTCTCTCTTGGACACTGGATGCCTTTCTTCCATCTTCAAACGGGGGAAAAGTCTTGGAAATTGGCTGTGGAGACGGCGCCATGCTTCGGCTGCCGGCAGAGCGCAACTTTGATGCAGTAGGAGTAGATGCCTCTGCGTCTGGGATTGATCGCTGTGCTGCACGAGGCCTAGCGCTCACTGTCTTGATATCAGCACAGATGGGCTGCCATTCCCCGATGATTCCTTCGATCTGGCAGCAATCACAAAGACCCCTCTCTGGACCTCTATCAAGACACCGCCAAACTCACCCGGCCCGGCACTGTCTCTTGTTTCAATCCTTCAAATGAGCCTCAGTAGAAGACTCAAGAACAAATCCCTCCGTTGGTGCCTGCCTTTGCCATTCCCGTCGCGCCATATGGAGTATTCGATCGTTTCATCAATAGATGACGATCCTGCTAAGCCCACACAACGTTTAATTGATATTTCGCTGGATGCGATATCATTCGCACGCCATGTAGACCTTTCCTGGCTGTCCCGCCGGATGCCGGGCCCTCCCTACTACCCGGACGTCTGGCCGGGTGAACACTACAAACTTTTGGCGGGACTTGTGCTTGCTTGCAAGCCCAAGCGTGTTATCGAGATCGGCACCGCTCAAGGCCTCGGCGCCCTTTCTCTGAGAGGCAGTTTACCGGTCGGCAGTGAACTCATTACACTGGACTTAATTCCATGGACAGCGTTTGAACGAAGCATGCTGGTGCCGTCGGATTTTGACGATGGTAGCCTGCGTCAGGTCTTGGGCGATCTGAGCGATCACGGGTTCTTCGATAGTTTTGCGGATATCTTGACGGGTTGCGATTTGCTTTTTGTTGATGCTCCGAAGAATGTCCATTTCGAGCGCGCTTTTCTGGACAATCTTTCCTCAATCCGTCTGCCAGCCGATGCATTGGTCATCTTCGACGACATCCGGCTCTGGAATATGCTGCGAATATGGCGTGAGATTACGAGGCCAAAGCTCGACCTGACATCTTTCGGACACTGGAGTGGGACGGGCATAATCGATTGGAACGGCTAACGTGGCATCAGCCTGGCCACTCTGTAGTCGTAAACTCAATCCGAGCCGTGTCTACATTTTGTAGACTGCTTTGTTTTAAGCTTTTTCACGTGCTTGAAAATGAGTCACTAAGATTGACAGATGACTGAGCAACCCCTCATCTCCGTAGTAATCGTAAACTGGAATGGAGCGCATCACTTGCGCGTGTGCCTACCCAGCCTTCTGGAGCAATCCCATCAGCCACTCGAAATCCTTGTCGTAGATAATGGCTCCACCGATGATTCCGCAGCCGTCACCGAAGAGTTCCAGGCACGCTGGCTTCCGCTAAAGGAAAATGTCGGGCTCGCACCGGCGCTCAATCAGGGCGCAGCGATTGCGGCCGGGAAGTTCTTGTTGTTTGTGAACAACGACATGCGATTCGATAGTGGTTTTGTCGAGGCTCTGCTTGCGCCGTTCTCATCAGACAATCGCATCTTCGCGACCGACGGAATGCAATATTATTGGGAAGATTCGAAACCCGCGCATCTTGCCGTTCGCCTCACAAAACATCCACCCTCGGGCTGTTCTTCTGTGGAATTGGTGCCGGGGCTATTCTTTTACCAGCAATCTGTTTCGAAGCCTGAAACCGTCTTCCTGGCTTCGGCTGCCTGCATGTTAGTCCGAAAATCGGCCTTCGTCGAAATTGGCGGGTTCGACAATCGATTACCGATGGGCTACGAAGACGCGGAGATCTGCTGGCGAGCCATCACTCTCGGATGGAAAATCATTTATGTTCCAAAAGCAATCTGTTGGCACCGTGTCGGGAGCTCCGGCCGCTCACTGGAAGGCGCACGATTCAATTTCCGCGGTATTTTGAAGGGTAGGCTTCTCCTATCAACAAAGCTGCTGCCGCTGCGCTATGCCCTCGTTACTTGGTTTATCTCTACCGCGGGTCTGATGAAAGATCTAGGTCGGCTACGGTGGATCTTTGCCAGAGATCGTGTCAAAGTGCTGTTCCAGTTTGCGCTTCTCGTCCCTATGTTTCTGAGGGAAAGGCGTGCTCTATTTCGGGACGCGGGCACTACTCCCCGGAAGCAACTCCTTTACATGTTGCGGTTAACTAGGGAGGAAGACAGCCGGGGTCGCTGACAGTCATGTCACACAGATGCTTAGCTTGGGGCGAAATTATATTCGAACGCACGATTCGTACTTGAGCATCTTCCTTGACGGGGAGCTTTTTGTCACTGTCGCTGAGGAGTCCTGCAGCCGCGCGCCGTTGAATTCCAGCCAGTGGTTGGTTAAACTCAGCCAACCGATGCGGCACCGGATGTGCTACAGCGCGGAGAAGGCGGCGCTCCCAGTTACATGATTTTTAATACTTGGGACTACTATCTTCTCTTCCTGCTTCCTGCCGCCATTCTTTTCCGCATTGCCCGTCCCAGTATCCAGCCACTGATCATTGTTCTCAGCGGCTGCTACTTCTTCGTCTATTTTTCGTACACCCAATTGGGAGGGGCCATCGGCGCAGCATGCCTCCTGATCTTCCTTTGGGAATCCTTCATCAGCCGCTTCTATAAGCCCGCTTCGTGGTTTTGCTGGCTTGGCGTTGTGCAGACCATACTGTTTCTCGTTGTTTTCAAGTATCGCAACTTCCTCTCGGGACTAATCTGGCCGATGCCCAGCCAAAATCCTCTGTATTGGCGAAACAGCTTCTTACCCTTGGGGATTTCATTTTTCACCTTTGAATTTCTCCACTACGCTTGGGATCGCTACCGCAACAAGACCGAAACTGGCACCGTCGGCGAGTATATGGCATTTATTCTTTTCTTCCCCACGATGGTCGCTGGGCCTATCAAGCGTTACCAGGACTTTTTACCCAAGCTCCGCAGCATCCCTGCGGACTGGGCGTTGGATTTCCAACGCGGCTTCACACGCATTCTTGCTGGACTGGCAAAGAAATTTGCCGTCGCCGATCTTCTTACTGCATACACGAATCACTTAAACATGCGGGATATTGGTCATGCCTACCGTGCCGTCCTGCCGCTCTGGTTACTCGCCTATGGCATTAAGATTTACGTGGATTTTTCCGCCTATTCAGATATTGCCATCGGTTCGGCGCGGCTGTTCGGCATCAAAGTGCCGGAAAATTTCGATTGGCCATACTTCCAGACTAATATCACCAATTTTTGGCGCCATTGGCATATCTCCCTCTCCGCCTGGCTGATGGACTACGTTTACATTCCGCTCGGAGGTTCGCGCGTTCCAGTCCCTCGTATCTACGTGAATCTTCTGGTTACCATGTTCATCAGTGGACTCTGGCATGGCGCAGGCCTCAATTTTATTGTTTGGGGTCTCCTCCACGGCCTGATGCTCGCCGCGCATCGCTGGTGGCGCCATCGCCTCGGAGCGGTGCCTTCGCAGGCGTTGTACGCCCGCGCGTTCTCTTGGGGACTCACCTTCGTTGCGGTGAATCTGGCCTGGGCTTTCTTCTGCATGGATATCCATACGGCGTTATTCTTTTTCCGCCGTCTGTTGGGGGGATGAATCGATGGGAAGACTTACTTGGTGTCAAAACATGCTCGAATACCTCGCGGGAGAAAAGGACGCTCCGCCCACTGGCTTCATGGTAGGTCTTTCCAATTTCTTGTTTTGGGGAATCTGGTGGGGCATTCTGGTTGGGATCGTGTTTGTTTTTTCCGGCCAAAGCTCGAAATTCATCTATATCGACTTTTAGCTGGGATCAAAACGCCATTTAATGCTTCCCAAACGCCAACTCGTTCTAGCGTGCGCCGTTCTCCTGGCCTCATTGGTCGCCATGAATCTAGTGATTGTTTATCTAACACGCAATTCGGTGCCCCGCCGGGTGATGCGACATGCACGGGAGTCCCAGTCCGCTAGCGTCTTGGCGCTCGGCAATTCTCTCGTTGCTGCTGGCTTCGATGAAGCCGCGTTCGACACAGGTGCCGGGCTGTCTCCTCCTCGCGGTGCCGTGAATATTGGCCTTGGGTCTTCTTCACCCGTTGAGCAACTTCTTCTGCTCCGCTATGCCCTCGCTCACGGCATGCGCCCTCGCCTCGTTATCTATGGTTTCTACGATTTCCAGCTAACCGCACCTGTTCAACTCACCACCAGCGACCTGATCGGCAATCACGCCACGCTCTACTACGTGGAACCTTTTTACGCTCGTCGTTTCTATTCCCTATCTCTTCACGATTCTTTCCAGTTCCGCGCTATGCACGCGATTCCCATGCTTGCCGATCGCGGTGCCATTTGGGCCAAAATAGAAATCCTGCGCCGCGCCTTGGCGCAGCAAGGCATGGCTGCCGAACTCACCAATCGATTTGGCCGGGCGTCGGATTTTTCGCTCCTAGAATCGGCCAACGCGGAGGACTTCCGCCTCAGTTGTGTAGCTTCACTGAATCTTCCTCTGGCTCCGCCCGTAATTGAGCTCATTCGTCAGGCGTCTGACGCGGGACTGACAGTTGCCGTGGTCGAAATGCCCATGCGCGGGGCACATCGAAATCTTTTTTACGATACGGCATGCTGGCAACAGTACATAGTACACATCCGCAACTTACTCTCGTCCTTTCATGTCACCTACGTCGACGCAAGCAGCTGGATTCGCGACGACTCACTTTTCAATGATCCACTCCATCTATCCGAACGCGGCGCGGCTCAGTTCAGCGAACGTCTGGGTAGCCTTCTCGGTTCGAAGATCCCAAGCCTCTCGGCGCATGCAGTGGCCTCTGCCAGGGGGAGTTCCCGGCCTTGACCACTCCTTGCATTGCGCTCCTCGGCCGTAAGGACGAACCCACCGACGCTGTCGAGGAATACTGTCGCTATCTCGCCGCCGCCCTTCAAGCCCACGATATTCAATTGGAAATTCGCCGAGTGCCGTGGGAAATTAATGGCTGGCCAGAGGCGCTCCATGGGCTGCGACTTCAGGCTACCCAGTGGCGCAATACCTGGGTCCTAGTTCAATACACTGCGCTGGCTTGGTCAGCGCGCGGCTTCCCCCAAAAGGTGCTCAGCGCACTGAATATTCTCAAGGCAGCCGGCGCCCGTCTTGGCATAGTCTTTCACGATGTGGAACCGTACCCCGGCACTCGCCTGATCGATTCCATTCGGCGCTTCCTCCAGGTACGCACTATGCGCCATGCGCTAGCCCTTGTCGATCTTGCGATCTTTACGGTCCCGCCGGAAAAGCTCTCCTGGCTGCCTGTCGCCCTGCCCCGCGTTGCCTTCATTCCTGTCGGCCCCAACCTTCCTGTCCCCCTTGTACCCCCAGAGCATTCTGCTCTGAACTCGGTGCCGACGATCGGTGTGTTTAGTATCACGGGCGGTGAATCCGGTATTCGCGAAACACAAATCATCCTTGACGCGGTTCGTCATGCCACACAGAAATTGGGCCGGCTTCGCCTCTGTATCTTTGGGCGCCACGCTGAGCTACGTGAAAACGAACTCCGCGAGGGACTCCGTGACCTGCCCGTAGAGCTGTCGGTGGAAGGTGTCATAGAATCGATCAAAGTCGTCCAGAAACTTTCTCTATGCGATGTTCTTCTCTTTGTTCGTGGCCCCATCTCTTCGCGCCGCAGCAGCGCCATCGCTGGCATTGCTTGCGGCCTTCCGGTGATTGCTTATAACGGGGCCGAAACCGCGGCACCCATTACCGATGCTGGCGTAGTCTTGGTTTCACCCGACCATCCCGATGATCTTAAAGATGCGCTAGTTCATGTCCTTTCAGAAGCTGCCTATCGCAGGGAGCTTGCCGTCCTCAGTCGAGCCGCCCACCAGACACATTTTGCCTGGCCCGCCATCGCTACTCGCTTCAGCGCTCTCCTCAACACTCGCTAGCATTGGCTTTTTTCGCCTCCCTTATGATGGAATTAAAAATAGGCAGGTTGGGCTCGAGAGGTGAAGCGTAGTTCACAACATAGATTGACTGCACTGGGAACTCGCCGAGAGCCGTCTGCATTCGTGGTCTGTGGCCCAAGGGAGCAAACCCATCTTCGCGGGCTATGGCTGTGATATAAACACTTTCTCAGCTCTTGAATAAACCTTCAGGCCGGTTACCATGAAGCAGCTTATTTTATTCCTATTTTTCCCTCTGGCCGTTTTCGGGCAAACGAACAGTACGGTACGTTCCATAGGTGGTCCCTTCGCCAATCGGCCAGTGTGTTCCAGAAATGTGCGCGACGCAAATGCCCACAACGGCGAGGTATATAGCGACACGGACGATGGGAGAGTTTATAAATGTTCAGGCGGCGCTTGGTGGACGTCTGATGAGAGAGCTACCAGCCAAGCAAGCTCCACCGATCCAGTCGTTGTCACTCCGGATATGGTCCATGCTGGATCGAACATCTATGTCGATATCCGGGCCTACGGCGCATACGGGACGTTCTCTTCTACCACTTGTGAAACAACAAGCGGTTCTTCCCGAGTCAGGCTTGGTGCGGCCTCGAACTTCAGGAACGGAGAGTTCGCCACCTGCTACAATGTGGGCAATTCTCCCACGGTTTCTACGCCCTGGGCTCCCACCGTAACGCCCAGCGGCCATTCGGGCGGTATGACAGTAGTCAACGATAGCGGCGGATCTACTTCCTACGCCTATTGCGTTGTTGCGGAGGACAAATACAATGGGCGGTCTGCCTGTTCGTCTCCTGGCTCCACATCCACTGGCTCATCTACTTTAGGTCAAACCTCTGCCTATGACTTTTCAGGCTGCACACGCTCGAATCAGACCGTAACCTGCACTACAACAGCCGCTCATCCTTTCGTCGTCGGTCAGATGATTTGGGTGGCCAACATGACAGACCTCTCCTACAACGGGAGCTGGATCACGATTCTTCCGACCAGCGGAACCACAGTAACATTCCTGTCTGGTTGGGACACGCGCAACGGCGCTGGAACAAGCACCAAACCAGTTACTACCCGAAACGTCTGGGGATTCAAGCTGAATCGTGTTTCCTACACCATTCAATCAAACGCTTTGCGCTATCACATTTACGGACCGAATTGCCCATCGACCTGCAACTGGATTGGTCAATCTTTGCTGCCATACTGGGACGATTACGGCTATACCGGGATGGGTTCAACACAGACTCGTCCAGCCTATATCCCATCCGTTTATCCCACCAGGTCGGCTAACGAGCATTTCACGTTCAAGATTACCGCTGGAGGGGGAACGACTACGCTCACGGCCAGTTCTACCGCAGGTGCATCGGTGTCGGGCAATACCATCGTTTCCGACGCTGGTCCATCCATCGTGGCAGCGGCTAAGGCCGCTTTCACGGGCAATACTGGCCCCTGCGTCGTGATTCCCACGACAGCGTTCGGGAAAATCTGGACAATCAATTCCTACACAGATGTAACTTCCTACGATACCTGTATTGAACTAAATGGAACCTCCCTTACCGCTAACAATACTCTCGCGGGCGCCGTGAAAATCTGGGGATTGGGCGCGGGTTCGGGCCTGCCCTTCTTCGGGGATGAGGTTCTTTCTACAATTAGCGGAACAGGCTTTCCGCTGATTTACAGTTCTGGAGCGCCCAACATTCGGGACATCAATATCAGCGCAAGTGCCTCGAATGGCGGCGTGGGAGTTTACCTCGTCACGCCAACGAACATGGAATGGCGCGATGTGTATTTAAGTTCCGGGGGTGGAAGCACCACGGATTGCACTGGTATGCCCGTGCTTATCAACAATACGGCCACGGGTTTTACGCTCGATATCTACCACTTCGGCATGACCACAGGCACTTGCAACGGAGGATTAACGGGTGGCTCTCCTGTTCCCTCTTTCGTTGATACGTCGACTGGTTCGGGAGCAGGCAGCGATATTCATTTTGAAAACGGTTGGGTAGAGAATAGGGGTTCGATTGATAACGATTTGTCGGGGCAATGTATCGGCGGCAGAGATGTCTATGCTTCAGGCATTGCCATGCAGAACGCGATGGAACCTGCCATCCAGATTAGCGGCACTTGTAGGTTGAGTGCGTTTGTGCAGGCGGGTGTATGGGAAGCCGATTTCCCAACTCCACTGATCGCGATTTATAACTATGGCGGTGGAACTGCTTCAGGTTGGATTGACGCTTCCATGCTAGGTGCTCCGAACGCAGGATGGAGTTCCATCACAGGAACCCCCGTTTCCTTTATCAAAGCCAACTCTCTTCCCTCTACACTCGGCGCAAACAACAGCGTTGTGAATACGACTTCTGGATTCATCTACGACGGTGCTTACAATGGTCCTGCCGAAACGCAGATGAATATGGACTTCGCGCTCGGGGCTGGATACCCTCTCTTTACAACTACAACTCAGCCTGCCGCGCCAACGTGTACCACAATATCAGATGGCCCTCCTTATCCGACAGCGGGGCGCTATCAATTTCAGTACACTCCGGTTTTTCCGAACGGCGGTTGGGGACTGCTGTCCCCAGTCTCGAATGCCTGTACTGTAGACGGAACATCGCAGCAAATCATCGTCACCATCCCAGTAGCCATCCCAAGTGTCACTCAGTATATCTTTTATTTTCCCGACACTGGGGTTTTGGCAAAGATGAACAACTCATGCCATACGCCGGTTATAACCTTGACTGCAACTTTTGGAGGCGGAAATTGTGGTCTTTACAGCCCACCAGGATTGCCTGGCGGCGGTCCTGCTGGCATCGTGAACGGCAATATTTGGGCGCAAGATTTCATTCTCGGCGCAACTCCTGCACCCACAGGCGTAGCGAACGCAACGAAGTTTTACATGGACTCGACGGCGCTCTGGCCATCGTTTAAGCCAAACGGGAACAGGGCCTACATGGTCCCAGGAATTAGCGGTCCCGTCATGAACGGTCACAACTTGTGTGCTGACGGAACGAGTGGGGCCTATAGAGATTGCGTGACGACACAAACCATTGCCAGCGGAACTGCTACATTGGGAACGAGTCCAATTGCGGCCAGAAATTGCACAGCCGTGGTTACAACTCCGGCTCCTGGCGTAGCCACAACCGATGCTGTTTCTTATTCCTTTAATGCCGCGCCCTCCGGCGCTTATACCACCGGCCTCTTCATTCAATCCTACGTCACACCTGGCAATGTAAATTTCCAAGTATGCAATCCAACTGAGAATAGCCTCCTACCTCCTGCCGCAACTCTGAATTGGCGTATAGTCAGATAGAGAGACTCTGCCGGAAAATAGTGCGGAGTTGTCGTTGCCGATCTGTCTCGGAGATATTTTGAAGAGCCCTTTCTGTGTCTGAGGCGCCGGCTGCCGGAGCGGCCGCCTTTGGGCAGTTCCGAGATAAACCACAAAGAATCGACGGCTGGGTATTGAGCAGCTGTAGGCGCAAGTGAATCATCCTCAGATAAATTTCATGGCGTGATTTGCGTTCGCCAAATTGAATCACAACGAAACGCGCCGAATTCAGGAACGACGTTTTAGGCTAGCTTTTTTCCTGTCAGAGCGTTCCTGAGCAAAAGCAACTGATCTGGCCCCATCAATTCGCTCCGCAATGCCTCGAAATGATCACGTGATACTTTGGTTTGCAGCATTCTTTCGATGGCTTGTTGGATGGCGTCTTCGTTCTGGCTGGAACAAACTGTGCCGACACCGTGCTTGTGGACGAGCTGGGCCAACTCGCTGTCGGGGGGCGTGTGGGCAAAAATAGGACGCTGCGCCTGGATATAAGTAGACAGCTTAATGGGAAGGCTAGTCTGGCGGAAACCCTGGAAGCGGAATCCGTGGGGATACATGGCATAGACAAAGTCGCACGTGGCGAGCACGGGTAGAGCATCCTTTTCGAGCAGTTCCCCATGATTTTCAAACCTGGCCAAATTCTCCGCGGCAATTTTGGCCATCTCCGGGGAATCACCGATTCTCACGATTTTCAGGGAGCGGTTTTGTTTTGCGGCGCAGCCACGACAAGCCAGAACAAATTTACGGAAGGGATCCGGATGGTAGAGCGAACCGATGTGGCCAACGGTCAAGGTACTTTCAGAGAGATGGGGTTCCACTGCCGGCAGTTCGGCAAGATACTTGTAGAGTGCAATGAATCTACGTTGTATTTCCGCTTGAAACAATCACGCATGTTTGCGCTGGTCACATCAACAGAGCGCGCCCCTCGTAAAACGCGCGAAAAGGTAGGGGCCATGAGCGGCAAGAGCGCACGATACCGGCGCGAGCGGATCAGCATGGCAAGCGGCTCGTCATGGACGGTCAAATGGACGTGCTTGCCGATGGAGAGAAGCTCATCGGCCACCGAGATGCCTTCGTAGTGCGCCACAATCCAATAAAGATCCGCGTCTATCCTACTGACGATCTTACGAACTGGCCTCGTGGAACCCGGCAAGAAGCCGGTTCTAGCAGAGAGGTCGGCGGCAAATTGCCACGGAGAAAGTGTTTTGCCGAGCCAGTGTCGATGATCGCCATGAACCGAGGCTGTAGATAGGTAGTACCACTCGACACTGAGATCAGGCAACTGGGCGAGATGGCTCCGAAGTTGAACCGAGCCCCCACCAATCACAGGGGAATACGGAGTGAAAAGCGCAATACGCATTTGGCTACTCAGAGGGCAACTTCCCTTTCTTTCAAGAATTTGGTCTGATCCGGAACAGAAGAGCTGCTCAGCATTCATTCGCCAGTCAGTCTTCCTCAAATCTACTATGATTTGCGAATTATTTTCTAACTTCGGCGGAGTATTTAAAAACAGGTTTCTCGATCATGGTGAGGCTGGCAGTTGAAACCAAACAGTCACCTGCCCTATGTTCATCCTCAATTGTGGAATTGAAACCGGAAGTTCCTAGGCAGTCGAGTTCTCGCTGGATTCAAGGGACTTACTGCCTCTGGGCTGTTGCTGTTTCCCTTTGGTATTTCTGGAAGTTCTCTTGCGTCATCTCCCCTCTTCTCAAAACGTTCTTACAGAAGATATGGCATTGATACACGCCGCAATCGTATTTGTGGGTTATGCGCATTCTCGCTCGCGGCTGCGTCTCTGGGGAACCGAATTTTGCGGATTTTGCGTCTAGAGATGGACGCTGATCCAGAGCACCTGCTGATCTGTACTGGGATGGGTGTGATTTCCATCGAAACACTGCTATTCGGCGTTGAGGTCACTCAACAGGTCCGCAAAGGATGTTTCGTGATCCTGTGCTTACTTTGCATTTTCCTCGTCGCGGAAGTGAGGTTGATTGCGCCGAGGTGCTCCCGGATTGTGAAGACGCTATTCCCGAGCCCATCCGTTCCCGCTTCAGTCGCCACGTCTCTCGGCATAGTAAGTAAGGTACGCTACTTGGAAGAAAAATCTCCGGGATACCAACAAGCAGAGGCGATCAATCGGGTGGTAGACAGCCAAGCCAGGGGCGGCAAAACGCTGGTATTTCTTCGGCACATGTACTCCCTAGACGTGCCCTTCCTGAACGGCGATCCCGCCACGAGTTGGATGATCAATCCCGACCGTTTCCGAACGCCCCAAGATTGGGAGCTTTTCTTTCAGGAGGAAGGAATCTCGTTTGTTGTCCGGTCTCCCAGTTATCCGCCCGAGATCGCGCCTGCACTTGCGGAAATGGAAGCCACTGGGGATCTCGTACCCGTAGCCCGGCCGGTTGTGCAAGATTTTCAGGGAAAGCACATCGAAGCAAAACGCGTGGAAATACCAGTTATCATCCCCAGAGTGCAGAGTCCTGCCGGCCGGTGAAGGAAATGACACCCAAGCCGAAGTTTTTGCAAGGGCTACCAAATCGTTGTCAGGTCAATTTTCCTATTGCCGCTGGAGTACACTTTCCAGTAATTTCCTGGTTTTTTCCGCGTTTTCATCCCAGCCGCAGTTTGCCAGCACATACCGGGAAGCAGATTCTCCCGTCGCCCGGCGGAGGGATTCGTCCGCGTGAATCCGGCGAATCAAGTGGGCGAGATGTGAATGGTCCTGGGGATCCGGAAGGATGAATCCGGTTTCCCCGTCTCGGATCAGCTCACTGGCCCCTGCCTGGGCGCTGGCAATGACCGGCAGGCCGCAGGCCATGGCTTCCACGATAGGTAGATTGAAGCCATCTTCCAAAGAAGGTGCTACGCAGAGGTCGGCAGCAGCGTAGAAGGGCAGCACTTCGGGGCGAGATTTCTCGAAACGGATACGATCCCGCAGCCCTGACTTCTCCAGCAGAGAAAGGTAGAGACTGGGATCATCCGTCCCCCTGACAAGCAGGCGCAATGGAAGTTCGCTAAGTTGACCGAGAGCTCTCAGAAGCGAATCTAGGCCTTTCTTCTTCCAGTCATTGCCTACAAACAATAAGACGAAGTCATGATCTGCGTACTGAAATAGCTGCCTGGATGCGTTTCTTTTTGCAAGACGCCCTTCCGGCGTAAGCCGAATAGTATCCACGGCATTGCGGATGACGGTGACGTCCTCGCGTTGAAAGTGCGATTTCATCTGCGCGGCGACCAATGAGGAGACCGCCACGAGGCGCACCCCAGGATTTCTGTAAATCTTCTGCTCGAGAAACATGATGAGTTTGTAGTAGATCTTGCGGTGTATTAGGAGCGGCCAGCTCCGAAGAGGAACACGATGCAGGGCTAATTCCGGCCGAACGCGCTCATAAAATGCATGAAAGACGATGTGCACTACGATCACGTCCGCATCCAAGCAATTGATTCCCGGCGAATAGACCAGATCGGGGCGCACTCTGCCGGAACCCCGGTCTCGCCGCCGTTGCCAGTGATTTGCAAGGAACCACCAAAGATAGTTGAGGAGATGAGGCCCAGGGAGAGCCGAGACCTTGTGCCAAAAAATAGAGCCCGGTAAATTCTCTACGTGGTCACTGCCCAACTGCAGACCACTCACGTCTTTCACACGTTGCGAATAAAGATGGATTTCCCAACTGTGCCGAGAGGCGAGATGCTCGATTTGTTCAATGATGCAGAGTTCCGTGCCGTGCAGCCGGTCAAGGAACGGAGAAACAACCGTCAATCTCATTTCACGCTCCCCTTGGAACAGCTTGATCCTGGTCCATCTGGGCTGCTTTTGGGAACATTCGCAGGCGGTAGAGAATGCCCAACAAGAGCCATAGGCTAGCGTTCAAGACGAAGTCTTGGTATGGGCTGATACCGGTATACATCATCGGGAAAAAAAGAAGAATGGCATAGAGCCAAATAGCAAATGCCAGGGGAAACCAGGGTGTACCACGGAGTTCCCTCACGATCTTCCAGGCGGAAATGGCGATGGAAAAGCCGAGTACGATCCAAAGAATCAGGCCGACGATACCAAGTTCCACTAGCAAGTTGCCGTAGCCGCTTTCAACGCCGACATTCATGGGCGCTGCATGCATGATGCGAACCACATACTGACCGCCAAGGGTGCGGGTACCAATCCCATAGCCATAGGGCCAACGAGGGTGGTCAAATGCATATTCCAACTGCAACAGGGGGTAGGTGCGCGTGCGGTGAACCAGTTCACTTGCCGGGCTATTGGGCATAAGCGTTTCGGAATAGATTGCGATTCGCGAGCCAAACTCCTCGGGGAACAGAGTCAGGAGCAGGATCAGCCCAATGCCGATCAACAGTGCAGTTCTCTGAATCGCGCGCAACACTCGTATTACTTCGCGCTGACGCCAGGGTGCTCCCCAGAGAAACCCAGCCACAATGACCAGCGTAGTTCCAGCGTTCCACATAAAAACGCCGCGGGAAGCGCTCATCATTGATGCTGCGGCAACAACACCCACCGTAGCGAAGGCGAGAGTGCGGCCCCGTCGGCTACGTAATAGAAGATAACCGCTAAAGCCCAAGCAGATCAGCCAGGCCACTAATAGAAAGTCCTGGAAACGGCCGGAACTGACGAATACGGACGTGGGCCGATAAGCTATCTGACCTGAGATCGGCGACGCGCGGTAGAGCGAGCCGAGTAAGCGGATGTCCTCTTGCAAGGTAGCAGGATTCAGGAAAGTTGGCCCGATGATGGATTGTGCGAGTCCCAGCGCAGCCACAATCAGAATAAGAGCACAGATAAAGGAGAAGAAACGGCGCAGATCCTCTTCGGACTCCAGGAGCGCATATCCCACATAGATCAACGGAACGTATAAGAAATAGATCTTCATCCCGAGAATGCCGTAGAAAATACTGGTAGAAGCAGGGTTGAACATTTGAAGCAGTCCAAACCAGAAGAACAACAGCAAAGGGATGTGGAACGAAACGTGGAATCTCTCGACTCGCTTGGCGCGCCTAGCCCGAAAAAAGGAGAGATAAAGGATAATGGCCAGCGCATCCTTGGCGAAATAGATGGCCATGTTGTTGCCGAGATATTTTCGGACAAAATCCTCGAATAAGATCCAGGCAACCAGAAAATAAAGGCCCTTGCGCCAATCGTTGAGAATAGTGACGACGACTGCTCCGCCGACAAGCAGGAGTGCGGCGTAAGTCAGGCTGTTGATGTCGTCCGCCAGGATGGCGCCCGCAGCCTTATAAGCCGCGAAAATCACCACCACGAACAGCCCGAACGCCACCAGCGGATTCCGCGAGGTCCTTAGTGACGGGAGCGTCCCCAATACCCTCATAACCGAAGATTACGTTCCCTGTTGGATTTGCTGATCACAGTTCCGCCTTTTTGTAGCGTCGCCCCTACCACTTTTGCCCTTAGTGTCCTCTACGAAGTGATTTTCGCGGCCTGTTCCAGTTCCAACCTGCGACTGGAAATTCCCCGAGTTCATGACGAAACCATAGGCCGTGCGTATTCGAGGCGGGACCATCGCAAACCTCTTTATCATACCTCTGACCAACCCCAATTGCAGGCGTAGGTCTCTGGCTCTCAGAGTTGGCCGCGACGGAGCGCGGCACTCACGGCCGCCACGGTTCCCGTCACTGTATGGTCGGGAGACCAAGTCACCATATGGTTTTTGGCAGCGAGACCCAGTTCACGGAGATGTCCGAGGTCGCGGCACAGTTCACTCAGAAGTGTCGAGAGAGCTCGAAGGTCTCCACATGGGTATATGAGGCCTGGATTGACAGGAGCGATCAAGTCCCTCGCTGCGCCGACATGGTCGCTTGCGACGACGGGACAGCCACAGCAGGACGCTTCGTTGACCACCACTGCAAACGGCTCATATTCCGATGGCAGCACCATAAGATCCGCGGAGGTATATACGGCGGGCAAATGCGATTGATTCACGAATCCGAGAAAGCGGACGTGCTCGCTGACTCCAATAGCTGCCGTCACCCTCTCTAGTTCCGCACGCTGTGCTCCTTCTCCGGCGTAAACCAAGAGGGCATTGGAGTGATCAGCCTGGGCAAAGGCTCGCAGAAGATCCAATGGACGCTTCCAGGGCTGGAGCTTTGCGCAAAAGAGAATCACGGTCGTTTGGGGCGTTGCACCCCAACTGGCGCGAACGGCTTCGCGGTCCACTTTCCCCGATTGGGCCATCCACCAATCGTTGTCCACGGAATAAGGAGTAAGTGTGATTCGGTCTTGCGGAATCCGAAGAGAGAGCATGAGATCCCGCGTGGCGGAAGAAGGAACGAACACCTGGTCGGCCAAAGAAAATAGTCTGGGCCAAAAAGCGCGCTTTAAATGGACCTTCCACGAGCCGCCGCTACGAGGAATCAAGCTGGAAGCATCCGTGCCGAAGAGGAATGCTGTTCCGGAGCGGCTAGCGGCGAAATAGGAGATCCAAAAGGAGGCGTACAAATAGCCGAGGTAACATAGAACGGCGTCGAATTTGCCAGAACGAATAAGTTTGGAAAGGCCTGGATTGTAGAGCCCCCAAAAAGAGTCGGTGCCTGAGCCACGGTTTGGGATTTCCTGCCAAGGGTATCCCTCGAGCAGCGGAATATCCCATTTCACGGTAGTGTTAAAGTCCGGGTCGTGAACGGGTTGTGCTCCCCGAAGCGTACAATACGCCATGGAAAGGTCTAGCTGTGGGTGCTGAGCCATTCGACGTAACAGAGGGGCCATGTACTGGACTGGATGGCTGCCAATGGCGAGGACGCGGTAGCGAGGCTCAGGCAAAGGCCACCTCAGCCGGGAAACCATTCAGATGGAGACGGAATCGGCAGCGCAGATTCGACAAGAACGATACTCCCAAAAAAGTATACACTTCTGCAGTGGGAACCCAATACTTCACGCGGGAGCGGGTTGGAGAAGACCTGCCACTGGATTTACGAGCAGTATCTGGCTCGCGAACGCGGCGAGGCCGGCGTGATTCGAGAGTCTTGCACGGCTTCACATTAGGATTGCGGATAGGCGAGAAGAAATAAACTGCTCGCCTAACCACCAATCAATTACATCTTGACCAATAGGAGTTGATATGAAAGGTGTCGTGCTAGCTGGCGGAACTGGGAGCCGACTCAATCCGCTAACGAAAGTGACGAATAAGCATCTTCTGCCCGTGTATGACAAACCGATGGTCTATTACCCGATCCAGACGCTCGTCAACGCTGGTATCCGGGAGATACTTCTGGTGAGCGGAGGGAAAAACGCTGGGGACTTTTTACGCCTTCTTGGGAATGGGCGTGAATTTGGCTTGAAACATCTGGACTACACCTATCAGGAGGGAGAGGGCGGCATCGCTGAAGCTCTCGGTTTGGCCCAAGATTTTGCCGATGGCAATCCCATCTGTGTGGTCCTGGGCGATAACATCATCGAAATGAACATTTGCAAGGCCGTCGAGGCATTCGAGCAGCAAAAATGCGGAGCGAAGATTCTGCTGAAGGAAGTTCCCGATGCCGAGAGATTTGGCGTGGCAGAGATTCGAGAGGAGCACGTTGTTGGCATAAAAGAAAAACCTAAGATTCCCAAGTCCAACTGTGCCGTGATTGGAGTGTATTTATACGACAACACTGTCTTCGAGAAAATTCGGCGCTTGAAACCTTCCGGTCGAGGAGAGTTGGAAATTACGGATGTCAACAACTTCTATATTCAAGAGGGAACTTTGACTTACGAAACTCTCGATGGCTGGTGGACCGACGCCGGTACATTTGATTCACTCCTCAGGGCCAATAATTTGGTGGCCAAAACCGGTGCCAACAAGCTCCACTTCGAAGCTAGCGCTGCCGCCGGCACCGAGCGGAAAGTAAATCCATGAAAATTCTGATGACTGGCGGTGCGGGATTCATCGGTTCCAACTTTATCCGGCACGTTCTTGGCGCGGGCAGGGGCATTGGCATCGTCAATTACGACTAGTTGACATATGCTGGGCCTTGGCGAATCTTGAGTCGGTCGCAAGCAATCCACAGTACACATTGTGAGTGGCGATAGGGGCTTATACAATTTAAACTCACATGGCCCATACACGAAGAAGCGCATCGCAACTGGTTGATCCCAAAGTGTCGGTGGTTATTCCGGCTTACAACGAAAAGAATACGATCTGCGAAATCCTGCGCCGCGTGGAAGAGGCGGAAATGCGGAAGGAAATCGTGGTGGTGGACGACTGCTCAAAGGATGGAACGCGGGAGATTCTGGAGGAGCTGACCGCGAGGCAGGGCCGGGGAGAGAACCAGGCACCGGCTTCCGATGGGGGAGATCCCGTGGAGTTGAGG
>Ga0210405_10000757_pt1 | contig 40485 bp, 30 predicted proteins | sample IncBWH11MmetaG_FD_155492 | JGI IMG/M metagenome (GOLD analysis project Ga0210405, IMG submission 155492) | Forest soil microbial communities from Barre Woods Harvard Forest LTER site, Petersham, Massachusetts, United States - Inc-BW-H-11-M | ecosystem: Environmental > Terrestrial > Soil >... | reverse complement strand
GAGCCACGGCAATTTGACCTCTGCAGTTTCGATCTACGACGTCTGGAGCAAGACGGCGCGGATGGAGCGCAACGCCATCGAGCGGGTGATCTGCGTGCTGCCGCTGTTTCACATTTTTGCGCTGACTGTGGTGATGCTGTCTTCGATCCGGCGCGGCAATTTGATCTCGCTGCACCAGCGCTTCGATGTCGAGGCCGTGATGCGCGATATCGAGGTCAAGCGCGCCACCGCGTTTCCCGGCGTGCCGACGATGTGGATCGCGATCGCGAGCCTTCCCGATCTCGACAAGCGCGATTTTTCATCGCTGGTCAGTTGCGGTTCCGGTGGCGCGCCGTTGCCTGTGGAGGTCGCCAGGATCCTCGAGCGCAAGACCAATATGAAACTCAAGAGTGGCTGGGGCATGACCGAGACCTGTTCGCCCGGGACCGCCCATCCGGAAGCGGGACCGGACAAACCCGGCTCGATCGGCCTGATGCTGCCCGGCATCGAACTCGACGTGGTCGCGCTCGATGATCCGAAGAAAGTGTTGCCGCCGGGCGAAGTCGGCGAGATCCGTATCAAGGGGGCGAACGTCACCAAAGGCTACTGGAACCGGCCGCAGGAAACTGCTGAAGCCTTTGTCGGCGACCGTTTTCTCACCGGCGATATCGGCTACATGGATCAAGACGGCTATTTTTACCTGGTCGACCGCAAGAAGGACATGATCATCTCCGGCGGCTTCAACGTCTATCCGCAGATGATCGAGCAGGCGATCTACGAGCATCCCGCGGTGCAGGAAGTGATCGCGATCGGCATTCCCAACGATTACCGCGGCGAGGCGGCCAAGGCCTTCATCAAATTGCGTGCCGGCGCCGATCCTTTCTCGCTGGATGAGCTGAAGGCGTTCCTCGCCGGCAAGCTCGGCAAGCACGAAATCCCGGCCGCGCTGCAATTCGTCGATGAACTGCCGCGGACGGCGGTCGGCAAACTCTCTCGCCATGAATTGCGCAATCAGCAATCGACGTTTCAATCCGCGCAGCAAAGACAACAACAACTCGCAACAGGAGGTCGCTCATGACCGACGCCGTAATCGTCTCCACCGCCCGCACCCCGATCGGCAAGGCCTATCGCGGCGCGCTCAACGCCACCGAAGGCGCAACCCTGCTCGGTCACGCCATCGGTGAGGCGGTGGCGCGCGCCAAGGTCGATCCCAGGGAGGTCGAGGATGTGGTGATGGGCGCGGCGCTGCAGCAGGGCACGACCGGCGGCAATATCGCGCGCAAGGCGCTGTTGCGCGCAGGGCTTCCCGTCACCGTCGGCGGCACCACGATCGACCGGCAATGCGCCTCGGGGCTGCAGGCGATTGCGCTGGCGGCGCGCTCGGTGATCTTCGACGGCGTCGAGATAGCGGTCGGCGGCGGCGGCGAATCGATCAGCCTGGTGCAGAACGACCATGCCAACAAGTTTCATACCCAGGATCCGGCGCTGCTCAAGATCAAGGGCGAGGTCTACATGCCGATGATCGACACCGCCGAAGTCGTCGCCAAGCGTTACGGCATTTCGCGCGAGCGGCAGGACGAGTATTCGCTGGAAAGCCAGCGCCGCACCGCGGCCGCGCAGCAGGGCGGCAAGTTCAACGACGAGCTGGCGCCGATCACCACAAAGATGGGTGTCGCCGACAAGGCGACCGGCGAAATCTCGTTCAAGGACGTCACGCTGTCGAAGGATGAGGGTCCGCGGCCGGACACGTCTGCCGAAGGCCTTGCGGGCCTCAAGCCGGTGCGCGGCGAAGGGTTTACCATCACCGCGGGTAATGCCAGCCAGTTGTCGGATGGCGCCAGCGCGTCGGTGATCATGAGCGACAAGGAGGCGTCAAAGCGCGGCCTGAAGCCGCTCGGCATCTTCCGCGGCTTCGTCGCCGCCGGCTGCGAGCCGGACGAGATGGGCATCGGTCCGGTATTCGCGGTGCCGCGCCTGCTCAAGCGCCATGGACTCAAGGTCGAGGATATCGATCTCTGGGAATTGAACGAGGCCTTCGCGGTGCAGGTGCTGTATTGCCGCGACAAGCTCGGCATCGACCCCGAGAAGCTCAACGTCGACGGCGGCGCGATCGCGGTCGGCCATCCCTATGGCATGTCGGGCGCGCGGCTCACCGGTCACGCGCTGATCGAAGGCCGCCGCCGCAAGGCCAAATATGCCGTCGTGACCATGTGCGTCGGCGGCGGCATGGGTGCGGCCGGCTTGTTCGAGGTGGTGCACTGATTGTTGACAGAGTGACAGCGTGTCGCAGGCGCGGTCTTACCTCTCCCAAAGGGAGAGGTCGGATCGCTCCAGCGATCCGGGTGAGGGGTTACGGTCTATCGAGAGACCGTAACCCCTCACCCCAACCCTCTCCCTACGGGAGAGGGGGTGCGCTTCCTTCGCGGATACATTTTCGATTCTAAATTCGCTTCACAGGAGGGTCCTATGGATCTCAGCTTCAGCAAGGAAGAAGTGGCGTTTCGCGATGAGGTGCGGGCTTTCTTCAGGGACAACGTGCCATCCGCGACGCGGCAGAAATTGCAGGAGGGCCGGCATCTCTCCAAGCAGGAGATGATCGACTGGTGGCGGATCCTCAACAGGAAGGGCTGGGGCGTCTCGCACTGGCCGGAGGAATATGGCGGAACCGGCTGGTCTTCCGTGCAGCATTACATCTTCAACGAGGAGCTGCAGATGGCGCCGGCGCCGGCGCCGCTCGCCTTCGGCGTCAGCATGGTTGGTCCCGTGATCTACACCTTCGGCAACGAGGCGCAGAAGAAGCATTACCTGCCGCGCATTGCCAATGTCGACGACTGGTGGTGCCAGGGATTTTCCGAGCCCGGTTCGGGCTCCGATCTCGCCTCGCTCAAGACCAAGGCCGAGCGCAAGGGCGACAAGTACATCGTCAACGGCCAGAAGACCTGGACCACGCTCGCCCAATATGCCGACTGGATCTTCTGCCTGTGCCGCACCGATCCCGCGGCCAAGAAGCAATCCGGCATCTCGTTTCTACTTATCGACATGAAGTCGAAGGGCATCACCGTGCGTCCCATCCAGACCATCGATGGCGGCCACGAGGTCAACGAGGTGTTTCTGGATGACGTCGAGGTGCCGGCTGAAAATCTCGTCGGCGAGGAGAACAAGGGCTGGGATTATGCCAAATTCCTGCTCGGCAACGAACGCACCGGGATCGCCCGCGTTGGCGTTTCCAAGGAGCGGATTCGCCGGATCAAGGATCTTGCCTCCAAGGTCGAATCCGGCGGCAAGCCGGTCATGCAGGACCAGGGATTTCGCGAAAAGCTTGCCGCGGTCGAGATCGAACTGAAGGCGCTGGAGCTGACGCAGCTGCGCGTCGTCGCCGACGAGGGCAAGCACGGCAAGGGCAAACCCAATCCCGCCTCCTCAGTGCTCAAGATCAAGGGCTCGGAGATTCAGCAGGCCACCACCGAGCTTCTGATGGAAGTGGTCGGGCCATTCGCCGCGCCCTTCGACGAGCACGGCGACGACGGCTCCAACGAAGCCATGGACTGGACCGCGCAGATCGCGCCGGGCTATTTCAACAACCGCAAGGTATCGATCTACGGCGGCTCCAACGAAATCCAGCGCAATATCATCACCAAGGCCGTGCTGGGGCTGTGAGGGGCGGAGCGCATCAAAAGTAGTAGCTGTCGTCCCCGCGAAAGCGGGGACCCAGTACGCCGCGGCTGTCGTGCTTACGAATGACAGCAATGATTACTGGATCCCCGCTTTCGCGGGGATGACAATTGAATGTTTGGCAACGGCTACGGCAATAGCCCACGTTGGTTTTGGAGAGTAAGTAAAATGGATTTCGATTTATCCGAGGAGCAGCGGCTTCTCAAGGAAAGCGTCGACGGCTTGCTCGGCGACTCCTACGATTTCGATTCGCGAAAAAAATATATGAAGGAAAAGGGCGGCTGGAGCAAAGCGATCTGGGGCAAGTTCGCCGAGCAGGGGTTGCTCGGCTTGCCGTTCTCCGAGGAGGATGGCGGCTTCGGCGCCGGCGCGGTCGAGACCATGATCGTGATGGAAGCGCTCGGCAAGGCGCTGGTGCTGGAGCCTTATCTCGCCACCGTCGTGATCGGCGGCGGCTTCCTGCGCCACGGCGGCACGGCCGAACAAAAGGTCGCGCATATTCCCGGCATCATCGATGGCAGCAAGACCTTTGCCTTCGCGCAGCTTGAGAAGAATTCGCGCTACGACCTGCAGGACGTCGCGACGTCAGCCAAGAGGAAGGGCGCGGGCTGGGTGATCGACGGCGAGAAATTCGTCGTGCTCAATGGCGAGGCCGCCGACACATTGATCGTCACCGTGCGCACCAAAGGCGGCCAGCGCGATCCCGGTGGCATCGGCGTGTTCCTGGTGCCCGGCGATGCCAAGGGCGTGGCGAAGAAGGGCTATCCGACCCAGGACGGCCTGCACGCCGCCGACATCACCTTCACCGGCGTGGAGGTCGGCGCGAGTGCTGCGATCGGCGATCCCGAGAATGGCCTGCCGCTGATCGAGCGTGTGGTCGACGAGGCGCGCACCGCAATGTGCGCCGAAGCCGTCGGCCTGATGGACGAGTCGCTCAAGGAAACCGTCGAATATTTGAAAACGCGAAAACAGTTCGGCGTGCCGATCGGCAGTTTCCAGACCCTGCAGCACCGCGCCGCCGACATGTTCGTCGCCGTCGAACAGGCCCGCAGCATGTCGATGTTCGCGACCATGGCGTGCGATTTCGACAACGCCCAGGAGCGCGCCACGGCGGTCGCGGCGGCGAAAGTGCAAATCGGCAAATCCGCAAAGTTCGTCGGCCAGCAGTCGATCCAGCTCCATGGTGGCATCGGCATGACCATGGAGGCCAGGATCGGCCACTACTTCAAGCGGCTGACCATGATCGAGAACACCTTTGGCGACACGGATTATCACTTGCGCCGCGTCACCGAGGCGGGCGGGCTGGTTTGAGTCTATCAGCTGTCATTGCCGGGCTTGACCCGGCAATCCATCGTTTTCAGAAGATGGATGCGCGGGTCAAGCCCGCGCATGACGGGAGAATCTAGGGAGACAAACCGTGAAATCCACCCCGTTCGATCTCACCGGAAAAGTCGCCGTCATCACCGGCTCCAGCCGCGGCATCGGCCGTTCTTCCGCAGAGCTGTTGGCAAAGCTCGGCGCCAAGGTGGTGATCTCCAGCCGCAAGGCCGAGGCCTGCGAGGAGGTTGCCGCCGGCATACGCAAGGCAGGCGGCGACGCCCACGTCATTGCCTGCAACATCTCGCGCCGCGAGGAAGTCGAGGGCCTGATCAAGGGCGCGGCCAGCCGTTACGGCCAGATCGACATTCTGGTCTGCAACGCCGCGGTCAATCCGTATTACGGACCGCTGCTCGACATCACCGACGAGGCTTTTGACAAGATCATGAACGCCAACGTCAAGAGCAACATCTGGCTTTGCAAGCTGACGATCCCGCAAATGGCCGAGCGCGGCAACGGCTCGGTGGTGATCATTTCTTCCATCGGCGGCTTGCGCGGCTCGACCGTGATCGGCGCCTACGGAATTTCCAAGGCCGCGGATTTTGCATTATGCCGCAGCCTCGCCGGCGAATGGGGCCCGAAGGGCGTGCGCGTCAATTGCGTCGCGCCGGGCCTCGTCAAAACCGATTTCGCCCGCGCCTTGTGGGAAAACGAAGAGCTTTTGAAACGCCGCTGCGCCACCACGCCGCTCCGCCGCATCGGCGAACCCGACGAGATCGCAGGTGCGGTTGCCTATCTCGGCTCCGACGCCTCGAGTTTCATGACCGGCCAGACCATCGTGGTCGACGGCGGCGTCACCACCGCGTCGGCGTAGGCGGTTTTTCTTCCCCTCTCCCCTTGTGGGAGAGGGTGGCTGCGATGCGAAGCAGCGCAGACGGGTGAGGGGTTGCCTCCGCGGATAGAGACCCCTCATCCGGCGCGCTTTGCGCGCCACCTTCTCCCACAAGGGGAGAAGGAAGAAACCGCGCGTCGCGGATATTGACCTTCCCCTCCCAATCCGCTTGCCTTGGCCCAACCACAAAACTCGGGAAGCAACGCCAAAATAACGCCAGGAAACCATCATGTCCTTTGTGCTGGCCATCGATCAGGGCACCACATCCTCGCGCGCCATTGTGTTCCGCGGCGACATCTCGATCGCGGCGGTGGCGCAAGCCGAATTCCCGCAGCATTTTCCGGCGTCCGGCTGGGTCGAGCACGAGCCCGAGGACATCTGGACTTCGACCACCGCGACCTGCCGCGAAGCGTTGAAGAAGGCGAATCTCGGCGCGAAGGATATTGCCGCGATCGGCATCACCAACCAGCGCGAGACCACCGTGGTGTGGGACCGCGCCACCGGAATGGCCGTGCATCGCGCCATCGTCTGGCAGGATCGCCGCACGGCGGACATTTGCGCGAGATTGAAGAGCGAAGGCCACGAGCCGGCGATCTCGGCCAAAACCGGCCTGATCATCGATCCCTATTTCTCCGGCACCAAAGTGGCATGGATCCTCGACCACGTCCCCGGCGCGCGGGCGCGTGCGGAGCGCGGCGAGTTGCTGTTCGGCACCGTCGATTGTTACCTGTTGTGGCGACTGACGGACGGCAAGGTCCACGCCACCGACGCCACCAATGCCTCGCGCACGCTGCTGTTCAACATCCATACCGGGCAATGGGACGACGACTTGCTGAAAATCCTGCGCGTGCCGCGCTCGATGCTCCCCGAGGTGAAGGATTCCTCGCACCATTTCGGTGACAGCACCCCTGATCTGTTCGGTGGCGCGATCGCGATCTCGGGTATTGCCGGCGACCAGCAGGCCGCCACCATCGGCCAGGCTTGCTTCTCGCCGGGCATGATCAAATCGACCTATGGCACCGGCTGCTTTGCGCTGCTCAACACCGGCACCACGCCGGTCGCCTCGAATAACAAGCTCCTCACCACCATCGCCTATCAGCTCGGGGGAAAGCGCACCTACGCGCTCGAAGGCTCGATCTTTGTCGCGGGCTCCGCGGTGCAATGGCTGCGCGACGGGCTTGGCCTCATCAAGCAGGCTTCGGAATCCGGTCCGCTCGCCGACCAGTCCGATTCCACCCAAAGCGTGTATCTGGTGCCGGCCTTTGTCGGCTTAGGGGCGCCTTACTGGAATCCGCGCGTGCGCGGCGCGCTGTTGGGGCTGACGCGCAACACCGGCCCGGCAGAGCTCGCGCATGCCGCGCTCGAGAGCGTGTGTTATCAGACGTTTGATCTGTGGGCGGCGATGCGCGCCGACTGGCCGGAGGCCAAGGCCACCAACATCGTGCTGCGTGTCGATGGCGGCATGACGGCGTCGGACTGGACCATGCAGCGCCTTGCGGATTTGCTCAACGCGCCGGTCGATCGCCCGATGATCCAGGAAACCACGGCGCTGGGCGCGGCCTATCTCGCGGGGCTGGCGGCCGGCGTCTACCCCGAGCCTGCAAAATTCGCCGACAACTGGCGGCTCGAACGTCGCTTCAAACCGGCGATGAGCGCGGCGACGCGCGAGCGGAAACTGGCCGGATGGGCGCGGGCGGTGAAGGGACTGCTGGCGAGCGATGAGGGCGAGGCGTGAAGCAATGATCGTGAACCGTGGAAGCAAGAGCAACAACATGAACAACACCTTCAACCGGACCATTCGAGGGCTGCTCGGCGCCGTGCTATTGTTTTCAACGATGGCGTCAGATGCGAGCGCGCGCGAGAAGGCGAACGCACTCTCCGCGGCGCGCTTGTCGAACACTAGTGTGGCCGGCCTGAAGTCTCCGGGACAAATCCTGGTCGATGTGTGGGGCATCCCGCATATCTATGCGAACAACGAGCGTGACCTGTTTTTCCTGCAGGGCTTCAATGCCGCGCGCGAGCGGCTGTGGCAGATCGATCTGTGGCGCAAGCGCGGGCTCGGACTGCTCGCCAGGGATTTTGGCCCCGCCTATGTCGAGCAGGACAAGGCGCTTCGGCTGTTTCTCTACCGCGGCGATATGGCCGCGGAGTGGGCGTCTTACCGACCTCAAGCCAAATCATACGCGCAAGCCTTCGTCGACGGCGTCAACGCCTACGTCGCCGACGTGCAGGCGGGCCGGCGCCCGCGCCCGATCGAGTTTCGGATCGCAGGCACCATGCCGGAGCTGTGGTCGGCCGAGGATGTCGTGCGGATTCGCAGTCACGGGTTGACCAGAAACATTGCCTCCGAGGTCAAGCGCTCGCTGGTCGCATGTGCGGCGGGCCTTGAAGCGGATCGGTGGCGGGTCAGGCTCGAGCCGCCCTGGACCACGAAAATCCCCGAAGGTCTCGATCCCTGCAGCATTCCCAAGGCCGTGCTCGCCCCTTATGACCTCGCCACCCGGCCGGTGGCCTTTGCTCCGCCTGCGGACCTGAAGGCGGCGCTGGCGCATGATCCGGATACGTATCTCGCGCAGGCCGACGCGCAACGCGACACCATCGGCTCCAACAACTGGGTGGTGGCGGCCTCGCGAACGGCGACCGGACGTCCGATCCTCGCCAACGATCCGCATCGCGAGCACAGCGTGCCGTCGCTGCGTTATATCGTAGGCCTCAACGCGCCGGGAATTTCGGTGATCGGCGCCGGCGAGCCGGCGCTCCCCGGCATCTCCATCGGCCATAACGGCACCATCGCATTCGGCCTCACCATCTTCAACGTCGATCAGGAAGATCTCTACGTCTACGAGCTCAATCCGGCCGATCTGAACCAGTACCGCTATCGCGACGGCTGGGAACCGATGCGGATCATCCATGAAACCGAACAGGTGAAGGGCGAGGACAGCAGGGACCTTGAGCTCAAGTTCACGCGGCACGGGCCCGTGGTCTATATCGACGAGGCCAACAAGCGCGCCTTTGCCATTCGCTCGGTATGGTTCGAGCCCGGCACCTCGGCCTATTTCGGCTCCTCCGACTACATGACCGCCAAGGACTGGAACGGCTTCCTGGCGGCGATGCGGCGCTGGGGTGCGCCGTCGGAGAACCAGCTCTATGCCGACGTCAAGGGCAATATCGGCTGGGTCGCCGCCGGACGGACGCCGCGGCGCGTCGGTTACGACGGGCTGATGCCGGTGCCGGGCGATGGCCGCTACGAATGGTCGGGCTTTCTTGGCGCCGACGAATTGCCGAAAGCCTATCGCCCGGCGCAAGGCTGGTTCGCCACCGCCAACCAGATGAATCTGCCAGGCGACTATCCGGTCGCCGAGCGCAAGGTCGGATTCGAGTGGGCCGACAGCGCGCGCTGGCAGCGCATCGCCGAAGTGCTCCAGGCCAAGGGGAAGATGACGCTGGCGGACGCGATGGACCTGCAGAACGACGATACCTCGATGCTGGCGAGACGGCTGACTGCGCTGTTGAAGCCGCTCAACTCCGAAGATGCCAACACAAGAAAGGGGCTCGAGCTTCTGAAGGCGTGGGACGCGCGCGATAGCGCCGACAGCGCCGCGGCAGCCGTGTACGAAGTATGGATCGCCAATCATTTGGGATCGGCGCTGGCAAAGCAAGTCGCCCCCAGGGCGGCCGATATCATTGCGCCCGATCCGGCCAGTATTTCGGCCGCGGTTGCCTTGCTGGAAAAGCCCGATGCCGCCTTGGGTCCCGATCCCGCGGCCGCGCGCGATCGCATCTTGCTTGATAGCCTGGGAAGCGCGGTTGCAGACGTGACGGACAAGCTGGGTGCGGATTCGACGTCCTGGCGCTGGGGCCGCTTGCACGTAGCAAAATTCGATCACGCGCTGATGCCGCTCGCCGACAAGGCCACCGCGGCGCAGCTTTCGGTCGGACCGCTGGCGTTTGGCGGCGCAGCCAACGTGCCGCGCGCGGCCACCTATCGGCGCTCCGACTACCGGTTGATCGCGGGGGCCTCGTTCCGCATGGTGCTCGACGTCGGCAACTGGGATGCGAGCCGCACCATCAACACCCCCGGCCAATCGGGCGATCCCTTCAGCGCGCATTATCGCGATCTGGCTCCGTTGTGGGCGGCCGGCCAATACGTCCCGCTGCTCTACAGCCGTGCAGCCGTCGAGGCCGCCACGGCGGAAGCGATCACGCTGACGCCGCGGTGAGGACTTGGCGGGGGAGCGGCTACAATCCACCCTTTTTTCGGATATACGCACTGAGGGCCATTTGAATGGCCTGTTTCATCATTTTCTGTTCGTCCTTCGTTGCGTAACGCCAATTGCAATCGTCTGGTTCATCGGGAAGATCGATGGCGAGTTTCGGATTCGCAACAACCTGGCGACCCGTACTTACGTACTCGCGCGTGGCCAAATATTGCTTCGCGGCGGTTGGGTTGGTTTTCAGCATGTCTTCATATACGGCGCGCTCCTGCGGCGGGACTTGCGGCTTCAGTGATGCCCCACTCGCGGCGGAAAAGATGAGAAACGAAACGAAAATCAGTAAAATGCGCAGCATTCAGTATCCTCCGCTGAAACATAGCCTCCAAGACGAGTTCAATAAGATGAAGGGTCGTAAAATCTAGCCGTCAAAACTCACCGCCGTGGTGTTGGCGCCGCAGATCAACACGGCCACCCGTTCCCCCGGCGATGGCCGGTAACGTCCCGACAGCAAGGCCGCGAAGGCCGCAGCACCGCCGGGTTCGGCGACGACGCGCAGTCCCGACCAGAGCGCCGCCTGGGCTTGACGGATAGCGTCGTCGCTGACGAGCGCCACCTCCGCGACGTTCGCGCGCGCGATCGAAAACATCAGTTCGCCGACCCGGCGCGGCGCCAGGCTGTCGGCTGCGATTCCACCCGCTGGCGCATCCACCGGCCGGCCTGCGGCAAGCGCGGCGTGCAGCGTCGGCGCCGCTTCCGGCTCCACCGCAACGATCCGAATTCGCTTCTCGTACCAGGCGGCGATGCCGCCGATCAATCCGCCGCCGCCGACCGCGACCAGCAGCGTATCGATATCGGGCGCGTCCTGCTCGAGCTCGAGGCCAACCGTCCCTTGTCCCAACAGGGTTTCGATCTGATCGAAAGCGTGGACAGGCATCGCACCTGTTTTGGCGATATGGGCCTCGCTCGCCGCCAGCGCATCGGCATAGCGGGAGCCGGCGACCACCAGGTTGGCGCCGCAATTGCGGATCAGCTCGACCTTGGCAGGCGAGGTGATGTCCGGCACGAAAATGGTTGCAGGCACGCCTAGCCGGTGAGCCGCATGGGCGACCGCGGCGCCGTGATTGCCGCCCGAAGCCGCCACCACGCCAGCGCGAGGAGTTTCGCGCAACAACAGATTGGCGAACGCGCCGCGCGCCTTGAACGAGCCGGAATGCTGCAACATCTCCAGCTTGAAGGTCAGTAATCCCGGCGCGAGACCGAAGTCGGCGCCATCCGCCGCCACCAGAGGCGTTCGCCGGATGAAGGGCCGGATGGCTTTCTCGGTTGCCGCAATGCGTTCGCGCGTGATCGGAGCGATCTGATCCATGGCGGTCTCATACCTCACAGCGAGCTTGACATCAATTAGTTAATTAGCAAAATGGCTAAATGAAAGTCGCGATTGCGCTGCGTGCCCTGGCCAACGAACGCCGCCTTCAGATCCTGGACTGGCTTCGCGAACCGAAGAAGCATTTCCGCGAGCAGGTAGACGGCGATCTGATCGACGACGGCGTCTGCGGCGTTCTCATTGCGGAAAAGCTCGGCGTGAGCGCGCCCACCTTGAGCGAGCACATGCGTGTCCTGATCGCGGCAAAACTGGTGCGGGCCAAGCGGATCAAGCAGTGGACGATGTACAAGCGCGACGAAGACGCGATCGAGACGGTCAAGCGCGTCATTCAAGAGAAGGTTTGATGAGCGAGTGATGAGTGGGAGAGGGTAATTTTCTCCGCCGTCATCATCCGCGAAAGCGGATGATCCAGTATTCCAGAGACGGTTGTGATTGAACCGAGGGATCGCGGCGTATTGGATACCCCACTGGAGCATGTCATCGGGCTCGCGAAGGCGAGACCCGTTGGCGGGGTATGACAGAATGGCGTGAAGAGAAAGAAAGCATCCTCAGAACATGATCCTGATCGGCCAATATGATTCCCCGTTCGTCCGCCGCGTCGCGATTGCGCTCAGGCTCTACGGCCTCGCCTTCGAGCACCGGCCGTGGTCGACCTTCGGCGAAGGCGACAAGATCGCAGCCTTCAATCCGTTGCGCCGGGTGCCGACGCTGGTGCTCGATGATGGACGCGAGGCGCTGATCGAGAGCACGGCGATCCTGGATTATCTCGATGAGCTGGTGGGTGCGGAAAAGGCGATGATCGCGGCGCGCGGCCCGGAGCGCCGCCATGGCTTGAGAATTTGCGCGCTGGCGACCGGGCTCGGTGACAAGGCAGTGAGCCTCGTCTACGAGCGCGTGCTTCGCAAGGATAAGCAATCGAAGATCTGGGTCGAGCGCTGCGAGACGCAGATCGGCGGCGTGCTGGAAGTGCTGGCAAAGGAGCGCGCGGCAATCGTCTCGCCGTACTGGTTCGGCGAGCGCATTGGCCACGCCGACATCGCGGTCGCCTGCGTGCTGCGATTCACAGGCGAGGCGCATCCGCAGCTGTTCGATGCCACGCGCTATCCCGCGCTGTCAGCGCACGCTGCGCGTTGCGAAGCGCTGCCGGCGTTTGCCGAGATCGTGCAGCCGTTGCAACTGCCGAGCGGGGATTGAGCGGCGCCTTCTTCCTTCTCCCCTTGTGGGAGAAGGTGCCTTCGCGACGCGAAGGCGGATGAGGGGTCTCTGTCGGCGGAGACAGACCCCTCACCCGTCTCGCATCTGACGATGCGAGCCACCCTCTCCCACAAGGGGAGAGGGGAAGAAGACAGCCACCGATTTGCCCGTCGTGCCAATCTGCCGCATTCGGCGTCATTGATCTTACCCCCAAATCAGCCGCACATTCCGCACTATCCCGTCCCGAAAGAGGGGCGTTGCGCACGTCATCAACGCGGGGCGGGATGCGGTGGACGCGGCAGTGTCGCAAGACGGGCGACGCTAACGCGGACGGCGAAGCCGTGTGGTCCTGACACCCCGACGCTGGTGTCAAGTTTTGGCGGGCAGCAATTCCCGCGAAAACGACGGTGGCAAGAAAGCCCGGTCACCGGGGAGAGCTCGGAGTAAGCCGTAAAACCATTGCGCGGGGGAATGCCGGGTGATTCCGGTGTGACCGTGGTGACTAACGCGCGTGTTTACTACACACCACGCGCGGCTGCGGGCGCATCGGCGCCCGGCATTCCCTGCGCCCTCTGATGTTCAGAAGGCGAAGCGGTTCGTGCACAGCTCGGGCGGATTCGCGCCGCGAGGATCCGGAGTCGTGTCGGTAGTCTTGGTATGGCCCATCCTTCGAGACGCGGCCTGCCGGCCGCTCCTCAGGATGAGGACTTCAGGTGTGGTGCGAGGTCAGACCCTCATGGTGAGGAGGCTCGAGGCGCGCCGTCTCGAACCATGAGGCCCGAACAGAAGTGACGGCTGTTTGAAAACTGAAATCGGGAAATTACGCGCGGATTTTCCTCGATGTGTTCTCCTTCCCCTCTCCCCTTGTGGGAGAGGGTGGCTGCGATGCGGAGCATCGCAGACGGGTGAGGGGTCTGCATCCGCGTAGACAGACCCCTCATCCGGTACGGACTTCGTCCGCGCCACCTTCTCCCACAAGGGGAGAAGGGAAGTAAGAGGCCCGCCTATCCCGCCCGCGCCGCCTTCTTGCGGTACGCCAGATGCACCGCGCAGGTGCAGCCCGGCGGATGCGACTGCATTTCCTTCGACGTGACATCATTGGCGGGCGCGGCGGTGGACGGGGCTTGCGTCGGCATCGCTTCCCTGACGCGGCGATCCTGCGCCTGACGGTCCTGCGCCGGGATGTAGTTCAGGACAGGTGCCAGCCAGCGCTCGGCTTCCTCGGCGCGCCAGCCCTTGCGCGCGGCGTAATCTTCCACCTGGTCGCGCTCGATCTTGCCGACGCCGAAATAGAAGCTCTCCGGATTGCTGAAATAAAGCCCGGAAACCGACGAGCCCGGCCACATCGCAAAGCTCTCCGTCAACTTCACGCCGGCGGTGTTCTCGGCATCGAGCAGCGCAAACAACGTCGCCTTCTCGGTGTGATCGGGCTGCGCGGGATAGCCGGGCGCGGGGCGGATGCCCTGATATTGCTCGAGGATAAGCTGCTCCGGCGTAAGCTGCTCGTCCGGTGCATAATTCCAGAACTCCCGGCGCACGCGGGCGTGCAGCCGCTCGGCGAAGGCTTCCGCGAGGCGATCGGCGAGCGCCTTGCAGATGATCGAGGAGTAATCGTCATTGGCATTTTTGAAGCGGTCGGCGATGACGTCCTCGCCAATCCCCGCGGTGACCACGAAGGCGCCGATATAATCGGGCACGCCGGACGAAACCGGCGTGATGAAATCGGACAATGCCGCGTTGAAGCGGCCTTCGCGTTTTTCCAGTTGCTGGCGCAGGGTGTGGAAGGTCGCGATCTGCTTGCTGCGCGTATCGTCGGCGTAGACCACGATATCGTCGCCTTCCGCATTGGCCGGCCAGAAACCGATGGTGGCCTGCGCCGTGAACCACTTTTCACTGATGATGCGCTCCAGCATCGCGCGCGCATCGGCATAGAGCGAGCGCGCGACATCGCCGACCTTTTCGTCGTCGAGAATGGCGGGAAAGCGCCCGGTCAATTCCCAGGTCTGGAAGAACGGCGTCCAGTCGATGTACTCGGCGAGCTCCGCGAGGTCGTAATCCCCAAACGATTTGACGCCGAGATACGCCGGCTTCTTCGGCGGTGTTTTGGCAAAATCGATCTTGACCGCATTGGCCCGGGCGTCTGCGAGCTTCAACCGCTTCTTGTCGGCCTGTGCCCGGAAATGCGCCGCGGAGATCCTGGCGTAATCGGCGCGCACCTCGGTGGCGTAGGCTTCACGCCGTTCCAGCGACAACAAGGAGGACGCGACGCCGACGGCGCGGCTCGCGTCATTGACATGCACCACCGGTCCGCCGCGGTAGTTCGGATCGATCTTCACGGCGGTGTGGACGCGGCTGGTGGTGGCGCCGCCGATCAACAGCGGCATGGTCAAGCCCTGGCGCTCCAGTTCGCCGGCGAAAAAACTCATCTCGTCCAGAGACGGCGTGATCAAACCGGAAAGACCGATGATGTCGGCGCCTTCGCGTTTCGCGGTCTCGATGATCTTCGCCGCCGGCACCATGACCCCGAGGTCGATGACTTCAAAGTTGTTACACTGCAGCACGATGCCGACGATGTTCTTGCCGATATCGTGGACATCGCCCTTGACGGTGGCGAGTACGATCTTGCCTGCGGAGTTGCGGCCGTCGCCGGTAATACCGTTGGCGAGATTGCGCGCCTTCTCCTCTTCCATGAACGGCATCAGGTAGGCGACCGCCTGCTTCATGACCCGGGCGGATTTCACCACCTGCGGCAAGAACATTTTGCCGTCACCGAACAGGTCGCCAACGATATTCATGCCGGCCATCAGCGGACCCTCGATGACATCGAGCGGACGCGCGCACAGCTTGCGGGCGTCTTCGGTGTCGGCATCGATATATTCGGTGATGCCGTGCACCAGCGCGTGGCTCAGCCGCTTGTCGACCGGCCATTCGCGCCAGGCGAGGTCTTGCTCTTGCGTCTTCTTCTCCTTGCCGCGGAATTTTTCGGCGAGCTGGAGCAGGCGCTCGGAGGCGCCGGGGTCGCGGTTGAGGATGACGTCCTCGCAAGTCTGGCGCAGCTCCGGATCGATGTCGTCATAGACGATCATCTGTCCAGCGTTGACGATGCCCATGTCCATGCCGGCCTTGATGGCGTGATACAGGAACACCGAATGCATGGCCTCGCGCACCGGCTCGTTGCCGCGGAACGAGAACGACAGGTTCGAGACGCCGCCGGAAATATGCGCGTGCGGCAGGTTCTGGCGGATCCAGCGCGCAGATTCGATGAAGTCGACGCCGTAATTGTTGTGCTCCTCGAGCCCGGTCGCGATCGCGAAAATATTGGGGTCGAAGATGATGTCTTCCGGCGGGAAGTCGAGCTGGTTGACGAGGATGTCATAGGCGCGCTTGCAGATCTCGGTCTTGCGCGCAAATGTGTCGGCCTGGCCGGCTTCGTCGAACGCCATCACCACCACGGCGGCGCCATGACGCCGCGCGATCTTCGCCTCGTGGATGAATTTCTCCTCGCCTTCCTTCATCGAGATCGAATTCACCACCGGCTTGCCCTGCACGCATTTCAGGCCGGCCTCGATCACGTTGAATTTCGAGGAATCGACCATCACGGGAACGCGGGCGATATCCGGCTCGGCGGCGACGAGGTTGAGGAACGTCACCATCGCCGCTTCCGAATCGAGGAGCCCTTCGTCCATGTTGACGTCGATGATCTGCGCGCCGTTCTCGACCTGGTCGCGCGCCACCTGCAACGCGGCGGTGTAGTCGCCGGCGGTGACCAGCTTGCGGAATTTCGCCGAGCCCGTGACGTTGGTGCGCTCGCCGATATTCACAAAAGGGATCGCGGGGGTGAGTTCGAACGGCTCAAGGCCCGACAACCGCAGGCGCGGCTCGATCGCGGGAATCGCGCGCGGCCTGTGCGGGGCCACCGCTGCGGCGATCGCCGCAATATGGTCGGGCGTGGTGCCGCAGCAGCCGCCGACGACGTTGACGAGACCGGCGGACGCAAACTCGCCGATCAGGCGCGCCATATATTCCGGGCTCTCGTCATACTGGCCGAATTCATTGGGCAATCCGGCGTTCGGATACGCACATACCAGCGTGTCGGCGACGCGGCCGATATCGGCGATGTGCGCGCGCAAATCCTCCGCGCCAAGCGCGCAGTTGAAGCCGATGGTGATGGGTCTGGCGTGCCGCACCGAATTCCAGAACGCCTCGGGCAGTTGCCCCGACAGCAGTCGCCCCGATTTGTCGGTGATGGTGCCGGAGACCATCACGGGGACGTCGATGCCGCGTTCCCCGGTAATTTCGGCAATCGCATAGAGCGCGGCCTTGGCGTTGAGCGTGTCGAAGATGGTCTCGACCAGCAGCAAATCAGCGCCGCCGTCGAGCAGGCCCTTGATCTGCTCGCCATAGGCGGTGCGCAGGTCGTCGAAGGTGACGGCGCGGTAGCCGGGATTCGACACGTCGGGCGAAATCGATGCGGTGCGGTTGGTCGGGCCGATCGCGCCGGCGACAAAGCGGAGCTTGCCGTCCTCGGCGCTGACGCGTTCGGCGGCGGCACGGGCGAGTCTCGCGCCTTCGAGGTTAAGCTCATAGGCAAGGTCCGACATCTCGTAATCGGCCTGCGCGATCGAGGTCGAGGAGAAGGTGTTGGTGGCGACGATGTCGGCGCCGGCGCGCAAATAGTCGGCGTGGATATCCTCGATCGCGCTCGGCTGCGTCAGGATCAAGAGGTCGTTGTTGCCCCTGACGTCGCGATGGAAATCGGCAAAGCGTTGCCCGCGAAACGCCGCCTCGTCATATTCGAGGCCCTGGATCATGGTGCCCATGGCGCCATCGAGCACCAGGATGCGCTCGCGGGCTGCCGCGAGCAGAGCGGTTCGCTTGGGGGAGACAGGCACGGTCATCGGATCAGGCAGCCTTCTGTGCGCCCGTCGGGCGAATACCGAGCAAATGGCAGATCGCGAACACGAGGTCCGCGCGGTTCATGGTGTAGAAATGAAAGGTGTCGACGCCGTGCTTGTTGAGCTTCTGCACCTGGCCCGCGGCGACGGTCGCCGCCACCAGCTTGCGCGTCTCGGCGTCGTCGTCGAGGCCCTCGAATTTTTCCGCAAGCCAGTCCGGCACGCTCGTGCCGGCGCGAGTCACGAAGCCGCGCGCTTGCTTGAAATTATGCATCGGCATGATGCCGGGCACGATCGGAATGAAGATGCCGCGGGCGCGAACCCGGTCGAGATAGCGAAAATAGAGGTCGTTATCGAAGAACACTTGCGTGATGGCCCGTGTTGCGCCCGCATCGACCTTGGCCTTCAGCACATTGATGTCGGCATCGAAATCGGGGCTTTCCGGATGCTTTTCCGGATAGGCCGATACCGAGACTTCAATGTCGGGATATCGGTTCTTGATGCTCGCCACGAGGTCGGCCGAGGTTTTGTGGCCATCCGGATGCGTGGTGTAGGCGGTGCCGATGCCGCCGGGCGGATCGCCGCGAAGCGCCACGATATGACGGACACCGATGTCGTGATAGCGGCCGACGATCTCATCGATCTCGCCGCGCGCAGCGCCCACACAGGTCAGATGGGCGGCCGGCAGCAGCGCCGTCTCAGTGAGAATGCGGGCGATGGTGGAATGGGTGCGCTCGCGGGTGGATCCGCCGGCGCCATAGGTCACCGACACGAAATTCGGGGTGAGCGGCGCCAGGCGCTTGATGGTGTCCCACAGGCTCTTCTCCATCTCCTCGGTTTTGGGCGGAAAGAACTCAAAGGAGATGGCCGGCTGTTTCAGCCCGCGCTGTCCGTTTGTCGCGGGCGGCGTAACCTCGGTCATGGCACTCACAAACTCCGCAACGGTGGACGGCTTCAAGTCTGGCTCTGGAACGCTAAAATAGGCCAAGCGAGGCAGGCGAGACAGCCCATCATGGATGGGATTTTGCCCACTATTTGGTCCAAAGTTCGATGCAAAGTTGCATGTTTTCAGCCGGTGGGCAGCGAAGATAGAGCGGCTATGGAAAAATAGTCAAGTAGTACTATGATGTTAACAGAGTTTCGCCGAACAACGGGAAGTGGGCAAAATGACATTTTTAAGGAGTATCTGGTTCAGGGCTCACTTGGGTACGAGGCCTATCATCCTCAGGCCGGCCAAGGTGGACGGCATGATAGGGGTCATTGTGGCTTCGATCGGCCGCATTAGGTTTAGGCCATGATCCCGCTTTCCGTCCTCGACCTCTCCGTCGTCACCACCGGCACCCGCCCAGCCGCGGCGCTGCGCAACAGCATCGATCTGGCGCGGCACGTGGATGCGCTCGGCTATGTCCGCTATTGGCTCGCCGAACATCACAATCTGGCGTCGGTCGCAAGCCCGGCGCCCGACCTCATGATCGGGCAGATCGCGGCGGTGACCAAGAACATCCGGGTCGGGTCTGGTGGCGTGATGCTGCCGAATCATGCACCGCTGGTGGTGGCCGAGCGTTTCAAGATGCTGGAGGCGCTGTTTCCCGGCCGGATCGATCTCGGGCTTGGCCGCGCGCCGGGCACCGATGGCGCCACCGCCCATGCGCTGCGCAGCCGGCTCGATCGCCGCGAGGGCGACGATTTTCTCGAACGGCTGCATGAATTGACGTTGTGGGAAACCCGCGACTTTCCGCCGAACCATCCCTTCAACAATGTGGTGGCGATGCCGGACGACACGCCGCTGCCGCCGATCTGGCTGCTCGGCTCCAGCGATTACAGCTCCGAACTCGCAGCCGAGGTCGGCATGGGATTCGCGTTCGCACACCATTTTGCGACCTACGACGCGATTGCGGCGATGACGAATTACCGCGCCCATTTCAAGCCGTCGGGCTGGCGCTCTACGCCGCACGGCATTCTCGCCGTCGCCGCGGTGGTGGCCGAAACCGATGCGGAGGCCGAGCGGCTCGCCTCGTCGATGGACCTCAACCGCCTGCTGCGGGACCGCGGGCAATATCGCCCGCTGCCCAGCGTCGAGGAGGCGCTGGCCTATCCCTATACCGAAAGCGATCGCGCCGCGATCGCGCGCAACCGCTCGCGGCTGTTTGTCGGCAGTCCCGCGACCGTGATGCAGAAGCTGCAGCCGATGATCACGTCAAGCAAAGCCGACGAGCTGATGGTCATCACCGCGGTGTATGACCACGACGCGCGCAAGAAGTCTTACAGCCTGCTCGCGGATGCGTTCGGGCTGGCCAAAAAAGCGGCGGCGTAATGTTTTCCGCAAACCATCCTGTCATTCCGGGGCGTGCGAAGCACGAACCCGGAATCTCGAGATTCCGGATTCGACGCTGACGCGCTGGTCCGGAATGACATTGAATCACTCCTGCTTCTCGCTGAACGTCGCGCGGAACGGATGCGCCGGATAGACCCCGACGATGCGAAATTCGCGGGAGAAGAATTTCAGCTCCTCCAGCGCGAAGGTCAGACCCTTGTCGTCGGGGTGGCCGTCGACGTCGGCGTAGAACTGCGTGGCGAAGAAATTGCCGTCGATCATGTAGCTTTCCAGCTTGGTCATGTTGACGCCGTTGGTCGCAAAACCGCCCAAAGCCTTGTAGAGCGCGGCGGGCAGGTTGCGCACCCGGAAAACAAAAGTGGTGACCAGTGGCCCGGAGTCCGGTTTGGCCCAGTTCGCCTCGCGCGCCAGCACCACGAAGCGCGTGGTGTTGTGGGTTTCGTCCTCGACGTCCTCGGCCAGGATGTCGAGGCCGTAGATTTCGGCGGCCAGCCGCGAGGCAATTGCGGCGGCGCTCTTGTCGCCGCGCTCGGCGATATCGCGCGCGCTGCCGGCGGTGTCGGCCGCAACGATTGGCTTGACGCCGAGCTTGCGGATGATGCGACGGCATTGGCCGAGCGCGTGAACGTGACTCTCCACGGTCTTGATGTCGGCGAGCTTGGCACCTCTTGGCGCCATCAATTGGTGACGGATCGGCAAAAACCATTCGCCGACGATGAACAGGCCGGACTGCGGCAACAGGTGATGAATGTCGGCGACGCGGCCAGCGACCGAATTCTCGATCGGGATCATGCCGAGGTCGGCTTCTCCGGAAGAGATCGCGGCCAGAGCGTCCTCAAAGGTCGGGCAGGGCAGCGCTTCCGCGTCGGGATAGGCCTCGGCGATGGCGATGTGGGAGTTCGCGCCCGGCTCGCCCTGGAATGCGATCTTGTTGGGTTTGGTGGTTGTTTTGGTCATGGCGCCTTGTATCAGACGCTCAGGCTTTTGCTAGTATTTGGCGCGCGGTTTCGAGATCGGCCGGCGTATCGACACCGCGCGGCACGGTTTCGACAACCGTTACGTCGATCCGCATTCCCGCCTCAAGCGCACGCAACTGCTCCAGTTTTTCCTGCTGTTCGAGCGGCGACGGCGGTAGCCGCACAAAGCGTTCCAGCGCGGCGCGGCGATAGGCATAAAGGCCGATGTGATGGTAGCGTGGCCCGTCACCATAGGGCGCGGTGGCGCGGGTGAAATACAGCGCCCGCAGCCGCCGCGGGCCGATTGGCGAGCCGACCGCCTTCACTACATTCGGGTTCAAGGCCTCCTCCTCGGTATGGATTTCCGCGGCCAGCGTTGCGATATCGACCGCGGGGTCGGCAAGCGGGCCCAGCACACTGCGGATGTTGTCGGGCAGGATGGTCGGAAAGTCGCCCTGCAGGTTGACGATGATTTCGCTGCGGCCTTCGGGGTCGAGCTGGCCCAGTGCCTCGTGGATCCGGTCCGAGCCGGAAAGGTGATCGGCGCGGGTCATGACGGCTTCACCGCCCTGCGCGGTCACGGCGGCCGCGATCTCCGGCGTGTCGGTGGCAACCGCCACGCGGCCTATCCCGGCGGCTTCCGCCCGGCGCAGCACATGGACGATCATCGGCAGGCCGGCAATATCCAACAGCGGCTTGCCCGGCAGGCGCGTGGCGGCCATGCGGGCTGGAATCAGTACCAGAATACGAGGCTCGGTCATCAGAGTGAGGTCTGGACCCGGTCGAAAACAAGCCGGAAATGATGGGGATTGGTCGAAAGCCAAAGCATTTATACGGGTTGCCAGACCAGGGGCAAACCGATATCTGGACGTGGCTCGGGGTGCGGTGCGAAAGCCTGATTCCTGACGCCCATCCGCGGCCGTTTCCTCCCGGCCTAATATCGACATTTCCGGCCTGGAGCCTGATCCAAAATGGACTCCTTCGAACTTAACAAGATTCTCGGTGCGATCCTGGGCACCTGCCTCGTTCTCCTGGTAACGAGCTTCACCGCCAGCGCTCTGTTTGCGCCCAAGATGCCGCAAAAGCCGGGTTTCGAGATCGCCGTGAAGGAAGAGGCAGAAGGCGGCGGCAAGCCGGCCGCGCCGGCTCCGTCCGAGCCGATCGAGAAGCTGCTGCAGACCGCGTCGGTTGAAAAGGGGGCCGCTTCGGCGAAGAAGTGCGCCGCCTGCCATACCTTCGAGAAGGGCGGCCCAAATCGCGTCGGTCCGAATCTTTACGGGATCGTCGGTGACAAGCGCGGCGAGGATCGCGGTGGCTTCAACTTCTCGGCTGCCATGAAGGCCAAAGGCGGCACCTGGACCTTCGATGAGCTGAACAAGTTCCTCGCCAATCCCAAGGGTTATATCCCCGGCACCGCGATGGGTTTTGCCGGCATCCCGAAGGATAGCGAGCGCGCCGACGTGATCGATTATCTGCACACGCTGTCGGATAAGCCGGTTCCGCTGCCGGCGGCGGCAAAATAGCCCTTGGGATCATTTGGATCTTTCGCTGCAAACGGCCGGGCTCTCGCCTGGCCGTTTTTGCATTACGGTCACGGGCTGACGCGCAACCGGTTCCCACATGGGGGCAGGCCCATCAGCTCACTTTTGCCGTTCGCGCTTTCGTTACCGGGACTTTTCGCCGCACAGAGGCCAGGCAATGGGTGCTATCATGAGCAAAAAGCAACTTAATCGGCCGAAAGCTTGCCTTATATTGCGTTCTCGATAGCGCACGGTATTTACAGGAATTCTTCATTTGACAATCACCCGACGACATCTCTTGCAGGGCGGCGCCCTTGCCACGATCGCCCCGGCCCTTGGCACTGCCACGGGCCTGCCGCTTGCCAGCCCCGCACATGCGCAGACCTCGACGAGCGAGCCAGCCTGGCGGCACGGACTTTCGCTTTTTGGCGACGTCAAATATCCAGCCGACTTCAAGCGCTTCGATTACGTCAATCCGGACGCACCGAAGGGTGGCGTCGCCCGGATGATATCGCTCGGAACCTTCGACAATTTCAATCTCGTGGTCGCGGGCGTGAAAGGTTCACTCGGAGGCGCGGTTGCGCTGATCTATGAATCGCTGATGACGCCGTCGCTTGACGAAGTCTCCACCGAATACGGCGCGTTGACCGAGGCGGTCAGTCATCCGGCGGATTTTTCTTCGGTTACCTATCGTTTGCGGGCCGAGGCAAGATGGCATGATGGCAAACCGGTGACGCCGGAGGACGTGATTTTTTCGCTGGACGCGTTCAAGAAGAACCATCCGCAATATTCCGCCTATTACCGTCATGTCGTAAAGGCGGAGAAGGCAGGCGAGCGGGATGTCAAATTCAGTTTCGATGCGCCCGGCAACCGCGAGCTTCCGCAGATCGTGGGGCAATTGACCGTGCTGCCAAAGCATTGGTGGGAGGGCAGTGACGGTGAAGGCCACAAACGCGACGTCTCCGCTACTACCCTCGAGCCGCCACTCGGCTCGGGTCCGTACCGCATCAAGGAATTCGTACCGGGCCGCACGATCGTGCTGGAGAGGATCAGAGACCATTGGGGTAGCAATCTCAACGTCAATATCGGGCGCAACAATTTCGATGAACTGCGGTTCGAATATTTCCGCGACTCGATAGTGGCCCTCGAAGCCTTCAAGGGTGATCAGGTCGATTGGCGTCTCGAAAACAGTGCAAAAAACTGGGCTACGGCCTACGACTTCCCGGCCGTGACGGAAAAGCGCGTATTGCTGGAGGAATTTCCCAACCGCAGCTCCGGAGTCATGCAGGCGTTCGTTCTCAATCTGCGCCGCGAACAGTTCAAAGACGCGCGGCTGCGTCGCGCCTTCAACTATGCATTCGATTTCGAGGAGATGAACAAGCAGCTGTTCTACGGACAATACACGCGCATCAACAGTTATTTCCACGGCACTGAGCTTGCCTGCTCTGGCTTGCCACAGGGGCCGGAACTCGCGATCCTCGAAACGGTGCGCGACAAGGTTCCACCGGAGGTCTTCACCGCACCCTATGAAAATCCAGTCAGTGGCAATCCCGAAGCAGTCCGAGCCAATTTGCGCGAGGCCGCAAAACTGTTGAAGGAGGCGGGCTACGAAATACGCGACCGCAAGCTTTTGGACGCGACCGGCAAGCCCGTTACCGTCGAGATCCTGGTTCAGGAACCTGCGTTCGAACGTGTCGCGCTGTTCTACAAGCCGTCGTTGGAGCGCATTGGCGTGATGACCTCGATTCGGATCGTCGACGACGCGCAGTACGAAAATCGGCTGCGCAGCTTCGATTACGACATCATCATCCACTCCTGGCCAGAATCGCTTTCGCCTGGCAATGAACAGCGGGAGTACTGGAGTTCGCAAACGGCCAACGTGCCCGGGTCGAGCAATTATATCGGCATCAAGAATCCGGCGGTCGATACGCTGATCGACAGGGTGATCTTTGCCAAGAACCGCGACGAGCTGGTCGCCGCAACGAGAGCCCTGGATCGCGTATTATTGTGGAATTACTACGTCGTGCCGCAATGGAATTATCCGAAAGTCCGGACCGCGCGCTGGGACCGCTTCGGTCGGCCTCCTGAACTGCCGAAGTATGGCCAGGCAGCATTTCCGGCCCTCTGGTGGTTCGACGCCGAAAAGGCGGCCAGGATCGGCAAAAGGTCTTGAGGGTTTTTCCGCGCATGGCGCCCTTCTCCCGCCGGCATGTGCTGGGTCTTGGCGTTGGTGCGCTCGGCGCATCCTGGCTGCGGCCGGCCGTATCGGCCGATGGCTCGACTGAGGCGCATGGAATATCAGTGTTCGGCGATCTGAAATATCCGGCCGATTTCCATCATTTCGAATACGTCAATGTCGAAGCACCAAAGGGCGGGTTGTTTTCGCTGATCCCCTCGGTTCGCGCCTACAATCAGTCCTACCAGACCTTCAATTCGTTCAACGCCTACATCCTCAAGGGCGAAGGCGCGCAGGGCATGGACATGACGTTCGCAGCCCTGATGGTGCGCGCCAATGATGAGCCCGATGCGATGTATGGCCTCGTTGCAAAGTCAGTGCAGATTTCGGCCGACAAGCTGACCTATCGCTTCACGTTGCGGCCGGAGGCGAGATTTCACGATGGTTCAAAGCTGACGGCCCATGACGCCGCATTCTCGCTGACAACCCTGAAGACCAAAGGGCATCCGCTGATCCTGCAGCAGCTGCGCGACATGGTGAAGGCGGAAGCGGCCAACGAGGCGACGCTGGTCGTCACTTTCGCCGAGAAGCGCGCGCGCGACGTGCCGCTCTATGTCGCGGGCCTGCCGATTTTCTCAAAAGCTTACTACGCGACGCGGCCGTTCGATGAATCGACGCTGGAAATCCCCATGGGCTGCGGCCCCTACAAGGTCAGGAAATTCGAGGTCAACCGCTACATCGAATTCGAGCGGGTCAAGGATTGGTGGGCCGCCAACCTTCCGGTCGCCCGCGGTAGTTATAATTTCGATGTCGTTCGCTACGAATTCTATCGGGATCGCGACGTCGCATTTGAGGGATTTACCGGAAAGAACTATCTCTATCGCGAGGAGTTCACCGCACGTATCTGGGCCACGCGCTATGATTTCCCGGCTATCAAGGATGGTCGAGTAAAGCGCGAATTGTTGCCGGATGAAACGCCATCCGGCGGACAAGGGTGGTTTTTCAATATCCGCCGCGACAAATTCAAGGATCCTCGTGTGCGCGAAGCCGTGGGCTACGCGTTCGATTTCGAGTGGACCAACAAGACGGTGATGTACGGTGCCTACGCGCGAACGTATTCGCCATTCCAGAATTCGGACATGGTGGCGAACGGACCGCCGTCGCCCGAAGAACTCAAGCTGCTCGAGCCGTTTCGGGGTCGGGTGCCGGACGAGGTGTTTGGCGAGCCATTTGTGCCGCCGGTGTCGGACGGATCGGGCCAGGACCGCGCGCTGTTGCGCAAAGCGCAGCAATTGCTGCAAGCGGCGGGGCTTGCCATCAAGGACGGCAAGCGGCTGTTGCCCAACGGCGAGGTGTTCACGATAGAGTTCTTACTCGATGAACAGTCCTTTCAGCCGCATCATGCGACCTTTATCAAGAATCTCGCCCAGCTTGGGATCGAGGCCAATATCCGGCTGATCGACGCGGTGCAATACCGCGCACGTGTCGAGGCCTTTGATTTCGACATTACGACCGAACGGTTGAGTATGCAGGCGACACCGGGCGACAGCCTACGGCCTTATTTTTCATCGCAGGCGGCTGCCACTAAAGGGTCCTATAACCTGGCGGGGGTTGCCGATCCTGCGATCGACGCGCTGATTGAAAAGGCGATCGGTGCCGAAACGCGAGCGGATTTGACTGCCTCCTGCCGGGCGCTTGACCGGGTATTTCGTGCCGGACGCTATTGGGTTCCCCAATGGTATGCTCGTACGCACCGGGTGGCGTATTGGGATTTGTTCGCACATCCGGAAAAGCCGCCGCGCTACGCCCAGGGTGTCGGCGCGCCTGAAAATTGGTGGACCGATCCGGCCAAAATGGCCAAGGCCGAGCAGGCGAAATAATCCATGACCGCATACATCGCCCGCCGCATTCTGCTGATGTTCCCCACATTGCTGGGCATCCTGTTCGTATCGTTCGTGGTGGTGCAATTTGCGCCGGGCGGACCGGTGGAGCGCGTGATCGCACAGCTCTCCGGCGCCGATACCGGCGGCACCTCGCGGATTTCGGGCTCATCAGGCGGCGATTTCGGCGCCCGCAGCCAGGTCGGTGCGTCATCGGACGCCGTCAGTTCGAAGTATCGCGGCGCGCAGGGGCTCGATCCCGATTTCGTCAAGAGTCTTGAAAAGCAATTCGGCTTCGACAAGCCGGCGCCGGAACGCTTCGCGCTGATGCTGTGGAATTTCGCGCGGTTCGATTTCGGCAAGAGCTATTTCCGCGACGTCAGCGTGCTGCAGCTGATCAAGGAGAAACTTCCGGTCTCGATGTCGCTGGGAATCTGGATGACGCTCCTGACCTATCTGATCTCGATCCCGCTCGGGATTCGCAAGGCGGTCATGGACGGCTCAAAATTCGATACCTGGACCTCGGCGGTGATCATCGTCGGCTTTGCGATACCGGGCTTCTTGTTCGCGATCCTCCTGATCATCCTGTTCGCCGGCGGCTCCTTCTTCAATATTTTTCCGCTGCGTGGGCTGACCTCGGACGGCTGGGCGCAATTCCCCTGGTACTGGAAGATCCTCGATTATTTCTGGCACATCACCCTGCCGCTGATCTCGATGGCGCTTGGCGCCTTCGCCACCATGACGCTGCTCACCAAAAACTCGTTCCTCGATGAAATCCGAAAGCAATATGTGATGACCGCGCGCGCCAAGGGCTGCAGCGAACGGCAGGTGCTCTACAATCACATTTTCCGCAACGCCATGCTGATCGTGATCGCCGGATTCCCCGGTGCATTCATTCATGCCTTCTTCTCGGGTTCGCTGCTGATCGAGACCATCTTTTCGCTCGATGGGCTCGGCCTGCTCGGCTTCGAGAGCGTGCTGAATCGCGATTATCCGGTGGTGTTCGGAACGCTGTTCATCTTCTCGCTGGTCGGCCTGGTCGTCAACCTGATCTCCGATCTCGCTTATATGTGGGTCGACCCGCGGATCGATTTCGAGGCGCGGGAAGTCTGATGACAATCACAGCACCCCCGCCGGTCGAGACCACCACGCAGTCGCCGCTCGGTGCAGCGGTGCCGATCACGCGCCATCGATTCAGCCCGTCGCCGCTCAATCGCCGCCGCTGGAAGAATTTCAAATCGAATCGCAGGGGTTACTGGTCGCTCTGGATCTTCCTGATCCTGTTCTTCGTGTCGCTGTTCGCCGAGCTGATTGCCAATGATCGTCCGTTCCTCATCAAGTTCGACGGGCATCTGTATTGGCCGGCTTTCGTCAGCTATTCCGAGACCACCTTCGGCGGCGACTTCGAAACTGCCGCCGACTACCGCGATCCGTACTTGCAGAAGCTGATCGCGGACAAGGGCGGCACCATCGTCTGGCCGCTGATCCGCTACTCCTACGATACTCACAATCTCGATCTGCCGACGCCCGCGCCGTCGAAGCCGACCTGGATGCTGACCGAGGCGCAGTGCAAGGAGGTCGTGGAGAAAAAGGGCCTGAAGAGCTGCCGCGATCTCGAATACAACTGGCTCGGCACCGACGATCAGGGCCGCGACGTGGTCGCGCGCCTGATTTACGGCTTTCGCATCTCGGTGCTGTTCGGCCTCAGCCTGACCATCATTTCGTCGATCATCGGCGTTGCCGCCGGTGGCGTGCAGGGTTATTTCGGCGGCTGGATTGATCTCGGCTTCCAGCGCTTCATCGAGGTCTGGAGCGCGATTCCCTCGCTCTATCTGCTGTTGATCCTCTCCTCGGTGCTGGTGCCTGGCTTCTTTGTCTTGCTTGGCATTCTGCTGTTATTTTCCTGGGTGTCACTGGTCGGTCTGGTGCGGGCGGAATTTTTGCGCGGGCGCAATTTCGAATACATTCAGGCCGCCCGAGCGCTCGGGGTATCCAATGCCGTGATCATGTTCCGGCATTTGCTCCCCAACGCCATGGTGGCGACCATGACGTTCCTCCCCTTCATCGTCTCGTCGTCGGTGATGACGCTGACAGCGCTGGATTTCCTCGGCTTCGGCCTGCCGCCGGGCTCACCTTCGCTCGGCGAATTGCTGTCGCAGGGCAAGGCCAACGTCCAGGCGCCGTGGCTCGGCTTCACCGGGTTCTTCGCAGTTGCGATCATGCTGTCGCTGTTGATCTTCATCGGCGAAGCGGTGCGCGATGCGTTCGATCCGCGCAAGACGTTCAGATAGGACGCAGCTATGGACGCCATCAACCAGCCCCTGCTCGATATCAGCAATTTGTCGGTGGCGTTTCATCAGCCCAGCGGCACTTCGACCGCGGTCGACCGTGTTTCCTTTGCGATCAGGCGCGGCCAATGTGTGGCGCTGGTCGGAGAATCCGGTTCCGGAAAATCCGTCAGCGCATTGTCGATCCTCAAGCTGTTGCCGTACCCGACCGCGTCGCATCCGTCGGGCAGCATTCTCTTCAAGGGCCGCGAGCTTCTGACGTTGTCGGAGCGCGAGATCCGCGGCATTCGCGGCAACGACATTTCGATCATCTTCCAGGAGCCGATGACGTCGCTCAATCCGCTGCATACCATAGAGTCGCAGATCGGCGAGATTTTGCAGCTTCACAACGGCATCAGCGGGACCATGACACGGGCGCGCACGCTCGAACTGTTGACGCAGGTCGGCATTCCCGATCCGGAAACACGGCTCGGAAGCTATCCGCATCAATTATCGGGCGGCCAACGCCAGCGTGTCATGATCGCGATGGCGCTCGCCAACGAGCCCGATCTCTTGATCGCCGATGAGCCAACCACGGCGCTCGACGTCACCGTGCAGGCGCAAATCCTGACGCTGCTCGCGGAGATTCGCGCACGGCTCGGCATGAGCCTGTTGTTTATCACCCATGACCTCGGCATCGTGCGCCGCATCGCCGATGTGGTCTGCGTCATGAATGGCGGCAAGATCGTCGAGCAGGGGCCGGTGGAGCAGGTTTTTACGGCGCCCAGGCATCCCTACACCAAGGCCTTGCTGGCGGCCGAACCAAAACCCGATCCGGCGCCGCCGCGACCCGAATCTCCGGTCGTGATGTCGGCCGCCGATCTGAAGGTCTGGTTTCCGGTCAAGCGCGGGTTATTGCGTTCCACGGTCGGGCACATCAAGGCGGTCGATGGCGTCACCCTGAAGGTGCGCAAGGGCGAGACGCTCGGCGTTGTCGGTGAATCCGGCTCCGGCAAGACCACTCTTGGGCTCGCGCTGCTGCGGTTGATTTCGTCCGATGGCCCGATCGTATTCCTGGGCAAGGATATCCAGGGCTTGCGTTTCAAGGCGATGAGGCCGTTCCGCCGCGACATGCAGATCGTGTTTCAGGACCCGTTCGGCTCCTTGAGCCCGCGCATGTCGGTTGGCGACATCGTTGCCGAAGGCCTCAGCGTGCACCAGAAATCGCTTTCGGAGTCCGAGCGCGAGGCGCGCGTGATCAAGGCGCTGCGGGATGTCGGCATGGATCCGGCGACCCGGTTCCGCTATCCGCACGAATTCTCCGGCGGACAGCGCCAGCGCATCAGCATTGCCCGCGCCGCGGTGCTGGAGCCGAATTTCGTCGTGCTGGATGAACCGACCAGCGCGCTTGACATGCTGTTCCAGGCGCAGATGGTCGATCTGTTGCGCGAATTGCAGCGCAAGCGCGACCTGACCTACATGTTCATTTCGCACGATCTGCGCGTGGTGGCCTCGCTCGCAAGCCACCTGATCGTGATGCGGCACGGCAAGGTGGTGGAGGAGGGGCCGGCTTCGCAATTGTTCAAGAACCCGAAGACCGATTACACCCGCGCGCTGTTCGCCGCTGCGTTCCGGCTGGAAACCGCGAACGGCGGAGCGGTCGCGGAGTAGCGGTTTGGAATATTTTCCAGGGCTCCGGGGACTTCATCCTTCGAGACGGCCGCTTTGCGGTCTCCTCAGGATGAGGTCGGCCAGACCCTCGTGGTGAAGAGCGCGGCAACGCCGCGCGTCTCGAACCATGTGGCCTCAACTGATCCGAAATGCGCTAGCTCAGCCGCTTGATCGCGGTGATTTCGCTGCCCGCGGCCTTGATGCGCGCGACCGCCTCCCGGGTGCTTTCGATCACGGTGGCCATGTGATGGGCGTTGGCGTGAACGACGCTATTGGCATCGCGCACGATCGCCACATGGCCTTTCCAGAAAATCAGGTCGCCGCGCTTGAGTTTCTTCGCTTCGCTCTGGTCCAACGCCCTGCCAAGGCCCTCCTGCTGCATGTCGCTGTCGCGCGGACAGCCGGTGCCCGCGGCGTTCAGCGATACCTGCACGAGACCGGAACAATCGACGCCAAAGCTGCTCTTGCCGCCCCACAGATAGGGCGTGCCGGCGAACTGCTCGGCGACCGCGACGAAGTCCGGGACGCGGCTGTCGATCAAGCCGACATGCTGTCGCGGCAGATACCAGCCTTCGTGCGTCACGGCGAATGAACCTTCTTCGCGTATCACCGTGATCATCGATCCCATCACCAGCGCCTCCACCGGCGGCAGCTTGATCGAGGGACCGGGAAACGCGAAGGTCCGCAAGGCCGTGATCCTGTGCGTCGGCCTTGCGCCGGGCTTTGCGAGCGCGCGATCCGGAAGCCAGCCGACATAGCCGTCGCTGTTGAGTTGACCCCAGGCCCAGCCTTCGCCGTTGCGGTCATAGATCATCGCGCGCTCGCCCTTGAGCGCCTCCGTCGCAAGCTCGGCGTCGGGGGACGGTGCGCGTCGCAGCGGCGCGGTGGCAGCCGATATTTCGAACTCCTCGCCGGTGACGAAGCGTGTCGCCTCGACCTTGCCTTCGAGATATTTCGCGGCAAGGTCTCCTCGTGCCGCCGTCGTGCGCGGATCATCCATAGCGGTCGCTCAGCAGTTTGTAGACGGCGCGTGCGGCCTGGCATTCGCCACCCTCGGGTCGCGCCGGTTTGGCGGACGGGGTCCAGCCGTAGATGTCGACATGCAGCCAGCTTTTCGCGGCCTCGACGAAGCGCTGCAGGAACAGCGCGCAGGTAATCGAACCGGCGAAGGTGCCTGACGGCGCGTTGTTGACATCGGCGACTTTCGAATCGAGCCAGCTGTCGTAAGGCGGCCAGAGCGGCAATCGCCACAGCGGATCGTTCTCCCGTTTCGCGCAAGCCGAAAGTTCCTGCGCCAACCCCTCATCGTCGGTATAAAAGGGTGGAAGATCCGGACCGAGCGCCACCCGGGCCGCGCCCGTCAGCGTGCCAAGATCGACCAACAGATCAGGCTTCTCCTCATCGGCGAGCGCAAGGGCATCGGCCAGCACCAGCCGCCCTTCGGCATCGGTATTGCCGATCTCCACCGTGATGCCCTTGCGCGACCGGAAGATGTCGAGCGGGCGGAAGGCGTTGCCGGCGACCGCGTTCTCGACCGCGGGGATCAAAACCCTCAGGCGCAGCCTGAGCCGCGCATCCATCACCATCAGCGCCAGCGCCAGCACATTGGCGGCACCACCCATGTCCTTCTTCATGATCAGCATGCTGCTGGATGGCTTGAGATCAAGCCCACCGGTATCGAAGCAGACGCCCTTGCCGACCAGCGTCACCTTGGGGTGGGCCGGATTGCCCCAGGTGAAATCGATCAGCCGGGGCGCGCGTGGCGATGCCATGCCGACCGCATGAATGAGCGGAAAATTCTGTCGCGTCAGGTCGTCGCCGACCACGCAGTTGAACTTCGCGCCGAAGCGTCGCGCCAGCCGCTCGGCCGCCAGCGCCAACTCTTCAGGCCCCATGTCGTTCGACGGCGTATTGATGAGATCGCGGGCCAGCGCTGCCGCCTCAGTGATCCGTACGATATCGGCGACGTCAACGCCGTCCGGGGGCACCAGTCGGGCGCTGGATGCATCAGGCTTGCGGTAGCGGCCGAAGCGGTAGCTGCCGAGTGCGAAGGCGAGCGTGGCGAGGCGAGCATCATGCGGGCCAATATTGGCGAAGCGGTAGACACCCGGCGGCAGCAGGCCCGGCAACTGACCCGCTCTAAACGGGTCGCGGAACTTGCTGGTCTCGTTCTCCACTCCGAACACGACCTGCGCGATCTTCCCGGTCGCGTCAGGCAGCGTCAGGCATGCCCCGGGTTTGGCCGCGAAACCATTGGCAAGCGCGAATTGCCGGGCCGGTGCGGGAAGCTCGGACGAGATCGCATCCCATGTCGGCCTGGTCGCAAAGGTAATGGGAATGACCGGCGTCGCGGGCGCGGTTTCGAACACTGAATGCATGCTTCTCTCGGTCTTCAACTGAAACGGATGATGGGCCAGGGCCCGACGTCGCAAGCTTCTTGAAGTTCTACAATGGCATATAAAATCAAACCAGTCTGAACGCAGTGTCGTCGATCCGCAGTCGTCTGGCGATCAAGCAATACTGATTGAGGACCGTTCCAGCCGACGGCAGCGCCGCTACACGTTTGCGCACGACCGTGATAGCTTGGCTGCATGGACCAGCGGGCCCGGCCGCGGGACAGACCCTCGTCCATCCGATGCCAGGCATGAATTTTCCTGGCTCAAATTTCATTTTTATCGACGATGAGGAATGCGATGGACGTTTTGTTGGGCGTAGTTGCCGCTGTCGGGCATGCGATTGAGCAGGTGTTGATCTACGTGGAGACCCACCACTGGATTTTCGCGTTTTTGGCGGGCGGCTATATTTTTTACCTTCACGATCGCGCCATTCACGCCAGATTTGACGCGCTGGAAAAGCGGGTCGATGAAATCAGGAAGCGTCTCGCCATCGAACTTTCACAGTTGGGCCCCGGGATGTAGGCGTGGCCACCGCTTGTGGACCGCGATCTGGCGGCGGGCGAGAAATGGCTAGGCCGCATGCACGACGAGCTTGCGCAAAATCACGGCCGGCACGTTCGATCAGCCTGAAATCGAAGGCTTTTGCAGGGAGACGACGTTAACCCCGCGTTAGGGTTAACAGACTATTGCTGGGCACATTCGGCTCGATCAGTCCCCCAGATATCATGAGTCAAAGTGCCATGCGTCAGCAGTCCAGTCTTGCGCGGCTTCTTGCGTCCGCGGCCTTGACGGCGATTTTGGCCGCTGGGCTCGGCGGCTGCCAGACCATGTCGGACATCACCGGATCAGTGACGCCAAAGACTGAAGCCGGTCCCGACGCCGACCCGCGTCGCGCAGTGGAAGTCTACGGTGAGCGTTATCGCGCCGATCCCAAGAATGCCGAGGCCGCGCTGGCCTATGGCCAGGCGCTGCGCGCGACCGGGCAACGCAGCCAGGCCGCCGCCGTGCTCGAACAGGCCACCATCGCCCATCCCGGCGACAAGGCGCTGCTCGCCGGTTACGGCAGGGCGCTTGCCGACAACGGTAATTTTCAGCAGGCCTTCGACGTTCTCAGCCGCGCCCATTCGCCCGATAACCCGGACTGGCGGATCCTCTCGGTACAGGGCACCGCGCTCGATCAGCTTGGCCGGCACGAGGAAGCCCGCCGATACTACGCCAGCGCCCTGAAGATCGTGCCCGACGAGCCGTCGGTGCTCTCCAATCTCGGTCTTTCCTATGTTCTTTCGAAGGACTTGCCCAAGGCGGAAGAAGTTCTTCGCCAGGCCCATGCCAGCACCAGGGCCGATGCGCGGGTGCGGCAGAATCTGGGCCTCGTGGTCGGTCTGCAGGGCCGCTTTGCCGAGGCCGAACAGATCGTCCGGGCCGATCTGCCCGCCGACGAGGCGGCGGCCAACGTCGCCTATCTCAAGCAGATGCTGAACCGCAAGGACGATCCGCGCAAGGGCGCTGGGCCCCGAATGCCGGTTGCCTCCCTGAACCGCCCCGAATAACGGTTCGCTCAAGCGACCTTCACAGCAAGCGTTGGTTGCTATCCGCCGCCGGCGCGTGCGGCTGAGCGCGTGATTGCAGCCTGGACAATCGACGCGGCCTGCCCACGCCGATCGGGTCATTGCATCGCGGCGATCTTGATGCCGGTCGGCCCGAGGATGACGACAAACAGCACCGGCAGGAAAAACAGGATCATCGGCACGGTGAGTTTCGGTGGCAGGGCGGCCGCCTTCTTTTCAGCCTCGTTCATGCGCATGTCGCGGTTTTCCTGCGCCATGACGCGCAAGCTCTGACCCAGCGGCGTTCCGTAGCGTTCCGACTGCTGCAGCGCCAGGCAGACCGATTTGACGCCCTCAAGCCCTGTACGTTTCGCCAGGTTCTCATAAGCGACCTTGCGATCCTGCAGATAGGAGAGTTCTGCCGTGGTCAGCGTGAATTCCTCCGACAGCGCCACCGACTGGCCTACGATCTCGACGCTGACCTTGCGGAACGCGGTTTCGATCGACATGCCGGATTCGATACAGATCAGCAGCAGATCGAGCGCATCCGGAAAGGCGCGCTTGATCGAGAGCTGGCGCTTCGAAATCGCATTTCTCAGGAACAGCATCGGCGCCTGCAGGCCGAAATAGGCCGCGCCGATGCACATGCCGATCTTGACCGGAAATGACTTTTGCATGTGCGAGATCACGAACACGTACAGCACCGCCGCTATGAACATCACGATGGGCGTCACAAGGCGGAAGAACAGAAATGTGACGTAAGGCGCATGCCCGCGATAACCGGCCATGATAAGCTTGTCCCGAGCGGCTTCCTGGGCCAGCCATTTTCCGAGATTGAAGTCTTCCACCACCTTGGAGACGATCTGCTTCGGCGTCTGACGCAGCGAAACCTTTTCGGACTTGGAGAGACGCTCGCGCTCCCGCGCCCTTATCCGCTCACGCTCGCTGGCAACCGCCTTCATGCGCTTGGCCAGTCCTTCGCCTGCGAACAACGGCATGATCAGCGTGTAGGCGGTTGCGCTCACGGCGATCGCAGCGAGCAGCATGGCCATGAACCGCGGGTCGTGGAGCTTTTCGACTAGAAATCCAATCATGCTGCACCGTCAGAAGTCAAAGTTGATCATTTTCTTCATTACGAGGATGCCCATGGACATCCAGACCCCGCATCCGACCAGCATCAGTTGACCGGTGGGATGCGTCCACAACAAAGAGATGTAGTCGGGGGTGGTGAGGTAAACGAGCAGCATGACGATCGGGGGCAAAGCACCGATAATGCCCGCGGATGCCTTGGCTTCCATCGACATGGCCTGAATCTTCTCGGCCATCTTCTTGCGGTCGCGCAGCACCTTGGACAGGTTGCCCAGCGCTTCGGACAGGTTGCCGCCGGATTTTTGCTGGATCGCGATGACGATCCCGAAGAAATTCGCCTCCGGCACCGGCATCCGCTCGAACAGGCGCCCGCATGCTTCGCCAAGCGGCATGCCGATGGCCTGGGTTTCGATGATAGCCAGGAACTCGCTCTTGAGCGGTTCCGGCGCATCGGCTGCGACAACCTTGATGGATTCAAACAGCGGCAGGCCGGCCTTGATGCCGCGAACGATCACGTCCACGGCGTCCGGCAGGGCGCGGAGGAACTTCTTTTCCCGCCGCTTCTTGAGAAAACCCAGAACCCAGCGCGGCAGCCCGAAACCGGCGGCGAACGCGAGGCCCATGGCCGCAAGCAGTCCGCCTCCCGCCAGCATCGCCAAGCCAAAGGCAACGGCGGCCAGAACGCCGGAAGCAACCATGAACTTCTGCGGCGTCCAGTCCAGACCGGCTTGCATGAGACGGGTGGTCAGCGAGACTTTCTTGTCCTTTAACCGCCGGGCTTCGACTTCCTTCAACGATCCTTCGACCTGTTCGCGGCGCGAGCGCTGGTCCTTTTGAACCTGTCGGGCCGCAACCGGCTCCGCTTTGGCCACGGCCGCACGGCGGCCCTCGGCCTTCTTCTCCCCCGAAAGCAGAGGATAGATGAAGACCCACGCCAGGCCGCCGATGGCGGCGGCGGCGAGAAAGGCCAGTGCGAGTGCTTGCATCTTCATGGCGGATTCCCCTAGACCTCCGCCGCGATTTCGGCGGCATCGAGCGCTGCGGCGAGCCGTTTCTCTTCGCCATAGTACCGCGCGCGATCCCAAAATCGCGGCCGTCCGATGCCGGTTGAGCGGTGCCGGCCTATGATCTTGCCGTTGGCGTCCTCACCGACCATGTCGTACAGGAACAGGTCCTGGGTGATGATGGTGTCGCCTTCCATGCCCATCACCTCGGTAACGTGGGTGATGCGCCGGGAGCCGTCGCGCAGGCGAGCGGCCTGGATGATGACGTCGATCGACGCGCAGATCATCTCGCGAATGGTGCGCGAGGGCAGCGAAAAGCCACCCATCGTGATCATCGATTCGCACCGGGACAGCGCTTCGCGGGGATTGTTGGCGTGCAGCGTTCCCATCGATCCGTCGTGACCCGTGTTCATGGCTTGCAGCAGGTCAAACGCCTCCGGTCCGCGGACTTCGCCGACGATGATGCGCTCGGGTCGCATACGCAGGCAGTTCCGGACCAGTTCGCGCATCGTGATCTGCCCTTCGCCCTCGATATTGGGCGGCCGGGTTTCCAGCCGCACCACGTGCGGCTGCTGCAGTTGAAGCTCGGCTGCGTCTTCGCAGGTGATGATGCGCTCATCGTCGTCGATGTAATTGGTCAGACAATTCAGCAACGTCGTCTTGCCGGAGCCGGTACCGCCTGAAATCAGCACATTGGCGCGGCAGCGCCCGATGATTTGCAGGATTTCCGCGCCTTCCGGCGTGATCGCGCCGAACTTGACCAGCTGGTCGAGGGTCAGCTTGTCCTTTTTGAACTTGCGGATCGTCAGTGCGGGGCCGTCAAGCGCCAGCGGGGGAACGATGGCGTTGACGCGCGAGCCATCGGCGAGGCGCGCGTCGCATATCGGCGAGGATTCGTCGACGCGCCGGCCGACCTGGCTGACGATGCGCTGGCAGATATTCAAGAGCTGCTGGTTGTCGCGAAAGCGGATTCCGGTGCGCTGGATGCGTCCGGCGACTTCGATGAACACCGTTCCGGCGCCGTTGACCATGATGTCGGATATGTCGTCGCGCGACAAAAGCGGTTCAAGCGGACCATATCCGAGAACGTCGTTGCAAATGTCGTCGAGCAGTTCCTCCTGCTCGGCGATCGACATGACGATGTTCTTGATCGCGATGATTTCGTTGACGATATCGCGGATTTCCTCGCGCGCCGACTCGCCATCGAGCTTGGCGAGCTGGGCAAGGTCGATCGCCTCGATCAAGGCGCCGAAGATCGTGGCCTTGACCTGATAATAAGTGTCCGAGCGCCGCGCTTCGATGACTGGCGGCGGCGGCGATTTGGCCGGCGCCAAAGGCGGGGAGGAAACGGCAGGCGGAGAGGGCGTGCGCGAAACAGACGCGGCGCCGGAAACGGGTTCCGGCGCACTAACCACAGGCCTTGCGATCCTCGAATCGCCTTCTCCGCTACGCTTACCAAACACGACGACACTCCAACCGGGTCAAATCACTTTGCCCGCAGCTTCTCGATCAGGGGTGACAGGAAGGAACCCCGCGGCTTTTTGGTCTCGCCGCGGCCTGTCAGCCGTTGCGCGATCTGCAGGAACATTTCGGTACTGCGATGGGTCGCGGAGATTTCCGCAATCATCTGGCCATTATTGGCCGCCGAGCCGAACATTTGCGGGTCGAACGGAATCGACGCGACCGGCTCAGTCTCGATCGCCTTGGCAAATTCGCTTGAATTGATTTCCGGCCGCTTGGGTATCCCGACCTGATTGAGACAATAAAGCGGCGTCCGGTCGTTGGGCCGCGATGCCTTCAGCAGGTCGAATATGTTCTTGGTGTTGCGCAGGTTTGCAAGATCCGGCGCCGCCACGATCAGGATATCGTCCGCGCCTACCAGGGCGCGCCTGGTCCATCCCGACCATTGATGGGGGACATCGAGCACGATGCACGGCATCGTTGTACGAAGGGTGTCGAAGATCGCATCGAAGGCCTCGGCGCCGAAGTCATAGACCCGCTCGAGCGTCGCCGGAGCCGCCAGCAGGCTGAGATGGTCGGTGCATTTCGACAGCAGGCGGTCGATAAACGCGGTATCGACGCGGTCGGGCGAGAACACCGCGTCGGCGATCCCTTGCGGGGGGTCTTGATTGTAGTCGAGGCCGGCGGTGCCGAATGCGAGGTCGAGATCGGCCACCACGGAATCCAGCGCAAGATCGCGCGCGATGGCCCAGGCCACGTTGTGCGCGATGGTGGACGCGCCGACGCCGCCCTTGGCTCCGACGATGGCGATGATGCGGCCGACCGCCTTTGCTTCCGGCGAGGAAAACAGCCCGCAGATCGAGCGTACCACGTCAATGGCGTTGACAGGCGCGATCACGTAATCGCTGACGCCGCGACGCACCAATTCACGATAAAGCGTGACGTCATTGATGCGGCCGATCACGATGACGCGCGTTCCGGAATCGCACACGGTTGCGAGTTGATCGAGGCCGGTGAGGATGTCGTTGCGGCCTTCGGTCTCGAGAATGATCACATTCGGGGTGGGCGCGGTGCGATAGGCTTCGATGGCGGCCGCCATGCCGCCCATTTGAATCTTGAGATGGGCCTTGCCGAGGCGGCGGTCTTCACCCGCCGCCTGAACCGCCGCAGCGGTCTCCACGGTCTCGCAGAACGCCTGCACCGATACGCGCGGGGCCGGGGCGATGTGATCGTCCGCGGGCGGCGGAGTGACGTCCGGCTGCAGTTCGGGATTTTGACGCGCGTAACTGATCATTTGCCTGTGTCGCTGAGTTTAGCCTTTTCGGCTTCGGGATAGATGGTCGCGGTCGTGGCGCCCTTGCGATACTTCTCAAAGCCTTCCGTACGCCGCACCGTATAGGCGGGGGTCTCGGAACGCGGCTGAAGGAGGTCCGACGGATTGTCGATCATCGCCGCCATGTTGCGCTGATAGGCGCAGCCGAAATTGTAATAGGGCTTGTTGTCGATATAGCCTTTGTCCTTGATCGAGGGACCGATATCCTCAGGCCACAATCCGCATGGTCCGGCCACGGCCGAGATTTTCGGATAGTTCAATCGTACCGTCGCGAGCTGGCGCGGGTCGTCTGGATGGTAATGGCGGACGGTGACGCCGCGCGGCGGCACTCCGGCCGCCGAAAGCAGCGCGTGGGCTTCCCGAAACGCATCCGCGGCCGCCCGCGCGTTCGGTGTCCCGACCGGCACCTCGGCCACAATCGCGCCGGTTCCCTCGTGGAGCCAGACTTGCGCCAATCCCATCACGTCGGCGCGTTGCTCCGCTGACAAGCCGCCGCGGGCGTGACCGACGAGAATCACGACGGAGCGTTCGGCTTCCTGGATCGCGATCGGATGCCGCTGGCGGTAATCGTTGGGAACGCTCGCTGTCGCCACCACTTCGTCGGTATGCGTACAGGCACCGAGCGCGACGGCAGCACCGACAAGCGCCCCTGCGATGCGGAAGGCGCGCTTGTAATCGGCGGTTATCTTGGCTGTCATCTTTTTCGTCCTTGTCCGCCTCAGTCAGTGATAAAGCCGTAGGTGCCTCGATAATTCCGGGCCGGTTCGACGCGGCCGGGTACGCCGTAGATCCGATTGATGCTGCCGAGAAGATCCGCCTGCGGGTCGGAGGCGGCCGCAAAGCCATCATCAGGGCGTGACAGGTCCTTCTGCGAAACCGCCCGGACGATATAGGGCGTCACCAGAACCATCAGCTCGGTCTGGCTGTTGATGTAGTCCCGGCTGCGGAACAGCGAGCCCAGGACGGGCAATTGCGAAAGACCGGGAAGCCCGTTGATCGCCTGCTTGGTCTGGTCCTGGATCAGGCCGGCCATCGCCATCGCCCCGCCGGAGGGTATTTCCAGCGTGGTTTCGGCGCGGCGGGTCTTGATCGAGGGAATCGTCGTTCCGCCGGCACCACCCTGCAAGGAGTTTTCGGTCGAGACTTCCGACACTTCAGTCATCACCCGCAGGCTGATCCGTCCCTCGGTCAGCACCACCGGCGTGAAGTTGAGCGAGATACCGAATTTCTTGAAGCTAACCGTCTGCACGCATTGTCCGATAGCCCCCGCCGTCGTCGTTTGGCAGGTGACGCCGGTCGGAAT
>Ga0210405_10000755_pt1 | contig 40507 bp, 36 predicted proteins | sample IncBWH11MmetaG_FD_155492 | JGI IMG/M metagenome (GOLD analysis project Ga0210405, IMG submission 155492) | Forest soil microbial communities from Barre Woods Harvard Forest LTER site, Petersham, Massachusetts, United States - Inc-BW-H-11-M | ecosystem: Environmental > Terrestrial > Soil >... | reverse complement strand
AAATGCTAAGTGCCAACTTCCAAGTACCGCTTCGCCGAAAGAATCTTCCAGGAGGCGGAACCCGCCGGAAGCAAAACTTATTCGCCCTCTTCCCCCTCGGCCGGCTGCTTGGTCAAGGTTTTCATCTCTTGCTCATTAATCTTGATCTTCCCCGACTTCTCCATTTGCTGGCGCAGGTTCGCCATGAACAGGCCGAACAATTCGGATTGTTTGTTCTGCACCAGGGCATCGCGGATCTGATCTTTCTTGGCGGCAAAGTCCGCATCCGTCGGCGCCTGCTTCTCCAGAATCGCCAACACAACGCCAGTATTGCCGCTGTCGACTGGACCACTGATGTCGCCCGGTTTAAGCGTGAAGGCGACGGACGCGGCTCCTGACATCGAGCCGATATCGGGAACCTGCCCATCCGGCAGCACTAACTCACTGGTCTTCATGGTGGCTCCCAACTCTTTTGCGGCCTTCTTCAAATCGTGATCGGTCTTGGCGCGGTCGGACAACTCTTGCGTCTTCTGCGTTAGCAGGGTTCCGGCCCGCTCATTCTTGAACTCCGTTTCCACCCGGCTGCGGATCTCTTCGAATGTCGGGGTAGCCGGCGGCTTGATGGCTTCCAACTCATAGATCACGAAGCCCTGAGGCACTTGCACCTGATCGGGCGGAGACTTTTCGGCTGCGCTGAACACCGCCTCCGTGAACTGCGGCGAAGCGCCGATGCCGGGCAGCGTATCCGTGCGGCTGATAAAGTCCGTTGCCACCACCGGCATGCTCTTGGCTGCAGCCGCTTTGTCGAGGCCACCACTTCGAGCCTGAGACAGCAGCGCGCTCGCCTCGGAATCCGCGGCCTGCTGAGCTTTCTGTTGCTTGAGGACGGGCTCGATCTGATCCTTAACTTCCGCCAGCGTCTTCATGTGAGTGTCCTGCTTGTCCTCCACCCGAAGAATCACGAAGGCGTAGCCAGCATTGATCACGTCACTGGTTCCACCCTTGGCCAGCGAAAACGCTGCTTTGTCTACGTCCGGGACAGGAAATCCGCCACGCTTAATCCAACCGACTGACCCTCCATCTTTTCCGCTCGGGTCTTCGGAATACTTCTTGGCCAGATCTTCGAACTTTGCCCCAGCCTTTAATTGCTTGAGAACGTCCTGAGCCTTGTTGCGTGCGTCGTCTATACCCTTCTGATCAACCTTGCCGTCAGAACCGGGCAGCGGAGTCTTGATCAGGATCTGGCGAACATTAACCTGCTCCGGCGCGCGAAACTCATCGCGGTGCTGATCGTAATACGCCTGCAGTTCCTGCTGGCTGACTTTAGCCTCGCCCTGCAGCTTCGCCGTATCAATCAACACGTACTTGATTTTGCGTTTCTCCGGAATCGAGTTGTTGTAGGTTGCCTTGTTGCGATCGTAGAAAGCCTTTAACTCCGGATCGGTCGGATGCAGTCCTTTGAGAACGTCATCCTTGCGCAGCACCGCGTAATCGAACTTGACCTTCGCGCTATCTTTCTCAAATTTCTGCCGAATTTCGGCGTCGGTGACCATCGCGCCGCCTGCGACCAGGCTGCGCAGTTTATCAATCAGGATATCTTCCTTCACGCTGCGCTCGAACTGAGTTACCGTGAGGTCGTGCTGTTGCAGCAACTCCTCATACGCAGCCTGCCCGATGAAGTTGCCTCCCGGGAAAAAGGTCTCGCTATAACGGCCATGCTGCAGTTCGTCGCGCACTGCCTCGTCCGTCGAACGCAAGCCAAGGTGCTCAGCCTCGGCAATCAGAGCTTGCCGTTGGATCAATTGCTGGGCAGCCTGCGACGCGAAGAACGGCAGCAGCATCGAGGCCTGCGCCCCACCACGCGGGAATTGCTGGCGGACCATCTCCCGGGCCTGATGCTGAACTTCCAGGCTCGTAATATCGGTTCCAGCCACCTTGGCGACCACGCCTCGGGACGGCCCGCTGCTGCCAAAAAAGTCGGTGCTGCCAAAGCCAGGAACTAAGGTGATCACCATGAAAACAGAAATCATGGTGAGCAGTCCGCCAAGAACAATCTTCTTGATCGGGCCAGGGGTTTGCAGAAATCGAATCATTGTCTTATCACTCCGGAGTACAAGGGCGAGTTAATTATTATAAACCAAGGCCGGACCGGAGGTTGCCCGCTACGCCTAAGATTGGCTGATTTCACAATCGTACGATCGGTCAAACGTGTTCTGAAACCGACAGAACATTGCCGTCGGGGTCTTTGAACCAAGCGACCTTGTCGCCACTGGGAGCCGTCCAAATCCCCAGCTTGTCTTGTTCGAGGAAACCAAATATCTCGAAGTGAACTCCTTTTTCCTGGAGCGCGGTAACCACTTTCTCGATGTCTGTAACTTGCCATCCCAGAATCGTGAACGGTGCCGGCTTGAATTCCGGTGCTTTGGCAACTCGGACCATGATCCCATTTGCATCCAGCACCAAAGCAAAACCGTCGTCTTTGATAAAACGAAGTCCCAGCACCCCTTCGTAAAATGCCCTCGCCTTTCCCGAGTCTCTGGTGGGAACGAAGGCAACGATATTGATCGCACCCAGCATTCGGTCCTCCTTGATTGGCAGCTCTATTCGGGCTGAAACCGTTCAGGCTTCTTCCGGCGGCAGCTCGAAATCCACCAGGTTGCCGCGGAAACCCTTCGTCTTCCAGGCTCCGAAGGCGATGCCAAACGCCATCCAAATGGCCCCAAAGATCAGTGCCTTGGTGCTGAGGTTCAACCACAGAAGCAGGCAAATCACGAAGCCTAAAACCGGCGGAAGAAGATTACTCAACTTCTTTTCTTTCTCGTGGAGATAGTAGCGTACAAACGCCGCCGCGTTTACGCCCATGAATGCGATCAAGGCCCCGAAGTTGAGTAAGTTCGCTCCCAGTTCGTAGCCGGTCGCCGCTCCGGCGATTGCCGGCAGCAGAAAAGCACCCGCTAGAGCCAGCGCACCCACGAAGAGCACGTTGTTGCGAGGAACGTGCCGTTTCGCATCCACGACGCCAAAAAAAGACTTTGGCAAAGCGCTGCTGCGGCCCATGCCATAAAGCAAGCGGGCAGCACCCAGTTGTGCTCCCATGCCAGAGCCGAAATTGGCCACGACCAGGGTGAATCCCACAATCGCGAACAGCGGCGCCCAGGCTCGGCCGGCCACGAATGTGAACGCAGTATCCACGTTGGGATAAGGCTGCGACGCCGGCCATATCAACTGCGCTGCGTACACCTGGAAGGCTGAAAGAATGCCGATGACCACGCATACCAGCACGGTTGCCAGCAGAATATTCCGCCGCGGATTCTCGGCCTCCTCCGAAAGCGTCGAGATACCATCAAACCCAATGTAGGTCAGCACCGCGACCGAAGTGCCACCCAGCACGGCTTTCGTATTCCACATCTGCGGATCGTAGAAAGGACGCGTAAAGAACGCAGCCCCATCATGCGGACTCCCGAAAATGTAGCGCGCCGCCGCCACGAAGAATATCGCGATCACCACGCCCATCCCTGCCGCGAGCGCCGTGTTCACGCGAGCCGACGTCTTCACTCCCTGAACATTCAAAGCGGTAAAGACCAGAGCAAAGAACACAGCCCAGGCCCCATACGGCACGCCGGGAGCAAACACGTGCGCCTGCTGGCTGATCCAGATAATGCAGATCATCGGATTCAGCAGGTAATCCATCACCATGCTCCATCCGGTGACGTAACCGAGCGCCGGGTTAATCTCCTGTCCAACGTAGGTGAAGGCAGAACCGGCGCTGGGGTAAGCCCGCGCCATCCGGCCATAACTGATCGCGGTAAACAGCATAGCCACCATCGCGATCAGGATTGTCGTGACCACGTGTCCGTGGCCGCGCTCGCTGAGCACGCCGAATACGGACATGGGCGCGACCGGCTGAATCACGATGACGCCGTAAAGGATGAGGTCCCAAAGCGTCAGAGTTCGCCGCAGACGCGCGGCCGCAGGAGTGCCAGTGGAAGCGGTTGCCATGTGCGGGTATTGGATTATGTCGCGGCGAAACTGTCAACTATTAAAACGATTTCGCAGCGTGATCCAAGAAGTAAAAGCGGTCATCAGAAACATACGCCGCAATGTCCAGATGCGAGATGCACTTCGGTGCGTCCAGATGCAGGCCTGATCAGCGTGGTTGCGCCCGCTATTTCTTTCTTCCCAATTCACGATATCCGGGATGCACACCCGGCGTCAGCCGCTGCTCGTCAGCGATGCGCCGGCACAAATCTCTTAATTGCATCCGCTCTCCCTTACTGAGGGCAGCGCAAAAACTCTCTTCGTGCTCGGCCGCAATCCGGGACAACTCGCCGAGCACCCGGCGTCCTCGCTCCGTCAGGTGGAGCGCGTAGTTGCGACGGTCTTCCGTGCTGCGCCGCCGCTCGATGATTCCCTTGGTTCCGAGTCCATCCACCAGCGCGACCATGCGGCTCGGCATCACCCCGAGATGCTCTGCCAAGGCTTGCTGGCTGACCCCGGGATCCGACGCAATCTTGCGAAGTAGCCCCGCATCCGGAGCCATCAACCCAATCTCGGCAACCCGTTCAGCGAAGCGGCGCGCCCCGTGGGCTCCCAGTTGGGCGAGGAGAAAGGCGGCACCGGTCGGGCGTCGATCTGGGGAAACTCCCTTATTTTCGCTCACTTAAAATATAGTATCATTTTATAATCATTCATTATAAAAATGATTCTTATATAGAATCGATATTCGTGGAGGAGTTATGGACACATCTAGTCATACGCCCAACCCGGTCAGCGCCGCGCGCCATCGCGGCCCTCATCTCGGCGCCCTGGCCATCGTCTATACCGTCCTGTTCAATGCCGGCCTCTATCCGGTCACGATCTTTGCCGACAAAATACACTTCCCGGGTCCCTGGGAGAAGGGCGATGTCATCGTGTCTTACTTTCAGACCCACCCGTTGCCCGTCCTGATCTGTTTGTTCCTTCAGTTCGGAGCGCTCGTCCCTCTCGGCATCTTCACGGCGTCGGTGGTCAGTCGCCTGCATTTTCTCGGCGTGCGAGCCGCCGGTCCGTACATCGCGCTCTTCGGCGGCTTCGCCGTCGTATTGAACGGTATGGCTGCCTCCTTTCTTCTCTGGGTCATGGTTCATCCTGGCATCGCTCAGGATCCCACGCTGCTGCGCGCGATGTACTACCTTTCCTACGCCTTCGGCGGTCCAGGCTTCTCCGTGCCCATGGGTCTGCTGCTGGCTGGGGTGTGTGTCCCGGCTGCATTCCTGAAGCTGCTACCCAAGTGGGTTGTGGGACTCGGCCTGGTGCTGGCAGTATGCGGCGAACTGAGTTGGCTGAACCTGATTGCGCCGAAGGCCTTGTTCCTGATTCCGCTGGTTCGATTCCCAAGTTTCGTCTGGCTGATTGCGACAGGATTCCTGCTGCCGAGAGTTGCTACTCGCCCGCTGCGGACATCGGAGGTGCCGGCATGAAAACCGTGGCTGGATGGTTGATGGTGGCGAACGCGGCGCTCTTTTTCTTCGGAGCCGTTCAACACGCAGGCATCGCTGTCGGATCGTTTCACGAACCGTTCATCATTCCGGCTGCGATTGTAGAGACGTTGTGCGGGCTTTGCTTGCTGTGGGGTGCGGCCGCGCTTTTTCGGAATTCAAAAACAGGCTGGCGCACGGCGCTGATGATGAACGTCGTTGCCTTGGGCGGCGTGTTATTGGGCATCGCCGCTTTGGCGTCCGGTGCTGGTCCTCGCACCGCGAGCAACGATCTGTACCATCGCATCATGCTGCTGCTGATCGGCGCTGGCCTTCTGATCTTGTTCCTCGGCCGGTCAAGGTTCAATCAACGGCGCCCCTCTTCATAGGTCAAGCGAACATTGCGAGGATGCTTACTCAACCAGCTGGGCTCGCGTTCCGGTAGCGCAACCATCATTTCGTCTAACGACTTGGTTACTGGTTATAGAACTTGCCGCCCAGAGCTTTGTCGCAACCGCCGCCTCGGCTGTTCTCCCATTGCATCTGGATCAGCCAATTGTAGGTGCCGAAGGTTTGGTTGTAGGCGCCGTGTCCGAGCGTGCCCGTAACCGGCCCGAACTTCCAGGCGCATTTGTCCGCGCTCTCGTTGCCCAGGGAGTCATACCATGCATTCAGGTCTGGATCAGTAACCGCTTCGGAGGCCTCGTGCTCCATGATTGAGGCCATACCATCGGCACCGCTGTCGCCATTCGGACTCGCCGTCTGCATTTCGCAGGCAGACGGGCAACGGTCGGGATTGCCCACAAACGCGAACTTGATGTCAGTTCCCCCGATAGTGCTACTGGTGTGCCAGCCGCAGTACTTGGTGCAGAACCCGGATGTCTCAGCCATATCCGAAGCGGTGAGCACATAGTAGAGACCGTTCGCATCCTTGGGTAGGGCCCGGCTGCTGATAGCACTGCTGACGATATTCTGAATGTCGCTATCCACGAGCTGCTTCCCTCGGCTGTAGTTATTGCTAGAGGAGGCGAGCAGCGCGATATTCCCGGTGGCATAACCATGGGTATCGCTGTAAGTCGTGTTGATCTTGAAGTAGCTCGAGCCGCCAATCCCGCGCGTTGGCCCGAACAGAGCATCCATCAGGTTCACAGTCGTTTGGCTGTCTGAAGGTTTGGGACCGTTCGTCCAGTTGCCGTACCAAATGAAATACACATTAACCGGGTTCGCATGCATCACCGGACCACCGTGATAACCAATGCCGTTGGTCGTGGCGGGCTTGTTGCCGAATGTTCCTCCTTCCCTGGGCGCCTCGGTTTCTACGCCCCATCCTTTGCCGTTCGGTGCCATGTGGATTGCCTCTTTAGAAATCTGCGCGCTCAGGGTCGCCACACTGCCTGCTATCGCTACAAGGGTTACCCATCCTTTTCGCATGCATCCCCCAATCAAGATTCGCAAGGTTCCTCTCGTCGGATCGCAGCCGCGGGACAGCGGCCAAGAACGCGGCTGTACTGTCGTGGTTATACGTGCGCGGCGAGAGGGCAACAAATTACGCCGGGCTTTAAGTCGCAGTTACCAGGTCGTGCGATTTCCCATTATGGAACTGGTTCCAGATTGTTGGAGCAAGTGCATCGACCGCCGGGACGGAGCGATTTGTGTTGACTCAATATTTCCAATTTGCTATCATTGCTATGGCATACTTAGCTCTTTGACAACCATGCGAGATATGGCAGATTTTGTGCCGTAGCGGGAGGTAAGTCCTTATTTTGGAATATTTTAGCTGTAAGTCCTTATTCCTTAAAGATTTTGAGGGTAGTCCGGCTGTAACGGTAAATATATACTTGACACACGCGAACAAACATCGTATAGTGTGTTTATGAAGCCGCCACGAACTTTACAACAAGCCATCGTGTACTTCTCCGATCCTGACCGCGCTTTCGAGTTTGCCGTCAAACTGCGTTGGCCGGATGGCAAGGTTATCTGCCCGCGTTGCAGTTCGGAAAAGAACTACGCCATCAAAAGCGGTACTCGCAAGCTGTGGCTCTGCCGTGGATGCAATAAACAGTTCTCGGTCAAGGTTAATACGATCTTTGAGGATTCGCCGCTCGGAATAGATAAATGGATGGCAGCATTTTGGATGTTGGTCAACTGCAAGAATGGGATCAGCAGTATGGAGCTTCACCGTGCTCTTGGCATTACGCAGAAGTCGGCATGGTTCATGCTTCAGCGGCTCCGTACGGCGCTGCGTACCGGATCGTTTGGCGCTATCAAGAAAATGGGTGGGCCTGACACTGAACTTGAGGCAGACGAAACCTTCATTGGTGGACTCACAAAAAACATGCACAAGGAACGTAAACTGCGCCTCGTTCATCAAGGCGGAGTACACGGTGGAAAGACTGTTGTGCAAGGCATCTTCGACCGCACCCTGCGAGAAGTCCGCGCCACGGTTGTACCGGACGTGAAGCGAGAGACTTTGCAGAATGCAATCCTGAACAACGTCAAATATGGTTCGACCGTCTACACGGATGATGCAGTGGGCTATGACAAGTTGCATTCTCGCTTCGTGCATGATGTTGTGAACCACTCCGAAGAGTATGTCCGTGGTCGCGTTCACACGAATTGCTTGGAGAACTTCTGGTCGCTGCTTAAGCGCGGCCTTCGCGGAACCTACGTTGCTGTCGAGCCGTTTCATCTTGAACGCTACGTTGACGAACAAGTATTTCGTTTCAATAACCGCAAGAACAAAAACGATGCTGACCGCTTTGCGCTCGCCATGTCTCAAGTTGCAGGCAAGCGGTTGACCTATGCCGAACTCACTGGCAAGGATACTGACTCGCTCCACACGTCCACGACAGGGACGGGGGAAGCTCCACAAGTCCCCTTCTAGTCCCTGTCGGAAAGCCGTGGCTTGCGCAGGGTTGAAGCGCGGGAAGATTTCTTCTTCCGCTTCTTCTCGGCCTTTACAACTTCATCTTTGGGAACATTGAAGAGGGCTTTCATGCCTTCTTCAAAGTTCTCAGTGGCCTGTCGGCCTTCAATATATTGAGGTTCTTTCATAATTTGTCTACAGGAACATTTTCCTTCCGAAGAATATCCAGCATTACGGGCCATTTACTTCCATCATCCTTGACTAAAGCTCCAGTTCTTAACGCTCTCGCAAAATACAACGTTATATTTGGATCGGTTCCGGCTGAATTGTAGGCGGCCAGCGGATTATCGGCGTTTGAGAGTGCTGCGTATGCTACTACGCTATCCATAAAATCCTGGCCAAGTCGGGCCTGCATCTGCCAGAGGATGTCAGCAAAGGGATTGTATGTTGCGGGAAAACACTGTTTTCGGCCCCAAAAACTCCAGTTTAGGTATGCGCTGAAAGCACTCTGTGTGACTAGATATTTAGCTAACACTTCCATCGAAGTTGGAGTTGGGGGCCACGGAATCTGGTGATGAGGATTCGGAGGTATGCTTGCCAGTGCATAGCCTATATAAAGTTGAGTAACAAATGGTCTATCTCCCAGGCACAACTCATCAATAGTGAATGTTGATTGGAATAGCGGAGCATTGAGAACGTTAGTCTGCTGCTCACACGTCTCTCCGTTCCCCTTTTGAGCGGCAATGGTCGGTATTCGTTCTGGAACTGGTATGTCGAGGGTCTTTAAATACTTTTTCACTTCAGCCAAATCATATGCGATCACCATCTTTTTCCAAGGGGTTAGCACCGGTGAATCCCGAAACACCAGATTAATCGCTTCATCTTTCCTGTACTGTTGAACTGTACCGGCTCCAAACAAAGCCCAGTACACTACAAATGTCAACATCAACCCCAACTTGTAGTAGTTTTCCCAGTGCCTACGTGCGACGTATCCGCAGACGAATATAACCATGAAGCATAAAAAATAGATTGCGAGTTCTATCTGCCAAGAAAACACGATTTGTCCACTAAAAATCAGTCCCGCGATCGCAAGAGCTGCACTGGATAGACCTGCCGCCCAGCCCCTCGAAAGATCGAGACCTTTGAGTTTTGCCTTGATTTCCCTTAGGAGCTTCCTTGGTTCCTCGTCCTGAAGATATTGGAAAACGATGCCGACGAGAACAAAAGGAAGGCAGGAAATAACCAACTCGAATAGAGAGCATTGACAGGCAGTCACAATGCCATTGTGCAATATGCTGCCACGTGTGGCAAGTATATAATTCCCGCTGTAACCCGATGATTCCAAAAGATCGAGGGGGGAGGGGGTACCCCTAGTTTTTATTCCCAATGCGGCGACGTCCGCATAGCTCCGACCGCCTTGTCCGCACGCCCAACAAAATCCTGGAAGGAAACCGGAAGTGACGCGGGAACCTCAGTTCGGCAGCGAATAATCGAACCGGTACCCCGGCGATTCGTTCCCTGACATGTAACGCGTGTTGTACTCCAGCAAATAATTCAAGTGCGGGTCATCCAGAGGAAACGATTGGTCGGCAGGATACGGATACCCACTCATGTCGCGGAACGGAAGCGGATCGACGCGAGTGAAGTCGTAGGCGTAGAAGTCCATGTCTTTCTCATAACCATTGGCCACGAAGAAGTAATCGCGGGACCAGCCTTCGGGCAACGCAGGAAGTTTCGAAGGATCAAAGTCCAGAGCGACTTCATCGCCCGATCCAAAGACGACCAGCCGGTCATCGAGCGAAGTAAGCAGCGGGAGGACGTCGCCGTAGCGTGTATAGGCGCCCGCGGGCCGAGTGTAGGGCCCGGTGGCGCTGGTTTTTTCGTAAACGTACATGACGTTGCCCGGCGGCGTGCCCTCGATCTTCAACGGAAATCCGTGAAAGTCTAGATCGGCGCGAGCGAGCGGAACTGGCGTCAGACGAACGTCCTGATCCTGACTGGTTCGATCAATCAGAACGCTGTTCCAGTAAATCTGCAGGTTGGTCGAGATCCGAATCCGCTGCGTGCCAGAGGGCAGCTTCCCTGTCAGGTCGGCGGTCATAGTTCGCGGCCCACCGGCAGGAAAGCCCATGTCGTCGACGACACGAATCCACTTTCCCTTGGCGTCGAGCGCCTCGACGTAAGGAGCGATGGACTCGACTCCGGCCTGCGATGCAGCGTACATGCTGTTCGCGGAGTAATATTCGACCTCTCCGTGAAGCAGCAACCAGAGCGGCCCACCGGCGTAAGGTTCGCCGAGATCGAGTTCGAGCGTGTGCAGCTTGGCGAAACCCGAAAATTGGGTCAAGCCAAAATCCCCGAAGTAGCGGTGCGCCAGGAGATCAGGGAGCACGTTGTGGCCGTGCTCATCCTGCGCCGTGGCGGGCGGTCGCGCGTTCCGGCTGACCACCACTTTGAATGGCGGATAGGGCGGGTTGCTCGCGAAGTATTCGTTGGGATAAACATCAAGATCGGCGGGATGATCGACGGCCAGCAGCTTTACCTGGTCAAGATACACCGCTTCTTCCAAAGGCTCCATGAACCTGAAACTGAGCTTGCCGTCTTTTTCTTGAATGGCCTTGCGATCGATCTTGATGTATTCGGTAGGCCGCGGAATATCGCGCTGGCCCGGTCCAATCCAGTGTCCAACGACGCCCGCGCCGAGCATGTCGCCAACCAACTTGTAGCGCTCTCCATCCCAAACGAAAAGGGTGGGGCACGAACTTCCACGGCGATCGATTTCCATAAATTTTTGTTCGCGATCCCCGGCGACTTCCACTTCGTCCTGCAGAACTCCAGTAGGCCAGAGCATGCGGACAACGTCAGCCTGGGTAGCTCGGCCGAGACCGACGGTGAGGTAGGGCGAATTCTGTCCCAGATAGCCAGACGATCCCGCGATCTCGAACTTCTGCCGATTCCCTCCGGCAAACACTTCGACTTTGGTTCCGATCGCGCTTTTGTTGTCGTTCAGTCCTTTGAGAGCGAGGCGCAGCCAATGGTTCTTATTGCCTCCTTCATTTCGAAGCAAGACGGCTGGGCCGTGATTCTGGGTAATGAGCAGATCGGTGGCGCCGTCGTTGTCGAAGTCGCCAGTAATGACGGCGCGCGGATTTTTGAGCACAATCTTGTCGAGGCCAACGTCAGCCGTGACATCCTTGAAACCGTCAGGCCCAAGATTGCGAAACAGACGCACTTCGCCGCGCCCATCCGCAGTCTCGCCCACAGCCACCAGGTCGATCCAACCATCGTTGTCATAATCGACGGCAGCCACGCCGAAACCACGAACCCAATTTGTGTTGGGAAGCGTAACTGGCTCAAAGCTTTTGGCGTGATTGTTTCGCCACAAGATCAGCCCGGGGTTTCCTCCATACGTCACCGCCGCATCCATCCAGTTGTCATGGTTGTAGTCGAGGATCGCGATACCCTGCGACGGTGCCTCCACCGGTACGGACCATGGCTCGCGTGCGAGAAATTTCCCCTCTCTTGGATTTTCGTAGATCTCCGCCGACTTCCCGCCGGTTACGACCAAGTCCACAGCACGGTCGTTGTTGTAGTCCGTAGCAAGGGCGGATACGCTGGAACCTGCGCCCATGAGACCCACTGATGTAGAAACATCCGTGAAGGTACCGTCGCCATTGTTTCGCCACATGACATTGCCGTGACCGAGGGCAACCGGGAATTGTTCAGACCAAATTGGGGGACTTGTGCCTGGAATTGTCGGTAACCGTTGGTTGGTGGTCGCAAACAGATCAAGGTCGCCGTCGTGGTCGTAGTCGATGAAAGTTAGCCCGGCGTTGAAGCCGTCGCTTTTGATACCCGCAGCCTCGGTGACATCTTTGAACGTGCCGTTCTTCTCGTTGTGTAGAAGAAGTACGCGCCCGTTGAGACTTACGGCGAGGTCGGCATAACCGTCATTGTCATAATCGCCAGCCGCGCAGCCAATCCCATGCAATGTCGGATCGACGCCAGCCTTCTTGGTTACGTCTTCGAACTTGCCGTTGCCCAGATTGTGGTACAGCGACATTCCGCCTTCCTTGCCGTTGTCAGGTAGAAAGATGTCGATGCGGCCATCGTTGTCATAGTCAAGAAAGCACGCGCCCGGCCCGAGGTAAGAAGCTAGATCCTTCGTGGACCCAGCCGAGGCTTTCGTCAGCAGTCCAGCCTGCTCGGCTACATCCACAAACCGCACGGGAATCTGCGGTGGAACCTTTTGCACCATCTCAGGTGATTCTTCCGCAAGCGAATATTTTCCCTGTTCGCCGTACGCAAGGCTGATAGGCGAGCCCAACTTGTTTTGCGTGATGTATTGAAAGCGGACCAGATGTTCGCGGGCATGAGTGATATCAGCCGATTGCTGATAAGCGCGAGAGAGGCCGAACTCGGCCGAGGCGTGCAACGGATTCAGCTTCAGCGCATGCTGGAAAGCGTCGATTACTTCGGGATATTGCTTACTCTGGGCGTAGGAGGCGCCGAGGAAATACCAAGTGTCCGCATCGTTCGGATCAATTTCGGTGACTCGGCGGAAGGCATCGACCGCGGCATGCGAATTCGCGGAGTTCTTTTCCATCATGCCGAGGTTGTACCAGGCATGGGGATCATCGGGATTCTGTTTCACTGCCTGCTCAAGAAATTGCCTTGCCGCATCGATCCGCCCCAAGTTGAGCAGCGCGACGCCCTCATTCATGAGAGCAATCTTGAAATTTGCATCAAGCGTGGTCGCTTGTTCAAACATCTTCAGCGCTTTTTCGAAGAGCTGCTGATTCATGTAGGCAACACCCAGGTTGTTGAGACGCGCCGCCTCGGCGGAGTTGTCCAGCTTCGTAGGAGAAGCATTTTGCGGAGCTGCTGCGAAGATGGCAATCGTCGCCAGAACGACGCCGGCACAAACGAGGGGAATCGTCTTCGTCATGCGAGAACAAGTTAACCACAAAGGGCACAAAGGTACACAAAGGAAATCGGGGGCGAACTTGAACACGAAACACAAATTAGCCCCACGCGTAAGCTAACCTTCTATTTAGGCGCCGCAACGCTCCAAGGCTTGCTATACGCTTTATTCGCCACCACGCCCTTGCCTTCCTGAATCGTGACGGTTTGGCTTCCGGCCACGCTCGAGAGTTTGTCGATCTGCCCGCTCGGCCATTGCACTTCTATCGAATCTGCTTTGCTTTGTTCCCCAAGCCCGAACGTCAACACCAGTTCGCTCTGGGACAAATAGCTTGAGCCACTATGAACCGTCTGCCATTGCTGATCTTTTCCTAATTTCAAGCGGACGACCGCCCCGATGCCGTCGCGGTTCGACTTCGTGCCCACCAACTTGATGCGCAAGCTGTGATTGTCGCCGCCTTCGTTGTGAAACAGATAGGCGCTCCCGCCGTTCGTGGTAATCAGGATGTCGAGCGAGCCATCATTATCAATGTCAGCGTAAGCCGCGCCGCGAGCGACTTTCGGGCTGGCAAATGCAGTTCCCAGCGATGCCGTCACTTCCTGAAACTTTCCGCCGCCGAGATTGCGAAAGACGTGCGGCGGCTCCGCATAGCTCACGCGCTTCTGCACCCTTTCGATTTCGTTTTCAATATGTCCGTCGGCTACGAAAATGTCGGGCCAGCCGTCGTTGTCATAGTCAAAGAAGAAACAGCCAAAGCCCAGCGTCACCAAGGTTGCGCGTCCGACCTCGGACTGCGGCGCCTCATCCACAAACAGGCCGTTGCCTTCGTTGTGATAGAGCGAGAGCATCTGGTTGGCGAAGTTGGTGATGATAAAACTCGGGCGACCGGAACGATCGTAGTCGGCAGCATCCGCGCCCATGCCGGCGCGGGCCACACCGTCTTCGCTGAATGCGATTCCCGCAGAAACGGCTTTCTCCTCGAATGTGCCGTCGTGCTTGTTGAGGTACAGTTTGTTTGGCTGCGTATCGTTGGTCAGCAGGATATCGGGCCAGCCATCCCCGTTGTAATCGACAATCGCCACGCCCAGGCTCTTCGAAGTCGGATCGTAGAACTTGGCCTTCTGCGTGGCGTCTTCGAATTTTCCGCCGCCGAGGTTATGCCACAGCCGCGCCGAAGAACCTTTGTACGATTCCGGAGTGCAGTAGGATTTGTGTGCGCCATCGAGCGTGCAGTACAGATCGCCCTTTTCAGACCACTGCACGTAATTCGCAACCACCAGATCCAATTTGCCGTCGCGATCGTAATCCACCCAGGCGGCACTGGTCGAGAACTCGTTCGGCCCCCACAATCCAGCCGCTTTCGTCACATCGGTAAACGTGCCGTTGCCGTTGTTCTGAAACAGATGGCTCTGGCCCTGAGCGCTGATGAAAATGTCGTCGAAGCCATCGTTGTCGTAATCTCCCACTGCGACGCCCATACCGTACATAGAAATTGCGAGACCAGCTTTGCGAGTCACGTCGGTGAAGGTGCCGTCGTGGTTATTGTGATAGAGCTTCAGCGTAGAGTCGGCACGCTTGTGCCCCGGCCAGTCTTCGCTGTTCACCAGCAGAATGTCAGGCCAGCCGTCGTTGTCGTAGTCGATGAAGGCGCAACCCGAACCCATGGTCTCGGGCAGATACTTTTTTCCGAAGGCGCCGTTGTTGTGGACGAAATGGATGCCGGCCTGCGAAGTGATATCGTGAAATTGAATGCGCTGGGCAGATGCGGATGACGTCACGAATGGAATCAGGAATTCAAGACTTATTGCAACCATGCAGCTTCGTAGAAAAACTCGCTTCGTATCAGGGCACGCCTTCAGGCGTGCCGCAAATATTCCCCTCTGAAAAACGGCTTCAGCGTCTGCGACCGTGGCGGCTAGAGCCGGTTTCGGTTTCGCATTGATAGTGGCTCGGCTGAAGCCGTGCCTTGATACGAAGCGAGACACCGCCACGATTAGTGTGCTGAGCTTGGCCATTATTTTCCGATCCTGAGGGAAGTAGCATTCTTGGCGATAGGCGAGCTTCGCTCGGCTGGACGGCCAGGGGCGGCCGTCCCCAGGTGGCTTGGGCTACTCGCCGGCAACGTTACCGAAACGTGTTCGTGGATCGCCTGCCGCTCGTTGTTGTCTTCCGGATTGAGCTGGCGATAAGGTCCGGTAATGGCTTGCGAAGCTTCGTCAGCTTTAAACCGCAGGTAGCGCACTTCGTGCTCGTGGGATTGCTTCTGGTCTCCCAATCCGTTATAGCAAAGCATCAAGTTGTAGTGCGCCTGCAAGTCTTCCGGATCGACCGCGAGAACTGACTGCAGCACGTTCACCGCCTCCGCGTATTTGCGCTGCAGAAACAGAATCCGTCCTACATCGTTTAGCGCCACGCGATCCCGTGGATACTGTGTCAGCACCTTGCGGAGATGTTCGGCCGCATCATCGTAACGGCCATCGCTGCGCAGAACTTTGGCGTAGAAGAAGTGCGCACGCGCCAGGTCCGGACTCAGCGACAACGCCTTGACCAGCACTGTGCGAGCACGGTCCATGTCACCTTCCTGCACCGCAGCGCGTCCAATGTTCACCCAACCGTCGGGATTCTTCGGATCAATCTCGGTCACTTTCTCGAAGGCCGCCTGCGCACCTTTCAGATCCCCTTGCAGCAAGAGACCAATGCCGTAATCGTTCCAGCGCTGCCAATCGTCCGTCTGCAAAATGATCTTTGGCGAAGGCGCCGGAGCATTGTGGGGCGCTACGTTCAGCGTGACTTCATCTTCGGCCAAAGCGACAATCGGAAGGTCGGGTATCTTTTCTTCTTTAGCCGATACCCCCTTCAGCGATCCTGCGAACGCGAATTTCCTATCGTCGTGGTCAGGCGTGACATCTCCGTTGGGCTGGCTAGGATCGGGAACGCCGGCGAATGAAAACTGCGTATTCCACCACGCAAACTTGCGATAGCACAGACGGGCGTGCAGCGTGATTTTGTTGCCGGTGCCTTCGGGAATATGCACGCGGAAGTGAACCGTGTCGGCCGCCCCCGGCGGAATCAGATGCACGTACACCACGGCCCGGGTGGCCCATGCATTGCGCTTGTTGATGCCATGGCCGTGAGCATCCACTTGCAGCGAGCGGTAGAAGTGCGCGCCTTTCTCCACAGGACCTTTGCCGTTGTCCTCGACGCTTCCACTCCAGAATATGATTTGGCCCTTGTCGTCAGTTCCTTTCAGCTCGAGCCATGTATCGTAGGCGTCCACAGTGCCGCCAGGGAAAAAGTGTCCGATTTTCTTCGTTCGGACCACAACATCCACACGCACCTCATCTCCTCGGCGGACTGTAGCCTGTATGCGGTTCAGCGGCGCGGTAATCGGCAGGACCTCTGCTTCACTCGCGGGATTAATTTTCGTCTCCGCTTCCTCGCCCACCGCAAAAGTCGTGGAAAGATCCGACTGGTTGGCCGCTCCCGCCTTCAATTGCGTCCTCGCCGGAGAGAGCGCGAAGATATCCACGCTCAGAATTCCGTTCTTCAGGAAATCCTCGGTAATCTTCAACTGGGTTGCATCATCATTCGCCGTGGGTAATGCCGTGTTCGCTCCGGGAAAACGATGCGAGTGGACCTGGCCATCGATGTTGCCCATGTCACTCGAGCGAGTCAGCGGCATGTGGCAATCGGCGCATTGCGAAGGCTTGGCCGGATAATAAAAAGATCGCGCCCCCTGGCCGGACACACCGCTAGCCTGCCAGTTGTCGTACTCGTTAAATCCGCGAATCCAGCGATAGTGATTGACGGGAACGTCGAGATGAACTTTGTGGCAGCTCGAGCAAAATTCCGCCGTCTGGTTGCGCATGAAGGGCTTGAGAAAAACGCGGCGGTGGGGCTCAGGATTCAGTTTTACCAGAAAATCGTGCAGCAATCGTTCGAACGGATTCTTGGTCGCGGCCAATTCGTGCAGCTTGGGATATTCGAGATAAAAGTCACCTTGCCCCATGCTGCTCTTCACGTCGGCAATCGAATGGCACATCATGCAACCCAGCCCGGCTTGCGCCTCTGGGCGGTGAACGATCTGCTTGATCGGCGTATCCATCAAGCCGCTGTAAAGCACGGCGGGATCGTGGCATCCGCCGCACCACTTCGAAGGCTTGGTGCCAATCGTGTCCTGCATATACTCGATGCTCTTGCGGTACCACTGATTGTTGAACGACGAGAAATGATGGGCCGAACTGAACCACTGATTGTAGATGTCCTGGTGGCAGCGTTTGCAGGAGTCGGATTCCATGAAGAACTTGCTGGGAATTTTCTGTCCGCCGTGGACTTGAGCGGAACTGGGAAAGAATGGCCCATCCGGGCCATCGCCCTCGCCATTCATGCTGGCGGGTGGCATGGAGGGATTCTCAATTCGGGCTTGATTTTGCCATCGAGACTCACGCACATAACGCGCGACCGCGCCCAGTCCGATGAGCACTAGCAAACAAATCGAGCAGCGGACAATCGAACCCGCGATTCCCTGCGCCAGCCAGCCACGTTTGCCAGCCCATTCCGCGAAAACGATCCCCACACCCGCCAGCGACAGAAGGATGTGAACATAGAGAAGGTTCCACTGCACTCGCGGCGTCCCGGTCTTGATCAGGATCAGGCCGACGACTGCTCCACCACCAAGCAGCAACCAGCCAAGGCGCGAGGCGATGCTTTTATCCCGTAGCAGAAGGAGAAGAAAAATCGCCAGCAGAACCGCGGCAACCGTGCCCGCAACCGCGTGCAGTAAAACAATCGCCGCATAGAAAACATTCGGCTGAGGAAAGGTGTAGAGATAGACGGCCGAGACGAACAAAAACGCGATCAGCCCGGGCAATAGGCGGGACGCGAATCCGCCTCCTAATCTCGTTTGAGGTGCCATTAAATATTTGTGTCAATCTCTGAAGCCGTCTGGCTGCAGCGGGAGATTGGGTGGCAACAGGTTATCGCTTTTTGAGAGTGGAGAAATAGTATAAATCCACTATCACTACCAAAATCTTAGAAGCAGAAGCCGCGGAGAAAGCCGCGCAGAGGTCGCCGCGAAAACTTATTCTCGATTAATCTCCGGTCCTTGCCATGCTCCGCGCTGCGCTTCCAGTTCGGCCGCTACCGCCAGCACGAACTCTTCTTCCCACGGACGCGCGACGATTTGAACTCCAATCGGCAGGCCTTCGTTTGAACGGCCAAAAGGAACAGCTGCCGCCGGAGTTCCCAGCAGATTGAACCACTCGGTGTAGCTCCACGCATCGAGATATTGCACTGTTTTGCCTTCGATTTTCCAACTCCGCTCGCCGTGACGAAAAGCCGGAATCGAAGCTACTGGGCAAAGCAAAACAGGATATTCACGCATCTGGGAAAACACCTGCATCCGCAATACGTCGCGCATGATCCAGGTATCGAGCAAGGTCTGGCCAGTATGCGAAGGTTCGGCCGCGACCCAACTCAAATACTGTTTGAGAATTTGGCTGAGCTCGGCCTCTCGCCCTTTGGTCATCGGTCGCAGGAGCATTCCGCCTGCGATTCCGAAAAACTGCCACCACAGTTGCCGCGCCTGCTCAAGCCCCTCGGGACGGAAAGGCTCAACCCGAAATCCCGCGCGCTTGAGCGCCTCAGCCGCGGCTCGCACGGTCGTGCGTGTCTCAGCGGTGACCGGGGTACGTCCATCATCCTCGAAATAGCCGATGCGGAGTTTCTTCAGATCGCTACGGCTCGGCCAGCGCAGGGGGACGGGCGCGGCCGAGGGATCGCCATCATCCGGCCCTTGCATCACTTCGAATAGCACCTTCAAATCCGGAACCGTCCGCGCCATCGGCCCAACCACGCCGATCAAAGCGAACGGTCCGACTGAGGTTGGGAAGTGTCCGGTGGCAGGGATGCGGCCCGGCGTCGGCTTCAGGCCGCAGATTCCGCTGAAGTGTGCGGGTACGCGAATCGAACCTCCGCCGTCGCTACCTAGTCCTCCTGCGGAACATCCGGCGGCTATCGCCGCAGCTTCTCCGCCGCTCGAACCGCCCGCAGTCCGCGAGAGATCCCACGGATTGTTGGTGCGACCGTAGAGAAGGTTGTCCGTCTCCCATGCCATCAGTAATTCAGGCGTGTTGGTAGTCCCCAGAATGATCGCGCCTGCGTTGCGCAGACGCGAGACTAGAGGCGCATCTTTTGCGGCGACGAAACCAGCACGTAGCATGCTGCCCGCTTCGCAGCGCATGCCTTTTACTTCCATCGAACTCTTGATGCTGATTGGGACGCCATGCAGCGGGCCGAGGTTTTCGCCGCTTGCCACGGACTCTTCAGCCGCGCGGGCTTGGCGACGCGCACCTTCAGCATCCACCTGCACGAAGGCATTCAGCTTTGGATTCAGTTTCTCAATGCGGGCGAGATGCGCTTCTACTAATTCAACCGGCGAGAGCTTTTTCTGGCGGATTTGTTCAGCCATGGAAACGGCTGAACAGAAGGTAAGTTCGCTCATGCGGCGTTTTTTCGTGCGAGAGAAAACTGAGTCTAGCACGAAAGAATCGTTATGCCGCGCGACCTGGAGAGACGTAGCCAGCTACGTCTCTACAGAAGATCAGAGCGATGCGTGCGCTGAACGGCGCGCCCTTTGTGGGGGCAAAAGCACGCGTACGGCGTTCTTGTTTTTTGCGCCGCGCTTCGCCAACCAATTCTTGAGATGGTGCCGTGACGCGGGAGTCAGCCGGGAAAAGAACATCCCGGCGCGGCCATCGTCGTCGGCCCAGATTACTTTGCCGGTCGCTTCCACCAGATGCGACGTTCCCGGCAACATAAAACGCAGGGGCACATTTTGTACTGGGGGCAGTGGTTCCGGAGCTTGCAACGCTAAACCTTGCTCGCTCAAATCAAGCACGATCGCGGGCATCGCCGCCACTCCGAACTGAAGGTACACCAGCGTTTCCAACTGATGGCGCTGCGCGTGTCGCGGGTTCGGCTTCATGAATCCCTGCCCGGCGCGCAGCGAGCGTGCTACCTGTTCGAAGGCAAGCGGTTTGTACAAAACGAAATTTACTCCCGATTGGAACGCCCCGCCCACCGGAGTAAACGCACTGACCATGGCAAACACCACCGACCTTCGCTGCGGTGACGCCATGCGTGCCATTCGCGCGACCTGGCCGGCACCCGGCAGATCAAAATCCAACATCAGCGCCGAGTGGTGCCCGTGCACCATTAGCTCCACCGCCTCGCCGGCCGATTGGCAGGTCTGGTGCTCGATTTTCAGCACGTCCAGAAGCGCCTCCAACACTCGAAGCGACGGGCGATCCTGCGATACCAGCAAGGCATTGAGTTTCATAAACCGGAGCTTATGGCGCGCAGGTGCCTCAGTAAAGTGACAGCGGTAATAAGTCGATTGTTACCAAGCCAAGCTTCATCCCGATTTGGAACTGCGGGGCCGCCGAGGGAGGCCTTGAAATCAGAGGGTTGGAAACTGGTACCCTGGTTTAGAAGCGACGGTTCGCGATCCGCATCTCTAAGTGTGCATTGTAGGGGCTCTCGGCGGACTTGGCTCGCCCGAGGGGCTGTCTCGAGACTGATCTGGAGGTTGCGTTCCCGTCCCGTTTCGGCCAAGTTTACTATCTGGTACCGGGTACCCCCCTCCCCCCTTTGCCCGCAAAATCTAGAAAGCAAACGCCATAATTTTCGACTATGTGCTAGATCTTTGAGTTTTAAGGAGTTACACGCAAAATCTAGAGAACATGGGAGTTACGCGGATGGCGTGGAGGCTCGCGGTTCCAATCTGGAACAGCGTTTGTGCTCGGCCGCCACACAAGGCCGGTCGCTTCGCTGCTGCGTGAGTCGGATTGTCAAAGACCTGATATTATCTTGGAGATAATGTAATGCGATTCTAGGTTATCTGTTTTGCAGCATGCAGTCAACAAGAAACAGAAGTAATTCTGGGTTGGAGTCTTGCCGGAGCCCTTCTCGAAAGAAGTTGAGAACACGCATCTATGCCATGCGATTTGATTGTCGGTATAAGCGACGATAACGCCCATTGAGAGTTGGTTTTGTCGGTTGTCTGAGCGAACCTTAGGCTGGTGAGCCACGCGAGTGCAAGTAACCCGATAACGCGAGTTCTGCTGGGCTGGGAAGCGCGCTTCATAAAAGCCTCCGACCAGGCAACGCCATTCTGCTCTCCCGTGTGATCGAGGGGTCAATTGAACATTTTTCCGCCTCCGCAGCCCAGCATCCTCATCCAGCCAAGCTTCAACTTGACGGAGAAAATGTCAGCGCATGAGTTTGCGGCTATTTCAGCCATGGAGTAATTTACCAATCCGTGCTGAGGAAAATGCCGACTCCGACGAGAGCATAGCAACAAAACGACTCCCTCACTGAAACGTTTGGGCGTTGAAACGCACTACCAAATGGGCGGTGGCGCGCGTATCGGCTCCGTCCAATAGCTGGACAACAGCCCGACACTCAGGGGAGGTAACATGTTTGCCCGCAAGGTTGCTGCTCGACTGAAACCGAACTCGATCACGGAATTTACGAATCTTATCGAATGCCACATTCTCCCCTGGCTGCGAGAGCAAGAAGGTTTTCTGGATTTGATCACGCTGGCTGCGCCCGACGGCTTAGAAGTCGCGACTATCAGCTTCTGGGATCACCAATGCAACGCACAGGCTTACGACGCAAGCGGTTATCCGCAGGTGTTGAAGATTCTGCAAAGGCTCCTGGACGCGGCCCCTTACGTCAAAACGTTTGAGGTTGTAGGCTCGACGTTTTACCCGGGCGCGCTTTCGCGGCGGCCTGACGCTCGAAATCTGGTTCCAGAGACTGGATCGCCACAAATCGAGTATCGCTCCCAGGAAACGGGCGTCTGACAGGATTTTGCGTGAGATAGAACATGGCCGATTTCTTGCATAGCAGGAGAAAGCACCGGGTCTTTCGTAATCTCCCGCCGGAAGCGGTCGAAATGAAATAGTCGAGCGTAGGGTATGGTCAAAGCTTCCTCGATAAACGCTACGCCCCGGGCGCCGCGGGTGAAACTCGCAGGCACCGTCCTGTCGCTGGTCCGTTTGGAAAACGGGCGGCAAACTCGAGGAAGATTGCACCAGCTCTCGATCACGGGTGGACTCCTGCATCTGGAGACGCCTCTGGATGAGGGGATCAGGGTCGAAGTGATTTTCCATGTGGGCGAAAGCACGGTGCGCAGCAAGGCACGCATGCTGTTTCCGATGTGGGCGACTCAAGGCTATCTTCAGCCCTTCGAATTCGACGGCCTGGACGACGAGGACCGCTGCAATTTGCAAGTCGATTTGCAACGACTGTTGGATTGCTCGGCCGCAGCGATTGTCTCCGCTCCAGCGGAAAGCACCGCACTCCCCACCGATGCGAATCAGTAGTTGAAGTCCACCAGAAGCTTCCTCCGCTAAAATAGATCGAACAGATGGAGGAACTATGGCTCATCAGCATTCCCCTCGTTTTCTGAAGATCGTCGAAGATACCCGGAAGCGCATTCGCGAAGTAACCATCGATGAGGTCAAAGCGAAGCTGGACCGGAAGGAGAAGTTTCTGCTCATCGATGTGCGCGAAGAAAGTGAGTACGCGGCCGATCACTTACCGGGTGCGGTTCACCTGGGCAAAGGAATCATCGAGCGCGATGTCGAGGCTCGTGTGTCCGATCAAAACACCCCCATGGTGCTCTATTGTGGCGGCGGCTTTCGCTCTGCCCTCGCCGCCGACAACCTGCAAAAAATGGGCTATACCCAAGTACTCTCAATGGACGGAGGCATTCGGGGCTGGCGCGAAAAGGGTTTTGCTCTGATCAAGGGTTGAGCGCAGCGTCCGGAAACATCTCGCCTGGCTGAAAGTACTTCCGTAACTTGATGGAGCCACTGCAATACGTCACCATGGTTACGCTTGATGCAGACGGCGATGCGTCATTAGTTCAAGGCGATATGCAAAGCAAAGCAAATTCCGAAAAAGGCGGTGCAGCCGCAGCTCCGGCGCGGGCTTCGAATGCATCGGTGGAACACGTGCTGGGCCTGGCTACGACGCCACAACAATTCTGTGCGGCGCTGGCCAAGCTTTTCGGAGTGAGGCCTACCGAAGTTGCGCTCATGCGCCTGGAGAAGGGCCTGCTGAATTTCGTTTACCCGGAACAACTAAAAACCGCAGGATCGATTCCGGTTTCCAGTTCTTCGGCAGTCGCTGCCCACACGGCGTCCACCAGAAAAACAGAGCTTTTTAATGCGTTCGTGAAAGTGAAACACGCCAGCATTTTTGAGAGCGTAAAGCTGAACAGTGCATCCGAGGATGAGGACCGATCCGGCCAAAACGCGATTCAAAAGCTGATGTCCGCGCCAATTCTTGATCCTAACCGCAAGGTTCTGGGCGTGGTGCAAGTTTGCCGTAAGGGATTCGACACGGCAACTGCAGGACCGGATTTTTCACAAGAAGACCTGCAGCAACTGGAGCTCTCCGCGAAAGTCTTATCCACGCTGCCCTTTGTGAAGTAGAGAATTCTGCAGGATCCACCTACGTTTTCGTCGTCTCGTCATCGCAATCTTCTGCCTCGGCCCGCGGACGCCTGTCGCATGGCTCGATCCAGGGCCAGTTTCTCCTGGGCCGTGAGTGATCGGGAACCACCTTTCGGGAGATCGCCCAGGACAACCGGCCCAATGGCGACACGGAGCAGGCGCAGCACGTCAATCCCAAGCTGCGACAGCATCCGGCGAATCTGGCGATTCTTGCCTTCATCGAGCACAATCTCGAGCCAGGTATTTTTTGCCCCACCACGCAGAATTTGCACACTCTTTGCGTGTAGTAGACTGGCGCTGCCGATTCTGACTCCCTTTGTGATGGATTCGATCAGCGCGGCGTCCGCGAGCGCGCCGATTTGTACGTGATAGATCTTGTCGAGGTGCGTCTCCGGGGCGAGCACGCGAGCCGCCCACTCGGAATCGTTGGTTAGAAGCAGCAGTCCTTCGCTAGCTTTATCCAAACGTCCGACGGGTGCAACCCACGGTAGGTGCTCGTCCAGGCACGCGTACACAGTCTCGCGTCCTTTTTCGTCGGAAGCCGTCGTCACCACGCCGCGAGGCTTATTGAGCATCAGGTAAAGCTTGGCCTGGGCCGCGAGTTCCTCGCCGTCCACTTCGATCCGATCGCGGTCAGAGTGGACGGGAGCTTCCGGATCACGACAGATTCGGTCGTTCAAGGTCACACGCCCCGCGCGGATGAGATCAAACGCTTTCGAACGCGAGCAATAGCCTCGCTTGGAAAGCGCACGGGCCAGACCGATTCGCGGGGATGATTCCGTGCGGGTCATGCTTTGATGCTAGACCTCGTTCCACGCTAAATGATGAGCGCCGATTCTCTCGCAACCCCGAGGTGACAAAATCAACTATTACAGAGCCCTCATGTTTTGTGCCCGAGATTTTCTTCTCATGAGGATGGCTAACTTCGGGCTCTATGCAGTATCGCCCGTCATCTGATAAAGTCTTGCGCTTGTCCTACAGTTCGAAAATTGCATTTCCCCAGAGAGGAATTGGAATCCATGTTCTTTCGCGTTGGCGCAATCTCCCGTCTGCTCGCTGCTGTGGCCCTAGTCGCACTTGTGACCGCACCCTTTACTTTCGCGCCCGCAGCAGAGGCGCAATCGGTGACATGGAAGAAGCTTTCTCCAGAAAACTCCCCGTCCGCCCGAGCCTATTCCGCGATGGCCTACGACCCGGTCAGCAAGAAAATCGTGCTCTTTAGCGGATTCAACGGAGCTACCTATCCGCAAGAGACCTGGACGTTCAATGGAACCACATGGAGCAAGCAGAAGACGACGCTGGCGCCTTCCGGACGTGCTGGGGCTTCGATGGCTTTTGACCGGGTGACTCGCAAGCTAGTGTTGTTTGGAGGATTCGACGGCACGCACTACCTCGGCGAAACTTGGCTTTGGGACGGCGCCACTTCCAGTTGGACCCAAGTGCATCCCAAGTCGTCGCCGACCGCGGTGACCGGCCCTATGCTGTTCACGGATCCGAAAAACGGTCATGCCGACCAGTTTGGCGGTTACGACGGCAAATTCTACCAACTTATAACGTGGCGCTGGAACGGCAGCACCTGGGTACAGTTGCATCCGACCAACACGCCGGGAGCGCGCTCGATTGCCGTGGCTGCGCTCGACAGCGCGAGAAAGAATGTTGTGCTCTTTGGCGGACTGGGCGACGTGAGGACCGACAATACATGGACGTGGGACGGCACCGACTGGACCCAGCAATCTCCCTCCGTCCAACCGCCGACTCGTTATGGGGCAGGCAGCGCGTTTGATCCGAAATTGCACATGGTAGTCATCTTCGGCGGCGGGGTTGGCGGAGTGGATCAGAATCAGACTTGGGCGTGGACGGGGTCGGACTGGACTCAACTGACAACTCCGAAGTTCCCCGCTGCGCGTGAATCCATGGGCATGGCCTACGACGCAGCCAGCAGCCAATTCCTGGTCTTCGGCGGGATTGGCGGCAACACTCTCTTCCGAGACACGTGGCAGCTGATTGGGCACGAATAGGCCGCCGCAAGACTGGTTGCTTTCGTAATCTCGCGGGCTGATGTACTTCTTGCCGCAGGGAGACGACGTGCTGATTTTTCAACGCTGCACTGGCTGATTTCTCCCCAGTGCCAGCGTGTGATAACCTCGGCGTTCGATGTCCGACCCTAGCTCTGACCGCCGCTCCCGCAAACGGGTACCCATGCGTCTGGGTGTCTCGATCCGATCCCAGCAGGGTCAACCGGCTACAGGATATACCCGTGACCTGAGTACGAGCGGGATCTTCCTCTACGCGGATTCCGAGATTCTCGTGGGAAGTGAATTGGAGATGGTGTTGATTCTCCCAACCCAGCTCACCGATGGAAAAAAGCGTTGGGTATGTTGTCAAGCCTCGGTGGTCCGCGTGGAACCTGGAGGAGAAGACGGCCGCTTCGGCGTAGCGGCCAGTATCCGGAGTATCGCGAGCTTGCCGGAAATTCCGGGCTGACTTTAGCTTACTGGCGAACCGCGTCAGCACTGAGAGGCGACGGATTGGTGGCTCCGACAGCGGCCTGTAAAGAAAATTATCAAAAATTTAGGAATCCACTTCCCTTTGCATGACATTTGGTGCAATAATTCTGGCCCTTGGATTGCTCTGGTCCAAGATGTCGAGATTAAAGATTGCAAATGTCAGGTGATCCGGTTATGTGGATGGAAAAGCTCGCCCAAGGTGTATTGCGCGTACTCACACCGCTGGGACCGCGGTATCTCAATCCTTCATTCGCCCAGCGCCTCTATCTGCTGTGGATTTTTCGCAACTTTGAAACTTTGCCCGTGAAGGTACTCAGCCCGGGACAACAAAGACGTATCGAGGCTATGTGCGCTCGCCACGGATTTGTGTCCGTGCTGGAACCGAATGGCTTAGTGGATACTCCGCTGCTCGGGACCTTGGAACAACGCCCGCCGGTTGCATCGCCACGTCGGCCGAATCGAAGTGTGTCCGATGCAGTGGGATCGTTTGCGGCGGATTTTCGACAAGGCTCCTAAGGCGCGTTTGAGCCTCGACGTCAACTAAGACAATACCCTCGGTCGCGACGCGAATGCAGCAGCTATGGGCCGAGTCACTATAGTCGGTTCCAACCTTCGCTCTCGCTATTGCGGCTTGTTCCCTGTTGATGCCGTCTCACCGCAAGGGCCTCCACTGTGCGCGCCACCCATATGCGGCCCTTCACCGCGGCTCTCCCGGCATGACTTGATCGCGGCCTCTTGCTCCGGCGTAATCAGACCTCCCACCTGCTTCTGCGCCTCTTGGTGGAGTTGCTGGATTTTCTGTTGCTCTGTTGTGGCGTAAGGGAAGAGTCGCTGCACACGGCCTCAATCTGGCTGTGCCTGTTCTCTTCGATTTGTTTACGCTGCTGCATCGCTGACTGCGAGACGCCTGCCTGTTGCCAGCAGGGTTGCTTGTGCGTTGGAGTGGTTCCGCGGGGGGAGACCGGGGACGTAGCTGTTTGCGCTACCAATGGAGACCTCCCTGTGTGCGAAACCCAATCCCAGGAAAAAAGTTGCTGGGAAAAGATGCTGGCGGTTTGCGCATAGGAGGTGGCCGAGCGCCAGTGCGAATTATGTGAAAAATTTGGAAGCAGAAAAGCGTACGGCGCGGCGAACCACGCGAGATGGCGTGTATACTGGGCGCGCTTTTTGAATCAAGAAGGAAATCCTGCCGCGGATGGCCGGGATCCCGCGTAGTTGCGGCAGGTAAGAGATAGAGAGATCGCCATTGAAAATCATCCGCCTCAAGACAGCGGTCGTGGAAGGAACTTTCGATTGGACCTTTGTCCGCATCGAGACCGACGAAGCCGTCACTGGCCTCGGCGAGTGCTTTTTTGCTCCCGGCCTCACTTCGATTCTGCGTTCGCTCGAGCCGCTGCTGCTGGGAGAAGACCCGCGCGATATTCATCGGTTGTTCCGCAAACTGCAACTCGCGACTTCGGGCGCGGGTTCAGTAGCGGGGATCGTGTACAACGCGATCAGCGGCATCGAAGCGGCGCTTTGGGATTTGCTTGGCCAATGGCTCGATGTACCAATCTATCGCCTGTTGGGAGGAAAGTTTCGAGACCGGGTTCGCATCTATGCGGATTGCCACGGCGGAGAAGCTCTCGAGAGCCTGGACGAGGTGTTGCGTTCCCGCCAAGCATCGTGGGCGCCGAAAGATCCCAAGCACACTGCGAGAGATTATTTCGGCGAGGCGGGCGAAGATTCTCCTGCTTCGCCCGACGACTATCGCCGCGAAGCGCTGACAAAGAGAGCGAAAGGATTCACCGCCCTCAAGTTCGACCTGGATGTGCCGGGCACGGAAGGCTCCGATCCGCACAATCGAGTGCTCAGCAATCGCGCGATCGACCACATGGTGAGCTTGATCGGCGCGGTTCACGACGCGGTTGGTAAGGATACTGATATCGCGGTCGATTGCCATTGGCGCTATAACGCCAGTGACGTTGTGAAAGTGGCGCGCGAGCTGGAACCTTTTCGGCTGCTCTGGCTCGAAGATCCCGTCCCTCCCAATAACACCGCCGCGCTAAAGGAAGTCAGCTCGAAAGTGCGGGTGCCGATCGCGACCGGGGAGAATCTTTTTCTCTTTGAAGGCTTTCAGGAAATCGTCGCGCAACACGCGCTGAGCATTGTTACTCCCGATCTTCAGAAGGTAGGAGGCTTGTCCGTCGCCCAAAGTATTGCACAGTTTGCCGATGTGCACACCATGCCGGTTGCTCCGCACAACATCAGCAGTCCGGTCGGCACTTTAGCTGCGGCCCACTTCTGTGCGGCAATCCCGAACTTTCTTGCGCTTGAGTTTCATGCCTCTGAGGTTCCCTTCTGGGATGACCTTGTCGAAGGATCACCCACGCCAATCATTCGGGATGGATTCATCCCTATCCCGGAGAAACCCGGCCTTGGCATCAAGTTGAATGAGGAGGTAGCACGGCGCTATGCGCGGAAGGGAGAGCCCTTTTTTGAATAGCGTGTGTAACCCATCGCAGTGGCGGGTTATGCTAAAACCGTACAGTACTTCGTAGCGTTCACTTCGAGCCTAAGACAGCCGGCGTCCAATGACCAAAACCAGCTTATGGAAATCCGACGACGAACTCTTCGCTATCGTGCAGCGCGAACTTTTCACCTGCGTCGTGGGCGATGTGATGGACAAGCTCGATCTTCAGCATCAGTTCCTCCCACCGCAAATTCAGCCTCTGCGGCCGGATATGGTCGTGATCGGCCGCGCGATGCCGGTTCTCTCGGTGGATGTATTTGCCGAAAAAATCTCCGGCAGCGCCAATAAGTTAATGGAGAAATCGTTCGGCTTGATGCTGGAAGCGCTTGACGACCTTCGCAGTAACGAAGTCTACGTCAACACTGGCTCCTCGCCACGAAACGCGCTGTGGGGAGAACTCATGAGTACACGAGCCCGCAAACTGGGCAGCCGGGGCGCGGTGTTGAACGGCTACGTGAGAGATACCAAGGCCATTCTAAATATGAGCTTCCCTACCTTCGGTTTCGGCTCCTACGGACAAGACGCGGCCCCGCGCTACAAAGTGGTCGACTTCCGCGTTCCGGTTGAGATCGGATCGGTGCGTGTTCGTCCAGGAGATATTCTTTTCGGCGACATTGATGGCGTCCTGATCGTTCCTGCCGAAGCCGAAGCTGAGGTTTTCACGCAGGCTCTTGAAAAGGCTCGCGGCGAAAAGCTGGTGAGAAAAGCCATCGAAAACGGAAGCAGTGCGGTCGAAGCCTTCGAGAAGTATGGAATCATGTAAGGGAAAATGGGGACCACGATCGTGAGTACAAACTTCGTGACTGCAAACACGATCCCTCGTGCACAACAGATACGAAACTTTCTCCAGCAACATGATTTGCGCGCCTGGATCGCGTGGAGGCCCGATGAACTCCTCATGCTGTCGGGGTATTTTCCCTACTGGGGCGCTTCGTTGCTAATTTGTTTCGCGGACGCGGAGGCCATCCTTTTCGTTCCGCTGCTTGAGCCAAGGGACCATATTCCCCCCGGGTTGCGGGTTCAAGAATATCCTTGGGGCGATCTCAAGTGCAGCGACCCGTATTCAGTGCTGGTGTCGGCGGTTGGCAGTGAACTAGTCAAAGCAAAAGTAAAAAGCGAACAAGTTGGAATGAATCCCAGCGCTTCTAGAATTTCTCTCCCGATTCAAGCCGCCGAGCAAATTCCTATCCCGGAAGGCTTCTCAGGACAGCTATCTGCGCTCACGACAAAACTAGACCGTAAGTGCCAGGCAGCTTTCGCGGATCTTTACTTAAGAAAAACTCCGGAAGAAATCGCCGCAATCCGTCAGGCAAACCGAGTTGCGAATGTTGGCCTGCAGGCTTTCTTTGAGAATCTGCGACCAGGAATCACGGAGGCGGAGGTCGCCGCCGAGGTAGAGTCGGCGATTTATCGCCAAATTGGCCGCGATCGCATATTTCATTCCCGCGGGTGGGCCATGGTTCAATCCGGCCTCAACAGCGCCGATGCAGGGCGATTTAACCGCTCGACCGGTCGGCGGTTAGCGAATGGCGACTTGGCCCTGATCGAATTGGCAACTTGCGTCGACGGCTATTGGAGCGACCTTACGCGCACTGCCGCGGTAGGTTCTCCCAAGCCTGAAGTTGAGCAAATTCTCGCCATTGCTACCGACGCGCAGCAGGCCGCTGTCGACGGCGTACGTCCTGGTGTCACCGCCGGCCACATTGACTCATTGGCGAGGGATAAGGTCGCAGCGCAAGGCCTCTCGTCTTTCTTCACCCATCACACCGGCCATCATGTTGGCTTCCGCTATCATGATCCCGGATTTTTGATCCTTCCCGCAGAATCCTCCAAGCTTGAGCCCGGCATGGTGATTACAATCGAGCCTGGGGTGTACGTTCCCGAGCGCGGCTGTGGCGCGCGCATTGAGGACAACGTTCTCGTCACTGAATCAGGTCACGAAGTGCTTTCGAGATTTGAGGGGAGCGAACTGCAGTGATCAGCATTGATCTCTCCGGCAAAACGATTCTGATTACGGGGGCATTGGGTGCGATTGCCGAGCACATGGTGCAGAGGCTTGCTGCAAGCGGCGCAACGCTGGTGCTCACCGACATAAAAGCGGAAGACGAGGCACGACGTATGCTCGACGATTGGCAAATTCCGCCTTCGTCTTACTTATACCTTGCCGCCGACATTACCGACTCCGGCCAGGTTGACCGCGTAGTGAACGCGGCGTTCGAAAAGTTTCCGGGCATGGATACGGTTATCGGCCATGCGGGCGGCTGTGGATTGCATCCGTTCGCCAGTACCTCTGAAGCTGACTACGAGCGCATCTTTCGCTTCAACTATTTTGCACAAACTTATCTTTCAAGGTCGGTGCTCGCACGCTGGGTGCGGAGCAACATTGCCGGGCACCTCATCTTTACGTCCTCCTACGTAGCTCGAATGCCACACTCGCAAATCTCTTCTTACGCCTCGGCCAAAGCGGCGCTGGAAAACTTCGCGCGCAGCCTGGCCCTTGAATATGCGCTCACCGGCATCCGAGTGAATGTGGTTTCGCCGGGAAATGTCGCGGCCGGCAGTTCGCTGAAAGTCTTCGAGGAAGATCCCGCATACCGGGGATTTGTGCTGCGAGTTTCGCTCGGCAGAAGAAACAGTCCAGAGTCGGTTGCTGACGCATTTGTTTTTCTTTGCTCGCCACTGGCCAGCGAGATCAACGGACAAATCCTCAGCCCCGACTATGGCGGAGGCATCGGAAATCGGCTATGAAAATTGGCCTCGGCCTCTACCGTCACATGCTGACCCGCGAATATTACGACTTCGCGCGCCAAGCGGGCTGCACCCACGTCGTGGCCAACCTGGTCGATTACTTCAATCAGGGCCCTTCAAATCCGCGTAACAATCAACCCACGGGCGCAAAATACGAACCGTGGGGTATCGCAGGTGATCCCAATCAACTTTGGACTGTTGGCGAACTAAAAACCCTTCGCGGCGAGATTGAAAACTCCGGACTGGTCTTAGCCGCGATCGAGAACCTCGATCCCGCACACTGGTACGACATTCTGCTTGATGGCCCGCAACGTCCGCAACAGATCGAAAACGTGAAGACCCTTATTCGCCGTCTCGGCGAAGCTGGTATTCCGGTACTCGGGTATAACTTCAGTTTGGCCGGTGTCTGCGGCCGTGTAACTGCACCGCTGGGACGTGGTCATGCAATCACTTTGGGCATGGACGGTCCCGCCGAAGACGTGCCCATTCCGAATGGCACGGTCTGGAATATGGTCTACAACCGCTACGCACCAGCCGGCACTCTGCCCCCGATTTCGCATGAAGAACTGTGGCGGCGCTTGCAAAGATTTCTGGAAGAAGTGATTCCCGTGGCCGAGCAGTCGGGGGTCCAGCTAGCCGCCCATCCTGACGATCCTCCCATGCCGACCATGCGACAGCAGCCGCGCCTTGTCTACCAGCCTCACATGTACCAAACGCTGATCGATCTGGCTCCAAGCCGCAGTAACGCGCTCGAGCTTTGCGTGGGAACTCTGGCCGAAATGACCGAAGGCAATATTTACGACGCGGTCGACCAATACAGCAAACAAGCCAAGATTGCATATATCCATCTGCGCAATGTGGTGGGGAAGGTGCCGCACTATCGCGAGACCTTCATCGACGAGGGCGATGTGGACATGATTCGCATTCTTCGAATTCTGCACCGCAATCACTTCGACGGTGTGCTCATTCCCGACCATACTCCGCAAATGACCTGCTCAGCGCCTTGGCATGCCGGGATGGCCCACACTCTGGGCTTTATGTTGGCGGCAAAAGCGGTCGTCGAATCTTCCCAAGGCGCGGAACTATCGCGCACTCTTAATGGGGCCGAGTAAGTTGAACTCCAGTCCATCGCATTCTCGCGCTCCTCTAGTTATTGCAGCCAGCGTCGCCACGCTTGGCGGTTTTCTGTTTGGATACGACAACATTGTCATCAGCGGCGCAATCGGATTCTTGAGCCAACTGTTTCACCTGGACGCAGCGGGCATCGGCTGGGCCGCAGGATGCGCGTTGATCGGATGCATCGCCGGCTGCGTCGCGGCAGGAACCGTTGCCGACTATCTAGGCAAGAAAAAGGGTCTCGCGTTGTGTGCCCTTTGCTTCGCTCTGTCGTCGGTTGGCATGATTTTTGCCACCGATCTACATCAGTTCGTTCTCTGGAGGCTGATCGGCGGAGTGGGGATCGGCGCGGCGTCGGTGATTTCTCCGAACTACATCGCGGAGATTGCTCCCACCCGGGTTCGCGGCCGCTGCGTGACTCTTTACCAGCTTGGCATCGTTGTCGGAATTCTCGCAGCCGTCTTCGTCAACATGCTCATTCAACGCATGGGCGATGAAGCCTGGAATATCTCCACCGGCTGGCGCTGGATGTTTCTCGCCGGCGTCGTGCCAGCGATTCTGTTCGGACTGATGATTTTGCCTGCGGTCGAAAGTCCGCGCTGGCTGATGAAAATGGGCCGGCGGGATCAGGCCATCGAAGTCCTTGCCAAGATCAACGGCGCTGACGTGGCGAGGAGCAAAGCTGCGGAGATTGAGAACTCGCTGGCCATTGAAGAGGGTCATATCTCGGAACTCTTCACCACCTTTCGCCGCCCGCTGCTGCTGGGAATCATGCTGGCGGGACTGCAACAGATCAGCGGAATCACGCCGCTCTTTTCCTTTTTGCCGGAGATTTTTCGTGCCGCTGGAACCGCGACCAGCGACGCATTTTTTCAGTCCGTGCTCGTCAGTCTCATCAATCTTTTGTTTACGCTATTCGCCCTATGGCTGGTCGACCGCGCCGGACGCAAGACGTTAATCCTCGCCGGGACCACCGTGCAATTCATCTCTTTCGCATTGGTCGGTTGGTTCTATCACATCCACGGCAGCGGCCTGGCAGTCCTGATCTTCGTGATGAGTTTCGTCGCCGGTCATGCCTTTGGCAATGGAGTAGCGTGCTGGGTCATCATCTCGGAAATTTATCCAACCAAAGTTCGCGGCCGCGGGATGTCCATCGCTACGACCGCGCTTTGGCTCGTGGGCTACCTGGGCAACCAACTGTTTCCGATTATGCAAAAGCGTGTGGGATCGGATGGCACCTTCTGGCTTTTCAGCGCCGGCGCACTTTTGACGGTTGTCCTAGTCGCCTGGCTGGTTCCTGAGACCAAAGGCCGGTCGCTAGAGGAGATCACGAAATTGTGGACGGAAGAAAAATCGGTCGTGGTCCCGTCAGTTGGGAGGGCACGGCCTTGATCCCGTTTTGGAACTGACCCCACTACCCGGCTAAGAAATACCTTGCCAGCCGCGATGATTGCTGCTAAATTACAATCGCGGAGTAAAACTTAAAGCAAAAGCGCGGCCCCACAAAGGCCGCGTTTCTTTTGGCGTCACTTTTGAGGGACTTCTCGACAGAGATTTCCCAGGACAGGAGCTTTTCAGGGGACTCATTCATGACAAAACCGAGAGTAAAGATAAAGATCAAACACCCCAAGCGACGCGGGGAATGGGCCGAGATGCGCTTCATGGCCAAGGCAGCCGAAAACGGACTGGAGGTAACCAAGCCGTTTGGCGACTCGGCACACTACGACTTCGCGGTGGAACACCAAGGTAAGTTTGCCCGGGTGCAGGTGAAGTCCACGGTCGCTAAATGCGGGCGGGGCTACGGGTGTACCGGGCGAGGGAGTCGGGGTCCATACGGGCGCAACGCGTTCGACTACGTGGCGGTGTATTTGATCCTGGAAGACGTGTGGTACATCATTCCAGCCAAGAACATCCGGGGACAGTGGGCGGTCTGGCTGTGTCCGAACCTGAGCAATGCGAAGTACGAACCATACCGCGAAGCCTGGCACCTCTTGCGCGGAGAATCGGCGAAGAACTGCCGGGTTCGCTCCATCGAGGCCTGCGCGGAGGAGTGGATAATCTCTCCGTTCCCAGTCCATGACCCTCTCGAAGAGAGGCCCCATATCCTGTTGGCTGGCATCTAAGGCGTTTCGCGGTTACTTAACCTCGTTAGGGATTGTCATCCCGACCTCGTTACGGGCTGTCATCCCGACCGGAGCTTCTCATTCCCGAAAGGGGATGAGAAGCGGAGTGGAGGGACCTGCTGTTTCGTGCACGCTACAGCAATCCTGAAAATGCTCGAGCGTTGCTCTGATTAGGGTTCGCTCTGGCTTGGCTGTGGAAGGCACGGCGTCAGAGCCTGGGGAAAAACTCACCTTCACGTGCGTCTTGGGAAGGGCATGACTTCAGCCGGGAGAATCTAAGCGGGACCAACAAAGGTACAACAGCACGTACCGGTCTCTACGGCTTGCCGAGTGCCGACCTTTAGCAAAAATCTTTCGACCATGAGGCAATGCCTGCTCTTCTTTTCGCAGTATTTAAGGGAAAACGATTTTTACCCCCGGTTGATAAGTGCAATGGCGATGTTACGACAGCTGTCGGCACTTTCAAGGACCGCGCGATTGTTTACGATAGCAAACACCGAGCCTGAGCGCCCGGCTTCGAAGAAGAGCGACTCCCAGAACTAATGAATGGTAGCTGCGGCTTGCTCTACGCGCGAAGCTCGGATCGCGGATACACCTCGCGCCAGATCGCCGAGGCCAGCGGGTTTGATAATTGCCACATCCTGCCCCGTCGTCTCACCTGCGATGATTGGTTTGTTCGGGATCGTTTCGTAGGCGTATCCGGTGAGCGTAGCGGTAATGGAAGAGTTCTGAACCTTGACGCTCAGCCGGGCCCAACCATAGTGGATTTTGCCGTCGATTTTGAACTTCAAGCCCAGGTAGCGATCTTTGACGTTGACCCAACTGCCGTTGTTGCTGCTCTTAGAGGCGGGGTATCCCATAGCGGTAGCCAACATGGCACCGCGGAAATACTGACTGGGACCGACCCGGGCTCCGGGCTTAAGGTCGAATGCCCAAGGGGCATACGCAATTACGAACCCGGCGGCGCCATTGCCCGCGGCAGGGTGCGCAGCCATTTTAGCGAAGAAGGGATTGCATTGGTCGCTGGTACAAGTGTCCTTCCACGTTCTGGATCGTGAAATCCGTCTTGCCGTCGTGGTTCAAGTCCAGAGCGTAGCTGGCATTGCGGCCAATCACATGATGGATGTTTTTATATATGATCTTCGCTTCAGACTGGGATGCCAAAGCTAGAACTCCAACTCCAGCGGCGCTGGCGGCGACCGCATACGCAGCCAAACGTTGATCAAGATGCTGGGCGAGCACTGAGGCTATGCGCGGGCGACGCGACGGTGGTTTCATGGATTTCTCCCCCAATTCGTGCCAGATAGTACGCCACTCAAGGCGTGAGTTCGAATACAACTCCATATCCGTCTCTGCCGTACATCGAGGTCGTACCAAAGAGGTTGCCATCATCATCGAGGATGACGCCCCCTTGCGGGAAGCCTCCGTCGTCGCCGCCGGTGAAACGATAGAGCGAGTGGTACGTCCATCTGCCGTATCGTCCTCCTGGGCTCAACTTATAGACTTCACCACACCGGCACGTGCCGCCTCCATCCGAGGTAGTGCCATAAAGGTTATTCGTGGCATCGAACACGGGTGGGTCGAAGGTGGCATGAGAGCGAAAGTTGTAGAGCACGGTGGAGTCCCACCCGTGCGATGTAGGCGTGAGCCTGAAGGCAGTGCCAAATCCAAAAGCGCCGCCGTCAGTCGTAGTGCCGTAAAGATTGCCTTGCCGGTCAAAGACCAGACCTCCAGGATTAGCTCCGTCGTGCCCATTGAACCGGTGCAGAACGTCATAGGTCCACCCGCTTGCTGCGTGATGAACCAGCCTGAACACCAGGCCGCAGCCGCCGCGGCACGGGAAAGTGTTCTCGCCGCCGAAAACGGCGATTCCGTAAAGGTTGCCGTCGCTGCCCCGTGTCAGCCCAGCTGCCGGTTCGGCGCCATTGCCACAATTTGTTCCTTGAGAGCAGAAGTCGTAGAGGACGTTCTCCGTCCAACCGGTGGAGCCGGAAGTCAGCTCGAAGATGACCCCAAGACCATAGAAGCCTTTGGTTCCACCCAACGCGGTAGCCCCGTATAGGTTGCCCGCGTCGCCCATGACCACTCCGGCTCGCGGCTCGAACCCGTTGGTGCACTTTACCTGATCGCAGAACGTGTAAAGCAGGTTCGTCGTCCAGGCGTCTGAATTGTAGGTCAGCTCAAATACCGTGCCATTCTCATTGTCGCCGCCGACGCCCCCAATGAAAGCTGTTCCAAAAAAGTTTCCCGCAGAATCGAAAATCAATTCACCCTGCGGATCCGCCCCATCGTAATACGAGAAGCTGTGGAGCACACTCTCCGTCCATTGCCCATTTGAGTTGGGCGACAATTGAAAGACCGTGCCGCAGCCGCCGAAGCCACAATGCTGAGTGCCGCCTCCACCGCCGCTCTCGGTGGCACCGTAGAGATTTCCGGAGGCGTCGAATACAAGGTTATTCCAGGGAAAATTTCCGTCGTTGCCGCTTTTGAAAGCATGCAGCACCTTAAATTTGCTCGCCGCCAAGGCATCCGGCGATTGATTCCACAGAACAACAAAGAGGATGGTCAAAAGAGAAGTCAAAACTCTGAAATGGGAGTTGCGGGGCGGGGGAGACTGCTTCATGGCGCGCCCTTAGAAATAAACGGCCAATTATCGGTCCGTTCTGGTTGTCAGTCAATACGCAAGATATTGCGTCAAATCCCAATGTCACTCTGAGCTGGACGGGCGAACCCGCGAACGGTTTCGGGCAAAATCTGGCCTGGACCGCATAACTGTTGTGAACAGAACAACGGAGGGGAATTCCCCGCCATGAAAGTGATGTCCGCGATCAGCGGCGAATCCGGTGTCCCCGCGCACGGATCCAGGGAAATGCCGGTATGGGGCTCGTTATTTTGGAATATGAGCCACGGACACGAGGGCGAGGTGCAGCAACGCGAGGCGAACCTCACCAAGTACGTGGAATCGTTGCAGGCAAAGTAAACCTTCTGACGAGTATCTATGGACCGGGAGCGCAAAGCCAGTCAGGGCACAAGCCCCGCTTGTGCCGCTCTCGCCGTTTCAGAGGAGTGACACGAGCAGTCGTAACCGGTGGGCGTGTTATTGCAAAAGTGATGCCCTAGTCTCCGCTAAGAATTTTCCAAGCTTCGCGGCCGGTTACCATGACGTGCTGGACACTCTTGACCGCCTTCATGTACTGCGCACGCTCGAAGGCAGAGGGGTAGGGACAGCGGAGCTGACTCATGCTGCCCTTCATCTGCTGAACCGAATCGTATTCGTGCTTCTGCATCCACAACAGCAAGCCATCCTCGATATAGCGAAGGTGATTGATGCCATTACGCAGCAGGCTGGAGCAGAGCATGGTGACGTCGGCACCGACCATCAACAGTTTGACGACGTCCTCTGGGCCGTGCACGCCGCTGGTAGCGGCCAGGTTGGCTCGGATGCGGCCGTAAAGGATGCCGATCCAAGTCAGTGGAAGCCGCAGCGCTTGCGGAGTACTGAGCAACACATTAGGCTGGATCTCCAACTCATCGAGGTTAATGTCGGGTTGATAGAAGCGGTTGAACAACACCAGTCCGTTCGCGCCAGCTTCGTCGAGCCGCTTCGCCATATTGGCCATATTGCTGAAGAAAGGGCTGAGCTTGACGGCTACTGGAATGCGAACCGAAATCTTTACTTCCCGGAGAATGTCAATGTAGGTTTGCTCAATCTCGGAACCGGGGATGTCCGCACTTGTCGGAATGTAGTAGATATTGCACTCAATGGCATCGGCCCCGGCCTGCTCAATCAGCTTGGCAAACTTCGCCCAACCGCCGAGTGTTGTGCCGTTCAGGCTGGCAATAATCGGAATCTTCACCGCCTCCTTAGCTTTGCGGATGTGATTCAGATATCCCTCGGGTCCCAAGTGGAATTCAGCCGGCTGCGGGAAAAACGATGCGGCTTCTGCGAAGCTGTCCGTGCCTTCCGTCAGGTGATGTTCCAGTTCGAAGCTTTCCTGCTGCAGCTGCTCTTCGAACAGCGAATACAAAACCACGGCGGATGCGCCTGCGTCTTCGAGGTGGCGGATGCCGTCGAGCTCTTGCGACAGTGGCGACGCGGAAGCGACCAAAGGCGTGCGCAGCGGCAAACCCAGGTAAGTGGTGCTTAGATCGATCATGATTCCTCCTGGTGCGCGAGACGTTGCAAGCAACGTCTCTACACCGTCTTATGTTTTCTGTAGAGACGCAGCTTGCTGCGTCTCGGCCTGCTGTGGCGCGTTGTCTTTGCCGTTCTTCCGCTGCGCCAGATATTCATAGAGATGAAAGCGGGTCTCGGCGTCATGCTGCGCCTCATGCCAGAGATGCTTGGCCTCGTCCGGATTACTCTTGGTGAGCATCTTGAAACGCGTTTCCATCTGCAGATAATCCGCGACTTTGCGCGTAGGCGTTCGTGAATCGAGGGTCAGCGGATTTTCGCCTTGCGCAGCACGTTCCGGGTTGTAGCGATAGAGCAGCCACTGTCCGGAATCGACTGCCGCTTTCTGATTCGACATCGCGGTCGTCATGTTGATGCCGTGCGCGATGCAATGTGAATACGCGATGATGAGGCTGGGCCCGTTGTAGGCCTCGGCTTCGAGGAATGCCTTCAGCGTGTGCTCGTCTTTTGCGCCCATGGCCACGCTGGCGACATAAATGTTGCCGTAGCTCATGGCGATGAGTCCCAGATCTTTCTTTGAGCCGGGCTTGCCGCCGGCGGCAAATTTCGCTACCGCCGCGCGCGGCGTGGACTTGGAGGCCTGACCCCCGGTGTTGGAATAGACCTCGGTATCGAGCACGAGCACGTTGACGTTGCGCCCGCTCGCCAGCACGTGATCGAGGCCGCCGTAGCCAATGTCGTAGGCCCAACCGTCTCCGCCGACGATCCAAATGCTCTTCTTCACCAGGAGATCGGCGATGGCGAGCAACTGCTTGGCGTCCAGGGAATTCAAGCCGTGGAGTTTTTCCTTTAGCAGATCTACGCGCTGGCGCTGTTCGTAGATGTCGGCTTCGTCTTTCTGCGGAGAACTGAGTATCGCCGTAGCGAGTTCTTCGCCGATCGTTCCTGCTACGCGTTTAACTAATTCCTGCGCAAATTCGGTCTGCTTGTCGATGGAAAGCCGGAAGCCCAGGCCGAATTCCGCGTTGTCTTCGAAAAGAGAATTTGACCAGGCGGGCCCGCGACCGGCTGCGTTTTTCGTCCAAGGCGTAGTCGGCATATTGCCGCCGTAAATCGACGAGCATCCCGTGGCATTTGCAATGATTGCGCGGTCGCCAAACAGCTGCGACATCAGCTTTAGATATGGAGTTTCCCCGCAACCAGCGCAAGCGCCGGAGAACTCAAACAGTGGTTCCTGAACTTGCTGTTGACGGATGTTGGTGACCTTGATGTTACGGCGGTCGAGTTCCGGAATCTTGAGGAAGAAGTCCCAATTGTCGCGCTCAGGCAGGCGCAGCGGAGGCTGGGGCACCATGTTGATCGCCTTCAGGCGCGTTTCGGCCTTGTTCTTGACCGGACAAACTTCGACGCAGATACCGCAACCTGTACAGTCTTCCGGCGCTACTTGAATCGTATATTTGAGGCCTTGCCATTCTTTGTCGCGGCTCTCCGTGGATTTGAAAGTTGCGGGCGCGCCTTGCAGTTCTTTCGTGTCGTAAACCTTGATGCGGATGACCGAATGCGGACACACCATGGCGCACTTTCCGCACTGGATGCAAATCTTCGAATCCTAAGT
>Ga0210405_10000754_pt1 | contig 40557 bp, 34 predicted proteins | sample IncBWH11MmetaG_FD_155492 | JGI IMG/M metagenome (GOLD analysis project Ga0210405, IMG submission 155492) | Forest soil microbial communities from Barre Woods Harvard Forest LTER site, Petersham, Massachusetts, United States - Inc-BW-H-11-M | ecosystem: Environmental > Terrestrial > Soil >... | reverse complement strand
GGGGCTAGTAGTTGTGCCGCTGTTGACCACGTAGACGTACTTGCCTCCGCGGTCCGTCATGATCCACATCGGATTGTTCAGGGTTGCGTCGTTGTAAGGGTTAAACGACGGAATCGCGGTCAAGGCGCCGTTTGTGGCCGGCGTCGCGACCCCAGTCTGGGCAATCGAAAAACCATAGATGGTGTTATCGGCGCTGCTGATCACATAGATGAATCGTCCGGTCGGATCGATCACTCCGACGTTGAAACTATGGATGGTGGTGGAAGCTTGTGTCGGCGCCTGGGTGGATTCGCTGAAGGAACCGTCGGTTGAATTGACGTCGTCCACATGCAGAAACCCATCGCCATCGATGTAGTACATCAGATCGCCGGAGGGATGCAGCAGCACCTGTTGTGGTGAGGATGCGCCCACCGTTGGAGTGGGAAGTGGCGTCAGGGGAGTGGGGGATGTGACGTCCACCGAATATCCGGAAATGGTGCCGCTAGAGCTGGTTCCTCCCTGAGCGTCGGCAACGTACGCGAATCGGGCCGTGGCCGGTTGCACCGCGAGCGTTGCTGCGCCGGTGAATCCAGTGACCGTCTCCGTGGCAATGATCGTGGACGTTCCGGCGGTGAGGCCCAGCGCAACGCCGCTGTTCGCATCGATGGTGGCCACATTCGGGGAACCGGATAACCAGGTAACCGGATTTTGTGGCGCCTGAATCGTGCCATTGACCAGCTTCTCCATCGCCGTAAACAGCGTTGTGGTCCCGGTGGCAATGGAGATCACGGTAGGAGTCACCACGAGCGTAGTCGTCGCAGGCTGGCCTACATTTAGGACGGCTTGCCCTGTGGTTCCTCCATCGCAACTCGTGGCCGTGATGGTTGTAACGCCGGTGGCTTTGGCAGTGGCGTTGCCGGTCTGGTCGATGGTGGCCACATTCGTGTCGGAACTGCTCCAGGTTGCCTGGCTGGAAACATCAAAAATGCCGGGCCCCCCCGCGGCGAGTGTGAAGTTGCCAGTGGCAAGAAACTTCTGGCTGCCACCTGGCGCCGCGGTCGACGTGGCGGGCGCGACGCTGATCGAATTGAGTTGATCCACGGCAAGGGGTTGGCTGGTGGCCGCAATCCCCATCGATGTGGCTCCAATATTGGTCATGCCCGCACCGACGCCGGTGGCAACTCCCGAGGTGTCGATCGAGGCCACGGATGTGTTCGACGAACTCCACGCGACCGTAATACCGACTTGCGTGGAGTTGCCATTCGTGTAGTGAGCCGTGGCGGTGTATTGCAATTTGCCGCAAATCGCCGTCACGGGAGGGGGAAGGACCGCTGGCCGGGCCGCGGATTCACCGGCGTCGCGGCGGGCGGCACTTCGAACACCGTTGGCAAGCGAAGCGCTCACGTATATCTCTCCGTTGCTCGGGGCGATGGTAAGCGAACTTAACGTGAGCTGAGGGGGTTTGGAACCGGAACTGCAAGCAATCAGGATCGCTGCACAGAACAACACCATCCCCGAAAATGCCAAATGGCCGGGCTTGCTCATGATGACGCCTCCTCAGTGTCGTTGCAGAATTCAATCGGACAGAGAAATGAGGCCGTTGGGAAATAAATGAGATGAGCGACGGAGTCAGTGCGGCGGGCGAGGCTCCCACTCCGTCCAGAAGTTTTGGATCCCAAGACGCCTCTGCTGGAGGCACCATACTTGAAACCCAGGACCACGTCAAATTGTCCTTGGCGTCACAGTTCCCATTTCCTGAACTCTTCGCCCGGAGAAAACTTCACCAATCGCCGTTGGCGGACCGGACAATCTCCTGATTGTCCTCCGCCGAACCTTCTGCAATGATGCGACGATGGGATTCCGGCTGTAACCAAATTCCCGGTGACATCCTCGAACTAAAGGACCTCCGAACATGCCCCGACTTCTGACACTCGAAGATCATCGCCTGGAAGAAGCGCGACTTCGCAAGAAGCACTGGAAGCGCTGGGGGCCTTACCTTTCGGATCGCCAGTGGGGTACGGTCCGCGAAGATTACAGCGCGAACGGCACCGCTTGGGAATATTTCCCCTTCGAGCACTCCCATGCCCGGACCTATCGCTGGGGCGAGGACGGCATCGGCGGAATTTGCGACCGCCACCAGATGATTTGTTTCGCGCTGGCTCTTTGGAATGGCAAGGATCCCATCCTGAAAGAGCGCCTCTTTGGCCTGACCGGCAATCAGGGCAACCACGGCGAGGACGTGAAGGAGTGCTATTTCTATCTTGACTCCACGCCAACCCACAGCTACATGCGCATGCTTTACAAATATCCGCAAGCGGAGTTTCCCTATCGCTGGCTGGTGGAGGAAAACGGGAAGCGCGATCGGACCAAGCCGGAGTTTGAGTTGCTGGATACCGGCGTGTTTCAGGAGAACCGCTACTTCGACGTCTTCTTGGAATACGCCAAAGCCGATGTGGAAGACATCCTGATCAAAATAACGGCGTTCAACCGCGGGCCGGAGGCCGCCCCGCTGCATCTATTGCCGACGCTTTGGTATCGCAACACTTGGTCGTGGGGAAAGGACTTGCGGCGGCCTGTCGCACGAAGGGCGCCGGATACGCCGGGCTCCTTGTGCACCGAGCTTCAACACTGGCAGTACGGAAAGCGATGGCTGCTGGCGGCCGGCACTCCCGAGTTGCTCTTCACGGAGAACGAGACCAACTACGAAGAGATCTTCAAGTTTCGCAGCCGTACGCCTTATGTAAAGGATGGTTTTCACTCTTATCTGATCCGCGGCAACAAGGCAGCCGTGAACCCCCAGCACACCGGCACTAAGATGGCCGCCCACTATGCCTTGCAACTCGCACCCGGAGAGTCCGCCACACTCAAGCTGCGGCTCACCGACCTTGACCCTCTGGGCGGCATGGATCCCGATTCGCCGATGGTCGGCACAATTTCGGGTCCCGGTCACCACGAACGCGCTGCCGATGTTCCCGGTACCAATGATTTTGGCGCAGGTTTCGACGCGGTGTTCGCCGACCGTCAAAAAGAGGCGACTGAATTCTACGAATCCAGAATCACTAAAGGGATGTCTGACGACGCGCACCATGTTATGCGGCAGGCGTATTCCGGAATGTTGTGGAACAAACAGTTCTATCACTATGACGTTTACACCTGGCTCGAAGGCGATCCGGCCGGGCCCGAGCCTCCCCCGGAACGCTTGCACGGTCGCAACAAGGACTGGACGCACCTTTACAACGACGACGTCATCTCTATGCCCGACAAGTGGGAGTACCCCTGGTATGCCGCGTGGGACCTGGCGTTTCACTGTATTCCCCTGGCGATCATCGATCCAGACTTCGCCAAGGAGCAGCTCATCCTGCTGCTCCGCGAATGGTACATGCATCCGAACGGCCAGTTGCCCGCGTACGAATGGGCCTTCGGCGACGTAAATCCTCCCGTGCACGCGTGGGCCGCCTGGCGCGTTTACAAGATCGAGCGGCGCGTCCGCGGCGTGGCAGACCGCAGCTTCCTGGAGAAAGTGTTTCACAAGCTGCTCTTGAATTTTACGTGGTGGGTAAACCGCAAAGATCCGGACGGGCATAACATTTTTCAAGGCGGGTTTCTTGGGCTCGACAACATCGGAGTGTTTGACCGCTCCGCCCCGTTGCCGACCGGAGGCCATCTCGAACAGTCCGATGGCACAAGCTGGATGGGCATGTACTGCCTGAACATGCTGGCGATCGCGCTGGAACTTGCGAAAGACGATCAGGCCTACGAAGACGTGGCCAGCAAATTCTTCGAGCACTTCGTCTATATCGCGCGCGCCATAAACGACATGGGGCCCAACGGCCGCTCGCTTTGGGACAATGAAGACGGTTTCTACTACGACCTGCTCCACCTGCCGAACGGGGATGAGCATTTCCTGAAGATCCGCTCAATAGTGGGCCTGATTCCTCTGTTTGCGGTGGAAACCCTCGAGCCGGAGATCGTGGACCGCTTGCCCGGTTTCAAACGGCGTATGCAATGGTTCATCGATAACCATCCCGATGTTCCGGAACATATCGAAATGACGCAACGTTCCGCGCGAGGCGTGCGCCGGCTGCTTTCGCTGGCAAATCGCAAGCAGTTGAAGCGAATCCTCTGCCGCATGCTCGATGAGACGGAATTTTTCTCGCCGCATGGCATACGGGCGCTCTCCCGCTATCACGAGGACCATCCTTACGAGGTGCAGGTGAACGGGCACACCAGCAGAGTTGATTACGAGCCCGCCGAATCGAATACCGGGGTATTTGGCGGCAACTCCAACTGGCGCGGGCCCATCTGGTTTCCCGTGAATTACCTGCTCATCGAATCGCTGCAGAAGTATCACCATTATTTCGGCGAGGACTTCAAGATTGAATGCCCCACGCACTCGGGCAACGAATCTGATCTATGGCAGGTGGCGCAGGAGATTTCGAAGCGCCTGACCCGCATCTTTGTTCGCGGCAAAGACGGGAAACGCCCCTTTGCCGGCGCTCAGGAACTCTTCAACAGCGATCCCCACTGGAGCGACCTGATCCTCTTCTACGAATATTTTCATGGCGACAACGGCGCGGGTCTCGGCGCCAGTCACCAGACCGGCTGGACCGGATTGGTCGCGAAACTATTGGAGCAGAGCGGAGAGTAAGACTTGTCGCTTCTTGCTGAAGTGCAATTTGGAAGAGAAATCCTCGGCAACCTGGAACTTGCCGAAAGCCGCGAGTGGCTGGTCACCAACGGCATCGGCGGATTTGCCTCCGGCACCGCGGCGGGGACTTCCACTCGCCGCTATCACGCTCTCCTGATGGCTTCGCTGCACCCTCCCACGGACAGGACGCTTCTCGTTGCGGGACTCGACGAAACGGTGCGCTACGCCGAAACCAATTTTCCACTGGCGACGAACCGCTGGTTGAGCGGCGATGTTTCTCCCAAAGGTTACCTGCAAATCGAGAGTTTTCACCTGGAAGGCACAAAGCCCGTGTGGCGCTACGCCCTTGCGGATGCGTTGCTGGAAAAACGCGTGTGGATGAAGCAAGGGGAAAACACCACGTTTGTCGAATACACGCTCGCCCGGGGCAATTCCGCGATCGACATCGAAGGGAAAGTCCTTGTCAGCTACCGCGATTTCCATGCCACCACTCACAGTGACGGCTGGCTGATGAAAATTGAGCCACTCGAAAAGGGAATTCGCGTGGTGGCATTCGAAGGAGCCACCCCGTTCTACCTGAAGAGCGCGTCCGCTGCTTTTGAACCGCGCCACGAGTGGTATCGGGATTTTCTTCTCACAGCAGAGCGCGAGCGCGGCCTGGACGACCATGAAGATCGGCTGATGGCAGCGGTGTTTCGCGCGCGGGTTGCCGTCGGCGAGAAATTGACGCTTGTTTTTTCCACGGAGCCTGAGCCGCTGCTGGACGGCGAGCAGGCCCGAGTTCTGCAGTCCAATCACGATTTGAAACTGTTCCAGGCATGGCAACAGAAACATGCCGCAACAGTTGCAACGCCGCCCGACGATGAACCCGGCTGGTTGTGGCAGCTCGTCTTGGCTGCCGATCAATTTATTGCCAGCCGCGCCCTGCCCGATGATCCTGATGGCCTCACCGTCATGGCCGGCTACCCGTGGTTTGGCGACTGGGGCCGCGACACCATGATTGCGCTTCCCGGGCTTACTCTTCCGCTGGGGCGCCCGCAGATCGCGCGCAAAATTCTGGAGTCGTTTGCGCGCTACGTTGACCATGGGATGCTGCCGAATAACTTTCCGGGCCGCGGCGGCGCGCCTCAGTACAACACGATTGACGCGGCTCTCTGGTACTTCGAGGCAGTGCGGCAGTATTTCGATGCCACACAGGATCTGCCGCTTGCTAACAAGCTTTTTCCCGTCTTGGCCGCCATCGTGGACGCCCATGTTGCGGGAACCCTGTACAACATCAAATTAGACCCCGCCGACGCGCTCTTGTACGGCGGCAGCCCCGAAGTCCAACTCACCTGGATGGACGCAAAGATCGGCGACTGGGTGGTCACCCCGCGCATCGGAAAGCCCGTCGAGATCAACGCACTTTGGATCAATGCGCTGAACACCATGGGGCAGTTGGCGCGGCGCCTGGCACGGCCGGCGGAAGGTTATCTAAAACTGAAACAGAAAGCGGAGAAAAATTTTCAGAAATTCTGGAATCCCGCGCGCAACTGTTGCTTTGACGTGATTGATGTGCCGGGCGGAGGCGCGGACGCATCCCTGCGTCCAAATCAGGTGTTTGCCGTCTCCTTGCCGGTCAGTCCGCTTACTCGGGAGCAGTCTAAGGGCGTTGTGGAAACGCTGGGGCGCGAATTGCTCACATCCTGCGGGCTGCGCAGCCTGGCGCCTTCGGAACCCAGCTATCTGGGCAAATACGCGGGCGGGCCCCGCGAACGCGATTCCGCGTATCACCAGGGAACCGTCTGGGCGTGGCTGCTGGGGCCGTATGCTCTTGCGCATTACACGGTGTACGGTGACCGAGCGACGGCTCAAAGTTTTCTCGAACCCCTGGGCAGAAGTATCTACTCGGCGGGACTTGGCAGCATCAGCGAAATTTTCGGCGGTGATGCCCCGTTTCCCCCAGCCGGATGTTTCGCCCAGGCCTGGAGCGTCGCCGAAACGTTTCGCGTCTGGGAGTTTCTGGCTGGACAGCCATACAAATCCGCCTAGATGGGGTTCTTCAAATACAACAAAAATTGTCATCCTGAGGCTATCCGACGAAGATGGCCGAAGGACCTCAGCGTACAGCCCTTGTAAGATGTACCGGAGCGTTTGATCAGGCGGCCTAGTCCAACCGCGGTGCAGGCTCGTAAAGCTCAATCAAAACTTTCCCAGCGTCAGGGGCCGGGACGAGGAAAAAATTCACGCGGGTGCCATCGGCGCCCTGACGCGTGTCCGGATACACCGCCTGCACATTGAATTTGGTTTTCAGTATCTGCGTCGCACGTTCCACATTAGTGCAAAGATACTCGATCTGCTGGATCCCCTCCCCGAACTTTTTCAGGAATTTCGCGATCGCCCCGCCGCCTGCCGCATCCCTGGTGGTTAAAACGTCCATCGAGAGGCCCCCGGGAAAGTGCAGTTCGAATTCCAGGGCATCCTGGTCCGGCGGCACTTCCGAAAGCCGCGGCAAACCAGCCGCTTCATGGATCTGCTCAAACCGCTCGCGCGTCACGGCAAGCCCGATGGTCACTTTGGGCTCGTTGCCATTCAGCAGCGCGGCCAGTTCTTCGTCTCCCCACCAGGGATAAGCGGCATGGTCGGCGAGCGCCCGGCCCGTCTTGTAAATCTCCGTTGCGGAAACGGCCCGCGTCTCCGAATCCGAGGAAGACATACCCTCAATCGCGCGTTGCATTAGCTCGTTCATCAGTTCACCTGAATCAGATGCATGAAATCACTCAAAGACATATTAACCCGTTCCCGGCTCTTTCTTCTTCACCGGACGCGTCAGGACGGAAATGAGCATGGCAAGCAGCAGAATTCCTCCCACCACACTCAGCGAAAGCGCCACGGAAATATGCACCCAGGGATCGGCCACCATTTTCGCGCCGATGAACATCAGCACCAGCGCCAGCCCAATTCCCAGATAGTGGAAATAGTCCAGGACATCCGCCAGCAGGAAATACAGAGCGCGCAGGCCGAGAATCGCGAAAACGTTGGAGGTGTAAACAATAAACGGGTCGCGGGTGATCCCGAAGATCGCGGGGATGGAGTCCACGGCAAACGTCACATCGGTGATCTCCACGATCAGCAGCACCAGCAAAAGTGGCGTGGCAAAAAGCCTGCCGTCTTCGCGGAGGAAGAACCGCTGATCGCGGTATCCCGACGTGACTCGCAGGTGCGAACTGGCAAAACGAAAGATGGGATTTTTTTCGTAATGAACCTGCTTTTCCCGTTTCCACAGCATGTGCAACCCGGTGTACACAAGGAACACGCCGAACGCAGGCAGGATCCACTGGAACCTGGCGACCAGCACGGCGCCCGCACCGATCATGATGCCGCGCATCACCAGCGCGCCAAGAATCCCCCACGCCAGCACCCGGTGCTGCACCGCCTCCGGCACCTGAAAGGCGCGGAAGATCACCAGAAACACAAACAGGTTGTCTACGCTGAGCGCTTTTTCAATGACGTAGCCGGTAAAGTATTCCAGCCCACGTTGCGAGCCATACCAGTGCCAGACGCACCAGCCGAAGCACAGCGCCCCCGTGATCCACAGAGCACTGCCAAATGCCGCCTCGCGAAACGTGATTTTGTGGGCTTTGCGGTGGAACACGCCCAGGTCCAGGGCCAATGCGAGAAGGACAAATAGATTGAACCCGACCCACAGAATGGGGCTGCCCATGGCTTCAGGATAACGCAGTTCAGGGATGCATTGAGTTGTAGTTCTGCCCGTTTAGATTGGACCCGTTCAGATTAGAAAGCACGAGTTGCGTCGGGGCTCCGGACTGCACCGTCACCGGCACGTCCCAGATCAGTCTCCGGTCGCCGGCGGCCGCGTCCAGGCCGAGCGTGCTCACCCAGTAGTTTCCCGCCGGCAGGCCTCTGACGGCCATATGGCCCTCGAGATCCGTGTCGCCCTTCGCGGCCATGTACTTGGTCTGGGCCAGTTCGGGGGCCAGTTGGGCCACTTTCTGCTTTTGCTCCTGCACGGCCTTGTCCCATTTATATTTTGGATTCACGCCGCCGAGTTCCGTTTCCATGCCGGAAATAGTCGCGGGGTGGGCTTCCACGAACTTTTTTGTCGCGGACATGTACTCCTGTTTGAGTTTGAAATATTTGGTGGGATTGGCTTCTGCGTCCGCTTCTTTGTATTTGGGCGTGGGCAAACCGTTTGTCACGCCGCCGCTGTTCGAGCGTTCATAGCCGGCAAAAAATTCAGGAACGTTCATCACGTCGTCGGGAGTGATGAGTTTATCCACCTCAGGGGCCGTCAGGTCGATGATCGAGTGCTGCTTCATCCAGGCCTTCAATTCCGGCGAAATCTTCAGGTCGTTGATGAAATCTTCGCGGGCTTGCAGCGGATATTGGGCCGCGACTTCCTTCCAGATGTCTGCGTAGCTTTTCGTCAAAATGTAAAAAGTGAACTGGCGGACCGGCTCGGGATGTGCCCCGGTCGGCGAGATGCGCGCGGTCAGCTCCAGGGAACCGGTCGCGCCCTGCCCAAAGCTCGCTTGCCCCAGCGAGAGGAGGGTGCCAAATAGCACCAGGAGAGTCATTCTGTTTCGCATGGCCTCATCGTAGCAGAACGCGCAGCGCGGTTCCGTCAAACAACAGGGCGCGTGTCCTAAACAGACAAGCCGTCTCGTGCGGCCCCAGGGACAGTTCAGTCCAGGTCACCTTGACATCATGATGCTAAACTGTCATCATCTTGATGTGCGAACAACGCTTACTCTCGACGAAGATGTCGCGAAATCCCTTAAGCGGGAGATGCGCCGGACAGGCACCAACTCCCTGAAGGCCGCCGTTAATCATTTTCTAAGGCTGGGATTAATGCTTTCGGGCAAGCAAGAACGCAAACGGTTTGTGGTCCATCCGCGTCCGATGGGGTTGCCAGCCGGGTTGAGCTACGATAGCGTCGAAGACTTGATAGAGGCTCTCGAAGGCCCGGCGCACAAATGATTGTCCTCGACGCGAATCTCTTGCTGTATGCATATGATTCGCGTTCCGATAAACACGAGCAGGCGCGCCAATGGGTCGAGCATGCCTTTTCAGAAGAAACAGTCATTGGTCTGCCATGGCAAACTGTGGCAGCGTTCATCCGCGTCTCAACCAATCCTCGAATTCCGGGGGCACGATTCACGCTTGATCAAGCCGTTCAGGTGGTCGACCAATGGTTAGAACAGCCAAACGTTCGGCTTCTTGCGCCGGGGGACCAGCACTGGACTATTTTTAAAAAGTTGTTGATTGCGGGTCAGGCTCGCGGGCCACTCGCCGCAGACGCGCAACTAGCAGCACTGACGATTGAGAATGGCGGCGTGTTGCACACGACAGACCGTGATTTTGCTCGTTTCACAGGACTGAAATGGACGAATCCCATCGAATTGGGTGGCGCGGGGGCATAACTCCGGAATTCAGTCGCAACTTCTCACCATTCTGGCATTTAAAGTAAAGTCTGGTTAGTACAGGCGGAAGGTGACTTCGAAGGGGACTTGCACATTCACAGGCTTGCCATTTGGGCCGTTCGCCGGCTTGCAGCGCCAGGTACGCAGTGTGTTGATGGTGGACTCATCCAGACCGAGACCCGGGCTCTTGACTACGCGCGGATTGGTCACGCGCCCGTCCACGGTCACAATCGCCTCCACCAGTACCGTGCCGGAATACTTCGCCTTGCGCGCTTCGTCCGAGTACGGGGGATTCGGCATATAGAAGCAGGAGGGCAATCCAACGCCATTCACGCCTGCGCGGAATGCTCCGCCACCGCTCCCGCCGCCTTCTCCCGGACCAAGGCCGCCGCCCGTGCCGCTTCCGATACCGCCACCTTCGCCAGTGCCAATACCACTGCCGCCGCCGGTGCCGTTGGACATGTTCACAACCGACTGCAACGGGTCACCCATGTTGGTGAGCGGTGAATTCGGCACTTTCAGGTCCGGTGGGCCAAGCAGCGTCGCGTCCATTGCCAGCTTCGGATTGGGATTCTTGATCACTGCGGTCGGCGCGGCAAATTGCGTCATCGCAAATCTCGGCGCTCTCCCCTTCGTCGGAGGCAAAGTGGAGCGATCTCCCCCACCGCCCCCTCCGCCAGCCTTGTTGGCTCCAGCCGGCAGCTTCGTCACATAAGGCGAAATATCCAGGGGTGTCACATCCAGCTTGTTCTTAGCCTGGGTGGTAGTGGGCAGCATGTTCGTAAGGAAAGGAACAATTAGCAGCGCAATAATGCAGGCATGGACCACCAGCGCAATCGCCTGGGTCCAGCCAAAATTCTCATCCTTCGACCAGATATCCTTTACCTGGACCGGCTTGATCCCCGCAGGCATCACCGCCCGGGTGGGCGAAAAAAACTCCTTCAACTGCTCAACGAACCCGCCAAAGTTGCCGCCCCAGTCCACTTCCAGGCGCTTGTTCACAGGGCCTTTGCGAACCTTGGGCCCGGACAGAAAGAACTTCAGATTTTCGCTTAGGCCGGAACCAAAGGAATTCTTGGTGAAGGGAACGTCGCTGCGCTCGATGATCTTGACCGGCCGCTCCAGCAGGAACTGCTTCAGGTTGGACCAGAAATCATTCGGCATCAGGTGGGCGGGCGCGCCAAAATCAGGCAAAGCACTCCTGGGGACCGGAATCACTTCCTCTGGCCCCGTGCGCTTGGGCTTCCGGAGTTCGTCTGGTAGAAGGTTGATTGGACCCGGCACCGTTATCCCCTCAAGTAGTGTAGACGCGAATCCGCGCCAATCGGTTTACCTTAACCCATATGATTCGCGCGGGCCGGGAAAGGTTGCGCTATCCCATCGGCTGACACAACTTCTCCAATATTGTAACATACGTAGTTACTTTGCTTTCCAAAGTTTCCCGCTTTGCAACGCTGCCTGTTGACCCTCCAGATACACTGGAAGTGGCGGATTAGAAGGGACATTCGTTGACCGAATCCATGACCGAACCATTGGAACTGAAGAAAACTCTGAACCTGCCAAAGACCGATTTTGCGATGAAGGCCAGCCTGCCTCAGAACGAGCCGAAGCAACTTGAGGCTTGGCAGGCGGCGAATCTCTACGAGCAGATTCTGGCCGCGCGCGAGGGCAAGCCTTCCTTCGTGCTGCATGACGGCCCGCCCTATCCCACCGGCACGATTCACCTGGGCACCGGCCTGAACAAGATTCTCAAGGACATGATCGTCAAGTCCAAGAGCATGGCGGGGCATCGCGCGCCCTACGTCCCCGGATGGGATTGCCATGGCCTGCCCATCGAAACCCAGGTGGAAAAGCAGTTGGGCGGCAAGGGCAAGGTTTCGCCGCCAGAGTTCCGCCAGATGTGCCGCGACTACGCTACGCGCTACGTCGAGCAGCACAAGCGCGATTTCAAGCGCCTGGGTGTGTTCGGGCGCTGGAACGATCCATATCTGACGATGAGCCACCAGTACGAAGCCACCATCGCGGGCGCCTTCCTGGATTTCATCGAAAAGGGTTACGTCTACCGCGGGCGCAAGCCGGTCTACTGGTGCATCTACGACAACACGGCCCTCGCCGAAGCGGAAGTGGAGTACGAAGACCACACCAGCCCCTCGATCTGGGTGACGTTCAAAGTTGTAGGCGGCGGAAAGGGCGAAGCCGCCAAGATTGGCGCCGATGTCTCCGCGGTGATCTGGACTACGACGCCCTGGACGATTCCCCACAACCGCGGGCTCGCATTCCACCCGGACTTTGAATACGTGGTGCTTGCCACCGAAAAGGGAAAGCTCCTGCTTGCGGCCGACCGTGTCGCCGGGTTCCAGTCCGATTGCGGCATCAAGCAAGCAGACGAACTGGCCCGGTTCAAGGGCCGCGAATTCGAGGGGATGAAATTCCAGCATCCGTTCCTGCCCATTCAAGTTCCGGGATTGCTCGCCGATTACGTGACGCTCGATCAGGGCAGCGGCATCGTGCACACCGCTCCGGGCCATGGCGCGGACGACTTCAACTCCGGCCAGAAATACGGACTGGAAATTTACGCGCCACTCGACGACAAGGGCGTCTACACCGAAGGCTTGCCCGAATACAAAGGCAAGGACGTGTTCACCGCGAATCCCATCATCGTGAAACTGCTCGCAGATCATGGCGCGCTGCTGGGCCACCATCCCTACAAGCACAGCTACCCGCACTGCTGGCGCTGCCACAATCCCGTGATTTTTCGCGCCACTGAACAGTGGTTCATCAAGATGGACCAGGCAGCGCACGGAGCCAAGAAGACGCTGCGCCAGGAAGCGCTGGAAGAAATTCACCGTGTGAAGTGGATCCCCGGCTGGGGCGAAGAACGCATCTACGAAATGATCGAAAAGCGGCCGGACTGGTGCGTCTCTCGGCAGCGCTTCTGGGGCGTCCCGATCATCGTGTTTTTCTGCGACGCATGCGGCACGCAGTTGGATGATTTTGCTGCGCTTCGCAACGTTGTGAAGTGGTTTGAAAAGGAAGGCGCAGACGCGTGGTACAAGCACACGCCGGAAGAGTTGCTTCCCGCGGGAACAAAATGTTCCTGCGGCGCGGAAAAGTGGCGCAAGGAAAACGACATTCTGGACGTGTGGTTCGATTCCGGCTCGTCTCACCTTGCCGTTTTGAAAGGCAACGAGTGGCCCGCCGACGTGTATCTCGAGGGTCCCGACCAGTATCGCGGCTGGTTTCACAGTTCGCTGCTGATCGCCGTCGGCATCCGTGACAAGGCGCCCTATCGCGGCGTCGTGACGCACGGATGGACGCTCGACGAGCAGGGCCGGCCAATGTCGAAGTCTCTCGGCAACGTGGTATTGCCGACGGAGATCTGCGACAAGTGGGGCGCCGACCTATTGCGCCTCTGGGTTGGCTCGCAGGAATATCAGGCCGACGTGAAAATGAGCGAGCGGGTGATGACGCAGCTGAGCGAGGCGTATCGCAAAATCCGCAATACGATCCGGTTTGCGCTTGGGAATCTGACCGACTTCGATCCTTCCCGCGATGTCCTGGCCAACGAGCAGCTTGACGATCTGGATCGCTGGATGCTCGAGCGCACCGCCGACCTGGTGAAAAAATGCCGCGAGTGGTATACGGTGTACGAATTTCACCGCGTCTATCACGCAATCCACGATTTTTGCGTCGTGGACTTGAGCTCGTTTTATTACGACGTGCTCAAAGACCGTTTGTACACTAAAGCCGCAAACAACAAATCCCGGCGCTCGGGGCAGACCGCTGTATGGAAAATCACCGCGGCCCTGGTGAAAATGCTCGCGCCAATCCTGGTGTTCACTTCGGAGGAGGCGTGGAAGTTTCTGCCACGCGCGGCGGGTGAACCCGCCAGCGTCCACATCGCGCTGCTCCCGGAGGAAGCCGAACTGCGCACGGGAATTGCTCCGGAGAAGGCCAACACCTGGGAAGTGCTGGCCAAAGTGCGCGGCGAAGTTTTGAAAGCGTTGGAAGTTGCGCGCAACGAAAAGAAACTCATCAATTCCGGGCTGGAGGCGAAAGTGCTCCTCACGGCCGACCTGGAGCTCAAATCCAAGCTGAAGCAGTATTTGCCTCAGCTGCCCGGCCTCTTCATCGTCTCGCAGGTTGAACTTATCAGCGCAGGCTCAGGCGAGTTCCGTTCCGAGGTTGTGCCGGGCCTTGAAGTAAGCGTGCAGCGGGCCGACGGAAAGAAATGCGACCGCTGCTGGAATTATTCGATTCACGTCGGCGAGAATTCCCGCTACCCGACAATTTGCGAACGCTGCAGCGAGGCGATCGCGGAAATCGAAGGCGGAAAAGCATGATGGATGCATTGTCGGAAAAGGCGCCCGCCTCGGAAGGCGGCCGCTACAAAAGAATCTCGCCTTTCATTGCGCCGCGCGTTGATTCTTCACGACCATGATCATTCCCGGGCGGATTCGGTGGCTCTGGCTGACGCTGATGGTGGTCCTGCTGGACCGGGCGACAAAGGCGTGGGTTGAGTCGCGCCCGCTCGCCTATTTCCCCCACGTGGTCATTCCCAACTGGTTCAGCATCATCCTTTCGCGCAATCCCGGCATCGCCTTCAGTTTTTTTTCGAACGGCTCCAGCATGGCGACTCGCGTGATCCTGATCGTGGGCTCGACGCTGATCATCGGGTTGATCGCCTGGCTGCTGGTGGCCGCGCGCGACGCCACCGCGGTGTATGCGGCGGGCCTGGCGCTGCTGCTAGGCGGCGCCGCCGGAAATCTGACCGATCGGATCGTCCACGGCGCAGTCACCGATTTTCTGGAGGTCTGGGTGCGCTTCCTGCCGTTTCCCCTCTTCAATCCGTGGCCCACGTTCAATCTCGCCGACGCCGGTGTAACCCTCGGCGCCCTGCTGCTGCTCTACGACGTGATTTTCCATCCGCAACCGGCAAAGCAAGGTTGAACCCCTGTAGTGCAGGCCTTCAGGCCTGAGGGTTTCCATAGCAATGCCGAGGCCCCATCAGCGGTTTGGAAAGCCCAACCGCCGAACGAGTGACCCACAGCGCCCATTGAGTTGTACACTCTTCGCTTGATGCCAACGCCACCGCTAAAATTCATCGTGACTCCAGAGGAAGCCGGAGCTCGCCTCGATCGTTTTGTCTCCTCCCACAGCTTGGAACTCTCGCGCACCCGCGTGCAGGAACTCATCGAGGCGGGCCTGGTGGTGCTCAACGGAAAGCCCGCGAAAGACTCCCACAAGGTTCGTACCTGTGACGTTGTGGAAGTAACGCCCACTCCGCGTCCCGCGATGAAAGCGGAGGCCGAGCAGATTCCGCTGAACATACTCTACGAAGATGACGACCTGATCGCGGTGAACAAAGCCGCGGGGATGACCGTCCACGCCGGGGCAGGGAATTCGCGTGGCACGCTCGTCAACGCGCTGCTTGGGCGCGGCCAGGCGCTTTCCCAGGGCGGCGATCCGCTCCGGCCCGGCATCGTCCACCGCATCGACAAGGAAACCTCCGGTATTTTGCTCGTCGCCAAGAATGATTTCTCCCATGCGAAGCTGGCGGACAGCTTTCGCGAGCGCACCATTCAAAAGACGTATCTGGCCCTCCTGCACGGCAGCCTTGCGGAAGAGCAAGGCCGTATCGAACTTCCCATCGCTCGCGACCCCCTTCGCCGAAACCGGATGACCGCCAAGCGGGCCGCATCTCTCCCGAACGCCAGAGCGGCGCGCACGGACTGGCGGGTGCTCGCGCGGATCGATTCCACTACATTGGTCGAAGTGCAACTCTATACCGGTCGCACACACCAGATCCGCGTCCACTTTTCCGCGCTTCGGCATCCCGTCGTGGGCGACACGCTTTATGGCGCTTCCGCGCAATTGCAAGTGGGGAGCACTTCTTTGCCTGCGCTCGGACGCAATTTTCTCCACGCGGCAAAGCTCGGTTTTCACCAACCGCGAACCGGTCACCCAATTCAGCTCCTTGCGCCCCTGCCACCCGAACTTCGCACCTACCTCCAGAAACTTGCGGCCGCAGCCGGCGAGTCCCTCGCGCTCATTGACGCTGCCCTCAAAGGGTTCCTATAATCGTTCAACATGCGACTCCGTCTCCTCGGGTTTCTTCCAGTCGTCGGTCTTTTGGGCAGCACCTTGTTATTGGCCCAGCAACAGAATCCTTCGAATCCACCCGCGGCCCCCCCACCACCGCCGCAAGAACCTTTACAGAAGAGCGAAACCAAGATCACCACCACGGTAAACCTGGTCGACGTCCTCTTTACCGTTCTCGATCGCCGCAACAAGCTTGTGCCCAATCTGGAAAAGCAGGATTTCAAGGTGCTCGACGACAATTTCGCCCAGGACATCCGCTACTTCAGCCGCCAGTCCGACCTGCCCCTGCGCATCGGCATGCTTCTGGACACTTCAAACAGTATTCGCGACCGCATCAAGTTCGAACAGGACGCCGCCAACAATTTTCTTTTCAGCGTGCTGCGCCACGGCAAGGATGAAGCGTTCGTGATGACCTTCGACGACGAGCCGCAAGTCGTCCAGGCGTTCACTTCAGACACTGGCAAGTTGCGCGACCAGATTCTGCGGACGCGCGCGGGAGGCGGCACCGCCGTCTATGACGCGATTTATGCTGCCTGCGATCAGGAGCTTAGCCACCCGCCGCGTCCCCCGGGCGACCAGCCTGACGTGGTCCGGCGCGTAATGATTCTGATCAGCGACGGAGAAGACAATCTCTCCACGCACACGCGCGCCGAAGCCATCGAAATGGCGCAGCGCAGCAGCGTCGTCATCTACACCATCAGCACAAGCACGCAATGGGTGACGCTCGACGATCCGAGCAAGGAACGAACTGGCAACCGAAAATATCACCTGACCGACGGCGACAAAATCCTGCAGGCGCTGGCGGAAGAAACTGGTGGCCGCGCTTTCTATCCGTATCACGTGGACGATCTCGACCAGTCGTTCCAGGATATCGGCGACGAGCTCCGCAACCAATATTCGATCGCTTATAACCCCTCGACGCACGCGCTCGACGGCAGGTATCACAAGATCCGTATCGACGTGCCGGAACACAAAGGCTACCAGGTGCGTGCCCGCAAAGGCTATTTCGCCCGCACCAACGTCGACATCATAAAACCTGCCGGGGCGGTGAAGTAGGGCTGGCCTTCCCTCAAGTTGTTTTGAATCTCTGTCGCAGGCGGGAATTTCGCTTACTTGCTGGTGTCTTTCAACAACACTACATCAGACTCCGATTCACCGCGTTCGATGGCGATCTGCGAGCCGTCGGGTGAAAAGTTGAAGCGGAGGATTTTGTCGGCTTTGAAGTGGGTAAGCTGCTTGGCGGCGGCGCCGTCCAGCGATTGGGCCCACAGATTGTCCACGCCTTTTTCCCTGACCATGTAGACCACCGCTTTTCCGTCAGGCGAAAACGCAAGCCCCTCCTCGAGCGCCCGCTGATCCATGTCGTGATAGACCATGTGATGCGATTCTGTTGAGTCCAGCCGCAGCATCAGCTTGTGATCCAACTCGCGAACTTCGAGTGAAGCCACTTGCGTACCGTCGGGGGAAAGGGCGTAATGTCCCAGCGAGAAGCTCACGATCGTCTGTGGTGAGCCGCCATCGATCGGAACGCGCTTCAGGTAATGGTTGTCGTTGTTGTCCACGTAGTAGACCCAGCGGCCGTCCCTGGAACACGTCGGCGCATGTTCGCTAAGACCCGAAGTCAAGGGGCGCTGGTCGCTGCCATCAATATTCATCCTCCACAGATTTGAGGAAGCGGCGCTTGTGCGCGCCAACTGCCGGAAAACCAGGTAGCGGCCGCCGCCACAGGCGGAAACTTGGTCTGCAACATGTTTGTTGTCTGAGAGCAGAATCTTTTCCGCGCCGTTCATGCTCACGAACTTTATTTCCCCGGACTGAGGCAACACGAGCCTCCCATCCGTTGTCCAATTCCAGCGCCAGATCGGCAGGCGCGAACTCAGCGGCACCACCGTCAGCTTGTCCGGTTCGCCGGCGGGTGCGACGCCGAGATCGAATCGCAGGCGGCTCTGGATCGCGGCAAGCGTCTTGCCATCCTTCGAGATGGTCTGCTCGCCGTAGTTGTTGGTGTCGGCGGTGAGTTCGCGGAATTCGCCCCCGGGGTAGCTCACAAATCCCAGGTGCGTCTGCAAGTGTCCGCTGCCCAGTTGAGAACTATTGACGATCAAGCCGGAACCGTCCGGAAGCCACGTGGGCGCATAGAAAACCTGGTCGGCGGAGGCCGCCACGGTTTGCGCTTTGCCGTCGGAGGCATTCACCGCCGAAAATCCGCCGATAGCGTCGCGCGACGGCTGAACAATGGGGATCAGAATAATCTTGCCGTCCGGCGACCAGGCCGGCACATAGCTGTCGCTCTTCAGTTCCTGCCCGCTGAAGATGGGCCGCTCGATGGTTCCGTCGCTCTTGGCCAGCAACAGATCCCACTTCGGTGAATCGTGAAGTTGCCGGAGAAACGCAAAATGTGCGCCGTCCGGGGAAAATGTGATGGGGCTGTCCACATCTCTTACCAGAACGGTCGGCGTGCCACCCAATACCGAGGCGCGATAAAGCACCGACATGCTCTCTTCCGCTTCTTCCCGCCTGAGAAAATAGATGTAATTGCCGTCCGGGGAAAAGCGCAGGCTTTCATAGAGCGCGGCTGCGGGTTCGACCACCTGCTTGTTGGTTTCGGTGGGAATATGATGCAGCCACAGTGACTGCATTCCTTTCTCCTCGAGCGCTTGCAGCAGATATTTCCCGTCAGGAGAAATTGCCGCCTGGGAGATGTGCCCGTTGTTCGAAACATTTTCGATGGTGAATTTCTCGAACGGCAGATGCTTGTTCTTCTGCAGGAAGGTGTAACCACCGTAGGCGGCGGCTGCGGCGAGCACCGCGACCACCCCGAGGATCACCCCGGTTCCCAGCTTGTTCTGGTTCGCTGCCTCCACCAGTACCGTGCTGCTGATAGGCTTGTGTGCGGAGCCGGAAGATTTTGCGGCGGCTTGGGCCGCGCTGACGCTCGAGCGGCTCGCCGCGACGCTGGAATCCGATGACGGCCGGCCCGGCTCGAGTTCCCTCAACAGGCGTTTCAAGTCCGCGCGCAATTCCGCGGCCACCTGGTAACGCATTTCGCGGTCTTTCTCCAGAAGCTTGTTGATGATGCGTTCAAGCTCCGCCGGGATGTCGCTGTTGAAGCGCACCGGGGAAACCGGCGCGGCGTGCAGGATGTTCGCGAAAATCACCGCGCTGGTGGATCCCTGAAACGGGTGGCGGCCGGTCACCATCCCATACATCACCGAGCCGAGGGAAAAAAGATCGGTTCGCGCATCCAGAGCCTCGCCGCGGGCCTGCTCGGGAGACATATAGACGACCGTGCCCACAGTCGTTCCGACGCTGGTCTGGAAAACGGTTTCCGAATCCGCGAGCGTGTCCTCGGACGGGCCGCCCTCCACTTCCATTAATTTAGCCAGGCCGAAATCCAGAATTTTGGTGGTGCCGCGGTTGGTAAGGAAAATGTTCGCGGGCTTGATGTCGCGGTGGACGATTCCTTTCTTGTGGGCGGCATCGAGCGCGTCGGCGATTTCGATGCAAACTTCCACGCAGTGCGAGATCGGCATCGTGCCGCGGGCCAGCACTTTGTCCAGCGATTCGCCTTCAAGCAGTTCCATGGCGATGAACGTGCGGCCGTCGCACTCTTCGATCGCATGCACGGTGCAGATGTGGGGGTGATTCAGTGCCGACGCCGACCGCGCTTCGCGAAGAAATCGTTCCATCGCCCCGGGGTCGTGCCCCGCGCTTTCTTTCAGGAATTTCAGGGCCACGCGCCGGCCGAGCTTGGTATCCTCCGCCTCGTACACCAAACCCATGCCGCCCGCTCCCAGTTGGCGAATAATACGATAGTGGGCGATTTTGTCCTGGTTCATTGGGGGTAGTTGATGATGGTTCTTGGCCGCACTCAGATACTAGCCAAGCGGTTGCCTGTGGTCAATCGGGGATAGTTAGAGAAGAGCGGACGTTCCTCTGGTTCGCTGAAGAAAAGAAGGGGCGCACTAACCTTTGGGCGCGTAGTAGCCCTTCCGCGCCAACACTTTCAGGTCGTGATTGTCCACGTCCAGCTTGATCTTCCGGAATTTGCCGTCGCGCGAATTGTTCGTCGGGTAGTAGCCGAGCGTGTACTGGCTGCGCAGCTCCTCGGAAATCTGGTCGAACGCTTCCTCCAGTTTCTTCTCCGAGCTGACGTAGATCACGCGGCCCCCCGTATCATCCGCCAACCGCCGCGCAACTCCTCCGTTACCGCCATAGCGCGGATCGGCCACCAGCAGCACGTGAATCACGGTGTCCGTGCGTTGTGCGGACTCAATCGCTTCCTCGAGTTTCACCTTGCTGCCCTCGTCCTGCGCGTCGGTGACGATCACGATCGCCTTGCGCCCCGCCTCGCCATTCAACTTTTCGCCGCACGCCAGGTAAATGGCGTCGTAAAGTGCCGTGCCGGTCATATTTCCGGAGGGAACCGGCCCAGGGTTTCCCGCAATGTATCCGCCGCCGGGCGTATTGATCCTCGCCTTGTTAATCGCCCGATCCAGAATCGAGCGGTCATCGGTAAAGTCCGAGAGCAGGTCCACGTCCGTGTCGAATGAAATGATCATCGCCTCGTCGCCCTTGCGCAAGACGCGGCGCACGAAACGGCTACCCGCGCCCTGAATGGCGCCGAGCATGTTCTGCTCGCTGCCGGAGGTGTCCAGCAGCAGACCCAGCGTAATCGGCATCGTCATTTCGCGCGAAAAGAAGGCGATCTTCTCCTCGTGGCCATCCTCGGATATTTTGAAGTTCTCCTGTTTCAGGTCCGTGACCACCCGCTTGTTTTTGTCGCGCACGGTCGCGAACAGGTTCACCAGGCTTACTTCTGCCTTGATCGTCGGAGGGTTCTGGGTTTGCCCCTGAGGCACTGCGGGAGCCGCCAGGGTCAACGCCGCGCCGCAGGCCAGCGCCTGCACGCCCATCCGATTCCAAACTCGCATCTTCGCGCTCACGGATTTCACTGTTTCCCGGTATCCTTAGTTGAGGTCTTGGTACGGCGAGGGGTTGCTGCTTTTTTCTGGCCCTGTGCCCCACGCCCTGGGTAGCGTCATTCGTTACGATGCAACCTACCGGCCTGCGGGATGCGTCGAAAGCTCGACAGCACCTGAGTTCACACTAGCCCGGGAAAGTTTGGCCCGAACAACATGAATTGTCCACGAAAAAGCGTTTTTTTCGCTGCCCTACCCTTGCTTGGCCTGTTTGCCGCACCAATCTTGGGACAGGATCCTGCGCCGCAAAAGCCGGCCACTCCACCCGCTGCGCAGGAGCCCAAAGCTGCCGACAAGCAACAGGGCCCGGCCCCAATCCGCATCACCACCTCCACCGTCGTTGTGCCGGTGACCGTGAAAGACCGCAACGGCAACCTGGTTCCGGACTTGCGCAGGGACGAATTTCGCGTATTTGAAGACAACGTCGAACAGGATGTTACGCGGCTCTCCGTGGAAACCTTTCCACTCTCCCTGGTCATCCTGATTGACAATGATTTGAAACGCAAAGACGAGCAACAGGTCGACCCCAGCCTCACTTCCATTGTCGGCGGCCTGAGCACCAGCGACGAAGCGATTATTTGCCGCTTCGACCAGTTTTTCCACGAAGGAAAGGGCTTCACCAAGGATCAGGACAATCTTCTTACCGAACTCAAGCGTACGACTCTTTCCTCCGAACCTTCCGTCGCGCCCCCCGGCGGCCCGTTCAGCGGCCCAACCATTAATAACGAGCCGGCTCCCGGCGCGCCCCCGAATCCCGCCGGCCTTCAGGCCATCAAGGGCCAGCCGACGAAGGCTTTGGATGACGCCGTGTTTGAGGCGGCCGATTTGCTGAAAGATCGCGATTCCCGCAAGCGCCGCAAGGTGATCCTGCTGATCTCTGACGGGCAGAATGGCGCAAAATTCAACACCCACAGCTATGACGAAACCAAAGCGGAGCTGCTCCGGCAGGGCATCAGCGTCTACAGCGTGGCAACCGGCAGTTCCTATTTCGAGCGCAAGTTCAACCGCCTGGTCAACTACTCGCACGATACCGGCGGCGACATCTACTACGGCGCGAAGCAGAACGCCTTCTCGGAGTTCTACACCCGGATCACCGAAGAAGCGCGCAACCAGTACACCTTGACCTACTCGCCCAAGGGCGACCGCAAGGTGGACTACCACTCCATCGAAGTGCGCGTCCGCCGCGACGGCCTCACGATTCTCGCCCGCCAGGGCTATTACGGCGGCACCTTCACGGAAGCGCCGAAATAGTATGTGATGTGCCGGCTGCGGGTACCTGCTGAGATTCGCTAAATAGCTGCGTTATACGGGTAGCGCGGGCATCCTGCCGGCAACCGCGCCCAACCCTCCCATCATCGCAAGATGGGGCGCTACGTAAAAAGCACCGGCCCTTGTGGCGGCCAGGGGAGTCCTTGCGAACTACGCCTGCCATTTTTTGATTCTCGGCGCGAAATTTTCTTGACTCTTGCCGCTGGCACCCGTATAGCAGTTGCAGCGGGCAGGCTCGCGATTCCTTCGCTTCGCTTGCCCGCGTACCTAACGACTCACCGAGACAAGGAGATCCGCATGGCAAAGAAAGCCAAAAAGGCCGACAAGAAATCCCCCAAGAAGGCCAAGTAACCCAGGCCCGATCCAAATTTGGTTTTGCAAAGGCGCCGCGGCCCTCCGCGGCGCCTTTTTTGTCCCCGCCCCGCTCCGCATCGTCTGTAGCGCCGGCTTCCAGCCTGGCCAGCCCACCCCTATCGCTCCTCCAAACTTTTTCCATTCCGGGAAAACCCCCATTCGAATCCCAAACGCTAACCGCTTGCCCTTCAACACATGCGGAAAACCATTCGAATGTTTAGTAACCATTGAATAAACCTTAAAGTAATACTTTAAATGTCGGCGCGCCGACATTTTCGCCGGGTGCCCCACGTGCCGCTTTTGCACGTGGGCTCTTGCTTCTTCCACCGTTCCGGCGGGTACCCGGGAGTTTTTACTATGGAGGAGCGATGAGAAAGGGCCAGCGCAAGACCCAGGTACCAAAAGGCTGAACCTGGGGCACCTTCCCTCTCTCTACTTTCACGGGAATTGCTGAAGTGATGTCCTCTCAGCGGCTTCCATGTCAACAAATTCGAAACCATTCAATGCGGGCCACCCGCCGCTTCAATAGCGTATGCTAAGGGTCCCAAAAGCAGAACAGCAAAAGAGGACATGGTCCTCTTGCCCTAATTGTAGCTCGGACCTTAAGGGGTATTCGGAGGGATCAAATCTTCCAATCTACAAGTGTCCGTTTTGTGAAGTTGCTATTGTCCCAATTTGGTGGCAACGATACGTTTTTGTGGCACTTGGTCTCCTCCTCTCGTTCGCTGCTCCTTTTGCACTAGGGATTCGCGGTATTATGCAAGTACTCTTTATTGCTCTACTATGCATAATTCCCTGCATCGTGGCCGGATATTTTCTAGTCTTCCAGATTATTCCCCCCCGATACGAACACAACGATACGACTGTAACTACCCTGTTCCACCATTAGAAGCTGATTGAATGACGGCGGGTGGCGCACCCTTGACGCGCTAAGACGAATTTGGGTGCCGCACCCTTGTCCTTTTCAAGGGTGCGGGGTTTGACTTTGTTTTTTCTCCACGTTCATGTTCTGTGCATATGCCAGCCGACGGCACCGCGATTGGTTTGGCTCGGGCCGGGTGCCCCGGAAATTAGACTTCTAATTCTTACAAACTCCTCTTCGATCGAACGAGAAAACTCTTCCCTCACTCGCTAACCAAAATCATACGAAGGGCGCCCCAGGTTCCGCCTTTTGGTACCTGGGTCTTGGGGACGACTTTTCCTCTCACCCGTTTCACGTCGACGGTGATGACTTCTCCCTGCCGCTGAACTCCCAATTCAGAAGGGAGCGCTACGCCAGATTCTCCTTCACTCCCGCCCAGATTCTCCAGTAATGCAATGGAGTTGCTCCAATCCTTGCAATTCTCCCGTCAAACAGGCAACCCTGCTGCATATACCTCTCCACGATCCTCGTGCATTGCGTGTTCGACGACCATCCGTTCGCCATGTTCCTCATCCGGTGCGAAAGCGGATCCTGCTTCTGGAAGATCGATACGATCAACACTCCTCCCGATGCCACTGCATTTCCATATTTCTCCAGCACCCCTCGCGGGTCCCGGCAGTAATACAGCACCTCGCTCAACACCACGCAACCCCATTTTCTTTCCGCCGTGGGGAAGCTCTCCGCCGAGTGCCGTTCGATCACCATCTTCTCCCGTGGAATTGCTCGAGCCGAAAGACACGCCTCCCTGCAGGGCTCGACTCCCACGTACGTGATCGTGTCGGGTAAATGCTCACGCAACAGGCCCGCCCCGCATCCCACGTCCAGCAGATCCACATCCGCCGGCGCGAGGTCGGAGATCAACCGCGCGATCTCCCGGTAACGCGGTATTTCCGCGGGGGCTCCGAGCTTCCGCCAGTCCACGAACCGGTTGGTTTCAACGGCACGGTAACTCATCTTCCCCCCTTACCTCTAGTGCTACTTATATTGGCGAGCACTCTAGCATGATTTGCGCGCAAGGGTATAGGACGAGTTAATTATGCAATTCTCATAATGTTCCATGCTGAGACGGTGGGTGCCTGACCAGGTGGCGCACCCTTGCCGCGCTAAGACAAAATTGGGTGCCGCACCGCTTCGTCCTGAGCCTGCCTAAGGGCCTTGTGGTTTTCAAGAGTGCGGGTTTTGACTTTTCTTCTGCTTCGCATTCGGGCTCTGGAATTGCGCCACCCGATGACTGTGATGGAATTGGTTCGGGCCTAGCTGCCGCCCAGGGATTCTTCGTGGGCCGGGCAAATCGGCTTGTAGGCGCAGCCGCGGCAGAAGAAGCCGGGCTTGGCGGGAAAATTTCCGGCGCGGATGTCGGCGGCGGTTTCCTGGACGGTGGCTTCGGCCTCGGCGATCTGCTTGGAATCGCGCGTGGTTTCCTGCCGCTGGTTGTTCTGCAGGTAGTGAAAGACGAGGCGCGCCGGATTCCACTCGAAGATTTCTTTTGCGGCCAGCGCGTAGATGCTGAGTTGCAAATCCTTGCGGGCGTCGGCGTCTTTTTTCGGCTTGCCCGTTTTGTAGTCCACGATTTCCACGTCTTTGCGGCCCAGCGAGTTCACCTGGTCAATGCGCCCGGTGAGGATCACGTTGTTTTCGAGCGGAAGCTCAAAGCCCTTTTCCTGCTCAAGAATGTCCGGCGCCTCCTGCAGCATCGCCGCGTGGAAAACTTTCAGCTGCTCCAGGCCGTCTTTTTTGTACTCGCCTTCCTGGTATTCGTCCTCGTAGCCCGCGCTGGTCCACTCGGTTTCGTAGATGCGCTGTACTTCGTCGAACGGCAGCTTCACGCCTTTTTTCAGCTGCTCGAGGAAGCGCTTGATCGTGGTGTGGATCACGCTTCCGAAGCTCAGCATCGCGCGCGGGCCTTCCTTCAGCGACCATAAATAGCCGAACGCATACTGTTGCGGGCATTTCTTGTAGTTTTCGACCGCTGAGGAGCTGAGCTTGAGCGGCTCAGGCGACGCGGGATGAAACTCCTCCGCCCACTTGGCGATGCGCGAGAAGATTTTTGGCGGCGCTTCACCAGCGGGGAAAAGTTCGCCGCTCTCCGTTTTCGATGACTTTTCATCTTCGGGCTTCGGCTTCGGAGCGATTTGCAAAACATCCCGCCGCTTGATCGCTGGATCCATCACGATGTCTTCGACGAAGACCGGGACCTTGCCGCGTTTCTCGCGCACCGTGGTCATCGTAAGACGATCCTCGGCCCGCGTCAGCGCGACATAAAAGAGCCGCCGCTCTTCCTGAATGTGAAAATCGCCCTCCGGCAACTCTTCCTTCATCAGGCGATCGGGAAATTCAAACAACGGCGAGCGATTGCGAGCGGGGAACGCGTTGGAGTTCACACGCAACAGGAAGACGTGCGGGAACTCAAGGCCTTTCGCGCCGTGCACGGTCATCAGTTGCACGGCATCGCCGGGCGCATCGTCTTCGAGGCTGAGCGTGCCGCCCGCCTGCTCGAAATAATCCAGGTATTCCAGAAATTCCGGCAGGGCACGCGTTTCGCTTTTCGGCTCCCAGTCCTTCATGAATTGCCCAAGCTGGTTCACGTATTTGCGATCCTGGGTGCCGGCGCGTTGTGGCACTTCCAGCCACTCGATCAGATCGCCCAGGATTTCACGGGCAGAGCGGCGACGCATCGTTTTGCGCTGCTCGGTCAAAAATTCAATCAGAATTTTGAACGCCGCGGATGACGAATCAAACGGGAGCTCGCTCTGTGGGGCCTGCAGAGTGTCGTAAAGGGCCGTGCCGCGTTTCTTGCGGGCGCGCTCGGCAAGCCGCACTAGGTCCTCGGCGGTCAGATGCCAGGCCGGCGCGGAGAGCACGCGGGCGCAGGCGATGTCGTCGAAAGGCTGGGCAATCAACCGGAGATACGCCAGGACGTCGCGCACCAGCGGATGCTCGAGAATGGAAAGCTTGCTGATGACGAAGGGAATTTTGCGCTGCGAGAGTTGTTCGACGAGATGGTCGCGATGCGCGTGCTGCCGATAGAGCACCGCAAAATCTTTCCAGCGGCGCCCCGCTCCGTGGAGCCGTTCGAGTTCGTCGGCAACCCACGCCGCTTCGTCTTCGGGGGATTCCATTTCAACGATGCGGATCTTTTCGCCTTCCGCCTTGTTGGCCTGCAAAACCTTTTTGGGGAATTCGGGGCTGACCTCGTTCATGCCGATGGCTTGCGTGGCCACGCGCAGGATATTTGGCGTGGAGCGGTAGTTATCCATCAGCGCGACGCGAAATGGCGTGGAATCCTCGCCTTCTTTCCACCCGGCGAACCGCTGCAGGAAAAGCTTGAAGCTGCCGAACGAGGCCCCGCGGAAGCGGTAGATGGCCTGGTCATTGTCGCCGACCACGACGATGTTGCGGCGCTCGGCGGAGAGAAGATGGAGAAGTTCGAGCTGGGCGATGTTGGTGTCCTGAAATTCGTCAACGAGGATGTGCTTGAAGCGCTCCTGCAACTGGCGGCGGCGCGCCGAATCGTTTTTCAGCAGCATCACGGCTTCGGTGATGAGGCCGTTCAACGCCACAGCTTTCTTTTCGCGCAGAATTTCTTCGCTGGCACGGTAGGCGCGGGCGATTTCCTGCTGCAGCGCCACTTGCTCGGCGCGCTCCTTGAGAGTGTCTTCGTCGAGAGAAGCTTTCTCGGCATCGAGTTCCGTGGCGAGAAGATCGGCGAACTTCTGATAATCGTCGCTGGATACGAGTTCGTCCTGGCAGCGGGAGAAAAATTGGATGAAGTCGCTGAGGAACTGGCCGGGCTCGGCAAGACGGCGGTATTTTTCGAGCTTGAGGCGTGCGAGATTTCGCCGCAGAAGAATCCAGTGGTCCACGGATTCGAGCGCAATGCGATTCGCGTCCACTTCTTTCAAGATGGTTTCGCAGAAGGAGTGGAACGTCGCAAGGACAACGTCTTTGCCTCGGTCGCCGACCGCCTTCACCACGCGGGCTTTCATCTCGCCCGCGGCTTTCTTGGTAAAGGTGAGGCCGAGAATATTTTCGCCGAGTAGAGAATCGTCGGATTCGAGCAGGTGCCGGATGCGTTCTGTGATGACGCGCGTCTTTCCGGTGCCCGCCCCGGCGATCACCAGCAGCGGCCCGTCGCCATGCGTGATCGCGCGGCGCTGCGCGTCGTTCAGTTGCAGGCCGCCGCTATCCGGCTGCCCCATTTCAAAAAGTGTCTTGGCCATGGCTCCAGCAGGTTAGCGCCTTTTGCAGCGAAGGGGAAGCGAAGGCCAAACTTACCGCGCGAATTACCGTCAACGATTTCAGATCTATCGCTGCGAGGCTTGACCGGAGGCGACTTTGGCGTTGAAGTCGGCGGACTGTTTGCGAGGGACGGTAACGGCGGTCCACTGGCCGGATTGCGCGGCGAAATGTTTGGCGAGAAAAGTGATCTGGCCGACGTGATAGGAATAGTGGGCGATCTGGCGATTGATGGCCTGCATGACGGAATGCGGCTCGGTGCGAATGGTGACGGTGCGCGTCACATCCTCGTCGCTCAGTGTCTCCAGCGCGTCGAAGAGATACTTCCAGCCGGATTCCCAGAGTTCCATCAGTTCGGCGCGCGATTTCGGCGGCTCTTCAAATTCTGTGTCCCGATTGCGGTCGGGCTTTTCGCCGTCGGTGGTGAGGAAATCTTTCCAGCGCGAGCGCATGTTGCCGGCCATGTGTTTCACGATGACGGCGATGCAATTCGATTCCGTGTCCAGTTCGGTGAACAGCCCTTCGTCAGGACACTGAGCAATCGCGCGTTCCGCGAGCTTCTTGTAGTAGCGAAACAGCTCGGTGGAGTCTTTTATATAGGACGTTGTGAGTTGGTGAGGCATGAGAACATTTTGTCCTTTGGGCGGCGGGTGTCAACCGCGAAGCAATCGCGCGAAGCAAGCTATATTGGAGGTATGGCCGTCAGAGGTGAGGAAAGTGTGAGAGGGCAAAAGGTAGGGGTGCGAAAAAGTCCTTGACGTTCGCTTTTTGTTTGCCTATGATTCGGGCGCCTCAATATTGCCTTCCGCAAAGGAGACCACCGCTATGACCATTGGACAATCACTGCTTGGCGAATTCGATCAGGAAATGGCCGGGACACGCAAGACACTGGAGCGCTTGCCCGATCAGAAATGGAATTGGAAGCCTCACGATAAATCCGGCACCGTCGGCTGGATGGCCGGCCACATCGCCACCATGCCCGGGTGGATCACGATGACTCTGCAGACCGAGAAATTCGATTACGCTCCAGTAGGCGGAGCACCGTATGAACCGCCGAAAATGGAAAACCGCCAGCAGATCCTTGCCGAATTCGACAAGGGCGTGACGGAGGCTCGCAAAGCGATTGCAGGCGCAAGCGACGCGGACATGATGAAAGATTGGACACTGCAGGCCGGCGGGCAGACCATTTTCACGATGCCTCGCGCAGCCTGCCTTCGCAGCATGATCTTCAACCACATTATTCATCATCGGGCGCAATTGACTGTGTATTACCGGCTGCTGGGCGTACCAGTTCCCGGTTTGTATGGACCCAGCGCGGACGAAACGCAGCCTGCCGCGGACGCTGCTGCAAATTAATTTGGTCTTCATTTGAGGGCCGGGGCGAAGTCTCTTCGCTCCGGCGCGCCTCTTTCGGCTGACTTTGGCTCATCGCGCTATAATTGAGCTTCCGTCATTCGGGAGGTGTTTTCATGGAAACCCCAGTCATTCTCTCCGCTGTCCGCACGCCAATCGGCAAATTTCAGGGTGGGCTTTCGAGTTTCAGTGCTCCGGAACTCGGCGGGAGAATTGTTGCTGAAGCGGTGCGCCGCGCCGGGCTTGAGGGCAAGCAGGTGGACGAGGCGATTCTCGGCAATGTGGTGCAAGCCGGAATTGGCCAGAATCCGGCGAGGCAGGCGGCGCTGAAGGGTGGCTGCGATCCGCGCGTTGCGGCGATGACCATCAATAAAGTTTGCGGCTCGGGATTAAAGGCCGTGGCTCTCGCGGCGCAAGCGGTGCAACTTGGCGAAAGCGAAATTGTGGTCGCCGGCGGGATGGAGTCCATGTCCAACTGCCCGTATCTTTTGCCGCAGGCGCGGACCGGCTATCGGCTGGGCGACGGCAAATTGGTGGATTCGATGATTTGGGACGGTTTGTGGGACGCGTACGAGAACTTTCACATGGGGAACACAGGCGAGCTGGTAGCGGAAAAATACAAAATCAGCCGCGAAGAGCAGGACAAATTTTCGTTCGAGAGCCATCAGAAAGCGATTCGCGCGCGCAAGTCATGTTTTTTTGAGGCCCAGATTCTGCCCGTCGAAGTGCCGCAGAAAAAAGGCGATCCCATCGTGATCAAGTATGACGAATCGCCGCGCGAGGACACGACGCTGGAAGCTCTTGCCAAGCTGAAGCCGGCGTTCAAGAAGGACGGCACCGTGACTGCGGGCAACGCGCCGGGAACGAACGACGGAGCCGCGGCGCTCGTTGTCACTAGCGAACGGAATGCATCGCGGCTTGGCAAGCAGCCCGTCGCACGCATTGTGGCGCAGGCAGTCAGCGGCGTTGAGCCCAAGTGGGTGATGATGGCGCCGGTGGACGCGGTGGAAAAGTTGCTCGCGAAGACGGGATGGGACCGCGAGAAGGATGTGGATCTTGTGGAATTAAACGAAGCGTTCGCCGTTGCGGCGATCGCCGTCACTCGCCAGCTAAAACTCAACCCTGAAATAGTGAACGTGAATGGCGGCGCCGTGGCGCTCGGCCATCCAATCGGCGCGTCCGGCGCGCGCATCCTGGTTACGCTGCTCTATGAGTTGCAGCGGCGCAATCTGAAGCGGGGCATTGCCGCGCTGTGCCTCGGCGGCGGCAATGCCGTCGCCCTTGCGGTCGAGCGGTTTTAGCCTTCATTTCTACAGCTAGTGGTTTGGCGAGGACGCCGAAGACCCACACGCAAAGGCGGCGTGTGGGGCACCCGGGGTGTTTTTCAGCCGCCACATTATTTGCGTGAAAATTCGAAGAGCGGTTTTGTTTCCATGGCTTGGCCGGTTTCGAGAAAGGTTTTGAGGTTGGAAAGAACCACGGGCCAGCCGCGGGTGATGCCGCGTTCCATCTCGGAGCCGGGCTCCAACTCGTCGTGAGTTACAGTGAGGCGGACCGCTTTTCCGGAAGAAACAATCTCAAATGTGACGCGGGAGTGCTTTTCCTCGTCCCCCTCGTCCCCCGGAGGCGACCAGGTGATCACCAGTCGCCGCGGAGGCGTGACTTCCACTACTTTTCCTACCAGATGGGTCTCTCTCGTGGACGAGTCTTCATGCTTCCACGGCGAACCCACCTTCCAGTCGGAAACGTTCAGGTGCGCCCAATACCTGCGGGTCATTTCCGGATCCATCAGGGCGTTGAACACTTTTTCCGCGCTTGACGAAATATAAGTGACGTAGACGAACTTAGATTTATTTTTCATAGTCCTTCTCCAGCTCCTCCTTCAAGTCGTACAGGGCCCGCAACCGAGAACGTTCAAACTTTCCGATCCAGCGTTCGTAAATTTCGTGGATGGGCACGGGATTCAAGTAATGGAGTTTCTCGCGGCCGCGCCAGACGGTGACCACCAGGTTGGCGCCTTCGAGCAGCTTCAGGTGCTTGGTGGCGGCTTGGCGGCTCATGTCCAGATGCCTGCAAAGCTCGCCGAGCACCTGGCCGTTGTCCGCGCGCAACAGGTCGAGCAGTTTGCGGCGGTTGGGATCGGCGAGAGCCTTGAAGACCCGGTCCATCCTCACGGGGAGGATAATAGGCAACCAAATGGTTGCATGTCAAGAGAGGATTTTCCAGAAGCAGAGAGCGGGGTTGCGGCGGACGGCAAAAGGCATTTCTGTAGCTCACCCCTTCAGGGGTGAGGGTTTCCACTGCGTTGGCACGATTGTCTCGTGGTAAGGAAAAACCTCAGGCCTGAAAGCCTGAGCTAGAGGCGGGTTGCTTTACGCCTGTGGCGCGGCTTTGGGTTGCGCCAGTTCTGTAGCGCAGTAGGGGCAGAATTTGTCGCCGTCGGAAACTTCGCGCTGGCACTGCGGGCAGGCGGGATGGAGATTGCATTTGCAGTTAGGGCAGAAATTGAAGCGCGCATTGACGTTGGCGGCGCATTGCGGACAGGGGTAGGGAAGCGGCTCTCGGACGAGCAGATAGATGATGAAGCCAATGAAGAAATACCCGCCGGAGAGCAGAAGAACCAGCAGGGTCCACAGGCCGGGATTCATGCCGCGGCGCTTGGCGTCTCGATAGACATAGCCGAGCGAGAAAAACAGAATGGAAAGGGCGACGGCGCCAAAGGTGATGACACCGCCGAGTTCGAAATAGGAAAGCTCCGGGTCGTGGCGGAGAGAATCATCGCCGGGGAAGATGGGTCCGTTGGTCTCGAAGCCATGATGATTGACGGAAAAGCCGATGATGAGGGCGAGGATGTAGAGCAAGAGGCACATCACGATGAGCCACTTGGGGATGATGCGAAGTTCATCGCGGAAGCTGCTGTGTTCGCGCTTGCGGCGGAAGCGGATGAGGCGAAGCCGTTCTGTGAATGCGTCGGACATGTGATTTTCCTCTACTGTGCGGCTGTTAAATTCGTTTATCCCTGCTAATAAATTCTGGTCTGACCCTTCCAGGCTTCGGGCCACTCTACAGCCGCCGCAAGCGAGTCTGATCCAGGAAGGCGGCCTAAAGCCGCCCCTACGATCGGAGCTTGGCTCAATTCTTGTTACTCCATTCCGCGGTCAGCGCTTTCTGGTGGAGGATGATCGCGGCAGCGAGCAGCGGGGGCACCGTCCACCAAAGAACGAATCCAAATTCTAGAGCGAGCTTCGGCAAACCAAAGTTGGCGCCGAGCCACGCGAAACCCCGCCAGACGAGCGGCGCGCTGAAGACGCCGAGCAGCCAGCTTGCGGCGGTGACAGCCCAGAGCCAGAAACTTCCGCCCGCGGCGGTTGGGGCTTGCTGCGCGCGGAGGCGGACGCGGAGTTGCGTGCGCGCTGCCAGATCGCGCGGGACGTTAACCGGGACGGTCCGGAGCGCGCGCAAAACATTCTGCGTTGCCGCGGCTGCGAGCGCGCAATCCGGGCACCCGGCCAGGTGCTCGCGGAGCCAGGCTTCATCGGCGGAGCGCAAACCTTCCACGACGGATTCGACCAGGAGGCGTTGCGCGCGTTCATGCAAGTTTTCGTTCATGCGACACCTTCCGTCATGGCGGTTTTCATTGCTGCAAGTCCGCGATAGAGGCGCGACTTCACGGTGGAGACCGGCGTCGCCATCACCGCGGCAATTTCCTCGAGGCCCAGTTCTTCGCTGAAGCGCAGCAGCAGGACTTCGCGATAGTAAGGCGGAATTTTCAAGAGCGAGAGCTGCACACGTTGTTCGTTTTCACGGCTCACCAACATTTGCAACACTGAGCTGGTCCGCTCATCCGGAGGATCATAGGGAGTACCGCTCTCGGTGTCGCCCAAATCCTCCAGGCTGGAAATTTTCTTGCGCCGCGATGCATCGATCACAAGATTGCGCGCGATGGCGAAAAGCCACGAGTCGAATTTGGATTTGCCGTTGTACTGGCTGCCGCGCTCCAGCACACGAATCCATGTCTCCTGGAAAAGATCTTCGGCGAGCGACGGATTGCCGGTGAGAAAGAGCAAGTAGCGAAAGAGGCGTTGCTGATATTGCTCGATGAGGCGGTCGAGCAGGTCCGGGTCGCGCTGGCGCAGTCCGATGGCGAGAGCGTGGGTGTCGTCGGTCATGAATCCCGCGAAGAACAGCGGTCCAGGTGCAGCAGTCAGAGTGAAAGCCGGTGCGCTCATACTACCTTGTATACGAGCGGCGTGTGCAAAAAGACGCAGCTGCTTCCAGCCTCGTACGCCGAACCTTAACAGTTGCAGTTACATATAGATAGAGGGGAGAATGGGTCGTATGCTTTGGCGACTCTGATCCGCCTGATGTTCCAGGGACGAGCAAAGACTCTCCGCGCAATTCCACGAAAGGGAACCTTGCATGAACATTGGCCACTTTGCGCTGCATCTGCGCTTCGTTCTGCCCGTTTTTTCCGCCCTGCTGTTTTCGGCGATTTCGATTGGGCAGGGACTCGACTACCCGCAGACGCGGAAAGACAACCAGGTGGACGATTATCACGGCACGAAGGTGGCCGATCCCTACCGCTGGCTGGAGGACGACAATTCGGCGGAAACCGCCAAGTGGGTGGCGGCGGAGAACAAGGTCACGTTTGGGTATCTCGAGAAGATTCCGTATCGCGCGCAGGTGAAGGCGCGCATGGAGCAGTTGTTTAATTTTCCGAAATACACTCCTCCAGTCCGCAAGGGCGACTACCTTTTCTTCACGAAGAACGACGGATTGCAGAACCAAAACGTGGTTTATGCGCAGAAGGGGTTGGAGGGCGCTCCCGAAGTGCTGCTGGATCCCAACAAGTTTTCCGGGGATGGAACTTCGCGTCTGGGCGCGTTCAACGTTTCCGAGGACGGACGCTTTGCGGCGTATGGAATTTCCGTTGGCGGTTCGGACTGGCAGGAAGGGCACGTGATCGAGGTCGCGACGCGGAAAGTGATGTCCGACGACCTGAAATGGATCAAGTTCACGGCCTTCGGATGGGCGGGGAATGGATTTTTCTACAGCCGTTTCGATGCGCCGGAGGCGGGGCACGAACTCTCGTCGAAAAACGAGTTTCAGAAGGTTTATTACCACGTGCTGGGCACGGAGCAATCCGCCGACGAACTGGTCTATGAGGACAAGGAGAATCCCCAGCGGCTTTTTGCGGTAGCGACGACCAATGACCAGCGCTTCGCGATTCTTTCGGTTTCGGACCGGGGCAAAGGAAAACGCGGGAACTCATTGTATTTCCGCGACCTTTCGAAGAAAGAGAAGGCGTTCACACCGATCGTGGCGGAAATTACCGACGACAACTATGCCGTGGCGGACAATCTGGGGGACAAATTCCTGATTGCGACGGATCATGAAGCGCCCAAAGGGAAGCTGATGCTTTACGATCCGGCGAATCCGATGGCTCCGTGGAAGGAGGTTATTCCAGAAAAGGCGGATTCCCTGGAGAGCGTGGAGTCGCTTGGGGGAAAACTTTTCGCGACCTATCTGAAGGATGTGGTCAGCCATGTTTATGCGTACAGCGATTCGGGCGTACTGGAAAACGAGATTGAACTTCCCGGAGCGGGATCGGCCACCGGATTCCACGGCAATCGGGGCGACAAGGACGCGTTTTTTCTTTTTACGTCGTTCAACTATCCGCCGAGCGTGTTCCGGTATGAGCTGGCGACGCGGAAAACGAGCCCCTATCGCATGGCGGAGGTTCATGGCATCCGGCCGGAGGATTACGAGACGAAACAGGTTTTCTACAATAGCAAAGACGGCACGCGAGTTCCGATGTTCCTGGTCTACAAGAAGGGATTAAAGCTGGATGGCGCCAATCCGACGCTGCTTTATGGCTATGGAGGATTCGACATCACCATGGCGCCGGGGTTCAACCCGCTGCGGCTGGCGCTGCTGGAACAGGGATTTGTTTACGCTTCTGCGAATTTGCGCGGCGGCGGGGAATATGGCGAAACATGGCATGAAGCAGGCACGAAGCTGAAGAAGCAGAACGTGTTCGACGATTTTATTTCCGCGGCGGAATGGCTGATCGCCAACAAATACACTTCGCCGGAAAAACTGGCGATCAATGGCGGTTCGAACGGAGGCCTGCTGGTCGGCGCGGTGATGAATCAGCGGCCGGAATTGTTCCATGTGGCGGTGCCGCAGGTGGGCGTGATGGACATGCTGCGGTTCCAGAAATTCACGATTGGGTGGAACTGGGCGGCGGACTACGGGTCGAGCGACGATCCGGAGCAGTTCAAGGCAATTTACAAATATTCGCCGCTGCATAACATCAAGGCTGGGGTGAAATACCCGGCGACGTTTATCACCACTGCCGACCATGACGATCGCGTTGTGCCGGCACATTCGTTCAAGTACGCGGCGACGCTGCAGGCGGGGGCGAATCCCGGGAATCCGGTGCTGATCCGGATTGAGACGAAGTCCGGCCACAACGCCAGCAGCACCACGAAAAACATTGAGCTGATGGCCGACGTGTACTCGTTTATTTTTTGCAATCTGGGCGTTACGCCGAAATATTGAAGCGGCGACCGCGCTGTATGCAATTCCTTTTAGGCTTGCGGTAGACTGCGGAACGCGATGTTTTGCCCGCAATGCAATGCCGAGTACCGTCCTGGTTTCACGCGCTGCGCCGATTGCGACGTGGAACTCGTGAACGAGCTGCCACAATATGCGCTGGCGGACCAGCCACCTCCCGATCCGGGTGACCCGAATGAGGACCCGTTTTGTTCCTTCTGGAAGGGCGAAGACGCGCGGGTGCATGCGGAACTCTGCGAAGTGCTGGAGGAAGCCGGAATCCCGCACAAAACCATTTTCCGAAGCGACCATCTTTTTAATTTCAGCAATTTCCCCGCCTACGAGATCGGCGTTCCGTTTTCGCTGTTCGAGAAGGCGGAAAAAGTCGTGCAAGAAACCTATGGAACGGATGACGTCCAGGACGTCGGTGCGCAGGAACTCGCGGGGCAGGTGGTGCGGCCGTCCGGCAGAGTTGCGATCCTTCCCGAGAGCGTCCAGCTTCCAGCGAAGGATATTCCGGGCCCGCTCGCCGCTGGGGAAAGCGCTGATTGGTTTCCGGAGGATGCAACGGTGAGTGTCTGGTCGGCAGACTCGCCAGAACAGAGAGAGTTTCTTGTCGCCGCCCTTCATGAGAATGGCATCAACTGTCGCCTCGACGAGCAGGGAACCCAGGCGAGCTTGTACGTCCTGCCGGATGATGCAGCCCGCGCCCGGGAAATTGTGCGCGAGGTGGTGGAAGGTGAACCGCCGGAGTGAGCGGCTTAATCACGGAGAAGGGGCTACACTTTTCACGCGCGACGATATAGATTAGGGCCTCCCACTCCTCTGCCGCGGAGGCTTCCATGAAGCAAGCTGCGGTTGGATTCCGGGTGCATTCCGGCTGGAGCGCACTCGTGACGGTTTCCCTCGAACAAGATGGACCGATTGTTTTGAGCCGCGAGCGGGTTCATCTCGTTGAGACATTCATTTACAAATTCAGGCAACCGTATCATACGGCGGGAAGAATGCCGCTGGAGAAGGCTCGCGTGTTTGTAGATGCGTCGCTGGTGGAGGCGAAGCGGCGAGCGGGTGGTGCCCTTCGCTCGACTCAAAACGAGATGAGGAAGCAAGGATACGAGGTGGTGCGATGTGCCCTGCTGCTCGCATCCGGAAAGGCCCTGCCCGGACTGGAGGGTATTTTGAAGTCGCATGCGCTGATCCACACCGCGGATGGAGAACTGTTTCGCGAGGCGCTTCGCTGCTCGTCGGCGGATTGCGGACTGGAAATGGCGTGCATCAAGGAGCGGGAACTGTTGGACCGCGGCGTGAAGGCGCTTCGGACGAGGCGAGACAAACTCCTGCGACGATTGACTGAACTCGGAAGTGGCTTCGGCTCTCCCTGGACGCAGGACGAAAAGTACGCAACGCTGGCTGCTTGGCTTGTTTTGGCGGATCCGTCCTGAAGTTTTTGCGAAACGAAAGAATGCAGGCTGTTGCGTAACGTCGTCATTGAACGAAGAGCCTCCGCCAGGGGGCTGTCAACTTGACCCGCAACTTGAACTCGTGTTTCCTTTACTTTCGGCCGTGAATTGCCTGGAGGATGTGTGACGCTGGAATCGATCAAGACGGTGGCGGTGCTGGGCGCGGGGACGATGGGGAACGGCATCGCGCATGTGTTTGCGCGGGCGGGCTACAACGTGATTTTGCGCGATGTGCAGGAGAGCTTTCTGCAGCGCGGGATGGAGACGATCGGGAAGAACCTGGACCGCGAGGTGAAGAAAGGGAAGTTGACGGAGGCGGAAAAGCCGCAGGTGCTGGCGCGGCTGAAGCCGGTGACGGACTTTGCGGCGGTTGCGGCGGCGGATTTTGCGGTGGAGGCGGTGCCGGAGAAGCTGGAAATCAAGCGCGCGGTGCTGACCGAGGCCGACAAGCTGCTGAGGCCGGAAGTGATTTTGACGAGCAATACTTCTTCGATTGCGATTACTACTTTGGCGGCGATGACCAAGCGGCCGGAACGGTTTGTGGGGATGCACTTCATGAATCCGGTGCCGGTGATGGCGCTGGTGGAGGTGATTCGCGCGCTGCAGACGAGCGACGCGGCGTTTGCCACCACGATGGAGCTTGCGAAGAAACTGGGGAAGACGCCGGTGGCGGTGAACGATGCGCCGGGATTCGTGTCGAACCGCGTGCTGATGCCGCTGATTAACGAAGCGGCTTACGCAGTGATGGAAGGCGTGGCCACGCCGGAAGCGGTGGACGCGGTGATGAAGCTCGGCATGAATCACCCGATGGGTCCGCTGGAGCTTGCGGATTTCATTGGCCTGGACGTCTGCGTGGACATCATGCACGTCCTGCTCGATGGCCTGGGCGATCCCAAATACCGGGCCTGCCCGCTGCTCAAGAAATATGTGGCCGCGGGCTGGCTCGGTCGCAAGTCAGGACGAGGGTTTTACAGCTACTGAAGATTAGCTATTGCTTACGTGTATTGGTTGATTACCCTAAAGGCCTGGAAATTCAATCGCCGGTGGATTATAATAGGGCACGTTGTGGAGGGAATTCATGACGGCCTTGGAATCACAAAACGCTGTGAAGATTCGCGGCACTGTTCTTGGGTACTTCCAGCCACCGCAAGGACCAGTCTATCTCACTACCGTACTCAACACTGTTCAGCACGAACTAAAAGACGTTTCAGAATCAGACGTTCGAGATGTAATCCTGCGGCTTATTGGTAGCGGAAAACTCATGTATACACCCGACATGAGGATTTCTCTTGCCAAGTGAGCCGGGCGACGACTACCCGTCTCAGCTTCCAAACGAACGATACTCCGCAGAGCACCCTCACGACCCACGTACAAACGCAGAGAGAGATAGAGACCGTGTACTCTATTCGGCACACTTTGCGCGCCTTGCCGAGATTACGCGAGTTATCTCGCCAGAGCATGGATATGTCTTCCATAATCGACTTACCCATTCCCTGAAGGTTGCCCAGCTAGCTCGCCGTATCGCTCAGCGCATTTTGGAGGCTAACGAAACAGAGAGAAGCGCCTTAAGGGATCTTCCCGATGTTGTAGAGGCGGCGGCTCTAGCGCACGACCTCGGCCACCCTCCGTTCGGCCACGCATCAGAGGTCGAACTCAACAAGCTTGTCAAAGATGCAGGGTTAATAGACGGCTTCGAGGGCAACGCCCAATCCTTTCGCATAATCACACGCTTGGCCACGAGCGACGCCATCACTTTGAGAAACGCGGGGACAGAGGATGAGTATGAGGATTCGGTTCCCGGTTTGAATTGGACTCGTCAATGCCTTGATTCGGTCTTGAAATATCCGTGGGGTTTTGACGAGAACTCAAAACACGCCAATAAATGGGGTTTCTATGAATCCGAACGCGACGTATTCGATTGGACGAGGAAAGATCAACCTAAGTTTCGAAAGAGCCTGGGAGCCGAAATAATCGACTGGGCCGACGACATAACGTACGCCATTCACGACCTGTTGGACTTCTTCCGGTCCGGAAAGATCCCTATAGACCGCCTGAAAAAGGACAAGATCGAGTATTTGAGATTCTTCAATGGAATTCTCCAGAGAAGGCCTGAATGGGGGAAAGATGAGAAGGAGTATGCGGAGGCGCTCTCGAATCTCATCGCGGATTTTCCATTTTATCCGGAACGACGCTTCCGAGATACTAACGAGAACCACATGCGCCTTCAGGTCTTCGCGACCAGTTTAATTAGCCCCTTCGTTCAAGCGATAACATATGCTCCGGACGCCGAACCGGGAGACCCAGTCGTGCGAATTGACCCGCTGGCCCGACGCCAGGTTGATCTGCTCAAACAATTCACTTGGCATTACATTATCCTGAATCAGGATTTGGCGTTACCGCAGGCGGGGCAGCGTAAAGCCGTCCGAACGGTTTTTCGCAAGCTTTTACTGGCCGCTCGCAGACGAGACCTCCATTTCTTTCCGGCAGTGACTCAGGACAGCCTGATGTGGAATCAAGCTATGGACTCACTGACGGGTGTGAAGAATTTCGAGGAGGTACGCCTAGTCGCCGACTATGTGTCAGGAATGACGGAGAAAGAGCTCATAAGGGTCTTTCGGACAATGGAAGGGACCATTTGAGAAAAGGCGAACATAGGGCGAAAATAATGTTTGCTTTTGTTTCGCCCATGGGGTAGTGTGTGGCCATCAGGTTTTCAACAGGTGGCCCATGGCCCAGAGCCGTTTGGATGTTCTAAGCTGCGTCGAACATGAGAGACTCACTTTTGAGCTTCTTGAGGTGCGCACCCGCGGGCAGTACCTGACCCGGCTGCGCGGCATCAGCCGCGAAGAGCAGGCCGAGTGGGACCGGCGGGAGCGCGCCGCACTGGCGCAACTGGTGGATCACGAACTGGAGCATGGCTGCGGCCGTTGAAAGCCTATGCAGTGCGGAAGGAAAGCCAGGGGTAGCATTGCCAGATACGAAATGGTAATATTCAGCTATCGTAACGTATCGGGAGAAGCCGCGGCGGAGTTCCCCCGCCCGCTTGGCGACGTGCTGCACCGGCCCATTCGCGAAATTCCCAATTTCCTCGACCGAGGTGAGAAATGACAGACGAAAAGGCAAAATTACTGGAAGCGGCGATATCGCAGATCGAGAAGTCGTATGGCAAGGGCTCGATCATGCGGCTGGGCAGCAAGGATGTGCTGGTCCCGGTGAACGTGATTCCTTCGGGGTGCTTGTCGATTGACGCGGCGCTGGGCGTGGGCGGTTT
>Ga0210405_10000752_pt1 | contig 40615 bp, 32 predicted proteins | sample IncBWH11MmetaG_FD_155492 | JGI IMG/M metagenome (GOLD analysis project Ga0210405, IMG submission 155492) | Forest soil microbial communities from Barre Woods Harvard Forest LTER site, Petersham, Massachusetts, United States - Inc-BW-H-11-M | ecosystem: Environmental > Terrestrial > Soil >... | reverse complement strand
TTAAAACCATTGCGCGGGGAATGCCGGGTGTTTCCGGTGTGACCGTGGTGACTAACGCGTGTGCTTTCTACACACCACACGCGGCTGCGGGCGCATCGAGCGCCCGGCATTCCCTGCGCCCTCTGTTCTTCAGAAGGCGAAGCGGTTTGTGCACAACTCGGGCGCAGTGCGCCGCGGGATGGTGAGGGCGTGTCTGCACTTTTGTCGCGGCTCGCAGTTCGTCGTCGTCCATCCTTCGAGACGCGGCCAAGGGTGCGCTCCTCAGGATGAGGTCGCCAGACCTGGCACGACGTCAGACCCCCGCATGGTGAGAAGGCGCATCGCGCCGCCTTGAACAATGAGGCCTCCCGAGGGTAACGACGGCTATCTCAAGAATTGACCCGGAATTGGCGCATGCCCGAAAACCGCTTTCGCGCTATGTCATCTTTTCGCATTATGTCATCTTAGAGTCTTCGATAGCTGCCAAAATCCCACGAAAACGAAGGATCAACATGATCGAGGTCAACGGGCGGGCTTACGCGAAGCCGAAGCGCCCCACAGTGGTGGTCTGTCTCGATGGTTGCGACCCCCGCTATCTCAATTTCGGGAATGCGGCAGAGGTTTTCACCAACATCTCCCGGATGATGCGCGACGGCTTTTCCGCGCTCGCCGACGCGGCGATGCCGACCTTCACCAATCCGAACAATGTCTCGATTGTGACCGGCGCGCCGCCCGTCGTTCATGGCATTTCCGGAAATTATTACCTCGACCGGGCAACCGGCGAAGAAATCATGATCGTCGATGCGAGCCCGATGCGCGCCACGACCATCCTGGCCGAGATGTCGCGGGTTGGCGTGCGGGTCGCCGCGGTCACGGCCAAGGACAAGCTTCGAAAGATGCTGGGCCACCGCATGGCCGGCGGGATTTGCTTCTCGTCCGAGAAGGCCGGCAGCGCAACGCTTGCCGAAAACGGAATTGAAAACGTCGAGGCATTGGTCGGCCGTCCGGCGCCGGACATGTACAGCCCGGATCTGTCGCTGTTCGTGCTGGATGCCGGCATCAAGCTGCTGGAGCAAGGCCGCGCCGATCTTCTCTATCTGTCATTGTCGGATCTGGTTCAGCACGCCCATGGCCCGGGCGAGCGCGAAGCCGACGCCTTCCATGGCGCGGTCGATGCAAAAGTCGGCAGGCTCGCCGAACTCGGCGCAATCGTCGGGTTGATTGCCGATCATGGCATGAACGACAAGATCAACCCGGACGGGACGCCGCGCGTGGTTTTCCTCGAGGAGGAACTCAACCGGCATTTCGGCACCAACGCGGTTCGCGTTATCTGCCCGATCACCGATCCGTTCGTGAAGCATCACGGCGCACTCGGATCGTTCGTGCGGGTTTACCTGCGCGCCAGGCTGCAACTCGCCGATGCCATGGAGGTCGCTGCCGCTATCCCCGGCATTGCGCTCGTTCTCGATGGCAAAAGTGCTGCCGGCCGCTATGAAATGCCGCTCGATCGCGAGGGGGATTTTGTTGCGATCGGTGATACCCACAGCGTCATCGGCTCGAGCCGGGCCGAGCACGACCTTGCAGGCCTCAATGGTCATCGTCTGCGATCCCATGGCGGGCTGAGCGAGCAGATCGTGCCTTTCATTCTCTCGCACCCGATCAACCAAACCTACCGCACCCTGGCCGAAGCCAGACGGCTGCGCAATTTCGACATCTTCGATTTCGCTTTGAATGGCGTGCAATAAATCCGCAAGAAACATCCATCGGAAAAAATTCAACAGGGGGAGACAATAATGGTCGATACCGGGCAGGTCATTGGGCGGCCGTTTGCCGCCACGTCGGATGCGGACGCCACGTATAATCGCTACAAATGGGCGGCCTTGCTGGGCGTCTCGTTCTGTTACCTGTTCTATTACACCGGGCGCCAGACGTTCGGATTTGCGATCCCGGGAATTCAGAAGGAACTGGGACTATCCAAGGAAATGCTTGGATGGGTGAGCGCGGCGATGCTGTGGGCCTATGCCGTGGGCCAGTCGATCAACGGCAATCTCGGCGACAAATGGGGCGGGCGCGCCATGATGCTCACCGGCGCCGTGCTGTCGTTCGCGGCGAACTGGACCACCAGCTTCGCAACCGGCTTCATTGGCCTTCTGCTGGCGTGGGGCCTGAACGGCTACTTCCAGGCGATGGGGTTTGCGCCGGGAAGCAGGCTGCTTTCAAACTGGTGGGGACACAAAAATCGCGGTTTCGTCTATTCGTTTTACGTCGGCATGTCGGGCTTTTCATCGGTTCTGGCATACTTCCTGCCCATCATCATCCTGGGCAGCCTGGGTTTGGACTGGCGCTGGATTTTTCGGCTGTCGGTTCTTCTCATGCTGTTCGGCGCGATCGTGATGTATCTCACCGTGCGGGAGCGGCCCGAAGACCTCGGATTGGCGGGCCCCGCGGACGAAAAGTCCCCGGATCAAGCCGAGAGCGGACCCGTCGACACGGAGGCCAGTGCATCGCGCTATCGCGCCGTTCTGTCGAACTGGCGTCTCTATGCGACCGGTCTGTCGGTCGGATTTCAAAACGCGGCGAGATATGCCTTGCTTGTCTGGATCCCCGTGCATTTTCTCGGTCCGAACTGGAAATCAGCATCGACCGTGATCGACCCGACGTGGATCACGGTGGCATTGCCGATCGGAATGGCGCTGGGTGCCTCGACGAATAGCTGGATTTCCGACATCGTGTTTCAATCACGACGATATCTTGCAATCATCACCTACATGGTGCTTGCCGCGATCATCGCGATAGCGATGGGATTTGTGCCGCATGGCAGCCTGCTCGGGATCGCCGGCCTCTTCCTTTGCGGCTTCTTCGTATTCGGCCCCGCATCGTCATTCTGGGCGCTTTGCCCGGACATTTTTGGCCGGCGTCTCTCGGGAACCGCAACGGGTCTACTCAACTTCATATCCTATGCATGTGCGGGACTCGGGGAGCCCCTGATCGGGCGCTTCATGGATCACACGGGAGACACGTCGATTATTTTTCCCGTCGTCGCCGCACTTTGTGTCGGCAGCGCCTTTTCCGCGCTTCTCATCAGGCGGTAGGAGCGAAAGCTGGTTCCGCCATCCGTCGCGCCCTCGCAAGTCCGCTCTGCGCTACTGCTGCGCGAAGAGATCGCGCTGCTCGATGTGCGGCATGAGGCCATCTTCGCCACCGGCCATCCGCTGTTCGCCGCCAACATGGCGGCTGGCCGGATCCCGCTCGAAGCCGAGACGAGATTGCCCCGCAAGGATGTATCGATTGTCGTCTACGACGACGGCGAAGGCCTTGTTGCCACGGCGGCCGATCGCCTTGGCGCTTTGGGATACACCGACGTTCGCATGCTCGACGGCGGGCTGCGGGGCTGGAAGAGCGCGGGGTATGAACTGTTTCGGGATGTGAATTCCTACGCCAAGGCCTTCGGCGAACTGGTCGAGTCCCGCCGGCACACGCCCTCATTGCCCGCGGACGAAGTCGCCGCGCTGATCGCGGGCAACGCCAATATCCGGATCCTCGATGTCCGGCGGCCCGACGAATATGCCACCATGAATATTCCAGGCTCCATCAGCCTGCCAGGCGCCGAACTGGTGCTGCGCGCGGGCCGCGCCGCGCCGGATCCCGAGACGACCATCATCGTCAATTGCGCCGGCCGCACCCGATCGATCATCGGCACCCAGTCGCTTATCAACGCCGGCATCGCGAACAAGGTGGTGGCGCTGCGAAACGGAACGATCGGCTGGACTCTCGCAGGGCAGAGCCTCGAGCAGGGCGCGGATCGCCATGGCGGGATCGGCCCGTTCGAGGGAGCGCAAGCCAATGCCCGCGAAGTCGCCTATCGCGCCGGTGTTCGGCATGTCGGCGCGGAAGAAGCGATGGCGCTGGAGCGGCAGACCCATCGCACGCTCTATCGCTTCGACGTTCGCTCACGCGAAGATTATGCCGCCGGTCACATCAAGGGTTTTCGGCACTATCCGGGCGGGCAACTGGTCCAGGAGATCGACATCGCCGCACCGGTGCGCGGCGCGCGCATTCTCCTCACCGACGATATGGGCGCCCGCGCCGACATGACCGCGTCCTGGCTCGCGCAAATGGGGTGGGAGACGTACGTGCTTGAGGGCGGCTACGATCGCGCGCTGGAAACGGGTCCGCCGCCGGATTTACCAAAGCCCGATCCGTCGCACCGCTACCGTCGTCCCTATGAGGGCACCGATGTCGTACCGGAGGCCATGCAGGCCTATCTCGATTGGGAATATGGTCTGGTCGATCAGCTCCGGCGCGACGCAACCCATGGGTTCTTCGTTCTTCGTGATTTGATGTCGACGTCACCCGGTCAAATGGCCGGGGCTAACCCGGCCGTCCGGCCGATAGTGTGGGCATGCTGAAAAGCCGAGATTTGTTCCTATCTTGAACCGATAGGAGTTATCCATGTCCGATCAAACCGACCCGTTGGGCCAATTCTCGAACGCGCTGGCGGCGCGCGCGGATGCCGCGAAAGGCACCGTTGTCGCCATCCGCCTCGCGCATGAGCGGCATGTCACGGGTATGCTGTGGCAATCCGGAATCGTCGTCACCTCGGAGCAGGCGCTGCCGCGTAAAGACGAATTTGAGCTGGTCGCGCCAGGCGGCTCGATCCTGAAGGCTAACATTGCTGGACGCGATTCCAGCACGAATGTCGCCATCCTGAAGACGGCGGAACAGATTGCCGCGCCGGCGATCGCCGCGGGCGAGGCGCGCACCGGCGCAATGGCGCTGGCGATCGGGGCCGACGGGGCGGGCGGCGTCAGCGCGCGCCTCGGGCTCGTCAATCTCGCCGGTCCCGAATGGCATTCCAGCCGCGGCGGCCTGATCGACCGGCGCATCGTGCTCGATGTCAGGCTCGCCCATCGCGAGGAGGGCGGTCCGGTTTTCGATGCCGACGGAGCCTTGCTCGGCACGTCGACCTTCGGGCCGCGCGGCCAGGTCATCGTCATTCCGACCGCAACCATCGCACGCGTCGTGCCGCTGTTGCTCAAGGACGGCCGCATCGCGCGCGGGTGGCTTGGTGTGGCCTTGCAAGCCGTCGCGGTGCCTGACGCGCTGCGCGAGAGCGCCGGTCAATCCAGCGGCCTGATGGTGATGTCGGTGGTCGAAAACGGCCCGGCGGCGCAGGCTGGGATACTGGCGGGAGATATCATCCTGAGTGTCGACGGCACGGCGGCGCATCGCTTCCGAAAAATGGCCAGGCATTTCGGCGCCGACAGCATCGGACGCAAGGCCGAACTGCGCCTGATCAGGAGCGGCGCTGTCATGACGGTACAGGCCACCATCGCAGAACGGCAGGCCGCATGACGCAAGCCGCCATCAGACTGACGCCAAGGGAGCGGCTGCGCGTCGCGGTCCACGCCGTGGACGCGCCGCGCCGGGCCGCGCTCGGCAGGGTGGTCGCCGAAGCCGGGCACATCGTCGTCGGCACGCCGGATGCGGCCGACGTGGTCCTGGCGGATCGCGAATGTCCGCCCGGTGAAACCCGCGCTCTCGTATTGCTCGGCGGCGCCGACGATGAGGCGCCGGGCGTGCTGCCGCGCGAGGCGAATGCCAGCCAGATTGATGCCGCGATCCGGGCGGTTGCCGCCGGCCTGATCGTCCGCCTGCCCGGGCTGAAGGAAGCTGGCTTTGGCGCGCTGCGCGAGACCGATGCGCACGCGCTTTTGACGCCGCGCGAGCTCGAAGTGCTGGCGGCGCTAGCGGAGGGCATGACCAACAAGGCGATTGCCCGCCGATTGGACATCTCGCTGCATACCGTGAAATTCCACGTCGAGTCCGTATTCCGGAAACTGGGCGCACGCACCAGGACCGAAGCCGTGGCGAAGGCTTCCGAACGCCGTCGCCACGAGACGATCACGTTGTAACGCGTCGGCCGCTAGTTTGATCGACCGGTACCTTCACGATCCATACACAAACAAATGACGAGGGAATAAAGCAACGATCGCTCAGGTCTTCTCGGCAGCGAACTTACGCTCGCACGAAGAACCGGAGCCGATTGACATGACCAAAAATCTGGAATTCGTGGCAGGCCTCGCCATAAGGGCTTCGGCAGAAGGCAAACGTTTCGACCAGACAAGCATTGTCCTGCATTGGCTTACGGTGCTCCTCATCATCGTTCAGTTTACCAGCGCATGGTGGCGCGAGGCCGTTGGTCACGAGACCCGCCTTGCCGCGGCAATTCTGGCGACGCACCGAACGATGGGTGTACTGACATGGCTCGTCGGGTTGGCGCGTCTCGTCTGGCGGCACAAATTTGCGTATTTGCCGCCATTCCCGGACAGCATGCGGAAACTGCAACAATATATCGCAAAGACCAATGAATACGGCCTTTACGCCTTGCTTGTCGTGCAGCCGATCACAGGTCTCGGCGGAGTCCTGTTTCGCGGTCATCCCTTTGAATTGTTCATTTGGGATGTGCCGGCGCTATTGGAGCCAGACCCGGCCGTCCGCAGCCTGTTCGTGCAGACTCACGAGTTCGGCGCCAAGGCGCTGCTCGCCCTCATCGGCCTGCATGCGGGCGCGGCACTTTTCCACCGCCTGGTTTTGCGTGATGGCGTGCTACAGCGGATGTCACCATGGACCTGACCGGCGAGCGGATCGAGTCCGCCGGAGTGCTTCGCACGAAGACACGCCTAGGCGGAAACTCCTTCGAGCAGGTCCTGCACAAGCCCCTTCAGCAGATCGAGCTTGTAGGTGGTCATGGCGAGCGGTCTTGCGCCAGTTGTGGATTGCGCAACGGCTTTGGCGATGGTCGCGGCGTTCACCGCGGACCCTTGTGCCGCGGATTCGGCGGCGAGAAGCCGAAGCGGTACCGGGGCAATGGCTCCCGACACGATGCGAACCAGCTTGAACGTCCCGTCAGCGATGACGGCGCGGACCACGACTTCGACAAGCGGCCACTCCGCATAGCTGCGGCTGATCGCTCGCCGATAGAGCGACCGCTCGTTCGCAACGGGAATGCCGAGTTCGATGCTTTCGATGATCTCGCCCGCCCTGAGTTCGTGGTCGGCGCCGCCGTTGGTGCCATCGCCCAGCAGTTGCGCGATGCTAAGGCGAGGGCGAAGATTGGTCGTGACCGTCGCGTCATAGGCCATAAGGGCTGCAGCCAGTGTCGAAGGATGCGGTGCGACGCAGGGGCCGAGATCGAAGGCGACGCCGTAGAGATGATTGCCCTCGCGTGCCGGACAAACAGCGCCGCCCTTCTTGAGGCAATCGATGTGCGGGTCACGATAATACCAACAGCGCGAGCGCTGCGCGAGATTGCCCCCGAGCGTCGCGACGTGTCTTATCTGCGGCGTCGCAAGCCCCGCGGCCGCCGCCGCCAGACCCGGATAGGCTGCGCCCAATTGCCGGTCGGTTGCCATCGCCGCGATGCTGGTGAACGCGCTGATCCGCGCCGCGCCGCTCGCATCCCATGCGATGTCAGGGATGCCGGAGGGGCGCATCAGATCGACCAGCGGGCCACGCGATACGCCGCTGCGCCGCCGCTCCGAAAGGTCGGTTCCTGCAGCGCGGAATTCGGCGCGTTGCGCGGCAGCCGGTCTTGCGTTGATGTTCATGCCACGCTCCTCTGGTTCAGGATGGCGACAAGCCGGGCAGGCCTGATCGGAAGCTCGTAAGCCCGCAGGCCGATCGCGTTACGGATGGCGTTGGCAATCGCCGGAGACGTCGGCACGGTCGCGACCTCGCCGATGCCGACGCTGCCGCCGAGCACGTGATCGAAGCCTGCTTCGTCGAAATGCACGTCGATGTTGGGCGTGTCGGCGATGCCGGGGATCCGGTAATCCTCAAGCCCGGCGGTGAGGATATCGCCGCTTGCCGGATCGACCTCACGTCCCTCGTAAAGCGCATAGCCGATGCCCTGGATCACCGAGCCCGCCGCCTGGCTCCGGGCGAGCTCCGGTGCGGCGAGCTTGCCGACTGCGATGCCGGTGTGGACGTTGAGCACCCGCACATGGCCAAGCCATGTATCGACTTCGACCTCGATCACCTGCACCGAACTTGGCACGCCGGCACCGATGGCGAGGTTGGAGAACCGGCGCATCATCCAGCCGAAGATCGTTCCCATGAAGCCCGCTTCCTTGAGCGGCGAGCGGACACCGGGTGAGGTTGGCCTCGAGTCCTCCGGGCGCGTCCCAGACACGCTGATATCGGGCGATGCAGCGATCAGCTCGCGCCACGGCGCATTGGAGCCGGGGGCGGGCTTTCGTCTCGCATTTTCCTCGATGGCGTCCTTGAGCTTCCGGATCGCGAGCAATGCCGGGGGTATGACCGAGGCCGTGGTCCGGCTGCCGCCCGAACCGGGTCCTTCGATGAGGTTGGAATCCCCGATCCGCACCTCGACCTCATGCGGCTCCAGCCCAAACTCGTGCGCCACCGTGTTGGCGATCACGGTTCGACTGCCGGTGCCGATGTCCTGGATCGCGCTGCTTGCGATCAGCCGCCCGCCTTTGATCGCCAATTCGACCTTCGAGCCCGGCTGCCACAGGTAGAGCCAGTACCCGGTGGCGACACCGACGCCGCGACGATAGCGTCCGGTCTTTGTCGCCGCCGTCTTCGCATTGCGCCAGACATCGAGCCCCGCCGCCCAGTCATAAAGACGCTGGCGGTTGGGATCGGTGTCCCATCGCTTGCGCAAGATGATCGGATCGATCTGCATCCGCAGGGCCGCCTCGTCGATCGCCTGTTCCAGTGCAAATGCCATCGGCGGGCCACCCGGCCCACGAAACGGCGCGCCCGGCGGCAGATTGCTGACGACGTCGAAGTCGATCAGCTCCTTGGCTTCGGCGGGATAGATCAAGCGCGCCAGCGCCGCGATCGTGGAGTTGACGGCGGCGCCGTTGTCGGAATAGGCCGTCAGCGACAGCGCCTTGAGGCTGCCCTCGCGCGACGGCAGCAACGCAATCTTGAGTTCCGTTCCCGGACGATGACCCGTGACGGACAACTCGTCGTGACGGTCGAGCGCGACGCGAACGGGCGCTCTTGCCTCGCGTGCGAGTTCGATCGCGGCGATGGTGTCGATACCGAGGCTGCCCTTCGAGCCGAAGCCGCCGCCGACGTGGTCGGCGATCACGCGTACCTTGTCGCGATCGAGCTTGTATCGCTTCGCGATCAGCTCCATCAAATGGAAAACCGCCTGCGTCGAGACGTGCAGGGTCAAGCGATCGCCGTCGAAGCGCGCCACCGTGGCATGCGGTTCGAGGCAGGTGTGCGACTGGCCTGCGGTACGGAAAACGCCTTCGACCAGCAGCGGATCATGCGCTTCCGCAGCCGCCGCGATCGCGCTCCGCACCTTCTTGGCCTTGTGCGAAAACGCCGCGGACGGACCTCGCACGTTCGCCTTCCACGGGGCCGGCGCCGGCGAGCCCTCCGAAACGTTGCCTGCCTTCTTGCGGCTCGATTTTTCGAACACCACCGCTGCATCTCGCTTGCGCGCCGCGTCGAGTCCCACGACAGACGGCAGGTGCTCATATTTGATCCCGATGGCGGCGGCGGCCTGGTGGGCGCTCTTGCGGTCCTTCGCTGCGATCGCGGCGATCGGCTCGCCGACGTAGCGCACAGTGCGGTCGTCTGCGAGCAGCGAAATCACCGCCATCACGCCCGGCATCGCGCGCGCAGGCGCAAGATCGAGGTCGACGATCTTCCCGTGCGCAATATGGGAACGGACGATCAAGCCTTCGAGCTGGCCATCGTGGCGGATGTCGGCGGTATATTTCGCGGCACCTGTCACCTTGTCGCGGGCCTCGATCCGCGGCGGGACGGCTTCGTCGCCGTCGAACCGGCCGCTGCAGGCCTCGGCCACCGCGCGCAAGATATTCTCATAGGCGCCGCAACGGCAGAGATGGCCCGACAGCGCCGCCCCGATCTCGTCGCGCGATGGAACGGCGGTGGCCTTTGCTTTTCGCCAGCCGTCGTGAAAGGCGACCGCCTCGACCACAAAACCTGGTGTGCAGAAGCCGCACTGCAAGGCATCGAGTGCCATGAATGCGCGCTGTATCGGATGCAGCTTTGCTCCACCCACCCCCTCGACGGTCGTGATCCCTTTGCCGGCGACCGCGCCCGCCGGCATCAGACAGCTCACGACCGGCACGCCGTCGAGCAATACCGTGCAGGCGCCGCAGACGCCGGCCCCGCAGACAAGCTTGGTTCCGGTCAGGTTCAATGTGTCGCGAACGACATCGACCAGAAGCGCGTCGGGATCGTCGGGCAACGCTTCAACGCGACCATTGATCGTCACTGTGCTCATCGCGATCTCCTTTTGCTGCGGAATTGGAATGCAGCGGGCGCGATCGCGCCAGCCACAAGCAGACGAACGATCCGGTCAAGTTCGCGCAGGACACCGGCGTCAAGACGCAGATTATTGAATCCGCGGATGGCAATTTGAATGCACCGGGCAAGGTCGCGGGATGTCATGCCGTGCTGCAGGACAAGACTCTGTTTCAAGCACACGCGGTCGATGGTCTCGGCCCGCAAGTCGGCGTTATGTTCGATAAAATTCTGATAGAGATCGCGGGTCTGAAGCTGATGCTCTGACAACAGCTCTTCGGCCTGCGGCGACTCCTCGACGCATTCAAGCAGATAACGAAAGCGCGCGCCGATCTGCGCCGCCAGAATGTCCGCAAGCCCGCCGCCGGCCTGTTCCTGGTCGAGGCCTGCAGCGGCCTCGGCCGCGTAGGCGAAACCGTGCAGATCCTCGACGACCGCGCGGAACAGCGCCTCCTTGCTCGGGTAATGATGATAGAGGGCCTGTCGCGTCAGACCGGCTTCCTCCGCGATCTGGCTCATCGACGCGCGCCGATAGCCGAATCTGGCGAAGATGTTTCCGGCAGCCGACAAGATGCGATCGGAGGAGCCCATTCGACGAATTTGACAAAGATTGTCAATTTGTCAAATGGCGACAATTCACGTTTCGGCGACCTCGATCAAATTGCGTACTCGCGCCGGGGGTTGATGCCGTCGAAATCGAAGGCTTGCGATGCAAGGGCAGTGCGTCAGCAACAATCTTCCGGGAGGCGGCGTTTGGCTTTCAAGCGTGCGTATTGGACTGAGGCGCTGGCCGCTGGCATAAAAGATATATTGTACGTATCAAGCACCGCGCCAATGTCGGATGGCCGAAGACCTTGCGAAGGTCTGCCTTCGTCGGTGCGGAGCGAGGAGCAGTGGAAGTCATGGCGTCACCCAAAATTGCAATCGTTGGCGCCGGGATGGGCGGCATGGCGGCGGCCGGCACGCTTCGGCAGGCGGGCATCGACGTCGAGGTGTACGAACAGGCGCAGCAGTTCGGCCGTATTGGCGCGGGCATCCAGATGCTGCCGAATTCGATGAAGGTGCTGCGCGGCATCGGCGTCGAGGCGAGCTTGCGCGAGCGGGCCTTCGCACCTTACTCCCACCTCAACCGCGTCGGCGACACCGGTGAGCTCAAGCGTGAGCTGCCGATGCCGGAAGACCTTTATGGCGCGCCTTTCCTGTGCATGCATCGCGCCGACCTTCACGAGGCGCTGACCTCGATCGTGCCGAGCGAGATCATCCACCTGAACAAGAGACTGGTTGGACTTGAGCAGAACGGCGGGCCGGTGACGTTGTCGTTCGCCGATGGGACGATGGCGAAGGCGGACGCCGTCATCGGCGCCGACGGCGTTCACTCGGTGGTGCGCGACATCATCATCGGGCCCGACAAGCCGCTGCATCGTGGCCGCATCGCGTACCGCGCGGTGTTCAACTCCAATCTGATGCCAAAAGAGATATCCGGCTCCCGCACCAAATGGTGGGGCGAAGACCGCCACATCGTGATCTATTACACGACCAGGGATCGCAGCCAGCTCTACTTCGTGACCAGCGTGCCGGAGCCCGCCGACTGGATGACAAGGGAGTCGTGGTCGGCCAGGGGCGATGTCACCGAATTGCGCGCCGCCTATGCCGGTTTCCATCCCGAGGTTCGGATGGTGCTCGATGCCTGCCCCGATTGCCACAAATGGGCGATCCTGGAGCGCGACCCGCTGCCGACCTGGAGCCAGGGCAGGATCGTCCTGATCGGTGATGCCTGCCATCCGATGACGCCTTACATGGCGCAAGGCGCGGCGACATCGATCGAGGACGCCGCGGTGCTGGCGCGCTGCCTCAAGGACGTGGCGGTCGACGGAATCGAGGCGGCGTTCGAGCGTTTCGAGGCTCACCGCAAGCCGCGCACCTCCAGGATCCAGGAGATTTCAAGCGCCAATACCTGGATGAGCGGCGGCAATGACGATCCGGGTTGGCTCTATGGTTATGATGCCTGGAAAGTCTCGCTGGACGAACCCGCTCCGGCGCCGGATTCGGCTGGGAAATCGGCCGCCGCATGAGCGGCTCCGTGACATCGTCGGCGGGACGTTTCACCGCGCCGGATGGCCTTTCGATCGCCTACACGCTGCATGCGGCGTCGCGTTCCGGCGGATCGCCCGCCCGGCCGCGGATCGCGCTTATCCATTCCTTGGCGCTCGACCGCAGCATTTGGGATGCCGTGGTGCCGCTATTGACCGAACATGCGGACGTGCTGACCTATGATTGCCGCGGTCACGGCAAGTCCGATCGTCCCAGGATGAAGTACACGCCCGAGCTGTTCGCTAGCGACCTTGTGCGCTTGCTCGACCATGTGAGCTGGCCGCGCGTCACGCTTGCCGGCTGCTCGATGGGCGGCTGCGTCGCGCAGGCCTTTGCAGGTGTCTATCCCGATCGGGTGCAGGCCTTGGCGCTGATCGATACCACGGCCTGGTACGGACCAACCGCGCCGAAGGATTGGCGCGAGCGCGCCGCCACCGCAGCGACCAGGGGATTCCAGGGCTTGTCGGCATTCCAGGCGACCCGCTGGGTCAGCGATGCGTTTCGCGAGGCGCATCCGGAGGTGATCCGCAAAAATCTGGACGTGTTCCTCGCCAACGATATCGACTGTTACAGAGCAACCTGCGAGATGTTGGGCGATGCCGATCTTCGACACTACCAATCAGGCATGCGGATGCCGACCAGCGTCATCGTCGGCGAAGAGGATTACGCGACACCGGTCGCCATGTCGGAGCAGATCCAAGAGGCCATGCCCGACGCGACGCTGTCGATCCTGAAGAACGTCCGCCATCTCACGCCGATCGAGTGCCCGGTGGTGATCGCGGAGAAAATTCTGGCGCTGATGGAACGGACGCGCGATATCTGACCCAACCGTCCAAGCGGGCCAGGAAAGCAAAAGAACGAGAAGAGCGGGAGAGAGCCTTTGTCAGTCGCCAACGCGGAGCCGTGGTCCGACGCCCCCGCCGGGTCGTCGCCCGCGCCGCCATTCGCGTCCGAGGATGCCGCCGCCGCCCTGCTGACGCGCCTGGAGCAGGTGCCGACATCGCGCTGGTTCGTCCGTGCCCGCGTCGTCATGGGCAGCGCAACCTTTTTCGACGCATTCAACGCGCTGTCGATCGCCTTCGTGCTGCCGATCCTGGTGCCGCTATGGCACATTACGGCGCCGGAAGTCGGCATCATGATCGGCGTCAGCTATGTCGGCCAGATTGTGGGGGCGCTGGCCTTCAGCTGGGCGGCCGAGCGTTACGGACGGGTGCCGTGCGCCGCGGCGGCCACCGCCATTTACGCGCTCATGAGTCTTGCCTGTGCCTGCGCGTGGAGTTTCAACTTTCTCCTGGTCTGCCGGTTCATTCAGGGCATCGGCGTCGGCGGCGAGATGCCGGTTGCCGCCACCTATATCAGCGAGCTTTCGAAAGCGCGGGGCCGCGGCCGGTTCTTCATGCTCTACGAGATGATCTTCCCCATCGGGCTGATGGTGACCGGCCAGGTCGGCGCGGTGCTGTTGCCGCTGCTGGGGTGGCAGATCATGTTCCTGATCGGCGGGATTCCCGGGCTGGTGATCGCGCTGATGTTGTTGCGATTGCCGGAATCCCCACGCTGGCTGATCGGCAACGGGCGTTTGGCCGAGGCCGAGGCCGTGGTCAAGCGGATCGAGGCGGCCTCCGACAAGGCGAGCGCGGTGACGCCGGATGCATTGCCGGACGTGACGACCCTGCCGGCGCAGGTTCCTGTCTCGCAGCGCTCGCGCAGCAAATGGAGCGAATTGCTGTCGCCCGCCTATCGCGGCCGAACGTTGATCGTCTGGGTGCTGTGGGCTTCCGCGTACTTGATCGCCAACAGCCTCAACAACTGGATGCCCACGCTTTACACCACCGTGTATCACCTCGACCTTCCCCACGCGCTGCGGGCCGCCTCGATGACCAATGTCGCTCAGGTGGGGCTGGTATTGGTCTGCGCCATGGTGATCGACCGGACCGGCCGCAAATACTGGATGATGGGCGCCTTCGGCCTTGGCGCGGTGATGCTCGCCGTGCTGGCGTTCGGCGGCGCGCAGGATGTCACCTGGGTGATCATCTTCAGTACGCTCAGCTACGGCCTCATCGGGTCCATCGCCGCGGTGGTTTATCTTTACACGCCCGAGATCTATCCGACCCGGATGCGCGCGATCGGGACGGGGGTGGCTACGTCATGGCTTCGGATCGCCTCGGCGATTGGACCGACCCTGATCGGATTCATGCTTGGCAAGGGCGGCGTCGATACCGTGTTCCTGATGTTCGCAGGCGTCGCGGTGCTCGGACTGTTGGCCGCAACCCGGATGATCGAGACGCGCAACCTGCGTCTGGAGCAGATCGCACGCTGATATCGGGCGGTTCGCCTGACCGACGTCGCCCATCGACGCCCCTTCAGGGCTGATGCCGCCGGGTGATCGCGACCTGTGCCGCCTGAGCATAAAGGCTTGCGGTCAGCTCGAGCTGGATACGCGTCGTTTCGGATTTTGCCGCCCAGCCGTCCAGCGCCTCGAGCATCGGCGGCAATGTCGCCGCGCGCAAGGCGGCATAGGCTTCGGTGACGGAGCGCCCGGTCGCGGTGGCGCGGTAGCGCGTTTCCTTGCGCGACGAACTGCCCTCGGTCTCGATCAGACCTGCGCGAACAAGTTTGCGCGTGGCGTATTGAAGGTTGGGGACGTCGACGCGGTTGAGCAACTGTCCGATCTCGGAGAGCCGTTTCGGCTCATCACCCATCCGAACCACATTGAGAACCGCCACATCGTCGCCCGTGAGCGGCACGTCGCAGACGGCGGCGAGGCATGCCGCCTTCCAGCGATAGTAAGCCTGCGCCAGTCGCTCCAGCCCGAACTCAAATTCGGATAGCCGCCGCTCGGTTTCGGTGCGTGCGAGATGCCAGGACCCGGGTTGCTCGACGGCGGTGGGCAGGATTTTCGGCCTCGCGGTGTTGACCGTCTTCCTCGGTGCGGCTTTTGCAGTCCTCATCAAAACAGGTCTCCCGATGGCGCGTGCGCTCAAGGCGTAGGCAACCCTGCTCAATCAATCCTATTTACAATCGCGATTCTTACATTAAAAATACAATTAAGAAAGCACGATGAACTTTCAAATGCCAAACGGCGGTGGATACGTTCCGTACAGGGGGCGATACAATGGCAGGACAGTGGATTGATATCGCGGCCGCCGATGGCGGCACCTTCAAGGGATATCTCACCATCCCGGCATCGGGATCAGGTCCGGGCATCTTGCTCCTGCAGGAGATTTTCGGCGTCAACGCCTCGATGCGCGAAGTCGCCGACTATTATGCCGAGGAGGGCTATGTCGTTCTCGCGCCGGACCTGTTCTGGCGATTGGAGCCTGGTATCGAACTCGGCTATTCCGAGGCCGATTTCAACAAGGCGTTTGGCTATTATCAGCGCTTCGACGCCAATCAGTCGATCAAGGACGCCGCCGATGCCCTGAAGGTGCTGCGCGCGCGTTCCGAATGCGTCGGCAAGGTCGGTGCGCTTGGATTCTGCCTGGGCGGCAAGCTCGCCTATCTCACCGCGGCGCGCACCGATGTCGATTGCGCGGTCTGCTATTACGGCGTCGGTATCGAAGCCGATCTCGGCGAGGCCGCACAGATCAAGTGCCCGATGGTATTTCACTTCGCCGAACTCGACAGGTTTTCGCCTGCGGAGGCGCGCGAGCAAATCAAGGCCGCCTTCGCCAGGCGCCCCGACGTCGAAATGTATTTGTATCCCGGCTGCGATCATGCCTTCGCGGCTCCCGAACGCACCAGTTTCAACAAGCCTGCGACCTTGATGGCGCATTCGCGCTCGATCGCCTTGTTCCGAAAGGTGCTGGGCCCGCACTACGATCTCTCCGCGCTGTGGGATCGCCACACCGAGCTGGAATTCGCGGTGCGCTCGGCGGAAGAGACCATGGGAACGATGGTCGCCGAGCCTTATGTCAACCACATTCCGACCATGACCGGCGGCGTCGGGTACCGCGATCTCCTGCGTTTCTACAAAAATCATTTTATCCCGAAGACGCCAAAGGACACCAAGCTGATCCCGATCTCGCGCACCATCGGCGCCGACCGTGTCGTCGACGAGATGCTGTTTTGCTTTACCCACGACATCGAGATCGACTGGATGCTGCCCGGCGTTGCCCCGACGGGGAAGTATGTCGAAATCCCGCTGGTAGCGATCGTTCGCTTCCGCGGCGACAAGCTCTACAACGAGCACATTTATTGGGATCAGGCATCGGTGCTGGTGCAGGTCGGGCTTCTCGATCCCGCTCGGCTCCCCGTTGCCGGGGTGGCGACGGCCAAGAAACTTGTCGACGAAGCGCTGCCGTCGAATATGCTGATGGCGCGATGGGCTGAAAGCGCGTCGCAGGCCGCTGAGTAGATCGCCTTCAATCAACGGCGCCCGCTCCGGGCGCCGCTTTGTTCTGTGGAGTCTTTGTCATGGGTCTTTCCACGCTTTCTCGCCGCACCGTCTTGCAGCTAGCCGGCGCAGCCGCCCTGCCTCTCACCTCCGGAGGTCTGGCCCGATCGGCGCAAGCCGCCGCGCCGGGAACGCTGACCATCGCCTACAATGTCAACTTGCCCTCGTTCGATCCGACCATCGGGTTGTCCGCGGTCAATCCGACCATCCAGTCGATCTATCAGGCGATCTTCGATCCCTACATCGCGCAAGCGCCCGACCTGTCGTTCAAGCCGGGCCTGCTGACCAAATGGGGCTGGAACGCCGACCGCACCAAGGTCACGATGGAGTTGCGCAAGGGAGCAACCTGGCATGACGGCTCGCCGGTGACGCCCGAAGACATTGTCTGGTCGCTGCAACGCGCCGCCGATCCGAAGAGCGGCAACCCGATCCAGTTCGTCTGGTCAAAGGTCGCCAACTACAGGATCGATGGCAATACGATCACCGGCGACGTCGTGGAATTCGAGCCGGCCTTTTTCAAGTGGATGGCCTTCCTCACCGGCTACGTCCTGCCCAAGGCCTATTTCGAGAAGGTCGGCGCGGAGGGATTCGAGAAGGCGCCGATCGGCTCCGGCCCGTACAAGGTCGACGCCTTCGAGCGCAATGCGTTCCTGCGGCTCAAGGCGCATCCAGGCTACTGGGGTGGCAAGCCCGCGTTCGATACCGTGGTGTTCAAATTCGTCACCGATCCCACTAGCCGCGTCGCCGAAATCGAATCCGGCGGGTCGGACGTTACATTCGAGATTCCCTATGAGGAATTCGACCGGCTGAAGGCGAAGCCGGGCCTCGCCGGCCAGACCAAGCCGGTGTCCGACATTGCGATGATCTTCATCACCGACATTGCACCGATGCTCGACCGCAATGTGCGCCTCGCGGCCAATCACGCCATCGACAAGAAGGCGATCGTCGATCGGTTGCTGAAGGGCTATGGCGTTCCGATCTCGACGCTGGAAGCGCCCGGTTACGCCGCCTTCGATCCCTCGATCAAGGTGGCCTACGATCCCGAACTGGCGAAGAGCCTGCTGGCCAAGAGCGGATATTCGCCGGACAAGCCGGTCAAGTTCACCATCCAGACCACGCGCGGCTTCAAGCCGAAGGACTACGAGATGATCCAGGCGATCGTCGGGATGTGGCGCAAGGTCGGCATCGATGCCAACATCGAAGTCTACGAGATCGCACAACACTTCGAACTCCGCGGGCGCCACGCGCTGGCGCCGGCCGCGTTCTACAATTGGGGCAACGCGATCGGCGATCCCTCGACCTCGACCGGCTTTGCGATGTTCGGCCCCTCGCCGCATTGCGCATGGAAGGGCAAGGATACCATCGAGCGCATTGGTCCGTTGTGGGGCGAAAAGGACGAAGCCAAGCGGATCGCGGGCTATAAGGCCGTGGACAAATATATCGCCGAGGAAGGCGAAGTGATCCCGCTGTTCCAGTATGTGCAGCCGATCATCCACAAGAAGGGACTGAAGGTCGTGTCGCAAGCCAACGGCATGATTCTTCCGCAATTGATCACATCTGCGTAAGGCGTTAGGCGAGGCGAGACGCGCATGAGATGGGGCGAGATCATCAGGCGACTCGTCCTCATCCCGCCCACGCTGTTTGGCGTATGTATCATCGTCTTCATTCTGCTGCGCGTGGTGCCCGGCGACCCGATCGCCATGATGATCCCACCGGGAGCCTCGCCCGCGGACATCGAGCGGCTGCGGGCGTTCTATGGACTTGATCAGTCGATCCCGCAGCAGTTCATCACCTGGTTCGGCCAGGCGCTGACGGGCAATTTCGGCCGCTCGATCAGCCTGCACCAGAATGTCTTCGAACTGGTGCTGGCGCGGCTGCCGGCAACGCTCGAATTGTCGCTGTTGGCGACGCTGATTGCGGTTGCGCTCGGCGTGACGGTTGCGCTGACCGGCGTGTATGTTCGTGGACGGCGGGCCGAATGGGCGATCGACGGCGGCATCGGCGTCTTTCTCGCGATTCCCGATTTTCTCTGGGCGCTGATCCTGTTGCTGCTGTTCGGCGTGCTGATCCCGCTGCTGCCGATCTCCGGCCGCATCGATCCGCAGCTCGATGTCTCCTTCCAGACCAACTTCTACCTGATCGAAAGCCTCGCGACCGGCCGGCTCGATGTCGCCGTCGCCCTGCTGCAGCATATGATCCTTCCCGCGGTGGCGCTGGCGCTGCCGTTCGCGGCGTTGGTGGCGCGCCTTCTGAAGGCGTCGCTGGCGGAAGCCGAGGACCAGGACTACGCGCAGATCGCCCGCGCCCGCGGATTTTCGCGGCGGGCCATCCTGTTGCGCGAGGTGTTTCCCAATGCGCTGATTCCGACAGTGGCACTCGGTGGCGTTCAGATCACGCTGCTGCTCGGCGGCACCGTGCTGGTGGAACGCATCTTCTCCTATGAGGGCATCGGCAACATGGCGATCGATGCGGTGATCAACCGCGACTTTCCGCTGATTCAGGGGCTGATCCTGACCTTCGCCGTTCTCTTCATCGCGCTCAACCTTGCGGTCGATCTTCTGGTAAGATTGCTGGACCCGAGGTTGCGTCATGGTTGATCTCACCGTCAGCGGTCGGATCGAAGGTCCGTCGCGGTGGTTGACGGGGCTTGCGCGCGGCGGCCCCCGGCTCTGGTGGGGCGGAGCATTGGGCGGCATCCTCTTGCTGGTCGCACTGCTCGCGCCGCTGCTGGCGCCCCATGACCCGATCGAACAGGATCTGCTCTCGGCGCAATTGCCGCCGGCCTGGATGCAGGGCGGCGAGGCGACCTATCCGCTCGGCACCGACAGCCTCGGCCGCTGCGTGCTCTCCCGCCTGATGTTCGCGGCGAGGACGGCCGTGGCCGTGGCGCTGATCGCGGCCTCGCTCGCGGCGGCCATCGGGATCGCGTTCGGCCTCATTGCCGGCATGTTTGGCGGCTGGATCGACCAGGGCGTCTCGCGGCTGATCGATGTCTGGATGGCATTTCCGCCGGTGCTGCTGTCGATCGTGCTGGCGGCGGTGATCGGTGCCGGCTTGACCTCTGTCATCGCCGCCATCGTCGTCGTCGACTGGACACGGTTCGCGCGCGTGGTCCGCGCCGAAACCATGGTGCAGCTGCAGCGCGACTACGCCGCGGCCGCGCGTGTCCTCGGATTGAGCCGCAGCCAGACCCTGCGGCTCGAAATCCTGCCCAATCTCATTCCCCTGATCGTCACCTTGCTCGCGGTCGAGATGGGAATTGCGATCCTTGTCGAAGTGATTCTGTCCTTTGTCGGCATCTCGGTCGCCGCCAACGTCCCGACCTGGGGCGGAATGATCGTCGAGGGACGCCAGATCGTCTACCAATCGCCCTGGATCATGGCGCTTCCGATCGGCAGCGTCATTCTCAGCGTGATCGGATTCAATCTCCTCGGCGATGGCCTGCGTGCCGCGCTCGACCCGGTGCAGCGCCGATGACCGCCGTCCTTGCCGTCCACGATTTGCATGTCGCGATCGGCCGGCGCGGAGCGGCTGCCAATGTGCTGCGCGGCGCCAGCCTTGAGGTTGGCGCCGGCGAGGTGAGGGGACTGGTCGGCGAATCCGGCGCCGGCAAATCGATGCTCGGGCGCGCCGTGCTCGGCCTCTTGCCGGAGAACGCCGTGATCGGCGGTGGCACCATTCGATTCGAGGGCCGCGACCTGCTGGCGATGCCGGAGCCGGAGCGACGCAGCCTGTTGGGCCGCCGCATCGCGCTGATCCCGCAGGACCCGATGACCTCGCTCAATCCGGTCAGGCGGGTCGGCGCCCAGATTGCGGTCATGTTGCGGCATCAACTTGCACTGTCGAGACATGCCGCGCTGGAGCGTGCAGTGGAGCTGCTCGCCGAGGTCGCGATCCGCGAGCCGCGGCGGGTTCTGGAGCTTTATCCGCACGAAATTTCCGGCGGCATGCGGCAACGCGTGTTGATCGCGATGGCGTTCGCCTGCGATCCCAGCCTCGTCATCGCCGACGAGCCGACCACCGCGCTGGATGTCACGGTGCAGCGCCAGGTGTTGCAACTGGTCGAACGCCTTCGGCAGCGCCATGGCGCGGCGATCCTGTTCATCACGCACGACCTCGGGGTGGTCGCGAAAATCTGCCGGACCATGACCGTGCTGCATGCCGGGCGCGTGCGCGACGAGGCCGAGACCGCCGATGTGCTGGCAAGACCGCGCCATCCCTATACACGCGCGTTGCTGGCGGCGACGCCGCGCGCCGATCGGCCCGCCGAGGCGCTTCGCCCCGTACCGCCGGCATTGATCGAAAGCCTTTGGTCGGAAGCGCATCGGCTGGACCGGCTTGCGGTGGCGGGGCCGGCATGACCGATATCCTGCTCCGAACCAGCCATTTGAGCTTCGCCTATCCGCAGCGATCGTCCTCGTTGTTCAGGCGGCCGCCGGTGCGGGAAGTGGTGAAGCGGGTCGACCTCGCGGTGCCGCGCGGCTCCGTGCTGGGTCTGGTTGGCGAGTCCGGCTCGGGCAAGACGACGCTCGGCCGGCTCCTGGTGCGGCTGTTGCGGCCGACATCCGGCGGCATCCAGTTCGACGACGTCGAGATCGGCCGGCTTGGCGAGGCCGAGTTGCGACCTTTGCGGACACGGATCCAGATGATTTTCCAGGATCCGCAGTCATCGCTCAATCCCCGGTTACGGCTGGGCGTGACGCTGACGCGCCCGCTGCAGATACATGGACGCCTGAACGGACGGCAGGATCAGCGCGACCGCGCAGCAGCATTGCTCGATCTGGTCGGGCTGCCGAATAGCCTGATCGACCGCTATCCGCACGAGCTGTCGGGAGGCCAGCGCCAGCGCGCCGGGATCGCTCGTGCGCTCGCGCTGGAGCCGGACTTCATCGTCGCCGACGAGATCGTATCCGGTCTCGACGTGTCGACGCAGGCGCATATCCTGCTGCTGCTTCGGGAGCTGCGCGCCAGGCTCGGCCTTACCATGGTGTTCATCAGCCACGATCTGTCCGTCGTTCGGCTGCTATGCGACGACGTCGCGATCCTGCAGCATGGCGAGGTCGTCGAATCCGGACCGGTGGCCCGGATCTTCAACGCGCCGCAGCATGCCTACACACGCCAGCTGCTGTCTGCGATCCCGTTACCCGACGTTGAGCCGGGCTGGCTGGACGATTCCAGTCCTCTTTTTTTTTCCCTCAAACAAGGATCAGCCGCATGACCAAAGCCATCAAAGGTTCTGTCGTTCTCATCACCGGGGCCAGCGGCGCAATTGCGCGGGCGCTGATCGCCGAACTCACGGCGCGGGGCGCCGCCAAGATTTACGCCGCGGCGCGGGATATTTCCGGGCTTGTCGCCTCCGACCGCCTGGTGCCGCTCAAGATGGACGTCAGCAGCGACGATGACGTCAAGAAGGCGGCCGCGGTTGCGAAAGACGTCACGCTGCTGATCAACAATGCCGGCATCAACCACAATACCGGCTTCATGACCGCTCCCGACCTCGCGAAGGCCACCGAGGAGATCGAGGCCAACTATCTCGGGCCGCTGCGCGTGACACGGGCGTTCGCGCCGGCGTTGATCGCCAATCACGGCGCCGTGCTCAACCTGCTGACGATATTGGCGCGGGTGAACCTGCCGTTCATGGGTTCGTATTGCGCCTCCAAGGCGGCGGCGCTCAGCCTGACGCAGGGATTGCGGGGCGAGCTGACGCCGAAGGGGGTTCATGTGGCGGGCGCACTGCCCGGCGCGGTCGACACGCGGATGACCGCGGGGCTTTCGATCCCGAAAATGACGCGGGCCGAGGCCGCGACCGAGATCCTCGATGGCTACGAGTCCGGTGAGGAGGACATCTATGTCGGCGAAATGGCGCGCGGCATCGCCCAAGGGCTGGCTCACGATCCGAAGGCCGTCGAGCGCCAGCTGGCGTCGCCGGGCTAAAGTCCAATGCCGAATACAGGATTCACAACAGGTTCAACGTGAGAGCAAAGGGGAGAAACATGAAGAAATCATCCAGATTTTTGCTGACCGCACTTGCCGCCGTTGCCGTGGGCTTCTTGCCGCGGCTGGCGTCGGCTGACTCCATTCCGGGGCTGCGTGGCCACGATCACACCGGCATCACCGTTCCGGATGTCAAGGCGGCCACCGCCTTCTTTACCGATGTGCTCGGCTGCTCACACCCGATGTCGTTCGGCCCGTTCAGGGACGACAAGGGAACTTTCATGAAGGATGCCGTCAACGTCAATCCGCGCGCGGTGATCGACGAGATCAGCATGGTCCGCTGCGGTTACGGTTCCAACATCGAGCTGTTCCAGTATCAGTCGCCCGACCAGGCCAAGACCTTGCCGAAGAACAGCGACATCGGCGGACATCATATTGCGCTCTATGTCGACGACATCGACAAGGCTGCAGCCTATCTGAAGTCTAAGAACATCACGACGATGCAGGGACCGATCCCGGTCAACGAAGGTCCAGCGGCCGGACAGTCGATTCTCTATTTCCTGACCCCATGGGGTTTGCAGATGGAGCTGATCAGCTATCCGAAGGGAATGGCCTATGAGAAGGGCGCCAGTTCGGTGCTCTGGATGACCACGGATCCGGCGAAGTAACCAGTGCAGAGCGGCAGGCGGCCACGTTCGAGGCCGCTTGCCGCCGTATTTCAATTCGGCTCGGAAACTATGTGACGACATCAAGGCCTTGGGCGGAGAGCAGCGGTTCGCGCGCACGCGCCCGTTGATTTATTCGTCGTGCATCACCATTTTTGTTGTGATGAACGACGCTGATTTCGACCGCCGCGCGTCAAAAACAGATACAATTCAACTCCACCAGACCACAGGCCGATCTTCCATGACTGCACACGAACGTGATAACTCGACCCTGATTGATCCCATCAAACTCGACCGGCTCGCGGAAGTCGCCATCAAGGTCGGACTTCAGCTCAAGCCGGGACAAGATCTGCTTGTCACCGCGCCGACGGCAGCGCTGCCTTTGGTGCGCAGGATCGCCGAACACGCTTACCGGGTCGGGGCGGGCCTTGTGACCCCGATCCTGTCCGATGAGGCCGTCACGCTGTCGCGCTATCGGTTTGGTCGCGACGACGGCTTCGACCGTGCCGCCGGCTGGCTCTATGACGGGATGTCGAACGCCTTCGCCGATAACACCGCCCGGCTCGCCATCGTCGGGGACAATCCGATGCTGCTTTCCGGTGAGGATCCCGCCAAGGTCGCGCGCGCCAGCAAGGCCTTTTCCATCGCCTACAAGCCGGCGCTCGAGCGAATCGTCAATTTCGATATCAACTGGAACATCATCGCCTATCCGTCTCCGTCCTGGGCCAAGCTGGTGTTTCCCGAAGACGAAGAGAACGTAGCCGTCGCGAGGCTTGCGGACGCGATCTTCTCGGCCTCACGGGTAGATCATGACGACGCCATCGCGGCATGGCGGCAGCACAATGCCACGCTGCGCAGCCGGACCGAATGGCTGAACGAGCGGCGGTTCGGCGCGTTGCATTATTCCGGGCCCGGCACGGACCTCACGATCGGGCTGGCCGACGGCCACGAATGGCAAGGCGGCGCCTCCACGGCAAAAAACGGGATCACCTGCAACGCCAATATCCCGTCGGAAGAGGTCTTCACCACACCGCACGCAAGGCGCGTCAGCGGCCATGTCGTCAGTACCAAGCCGTTATCCTATCAGGGCTCGCTGATCGACGGCATCGCGGTGCGTTTCGAGGAAGGGCGCATCGTCGAGGCCAAGGCCACCCGCGGCGAGGAGGTCCTGAACAAGGTCCTCGATACCGACGAGGGTGCGCGGCGCCTTGGTGAGGTCGCGCTGGTGCCGCATTCCTCGCCAATTTCGAAGAGCGGGCTGTTGTTCTTCAATACCCTGTTCGACGAGAACGCCGCCTGCCACATCGCGCTCGGCCAGTGTTATTCGAAATGCTTCGTCGATGGCGCGAAACTGACGCCGGAGCAGCTCGTGGCGAAGGGCGGCAACAACAGCCTCATCCACATCGACTGGATGATCGGCTCGGACCAGATCGACATCGACGGGCTTTATGCCGATGGCCGGCGTGTGCCCGTATTCCGCAAGGGCGAGTGGGCCTGATGCGCGTGTCCCGAATCCGGACACTGGCCGAAGCAGGCCATCCGCAATTTAAATTAGGCCGCTCGCTTGGGTGAGGCCGGAACGACTTTGGTAGCTTCCGAATCTGGATCGGGACCAGATTGAATCATGCCGTCTTTCCTTACCAAAAGCTCGGTTTGCGGGTCGATCGCGAGCCTGTCGAACAGCGCTTGCAATTCGGGTCGAAGCCCATCGCCGCAGAGGGCCGCGATAGAGTGAAACTTGCGCATGTGGTGCTCCTCTGTGTTTGGAGCACAATAGGAATCTGGATTCACGGCGCCACCCGATTCCCGACTCGTCATTTCAAAACAGGCCACTCGCCAAATCCGAAATTCGTACTCCCTTGCGGCGCCCCGTAACTTCGGTTTCGAAATGACACTGATCAAAATCAGTGCGGGCCATGAAAGCGCGATCGGCCACTTCGCGCATGCTTCGTGGACCTGTCGGCGCTTTTTGCAGCGATATCCGTAAGGAAAGCTTAAGCGATTATTATTAGTTTGGCGTCGAACTTCGGCAAGCTGCACCCCTATCCATCTTAAGCCGATTGAATTCAGTCCCTTGAGGTCCGTGATGTCTCGCACCCTGATTGAAACCACCAATCTCGCGGTGAACTTGACGCCGAAACCGATCGAGCCGTCCTGGATCGTCGAAGGCAATCCGGTCGCGCAATGGTGCGTTCTGTCAAAGAGCGCCGATGGGCTGGCTTCCACCATGGTCTGGGAGTGCAGCGAAGGCAAATTCAACTGGCATTATGATTTCGACGAAACGATCCTGATCCTCGAGGGATCGATCGTTCTTGAAAACGATACCATGCGTCCGACCCGCTACGGTCCCGGCGATGTCATCTTCTTCAAGCACGGCGCGCATGCCAGATGGCGCGTCGAGGGCAGGGTCCGGAAGCTGGCGTTCTGCCGGACGACCCAGCCGGTCTTCCTTGGATTCGCAGCGCGGGTGATTTCCAGGATCAAGCGAATCCTGATGCCATCGGGCAAGCGGCAGTCGGCGAGCCTAGTCGGCTCCGCCTGACAAGAACAGGTTCAGCCTTTGCGCCGGCGTCGCTGACCCTCAGCCGAGCTTCAGCCTGTAAAAATCCGTAGCAGTCTTTGCAAACAGCGCGGTCTTCTCGGCTTCGGTGTGCGACGCGGCAATGCGCTTGAAGGCGTTAAAAATCACCTGATAGCTGCACTGGCCTTTGTCGGGCGGAAAATTGCTTTCGAACATGCTGCGCTCGACACCGAACGCCTCGATGCAGGTCTCGATATAAGGGCGCCATGCCGCCGCCAGCTGCTCCGACGACGGTGGTTCGGGTCGCTCATGAAAATCGTAGCCGAGGAGCCGCATGGCGAGCCCGCCGAGCTTCACGACGACGTTGGGACATTTCGCCAACACCCGGATCGAAGCTTTCCAGCTCGCAAAGATTTCCTCGCGCCGGTTGGCATAGCTGCCGATGCCGGCCGGACCGCCGCAATGATCGAGCACGATCCGGGTATCCGGAAAAGCGCGGGCAAGATCGGCGAGTTCGCCGATCTGCGGATGAAGCAGCCAGGCATCGAAGCTCAGGCCCAGCGGCGCGAGGCAGGAAAAACCCTTTCGGAAAGTGGGATCGAGCAGCAGGCCCTTCGGCCGCATGGCATACATGCCGGCGACATCGGCGTCCGCATCCCAGGCAGACGAATGCCGGATGCCGCGGAAGCGGCCCTGCCCGGCGGCGATTTCCGCTTCCACCACTGCCTGCGCGCCGTCGCCCAAGAGCAGATTGACGTGGCCGACGATGCCGGCGCAGATGGCGGCGGGACCATAGCCGCCGCTTGCGCTCATCGCCGCGGCGCCGTTGGCGAATTCAACTTCGCCCACGGGACGAAACGCCTCCGGCCCTTGTGCGCGGTACATCGAGCGGGCCTCGACGTAAACCGTCGCGATGACATTGTGGCCGGAGGCAATGTCTTCAGCGATCTCGTCGATCAGATAGCGCTGGCCGCCGCGGTCCCACAAATGATGGTGGGGATCGACGATCGGGCGCGCGGGATCGAGAACCGCCTCTCTGCGCAAGGCGAGCCAGTCCGACCGCGGATCGGCATAGAGGCCGCTCTTCGAGGCGGGCGCAGTACTGGTGGCCATGGATCGTCACTCCCTGTTGTTCTTGTTGAATCCGCTCTCGCACCGGGTTTCAGACGCCGCTGAGGATAATGACGGTCGGGGTGCCCGGCAGCGAATCCCTTGAGATATTCAAACTGCGTTCGGTCCGCACGTCGATCTCGAATTGCTGGCCGATCCTGCGCATGAATTCGTCCAGCGGTGTCATGAAGCGATGCATTGGCAACACGACGGAAGCGCGCAAGCGCCGCGTGATGTCCGAGATGCCGTCGAGCGACATCGTATAGGTACCGTCGATCGGCACCATCACAATGTCGAGCCGGCCGATCGCCGCGAAATGGCTTTCGTCGAGCTTGTGATGCAGGTGCCCGAGATGCCCGATGCACAAGCCGGCGGCCTCGAAGATGAAGATGGAGTTGCCATCCCTGATCATCTCTGCGCTCGAATCGTCGGTGAAATAGCGGCGGATGTCGGTCGTGACGTTGCGGATGAAGACATCGCCGATGCGTTCGGCGATTTGCGCAGGTTTTCCGTCGTCGCCCCAGCCGTGCAGCACATGGGGAATGCGCGGGTCGGGGAACAGCGTGTAATGCGTACTGTGCGCCCGGTTCATGGTGATGACGTCAGGCAGGCGTCCGGTCGTGTAGGCGCCGCTAAAATCAGTCGCGATCCGCACCCCGCCGGGGGTGTCGATGTAATAGGTCGAATGGCCGGCATAGGTGATCTCGACGTCGTCCGCCTTCGCCGCCAGTCGGCGAAGAGCGACCGGTGTGGCGCGGGGCGGCGATTGCGACATCGCAAGGCATTCGCTGGCGCGTGGGGCATCCTGGGCCGCCGCCGGCGCGGTCAGCGGGCCCAGCAAAAAGACAACAGCAAGCAATCGCAGCATGGCAGGCCCGCTTCCGGTGACATCCGGGAGGATACTGTAACGCCCAATAATGTGGGCGTCATGGGGGCGATCGCGCATGTCCGTGCTGACATGGCCGTGAGAATGACGGGTTGATTTGCGCGGGCGCCGTGATGGAGTTGGTCAAGGCTCGAGAGTGTGGCCGTTCACTCCCGTCGCGGGCTGATCTTCCAGGCTGCCGCCAGGATGGCCGCGGTCATCAGCCCGCTGACAAGGGCTGCAAGCGGAAGCGTCAGCGCCAGCGCCGCGGTCGCGGCCCAGCCGATCGAGGAAAAGGCTTCTGCGAATGTCGCCAGCCGCGACGACGTCTGGCGGCGGCGAAACTGGCTGCGGCGGGCCTGCACACGAAACCAGAGCTGGATCGCGGTGGCGGAGCTTGCTGCAACGGTGACGCCGATCGCGGTGACCGCCGCCTGCAGCGGCGAAGCAAGCACCAATGCCATGATCAGCGGCGCGAACAAGACGCCGATCGCGATCAGCACCACTTCGATCTTGGCACGGATCACGCGCGAGGCCGGCAGCGGCGCGGTTACCACGAGATCGGGAGCGTCTTCACCTGATATCGTGAGCCACCCCAGCCCGCCGGCGAGCTGGCCCGCCGCCATCACGACCACGGGCGTGATCAGCACGATGGCGACCGAACTGTCGCTGTAACTTCGCCACAGCATCAGTGCCGGCGGCACCAGATAGAGCAGCTGCATCAGGCTCTGCGATACCAGCCAGGGATCGCGCCGCAGCAGCGCGAATTCCTTCCAGCGCAGCGCCTGTTGCCGTGAGCCTGAGCGAAATGCCCGCGCGCGGGCGCCGTGCCGGGCTGGCGCGGCATTTGCCGAAGCGCGGGCCGCGGTGTCGGCAAACCGGCCAGAGAAGATTGCCATCACGGCGCCGAGCAGCAGAAGGCCAAACGCCAGCAACAGCAGCAGCGCTTCGCCATCGCCAAGGCTCGCGCGCGCCGGCCACCAGATAATGCTGTCGGCATCAGGCGCAAACGCTGCGGCCGCATCCGAGGTCAGAACCGCGAACCGCGACAGCGTACCGTAAGACAATATCGCTGCGACCTGCAGCGCAATGACAAAGCCGGCACCGATGATCGCCGCGACAATTTGGGCGACCAGCCGGGTCCGGCTGGGACCGATCATCCGAAACAGCATGATGGTCACCGCGATCGCGACCGCCGCGGCGGTGAGGCCAATAGCGATGACAACGCCGTAAGCCGCGAGCCATCGGATGCCGCCGCCGAGTACGAGAACGTCGACGAACGGCGTTGCAAACAACAGCGCCATGGCGGTGACCGTCAATGCGATCGCGGCGAGGCGCACCGAAAATATGTTGGTAAGCCGGACCGGCGAGGACATGATCAGATCGAGATCGGCGCGGGCATAAAACACCCGCGTCACGGATTCGATCGCCTGCGACAGCATCAAGGCCCACGCCAGGAATATCGTCGCCGTGATGACAATGAGCGCGGATTTGTCGAGCGGCGCCTGCAGGTCCGCGTACCTTCCGATCACGGCATAGGCCGGCAGATGCATCAGCGCGGCGAAGATCAGGAGGCCGACGATCGCGGCGCGCTTTCGCCCGCGCCGGCCCGCCGTCATCATCGCGAGCCATTCGCGCCATGCGAGCCGGATTTCGTGCCGGGCAAACCAGGTCAGCGCGGTCGACGTCATGCGACGGCAGCTTCGGCATCGACCAGCGCGATGAACATGTCTTCGAGGCTGGTGTCGTTGTTCCCGCTCCGCTGGCGCAGTTCGGCGAGCGTGCCTTCGGCGACAAGCCGGCCTGCGGCGATGACGCCGATGCGATCGGCCATCCGTTCGGCCACTTCCAGAATATGCGTGGTCATGATGACGGTGCAGCCGGCGCGCACGCGTTCTCCAAGCAATCCCTTGACGTGGCGCGCCGACAGCGCGTCGAGGCCGGTGAGCGGTTCGTCGAGGATGATCAGGCGCGGACTGTGCACCAGCGCTCCTGCAAGCGCCACCTTCTGCCGCATGCCCTTGGAAAATCCTTCGCAACGCTCGTGCAGGTTCGGTTCAAGGCCGAGCGAAGCCAAAAGATCGCGCGCGGCTGGCTCCGCGACCGAGGGGGCGATCCCCCAGAGCCCGGCGACGAATTCGAGATACTCCAGCGGGGTCAGCTTGTCGTAGATCATCGGCTCGTCCGATACCCAAGCCGTGACCTGCTTGGCGGCGATCGGGTCGGTAAGCGCGTCGATGCCGAGTACCGAGACGGAGCCGGCATCCGGCGGCAATAGCCCGGCGACCATCCGCAAGGTTGTCGTCTTGCCGGCGCCATTTGGGCCGAGCAGGGCATAGAACTCACCCACGCGGACGGTGAGATCGAGGGCGTCGACCGCAAGGCGATCAAAACGCTTTGTTAACCCTCGCACCTCGAGGGCGGATTGATCGGGGTTCATGATGTCGGGACGATCCTGGTTTGCAGCCGCGGCAGACCATGGACCCAAGAACTTTCGGCGCGGTGAATCGGGCGCGGAAAATCCCGTCAATGCTGGTCGTCAGGAGCGACGTTCTTCCCATCTGGCTCGTCATGGCCGGGCATGGCCGTCCTTTCAGACGGCTATACCCGGGCATGACGAAGAGACGGAGTCGCTATTTCGGGCGTACCGCGTCCGCGGTGCCCTGAATAAAGGCCTGGATTTTCACCACGTCGTCATCGGTGAGCTTCCCGGTGAAATCCGGCATGCCCTGATCCCTGTATGGGTTTTTGAAAACGATATCCTTGAGGTTCACGATGTTTTCGGTCGAGCTATAGCCAAGATTCTTGACGTTGCCGCCCTTGTCGACGCCGGGCACGCCATGACACGTGGCGCAAGCCTCGACATAAATCGCGGTTCCGTCGGGAACATCCTTGGGATCGTATTTCACGCCCGTCAGCAGGTTACCGATCTGGTATTTGGTGAATTCCGGCAACGGCGCCTTGCCGCCGACGGCGAAGGTATAGACCGTGCCCGGTCCTTCCTTGTCCGCGACGTGTTGCGTGATGCCGAACACGCCGCCCCAGCCGACCGCGACCGACACATATTGCACGCCGTCGATCAGGTAGGTCGACGCGGCGGCGACCACGCCGGTACCGGTTGGAGTTTCCCAAAGCTTTTCGCCCGTGGTGGCGTTGTAGGCGATGAAGCGTGCGTCGGCCGTGCCCTGGAATACCAGGTTGCCTGCGGTGGTCAGCGTGCCGCCATTCCACGGCGCCACATATTCGGCGCGCCAGGCTTCCTTCTGCTTCACGGGATCCCACGCAATCAGCCGTCCGAACGGCAGGTTCTTCGGCGGGACCGCGTTCAGCGTAAACCCGACATTCCAGCCGGTGGTGGCGCCGTACTTGAAGGGCGCCGGCGCGTTTTGCGTCAGCGTTTTCTCGCCGGTCATGTTCAGCGGCACGCCCTGCGCCGGCAGGTAGACGAGGCCGGTCTGCGGATTGTAGGACATCGGGTGCCAGTTGTGCGCCCCATACGGCCCGGGAATGCTGTCGAATGGCTTGTCACCTCGGGCCTCCGCAACCTCGATCGGCCGGCCATCGGCGTCGTAGCCCTTCGCCCAGTTCACATCGACGAAGTTCTTGGCCGAAATGAACTTGCCATTGGTGCGATCGATGACGAAGAAGAAACCGTTCTTCGGCGCATGCAGGATGACCTTCCGCGGCTTTCCGTCGATGTTGATATCGGCCAGAATCATCGGCTGGGTCGATGTGTAATCCCAGTTGTCGCCGGGCGTTTCCTGGTAGTGCCAGACATATTTTCCGGTGTCGGCGTTGAGCGCCACGAGCGAGGCCAAATAGAGATTGTCGCCGCCGGCGGGACTTCGCAGATTGCGATTCCAGGGGGCGCCGTTGCCGGTGCCGATATAGACCAAATTCAGATCGGGATCGTAGGTGATTGAATCCCACGGCGTGCCGCCGCCGCCATTGACCCACCATTTGCCGGCCGGGTCCCAGGTATTGGCCGCGGTCTTCATCGACTCGTCTTCGAACGGCTTGCTCGGATCGCCAGGCACCACAAACCAGCGCCATGCCTGGGCGCCGGTCTCCGCGTCATAGGCCGTGATGTAGCCCCGCGCGCCGAATTCGGCCCCGCCATTGCCGATCAGCACCTTGCCTTTGACGATCCGCGGCGCGCCGGTGATCGTGTAGGAATGCGAGTGATCGATGACGGTGTCTTTTTCCCAGACCTTCTTGCCGGTGACGGCGTCAATCGCGACAAGACGCCCGTCGTAAGCGCCGACATAGACCTTGCCCTTGTAAAGCGCGACACCGCGATTGACGACGTCGCAACAGCCCTTGTAGCCGATCTCGCGATTGACGCCGGGGTCGTAGCTCCAGATCCGCTTGCCGGTCCGGGCATCGATGGCGTGGACGACGCTCCACGACGCGCTCACATACATGATGCCGTCCACTACCAGCGGCGTCGCCTCGACGCCGCGGATCGACTCAAGACTATAGGTCCACTTCAGCCCGAGATTCTTGACGTTGTCAGTGTTGATCTGGTTGAGCTTGCTGAAACGGGTCTCGGCGTAATCGAGGCCGATGGTGGGCCAGTCCTTCGATGTCGCCGTGTTGGCCTTGATCGAGGCGCTGTCGACCGCGGAAGTCACGGATTTGATATGACCGGGAGATCCTTTTTCCGTCTTCTGCGCGATTGCGCTTCCGCAGGAAATCGCCAGGGCAAACCCGATCGCGATGGCGGCACGGGTGAGACGCCTCGGCGAGGGCAGGTTGACGCCGGCCTCAAGAGAAAAAGCGCGAGCAGAATCGGCGTACGGCAAGCGTATCATCTGTTCCTCCCTTTTGATCTCTGACGGATCTGCCGCAATCGTATGCCGCGACAAAGGACGGCGTCAATCAAAGGTCGAGGCGAGGCGAAAAAGATAAATTGGCGTCGTCACTTCTTCCGCCAGGCGAAATAAGCGCGCTGCATTTGCGGCAGCGCTTGCTCCCAAGCGCCGGTCTGTCCATGCTTGTTCGTGGTGGGACGTTGATGCGCCGCAACAATCCTGCGCCTGAAACCCGGATCGACGACAAGATCAATGCTCGGGCAAAGAACGCAGGCGTTTCCTTCAAGTCGGCTGCCTGTTGAATCAGGCGCTAGGGACCGCTCAGCGCAACCCCGACCTCGACGGGCTGCAGCGCCGAGGAATTGCAGCGCCAGCCACCGGCATCGGCCTTCTGAAACGCGAACGACTTTTCAATTCTCACTTTGTACCCCACCAGGAAATTATCCCGGGTTCCGGGCGTCGGCTTCGGCTTGCCCGATCGCAAATCCCAGCACGTGCCCGTGCAACTCGATGCAATCGGACTGCAGGCCGTAAAGGGAGAGAGCACCACCATCTCGACCGCGGCGTCCACGGTCGCGTTCTGCTCGGCCACCTCGCGGTCAATCTGAAAGACGCGATTCACCGCGAGGAAGTCGCCGCAGGCATTGGCCGAATGGATTTGCGCGACACACAAGTCGACCGCATCGGGGTCCGGCAACGGCGAAACCCGATGTCGTCCGAAAACCTTCATCGGATCCCCCTTCGCCGCAACGATCTCCGCCAGCTTCTGGGTGAAATAATCCGCCAGGCAGCCCTCCGACGAAGACAGCTCCCGCAGCGGCACATTATCCTTGTCAAGGGCGCACTTCCGGTCGCGCTCTCTGGTCCATCGTTCGAATTCGGCGAACGCGTCCCGGGCATCGTTTTCCTTCAACCTCGCGATCAACCCCCGGACGACGTCATTGAGTTCGGTCTTTGCGAGAGCCAGGGACGGGTCGCTGCAGATCAGCAAGCCGGCGGTGGTATTGGTGGCAAGGCAATCGAAATTCGGATCGGCCAGTACTTCAATTCTTTCCTCGGTTTCCTTCAATAGGCAGTCCCTGACGGATTTGAGGTTCTGGCTCTTGACGCCCTGCCTTCCAAAGACGCCGCAGCTCGAGTTGCGGTCTCTGATCCATTCAGCGTTTTCCTCGATCGCGAGGCGGCGGTTCGGAAGCCTGTTCAGCCTATCGGCGATCGCAGTGCTGAGCCGGGGCGCCGCGGCGTTGAGTTCGGGATCGCCGCAGAACACCTGATCCGCGGGATCCTTGATTTCCTCGCAATGGTTTTTGACAAACAGCGGGAGGATATCGGTGATCGACCGGTCGGCATCCGCCGGGTTTTCGGCACGCACCGGGTGCGTCAACCCGACCTGGATTGCAACGATAGCCAGCGCAATTGCCCGCATGCCGATCTCCAACGAAATAGAAAAATCAAATGGTGTTACCAACCATGGTAGCTATTCGGGCGTCGCGGCGAAATGAAATTGTTGCCCGGCACCTGGTGTTGCCGGTTAAAATTTGATGCCGGCTGCGGCTGTGGTACCATGCCCGGATTGTCGAGACGGGCCCCGACCGGGCGGTCGCGAGTTAACGGTCGCTTTTTGAAACAACAGTGATTTTTCAGAACATGATAAGAACTCCCCAGACTGCCGTGCCCGCGCGTAGACACTCCGCCGGATTTGTCCTGCAACTCGGCACGATCTTGATCCTTGTGTCATGGTTCGGTGCCAGCGCGGCGCAAAAGCTCGTCGACCCGAATTCGGTCGCGCCGGAGTATCGTGCAGTTGCCGAAAAGCGGCGCGCCGAGCAAATCAAGCTGCTCCAATGCACAAAGAAGGCGGACGAGGCCAAGGTACTGCGCAGGGATCGAGCCGCGCACATCAGTGAATGCCTCGAGAAGTGAGCGCAGTCGAGGCCTGTCGCTACGCCTGAAAGCGGCCTGGCGGCCGGGCCGATCGCATGCGGGCAGCCATCCGAATCCTAGTTGGATGGCGAGGCCGGGCTGGCCGGGGCAGTGAAATTCACCGCCATCGCTGGCGCGGAATCCTGGCGGGGCATGCTGGCCGGCGCGGGCCTATCGTCATACCGCATGACGCCGTGATCATCGATGACAAACAGCGGCTGATAGTTCCTGGCATCGGCATCCCAAACCATCGCCATGCGGCGATTGTCCAGCGTCAGCCAGCGGTCATCCAGCCGCGCCATCGCAACGGCGTGATCCTCGCCGCGAATGGTATCGCGAATAACGACGATCCTGAGGTCATCGGGAGAGACGCCGGCCATGCGCAGCGCGACGAATTTTGCGATCGCATAATCTTCGCAATCTCCCGCGCCGGTGGCGAAGGTGTCGAGCGGCGAACTCCACACGTCGACCTGGCCATACTGGGCCATGTCGCTCATCGGCCTGATCGCCAGATTGATCGCGCGATTGACTTCACCGAGGCGGGCGCGTCCCTCGCGGGCTCTTGCATTGTCGACAATGGCCAGGAATCGCAGGGCAGCCGGCGATACGCAACGCTCACGGTCGCCGTCGCAAAGCGCCAGTTGCACTCTTTCATCGTCGAGCTTGCGCTCGACACCCAGCCATTTTTCCCGCAAGCCGCCGCCAGACAGTTTCGAGGCGAACAGCCCGAACGGCTCGGCGGATTTCCGAATCAGATCCAACGCGCCGGGCGCAATCAACGTGCCGGCAGTGAGGTGTGCAGCGGGTCCGAACCAGACCATGCCCCATGCAAGTACGGCGACACGCCATGCCTGTGAATAACCGACCAATCCCATCTGATGCCCCCTGTCCGGGCATCGGCGAGGCTGTTAGCACGCTCGTGACCGGATCATTTGATCGGGGGATGATGGGCAGTGGGGGCTTTTATTCTGCTTAAAATCGGCCAGAACCAGCGGGAAAGTGCCAGTTAGGCTGAAATCCGCCTCGCCACTTTGCTGAAAATTTTACGGATTTCACCCTTCCAGGCGGGAAAGTCCCGCAAATAACCTGTCGTGGTTGTGCCGGCCGCCATTTTTCCGCAGGGTATGGCTAATTTGCCGAAAATTGGCTGGTTTGTTATTTAGATCACATTCTCAGCTGCGAAATTGGCGCAGTATCCTGCCAAGCGGGGCAGGAAGAGGCTAATGTAAGTATCAGCGGCTGATTCTATACATAAGAATACGCAAAAAGTTCCGTTCTTTCCGCGGCATTACAATGATACACCTAAAAAAAGTTCCATAAATACTTGGCCTCTTGTCGAACGGATAGAACAGATGTCTCCCGGCGAAGCCGCCAACGAAGTTTGCGCGGGTATTCCACCAGCACGAGATGGTTTCGCGATCGGGTTCCCGATGATAAGGAAGCTTAGACTTTTGAAATTATATTTTTATTAACCATTGCGGTGGGGCATTGAATTATTCCGGCAAATTCGGCGCCGAGCTTTCTGCTGACGGCTCGAGCCTGCATTCGAACGGCTACGTCCACGTCGAGACGGTCCACGCTACCCACGCTCCTTCGGATGCGATTGTCGTCCCGGACGCGCATTTGCTTTTCAACGGAGAATTCAAGCGCTCCGGCGTCGATCTGATCCTTTCCAGGGACGATCAAGAACTTGTCCTCCACGATTATTTCAAGGGCGAGAAGCGCGCCGCACTGTCCTCGCCCGACGGCGCGCATCTCACCGGTGATCTTGTCAATGCGCTGGCCGGCCACGTCGAATACGCGCAGGCCGCTGGCAGCGCCGGCGTCAACCAGGTCATCGGTCATGTGACCAAGCTCGCCGGCACCGCGACCGCTATCCGCAACGGCGTCTCGATCATCCTGAACAATGGCGACAACGTCGAAAAAGGCGACGTGGTCCAGTCCGGATCCGACTCGACACTCGGCATTACCTTCATCGACGGCACCGTGTTCGGCCTGTCATCGAACGCGCGAATGGTGCTCAACGAAATGGTCTACGACCCGAACGGGTCGAACAATTCGTCGCTGCTGAGCCTGGTGGCCGGGACCATTACGTTTGTCGCGGGCGAGACGGCAAAACACGGCGACATGAAGATCGATACGCCGGTCGCGACCATGGGCATCCGCGGCACCGCGGTGCTGTGCGAGATCGATTTTAGCATCCCCGGCCAGAGTGGCGCGCCCGACGCGAAGTTCCAGGTTCTGGTCGAGCCGGACGGGACAACCGGCTCCTACATTCTGTTCGACAAGACGACGCTTACGCCGCTGGCCGTGGTCGACAAGGCCGGACAGCAGATCAACATCAGCAACGGCGTCCTCAGCCAAACCACGGTTCCGCTGTCGCCCGAGGTGCAAAAACTCATCACTGATGTGTTCGCGCTGAAATTTTCAGATAACTCGAACACCAAGTCCCTCGATCATCATGCCGATTCGATAACCCCGCAGACATTGGTGCCGATCAAGCTGGCGAGCGGCGCGACCGCCACCCCGGTCATCTTGGTCGTCAATACGCCGGTGACGACCACTTCGACGACAAATAGCAACAACGGATCGCCCAACCAGCATATCGATCAGGCGCCGGCCGCCGCCGCGTTCGGCGGCGCTCTCACCGAGCTCCCCGGCGTTACCAACTTTACCAGCCCCCCCAATTCGCCCGATACGATGTCGGGCAAGATCAACTTCGTCGATATCAATGTCGGCGATCTCCCGACGGTGACGGCAAAGTTCTTCGACTACACCTATCAGAACGCCAACGGCACCTTTACCTCGGCCGATCTCAACAATGTCTTCACCGATAGTGCGAAGACGGCCCGGCTCGCCGCCGACATCGCCGCGGTGGAGGCCGTGCTTAAGGTCGACCAGACCCCCGGCAACACGTACTTCGGTTCGGCGACCTGGACCTACACGGTCCCGGACAATGCGTTCGACTTCCTTGCCGCCGGCGAGACGCTGACGCTGACCTATACGGCGTTCGTCGACAACAACTACGCGCCGAGCGACCTCAAAACCCCGGTCAAGTTCACGATCACGATCCACGGCAGTAACGACGTGCCGGTCATTGTCACTGGGCCGCAGACGGTGACCTTTGCCGCCGGCAAAACCACGCCCGGTGGCAACCTCACCACAAACGTGCCCACATCGGGAAGTTTGGCCTTTACCGATGTCGATCTGACCGACACCCACAAGATTGTCTCGACAGACCTGACCAGCGCCTCGCTTTCCGGAAAGGGCGCTCCGACACTCGATAAGCTGGCGCTTGAGGCGCTGGCGCCCACCCCGATGGCGGCGTTCGAAAAGGCCCTCTCCGCATCCGTCGCCGCCGACAGCACGGGGACAGGTGCTGGAACCATCAACTGGAAACTGGCCGACCTGCCGGTCTATCTCGCCGATTTCATACCCAAGGGAGAAATACTCACACTCACCTATACGGTGGTGGTGACGGACTCGCAGAACGCGACCACCAGTCAGAACGTCGTTGTCACGATTACCGGCACCGACGCTGCTGCCGTCGTCTGGATTGAGACCACGGCAACCGCCCCAACGGATGCCGCGCCGGGGGACTGGAACGGTGCGACGAACTGGGAGACCGGAACCGTTCCCACGGCAAACGATGATGCCATCATCATCACCGATCAGCTGCAAAAGCTGACACCGTTTTATCCGGTCACGATCAAGTCTGCAGGTCCTGCGGCGTTCGCAAAATCCCTCACCATGAATGATTTCGGGAGCACGGCCCCCGAGCTGGACAACAAAAACTCCCTGACGATCGGCGGTGGCCTCAGCCTTAGCGTCGATTCGATTCTCAAAAATTTTGGCACCATCAGCGTCGGCAGCCTGGCCACGTTATTGAGCATTCCCGGTCAGGCGGAAATCCTGGATAAGAGCGTCCTGCAGAATTCCGGCGTCATCACGCTTCACCAGGGCGGCGATTTCAAGAGTTCGAGCCCCGTCACGAATTCCGGCACGATCGAAATCGCCGGCGGCACGCTCAATGTTGAGTCCAATATTGCCAACAATGGTGGCCTCGTTCAGGTCGGCAACGGCGCGACGCTGAAGTTAAGCAGCTCGACTACCACCAGCACCACGATCACCAACGGCCATGTAACTCTTGGCAGCGGCAGCGCGCTCGATGTCGAGAGCAGTGCCGGCGCGACGCTGGACGGCGTCACCGTTACCGGCACCGATGCTGTCACGAGCCCGACCGTTGCAGCGGCTAGCTTGATCGAGGTCGGCGCCACCAGTACTGCAGCGATGTTGCTGGACGACGGCACTTCGATCAAGAACGGCAATCTGACGATAGCCGGCGGCAGCACGCTGGACGTCGAGAAGGGCACGGCTGGCCCCGGCGCGACGCTGGATGGCGTGCTGGTCACCGAAACGGTTAGTGGCACCGTGGTCGGCATGATCGATGTCGGCACCACCAGCGCGGCGACGCTGCTGCTGAATGACGGGACCACGATCACCGGCGTGGCCGCCGGCACTCTGACGATAGGCAGCGGCAGCACGCTCGATATTGAGAAGGGCACGGCTTCTGGTACCCCGGACGCGACGCTGGATGGCGTGCTGGTCACCGAAACGGTTAATGGCACCGTGGTCGGCATGATCGATGTCGGTACCACCAGCGCGGCGACGCTGCTGCTGAATGACGGCACCACGATCACCGGCGGGGCCGCCGGCACTCTGACGATAGGCAGCGGCAGCACGCTGGATATTGAGAAGGGCACCGCTTCTGGTACCCCGGACGCGACGCTGGATGGCGCGCTGGTCACCGAAACGGTTAGTGGCACCGTGGTCGGCATGATCGATGTCGGCACCACCAGCGCGGCGACGCTGCTGCTGAATGATGGCACCACGATCACCGGCGGGGCCGCCGGCACTTTGACCATAGGCAGCGGCAGCACGCTGGATATTGAGAAGGGCACGGCTTCTGGTACCCCGGACGCGACGCTGGATGGCGTCAACGTCACCGGCGCCAATGCCGGCAGTGACCCAACCACACCGACGAGCACGATCGAGGTAGGTGCCACCAGCACAGCAACGCTGCTCCTGGACGACGGCACCACGATCAAGAAGGGCAAGCTGGCGATTGGCAGCGGTAGCACGCTCGATGTGGAGAGCAGCACCGGTGCGGCGCTGGACGGCGTGCTGGTCACCGGCACCAATGCCACCACCGGAGTAGCCGCGAGTACGATCAAAGTGGACGTCGCTACGGCCAGCTCTTCGACCCTGACGCTGGACGACGGAACCACGATCAAGAACGGCAATCTGACGATCGGCGGCGGCAGCACGCTTGATGTCGAGGCCGGGAAGAATGGCCCAGGCGCGACGCTAGACGGTGTCACGGTCACCGGCATCAATGCAGCGAACTCGGCGGCGGCGAGCACGATCGAGGTCGGGGCAACGGCGTCAGGCACGGCGATCCTGGTGCTCGACGATGGCACCAGCATCAGCAACGGCAAGCTGACGATCGGCAGCGGCAGCACGCTCGATGTCGAGAAGGGCGCGGCCCCGCTTGGCGCCGGCGTGGCGGACGCGACGCTGGACGGCGTTGCGGTAGGCAATGGCGGCACGGTCGATGTCGTCACTTCCGCGTCGGGAACGGTGCTGATGCTGGACGACAACACGGTCATCAGCAACGGCAAGCTGACGGTCGGCAGCGGCAGCACGCTCGATGTCAAGAAGGGCGCGGCCCCGCTTCCCGCCGGCACGCCGGATGCGGCGCTGGACGGCGTTGCGGTAGGCAATGGCGGCACGATCGATGTCGTCACTTCCGCGTCGGGAACGGTGCTGATGCTGGACGACAACACGGTCGTCAGCAACGGCAAGCTGACGATCGGCAGCGGCAGCACGCTCGATATCGAGAAGGGCGGGGCTTCGCTTCCCGCCGGCACGCCGGATGCGACGCTGGACGGCGTCACGGTGGGCAACGGCGGCACGATCGATGTCGTCACTTCCGCGTCGGGA
>Ga0210405_10000751_pt1 | contig 40626 bp, 28 predicted proteins | sample IncBWH11MmetaG_FD_155492 | JGI IMG/M metagenome (GOLD analysis project Ga0210405, IMG submission 155492) | Forest soil microbial communities from Barre Woods Harvard Forest LTER site, Petersham, Massachusetts, United States - Inc-BW-H-11-M | ecosystem: Environmental > Terrestrial > Soil >... | reverse complement strand
GGACGACGGACGTCACCGGGGTGGCGAGCCTGCCGGAGGGAACGGAGATGGTGATGCCGGGCGACAACATCAACCTGGAGGTCGAGCTGATCGCGCCGATCGCCATGGAGAAGGGCGTGCGCTTCGCCATCCGCGAGGGTGGCCGCACGGTCGGCGCCGGCACCGTCACCGACATCGTGAAGTAGGCCAGACGAGGATCAGGGCAGCCAGGGGGTCGCAGCGGGAGAAGCAGCCGGAACAACAGGCCAGTAGCTCGAACTGGTAGAGCATCGGTCTCCAAAACCGAGGGTTGGGGGTTCGAATCCCTCCTGGCCTGCCACTCTCTCCACTCTCGAGACGAGGAAAAGAAGGCGACATGACCGAGTGGTTCAAAAAGATCAAGGACTTCCTGGCCGAGACGCGGCTCGAGATGCGGAAGGTGTCGTTCCCGTCGCGTGACGAGGTGGTGGCGACCACCGTCGTGGTGCTGATCACCAGCTTCGTCTTCGCGGTCTTCCTCTTTGCCTCCGACAAGGCGATCGAGAACGGCTATATCGGGATCATCAGGGTGTTCTCCAAATGAGCGATCTGGCGGCACCAGCGGAGCAGCCGGCGCGCGAGCGCAAGTGGTACATCGTGCACACCTACTCCGGCTTCGAGGAGCGGGTCAAGGAGACGTTGCGCCAGCGCGCCGAGGCGCTCGACATGGGCGACGCCATCGGCGAGATCCGCATCCCGACCGAGACGGTGGTGGAGTACAAGGGCGGCAAAAAGCGTGAGACGCAGCGCAAGTTCTTCCCCGGCTACATCCTGGTCGAGATGGAGATGTCCGACGCCGCCTGGCACGTGGTGAAGAACACGCCGAAGGTGACCGGTTTCGTGGGCACCGGCCGCAAGCCGACCCCGCTCAGCCAGGACGAGGTCGACAAGATCCTCGAGCAGGTGGTGACCGCCAAGGAGAAGCCGAAGCCGAAGTACGTCTTCGAGAGGGCCGAGCCGGTGCGGATCACCGATGGTCCGTTCAACAACTTCACCGGGATCGTGGACGACGTCAACCTCGACCGCAACACCCTGAAGGTGATGGTGACGATCTTCGGCCGGCAAACGCCGGTCGAGCTCGACTTCTCGCAGGTGCAGAAGATCTAGCAGGCCGGGGTCGCCCGGGACGCCTGGAGACGCGGAGGAGGAGTGTAGTGGCCAAGAAAGTCGTGGGACAGATCAAGCTGCAAATCCCGGCGGGCGCCGCCACGCCGGCGCCGCCGGTCGGTCCGGCGCTGGGTCAGGCGGGCGTCAACATCATGGATTTCTGCAAGAACTTCAACGGCCGCACCGGCTCGCAGCAGGGCATGATCATTCCGGTGGTCATCACCGTCTACGCCGACCGCAGCTACACCTTCATCACCAAGACGCCGCCGGCGGCGATCCTGCTGCGCAAGGCCGCCGGGGTGGAGAAGGGCTCGGGAGAGCCGAACAAGAAAAAGGTGGGCAAGGTGACGCGGGCGCAGGTCGAGGAGATCGCCAAGACCAAGCTGCCCGACCTGAACGCCGCGAGCCTCGAGGCCGCGGTCCGCATCATCGAGGGCACGGCGCGCTCGATGGGGCTCGAGGTCGCATAGAACGAACGCCCATCGAAGAGGGGGTGGGGGCGTCCCCTTCCCCCCGGAGGGTGGGAAGGGGATCGAGGGGATGCGGGGGCGATCCGATAGATGCTTTAAGTAGGCCTGGATCGGTTCGATGTCGCGGGTAGGCAGTTGATTGGAGGAAAGATGGCCAAGCACGGCAAGAAGTTCAAGGAGGCGGCGGCCAAGGTCGAGCAGCGGCCCTATCCGCTGCGCGAGGCGATCGAGCTCGCCAAGGGCGCTTCGTTCGTCAAGTTCGACGAGACGCTCGAGGTGGTGATGCGGCTGGGCGTCGATCCCAAGCATGCCGACCAGATGGTGCGCGGCACCGTGGTGCTGCCCAACGGGCTCGGCAAGAAGGTGCGGGTGCTGGTGTTCGCCAGCGGCGAGAAGATCCGCGAGGCGGAGGAAGCCGGCGCCGACTTCGTGGGCGGCGACGACATGGCCAAGAAGATCGAGGGCGGCTGGATGGACTTCGAGGCGGTGGTGGCGACGCCCGACATGATGCGCGTCGTCGGCCGGCTCGGCAAGGTGCTCGGTCCGCGCGGCCTGATGCCGAACCCGAAGGCCGGCACGGTGGCGGTCGACGTCGCCAAGGCGGTGCAGGAGATCAAGGCCGGCAAGGTGGAGTTCCGCGTCGACAAGACGGGCATCCTGCACGTGCCGGTGGGCAAGCTGTCGTTCGGCGTCGAGCAGCTGCAGGAGAACGCCGACGCCCTGATCGGCGCGGTGCTCAAGGCCAAGCCGAGTGCCGCCAAGGGCAAGTACGTGCGCAACATGAGCCTGTCGTCCACCATGGGCCCCGGCATCAAGGTCGACGAGGCGGCGCTCAGCGCCCGCGAAGCCTGACGCCAAAGGAGAGTTGACCGATGCCGCTGACGCGAGCCGACAAAGAAAAACTGATCGCCGAGTACCAGGAGGGCCTGGCCGAGGCGCCGCATGCCTTCCTGCTCGGTTTCAAGGGGATCACGGTGCCGCAGGTCACCGAGCTGCGCAATCGCGTGCGGGCGAGCGGCGGCGAGTACCTGGTGGTAAAGAACAACCTGGCCCTGCGCGCCATCGATTCGACCGCCCTGGCGGCGCTCGAGCAGCACTTCGTCGGGCCGACGGCGGTGGTGTACAGCGCCAAGGACCCGGTCGCCCTGGCCAAGGCGCTGACCGACTACGCCAAGGAGGTGCCGGCGATCGAGTTCAAGGCCGGCATGGTGGAGCGCCGGGCGGTTGGCGCCGCCCAGATCAAGGAGATCGCCCAGCTGCCCGGCCGCCAGGAGCTGATCGGGAAGCTCCTGTACCTGTTGCAGTCGCCGATCACCCGCTTGGCGCGGGTGCTCGCCGCCTTGCCGCGGAGCCTGGTGATCGTGCTCGATCAGGTCGGCAAGCAGAAGCAGGAGCAGGGGGGAGGAGCAGAGGGAGCAGCGGGAGCGGAGGCCCCCACGCCGGCAGGTGAGTGAAGCGTAGCGCCTACCGGCTTCTTCCCGCGGAGTCGCCGGGCAGACGGTGGGAGTGGAACGAAGGCGAGACCCCAAAGCGGCTCCGGACTTCATGCGGGTCCGAGCGGAAGGAGAGAAGGAGAGAAAATGGCCATTGCCACCCAAGAGTTCATCCAGCAGATCGACTCCCTGACGGTGCTCGAGCTGAACAACCTGGTCAAGGCGCTCGAAGAGCACTACGGGGTGTCCGCCGCGGCCGCCGCGGCCCCTGCGGCTGCCGCCGGCGGCGGCGCTGCCGCCGCGCCGGTCGAGGAGAAGACCGAGTTCGACGTCGTGCTCAAGACCGTCGGCGACAAGAAGATCAACGTCATCAAGGCGGTGCGGGAGGTGACCAGCCTCGGCCTGAAGGAGGCCAAGGACCTGGTCGAGTCCGCGCCCGCCACCGTCAAGGAAGCGGTGTCGAAGGACGAGGCCGAGGCGGTCAAGAAGAAGTTCGAAGAGGCCGGGGCGACTGTCGAAATCAAGTAAGGTGGAGCGGCACGACGCCAGGATCGGCAAGCATCCTACCGAGCCGTTCGCAGGTCTGGCGGCGCGGCGGGGGATCCCTGCGCGCGCCGCCGAGGCTCGCCCGGGCATAAACCGGGCGCAAGAGATGTTGAGGGCTGTGAATGCCACGCCCGCCTTCCTGCCGAGAGGCAGGGGCGGGCTAGGTGTCGTCTCCCGCTTCCGCTTTTCGGGCCCCGGCCCGCCCCGCTCGGGACCCACAGGAGCCCGCTGAGGCTCCGAGGCGCCTGAGGCCCGAGGACCCCGGACGGCCCCGAGGACGCCAGAGGACATTCGCCGCGTCGACCGCATCGTAGGCATCGAGGAGAGACAAGGACCCCCATATGGATCAATCCCCCAACCACGAAAAGCGCAACGGCCGGAAGGACTTCTCCCGGATCCAGACCTCTCTGCCCATTCCCAACCTGATCGACGTCCAGCGGCGGTCCTACGAGCGCTTCCTGCAGATGAACCTGCTCCCCGAGGAGCGGGCGAACCATGGCTTGCAGTCGGTGTTCACCAGCATCTTCCCGTTCTCCGACTTCCGGGAGACCTGCTCGCTCGACTTCGTGAAGTACTCGATCGGCGACTGGCAGTGCAAGTGCGGCGAGCTCAAGGGCCTCGAGTACCTCCGCATGACCTGCACCAACTGCGGCGCCAAGATCATGACCGATCACCCGCACGAAGAGACGGTGACCTGCACCGAGTGCGGCTTCGTCAACAAGAACCGTGTCACCAAGTGCGACATCTGCGGCAACCCGGTCGACCTGCAGCTCAAGTACTCGATCTCCGACTGCCAGGAGCGCGGCATGACCTTCGCCGTGCCGCTCAAGGTCACCTTCCGGCTGTTCGTCTACGACCGCGACCCCGACACCGGGGCGCGGATGATGCGCGACGCCAAGGAGGAGGAGGTCTACTTCGGCGACATCCCGCTGATGAGCGACAACGGCACGTTCATCATCAACGGCACCGAGCGGGTCATCGTCTCGCAGCTGCACCGCAGCCCTGGCGTCTTCTTCACCCGCGAGGGGACGCGCTCGTTCCTGGCCAAGATCATCCCCTACCGCGGCTCGTGGGTGGAGTTCGAGTACGACCAGAAAGACGTGCTGTCGGTGCGCATCGACCGCAAGCGCAAGTTCCACGGCACCGTCTTCCTGCGCGCCCTGGGGCTCGAGGGCGACGAGGCGATCCTGCGCCAGTTTTACACCCCGGTGCAGCTGACGGCGGAGGGTGGCGGCAAGTTCACCCTGCACGTCACGCCCGCGGTGCTCGAGCCCGAGCGCCAGAAGGACCGCCAGAGCCGCGGCCGCCGCGAGCAGTATCCGATCTTCGCCGGCATCACCCTGGACAAGAGCCACATCGGCAAGCTCGACTCCGGCCAGACGCTGGCCTTCGCGGTGGAGCGCGAGGACCTCGAGCGGGCGTTCTTCATCGCCGACACCGTCGACCTCGACACCGGCGAGGTGATCTTCGAGGCCAACGAGCTGGTGCCCGAGGACGCCGAGGAGCGGCTGGACGGCCGCAACGCGACGCCGGTCGAGGTGTTCTTCCCCGACTGGGAGCTGACCGGCTCGACGCTGTCGAACACCCTGGCCAAGGATGCCACCACCAACTCGAAGGAAGCGTTGATCGAGATCTACCGCCGCATGCGGCCGGGCGATCCGCCGACGCTCGAGAGCGCGCGGTCGCTGTTCTACGGCATGTTCTTCGACGCCAAGCGCTACGATTTCTCGCGCGTCGGGCGGTTCAAGTTCAACATCAAGCTCGACACCGACGTGCCGGTCGATCAGAAGACCCTGTCGGCCGACGACTTCTTCCGGGTGATCGAGTACCTGCTGCGGCTGCAGAAGGACATCGGCCGGGTGGACGACATCGACAACCTCGGCAACCGCCGGGTGCGCGCCGTCGGCGAGCTGCTCGAGAACCAGTTCCGCATCGGCCTGGTGCGCATGGAACGGGCGATCAAGGAAAAGATGTCGGTGCACCAGGACATCGACTCGGCGATGCCGCACGACCTGATCAACTCCAAGCCGGTGATCGCCGCGATCAAGGAGTTCTTCGGCTCGTCGCAGCTGTCGCAGTTCATGGACCAGACCAACCCGCTGTCGGAGGTGACGCACAAGCGGCGCCTGTCGGCCCTGGGACCGGGCGGCCTGTCGCGCGAGCGCGCCGGCTTCGAGGTGCGCGACGTCCACGCCACGCACTACGGCCGGATCTGCCCGATCGAGACGCCGGAAGGCCCCAACATCGGCCTCATCTCGTCGCTTGCCACCTATGCCCGGATCAACGACTACGGCTTCATCGAGAGCCCGTACAAGAAGGTGGAGAACGGGCGGGTGCTCGACCATTTCCGCATCCTCAAGGTTGGCGACGGCCCGTTCCGTCTCGGCCAGGTGGTGACCGGCGACGAGCTGGAAAAAGAGAACGGCAAGCTCAAGAAGGCCAAGAAGCGGCAGGTCGACGCCGAGCCGCAGGCCTTCTACCTGTCGGCCTGGGAGGAGGAGAAGTACATCGTCGCCCAGGCCAACTCGCGCGTCGACGAGCAGGGCAACCTGATCAGCGAGCGGGTCAGCGCCCGCGCCGGCGGCGACTTCGCCACCGTCGAGCGCGATCGCATCGACTTCATGGACATCAGCCCCAAGCAGCTGGTGTCGGTGGCGGCGGCGCTCATCCCGTTCCTCGAGAACGACGACGCCAACCGCGCGCTGATGGGCTCGAACATGCAGCGTCAGGCGGTGCCGCTGCTGCGCAGCGAGGCGCCGATCGTCGGCACCGGGCTCGAGGCGATCGTCGCCCAGGACTCCGGGGCGGTGGTGCTGTGCAAGCGCGGCGGCATCGTCGACTCGGTGGACGCCGAGCGCATCATCGTGCGCGTCGAGGGCGAGGACCTCGACACCGGCGAGACCAAGGACTTCGGCGCCGACATCTACCAGCTGATCAAGTTCCGGCGCTCCAACCAGAACACCTGCATCACCCAGAAGCCGGTGGTCAGCGAGGGGCTGCGGGTGAAGAAGGGCGACGTGCTGGCCGACGGCCCCTGCACCGAGCAGGGCGAGCTGGCCCTGGGCAGGAACGTGCTGGTCGGCTTCATGCCCTGGCGCGGCTACAACTTCGAGGACGCCATCCTGATCTCGCAGAAGCTGGTGCGCGAGGATTACTACACCTCGATCCACATCGAGGAGTTCGAGATCGAGGCGCGCGACACCAAGCTCGGCCCCGAGGAGATCACCCGCGACATCCCGAACGTCGCCGAGACCGCGCTCAAGGACCTCGACGAGAGCGGCATCGTGCGCATCGGCGCCACCGTCAAGGCCGGCGACATCCTGGTCGGCAAGGTGACGCCGAAGGGCGAGACCCAGCTCACCCCCGAGGAGAAGCTGCTGCGCGCCATCTTCGGCGAGAAGGCCGGCGACGTCCGCGACGCCAGCCTCAAGGTGCCGCCGGGGATCGAGGGCACCATCGTCGACGTCAAGATCTTCTCGCGCAAGGGCGTCGAGAAGGACCAGCGGGCCAAGGACATCGAGCAGGAGGAGATCGGCCGGCTGGAGAAGAACATCAAGGACGAGGTGCGCATCCTGACCGAGGAGCGCAACAAGAAGGTCGGCGACCTGCTGGTGGGCAAGAAGGCGACCGCGGCGGTGAAGACCCGCGCCGGCCAGGAGCTGCTCAAGTCCGGCGCGGCGATCACCCAGCCGGTGCTCGAACGGTTGACCCGGCAGGAGATCATGCGGCTGCCGATCGACGAGAAGCGGCTGCTCGACGCGGTGGAGATCGTCTACCGCAAGACCGATTCGCACATCGAGGTGCTGCACCGGGTCAACGAGGAGCGCATCGGTCTGCTGCAAAAGGGCGACGAGCTGCCGCCCGGCGTCATCAAGCTGGTCAAGGTCTACGTCGCCATGAAGCGCAAGCTACAGGTCGGCGACAAGATGGCCGGCCGCCACGGCAACAAGGGCGTCATCTCGCGCATCCTGCCCGAGGAGGACATGCCCTACCTGCCCGACGGCACGCCGGTCGAGATCGTGCTCAACCCGCTCGGCGTTCCCAGCCGTATGAACGTCGGCCAGATCCTCGAGACCCACCTCGGCTGGGCCGGCATGGTGCTCGGCCTGCGCTTCGCGACGCCGGTGTTCGACGGCGCGCGCGAGAAGGACATCAAGGACCTGCTGCACGAGGCCAATCTGCCGTCCTCGGGCAAGACCACGCTCTTCGACGGCATGACCGGCGAGGCCTTCGAGCAGAAGGTCACCGTCGGCTACATCTACATGCTCAAGCTCTCGCATCTGGTGGACGACAAGATCCACGCGCGCTCGATCGGACCGTACTCGCTGATCACCCAGCAGCCGCTGGGTGGCAAGGCGCAGTTCGGCGGCCAGCGCTTCGGCGAGATGGAGGTCTGGGCGCTGGAGGCCTATGGCGCCGCCTACACCCTGCAGGAGCTGCTGACGGTCAAGAGCGACGACGTGGAGGGGAGGAGCAAGGTCTACGAAGCGATCGTCAAGGGCGACGTGCCGGAAGCCCCGGGCCTGCCGGAGTCGTTCAACGTGCTGGTCCGCGAGCTGCAGAGCCTCTGTCTCGACGTCGAACTGCTCAAGGTGTAGTGGGGACGGGTCCCCAAGCCAAGAGATCGGGAGGAATACAGTTGCAACCATTCAGCAGCTTTGACAAGCCAAGGTCGCTCAAGGATTTCAATGCGATCAAGATTTCGATCGCATCGCCGGAGAAGATCCGCTCCTGGAGCTACGGCGAGGTCACCAAGCCGGAAACGATCAACTACCGGACGTTCAAGCCGGAGCGCGACGGGCTGTTCTGCGCCAAGATCTTCGGTCCGATCACCGACTGGGAGTGCCTGTGCGGCAAGTACAAGCGCATGAAGCACCGCGGCGTGATCTGCGACAAGTGCGGCGTCGAGGTGACGCGCTCGCGGGTGCGGCGCGAGCGCATGGGCCACATCGAGCTCGCCTGCCCGGTGTCGCACGTCTGGTTCTTCAAGGGCCTGCCGTCGCGCATCGGCCATCTGCTCGACATCAGCCTGCGTGACCTCGAGCGCATCCTCTACTTCGAGAGCTACGTGGTGATCGATCCTGCCGAGACCGAGCTCAAGGAGCAGGAGCTGGTCTCCGAGGAGCGCTTCCGCGAGCTGCGCGATCAGTACGGCGAGGACGGCTTCACCGCCAAGATGGGCGCCGAGGCGATCAAGGAACTGTTGATGCGCATCGACGTCGACGAGCTGTCCGAGGAGCTGCGCATCATCATGCGCACCGAGACCAGCCAGATCCGGCGGCTGAAGGCGGCCAAGCGCCTGAAGGTGGTGGATGCCTTCCGCAAGTCGGGGCACCGTCCGGAGTGGATGATCCTCGACGTCATCCCGGTGATCCCGCCGGAGCTGCGGCCGCTGGTGCCGCTCGACGGCGGCCGCTTCGCGACCAGCGACCTCAACGACCTCTACCGCCGGGTGATCAACCGCAACAACCGGTTGAAGAAGCTGCTCGAGCTGCGCGCCCCCGACGTCATCGTGCGCAACGAGAAGCGCATGCTGCAGGAGGCGGTGGACGCGCTGTTCGACAACGGCCGCCGCGGCCGCGTGCTCAAGGGTTCGAACAACCGGCCGCTCAAGTCGCTGTCCGACACCCTGAAGGGCAAGCAGGGGCGGTTCCGCCAGAACCTGCTGGGCAAGCGCGTCGATTATTCGGGCCGCTCGGTGATCGTGGTCGGTCCGGAGCTGCGCCTGCATCAGTGCGGCCTGCCCAAGAAGATGGCGCTCGAGCTGTTCAAGCCGTTCATCTACAACCGGCTCGAAGAGAAGGGCCTGGTGGGCACGATCAAGGCCGCCAAGGAAATGGTCGAAGCGGAGGTGGACGAGGTCTGGGACGCGCTCGAGGAGGTCATCCAGGACCACCCGGTGATGCTCAACCGCGCTCCCACCCTGCACCGGCTCGGCATCCAGGCGTTCCAGCCGACGCTGATCGAGGGCAAGGCGATCAAGATCCATCCGCTGGTCTGCGCCGCCTTCAACGCCGACTTCGACGGCGACCAGATGGCGGTGCACGTGCCGCTGTCGCCGAAGGCGCAGATCGAGTGCAAGGTGCTGATGCTGGCCAGCAACAACGTGTTGTCGCCGGCGCACGGCCGGCCGCTGGCGGTGCCGTCGCAGGACCTGGTGCTCGGCGGCTATTACCTGACGCTGGCCAAGGCCGGCGCCAAGGGCGAGGGCAAGGTGTTCCCCGACCAGGACACGGTGCTGCTGGCGCTCGAGGCCGGCGAGGTCGAGACGCTGACGCCGATCCGCATGCGCTACAGCGGGCCGTACATCAACCTCGACACGCAGTACGACAAGCAGAACATCGTCCACGCCGACCTCGACGACGTGCACAACCAGATCATCGACACCACCGTCGGCCGGGTGATCTTCAACATGCACCTGCCGCCGGCGATCCCGTTCATCAACGGGCTGCTCAAGAAGCGCGGCCTGCAGGATCTGGTGGGCTACTGCTTCATCAAGCTGGGCAACGAGGCGACGGTGCAGATGCTCGACGAGATCAAGGAGGTCACCTTCTCCTACGCCACCCGCGCCGGCATCTCCTTCGGCGTCGACGACATGGTGGTGCCCAGCCGCAAGCCGCAGATCCTCGATCAGGCGCGCAAGGAGGTGTACGAGATCGAGAACCAGCGTTCGGCGGGCGTCATCACCTCCGGCGAGCGCCACAACAAGATCATCGACATCTGGCACCGGGTGACCGAGAAGGTCTCCGAGGAGATGTTCCGCGAGATGCGCGAGGTCGAGCGCGACAGCGGCGAGTTCAACCCGATCAACCTGATGGCGGACTCCGGCGCCCGCGGCTCGCGCGAGCAGGTGCGCCAGCTGGCCGGCATGCGCGGCCTGATGTCGAAGCCGTCGGGCGAGGTCATCGAGCAGCCGATCACCGCCAACTTCCGCGAGGGGCTGTCGGTGTTGCAGTACTTCATCTCCACCCACGGGGCGCGCAAGGGCCTCGCCGACACCGCGCTCAAGACCGCCGACTCGGGCTACCTGACGCGGCGGCTGGTGGACGTGGCCCAGGACGTGATCATCAACGAGGTGGACTGCGGCACGATCGACGGCATCTACGTGTCGGCGATCATGGAGGGCGGCGAGATCCTCGAGCCGCTGCGCGACCGCATCGTCGGCCGCGTGGCGCAGGAGGACCTCTACGATCCGATGACCGGCGAGATGGTGGTGGCGGTCGGCCAGGAGATCACCGAGCAGCTGGGCAACGCCGTGCAGGCGGCGGGCATCGAACGGGTGCGGATCCGCTCGGTGCTGACCTGCGAGGCGCGGCGCGGCGTCTGCGCGTCGTGCTACGGCCGCAACCTGGCGACCGGCGCGATGGTCGAGATCGGCGAGGCGGTGGGCGTCATCGCCGCGCAGTCGATCGGCGAGCCGGGCACCCAGCTGACCATGCGCACCTTCCACTACGGCGGCACGGCGTCGCGCGTCTCCGAGCAGTCGAAGCACATCGCCAAGAACCCGGGCAAGGTGAAGTTCTTGAACGTCAACACGGTCGAGAGCAAGAAGGGCGCCCTGGTGGTGATCAACCGCAGCGGCAAGCTGGTGATCGTCGACGAGAAGGGGCGCGAGCGCGAGCGCTACGCGCTGACCTACGGCTCGCAGCTGCTGGTGCACGAGGGCCACGACGTGGAGCCGGGGGCGGAGCTGGTGACCTGGGACCCCTTCACCTACGCCATCCTGTCGGAGATCGGCGGCAAGGCGGAGTTCCAGGACATCGTCGAGGGCGAGAACGTCCGCGAGGAGACCGACAAGGTCACCGGCCTGTCGCAGAAGATCATCGTCGAGGCGTCGGCGAACGAGAAGCGGGTGCCGGCGATCCTGATCAAGAGCGAGGGCAAGAAGGACAAGAAGGAGAAGCGTTACCTGCTGCCCTCGGGCTCGCATCTGGTGGTGCAGAACGGCCAGGTGGTCTATCCCGGCGACACGCTGGTCAAGATCCCGCGCGAGACCACCAAGACCAAGGACATCACCGGCGGCCTGCCGCGGGTCGTCGAGCTGTTCGAGGCGCGCAGCCCGAAGGAGCCGGCGATCATCACCGAGATCGACGGCGTGGTGCACCTGGGCGAGGTCCACAAGGGCATGCGCAAGGTGCAGGTCGAGAGCGATGCCGGCGAGGTGCGCGAGTACCCGGTGCCGCGTTCGATCCACATCAACGTGCAGGAGGGCGAGCGGGTGCGGGCCGGCGAGCCGTTGATCGACGGCGCCATCAATCCGCACGACATCCTGCAGGTGCTGGGCGAGAAGGAGCTGCAGCGGTACATGACCGACAAGATCCAGGAGGTCTACCGTTCGCAGAGCGTGGCGATCAACGACAAGCACATCGAGGTGATCGTGCGCCAGATGATGCGCTCGGTGAAGATCGAGGAGGTCGGCGACACCGAGTTCCTGATCGACGAGCAGGTGGACCGCTGGAAGTTCCAGGAGGAGAACGAGCGGGTGATCGCCGCCGGCGGCACGCCGGCGATCGGCCGGCCGCTGTTGCTCGGCATCACCAAGGCCAGCCTGTCCACCGACAGTTTCATCTCGGCGGCCAGCTTCCAGGAGACCACGCGGGTGCTCACCGAGGCGGCGATCAGCGGCAAGGTGGACGGACTGCGCGGCCTCAAGGAGAACGTCATCGTCGGCCGGGTGATCCCCGCCGGGACCGGCATGGACTACTACCACGACTTCCACATGGCGGAAGACTTCGTGGAGGCCCAGCCGGAGTCGGAGGAGGAGCTGTTCTTCGAGTTCGGCGAGGAGGAGATCCGCAGCCTGCCGCAGGAGGTGCTGGACGGGGACTAAGCTCACACCTCCTCATCCGCATCGGCAGCCGCGATAGGCGCAGCGGCACGGAGCGGCGAGCTGACGGCATCGCGTTAGGCGGGCGGTCCTGCAAGGGGCCGCCCGTCGTACTTTCGGGGGAGAGTGGCGGATCTTCGCTCCCGGAGTGGCGGTCGTGAGCGCGATGCGGTTGCGCAGTTCGCCGACGGTGACGAGCACCGGGGCCGTCTCGTTCGAGGAGACGCGGGCGAGTTCCGCGGCGTCCGCCTTCGCGCCGAGCGGGCGGATGACGAAGCCGAAGTGATGCGCCGCACCGGCCTTGACGATGTCACGCTCGATTGGAATCGGGCCGCACGAAGCGCCACCGAGGCCGAGCACGGCGGCGTCGAGGTCGAGGCGCGTGCGGTCGGGGTTTGCGGGCAGATCGGTCGGGTGCGCGGCGGCGGCGAGCTCGTCGGCGGTGTAGGGGAGGACAGTCGCGGACATCTTGCCGAGTGCGGCGAAGAGCACGCCGGATCCAGATGCGTCGCGCAGGGCGACCCACGAGACATCCTCGCGGTTGGCCATGTCCTGCGGCTTGGCGTAAGGCTCGAAGAAGTCCTTCACGGCCCGCGAGTAGCGGCCGAGGAACGAGCCGGTCTTGCGGTCGGGGTAGTTCTCCTCGGGGCCGCGGCCGTAGTATTCGGCCTTTGAATACGCGGCGGGCAGCTCCATGGTGAAGCCGATCTTGGCGAGCGGGATGTCTCGGCCGGTCGCGGAGATGGCGGACTGACGCGCGAAGGAGCCGTCGGGATGCACCGTCCACGCGCTGACCACGCGGAACACGGGGGCGTCGGACGGGAGATCTTTGCCGGTGGCGGCGATCTTCGGCTGGTTGGAGCTGTAGTCGGAGACACGTTCGGCCTTTTCGCCAGAGTAGTCGGAGATGGCGGCGATGCGCACCGTGTTGCCGTCGATCTTTTCGACGGTGAAGGTGACAAGCTTGGCTTTGAGGTGGCGCAGGCCGAGGCCGAACCAGTTGTTCATGGCCCAGCGGTCGTTGTTCACGGGGGCGCGGAATACATTCAGCGCCGGGCCCTTGCCGGGCTTGAACACGGGCTTGCCCGCGTATTCGAGAGCGGTGAGCTCGCCGGTCTGCTTGTCGAAGACGGCTCGGAAATGCTTGCCGGAAACGGTGGTGAGCTCGCCGTCGTCGGACACGGTGGGCTTGTCGCCGGCTGCGGCGAGCGCGGGTTTGGCGTCACCCGCCGGGTTCTTCACGGCGAGCTGTTCGGCGGCGATCTCGTAGCCGGCCGGCCCCATGATCGTGTCGGTCGTGGTGCGGAAACCGACGCGCAGGCGGTAGTCGACGCCGGGCTTGGCGGTGAACGCCGGGAGCGGCAGTTTCGCCTTCAGCTTCGCACGCGGCGCGACGGCCGGAGCGGGCAGTTTGCCGGAGCCGATCACGGCGCCATCGCCCGTGAGCTCCCACGCCAGGTCGTATCCGGAAAGGTCTTTGAAGAAGTGTTTGTTGAAGATCTCGATCTCGCCGGTGCGGGCGTCATCCGCGGCGACGGAGATTTCCTGGTACACCTTCTTCACTTCCCAGAAATCGGGCTTCGGGTCGCGGTTGGCGTACACGACGCCCTTGACGATGAACTGTCCGTCGTTGGGGAAGTCGCCGAAGTCGCCGCCGTAGGCGATGAACTTGCGGCCGTCCGCGGTCGTCTTTTCGAGACCCTGGTCGGACCATTCCCAGATGGCGCCGCCGAAGATGTTGTCGGACTTCTCGATGGCGTCCCAGTAGTCGGCGAGGTTGCCCATGCCGTTGTTCATGATGTGCGCGTACTCCGAGATGTAGAACGGCTTTTTATTGTTCTTCCGCGCGGCCTTGGAGTAGGTCCAGCCGACGCTCGGGTACTGGTTCGAGTCCATGTCCACGATGTCGTTGTTGCGCTCGTAGTGCGTGGGGCGCGAGAGGTCGCGCGCCTTGATCGCCGCGTTGCCGGCGACGAAGTTCTTGCCCGGGCCCGCCTCGTTGCCGAGCGACCAGATGGTGACGGACGGGTGGTTCTTGTCGCGCTCGACCATGGCCATGATGCGGTCGACGTGCGCGGCCTCCCACTCCTTCGGGTGCGAGAGCGATTCCTTGCCATAGTAATAACCGTGCGACTCGATGTTCGCCTCGTCCTCGAGGTACATGCCGTACTTGTCGCAGAGGTAGTACCAGTACGGGTCGTTCGGGTAGTGCGAGAGGCGCACATGGTTCACGTTCGCCTGCTTGAGGCGCTTCATGTCCAACTCCATGTCGGCGTGCGTGAGCGCGTGACCGGTCTTCGGGAAATTCTCGTGACGGTTCACGCCCTTGTATTTGACGGCCTTACCGTTCACGAGGAACACACCGTCGACGATCTTCACCTCGCGGAAACCGACGTGCGTGGAGACGATGTCACGGATCCTGCCGTCGGCGTCGGTAAGCTTGACGACGAGTGTATAGAGGTTCGGCGTCTCGGCGGACCAGAGGGCCGGATTGGCGTAGTCATGAACCAAAACCATTTCGCCGTTGGCGCCATTCTCTCCTGCAACGGCAGCCGGGGAAACTTCTTTGCCCGCTGCGTCGTAGAGCATGGCGTCAATTCTGACGCGTTTTCCGTCGCCGGCGGCGGCTTGGCGTATGTCCACGGCGGCGCTAAGTTTCCATTGCCCGTTTTCTGCCGGCGTCGTCTTCACGAACATGTCGCGCACATGCGTCTTGTCCTGCGAGTGGATCGCCACCGAGCGGAAGATGCCGGAGAGGCGCCACATGTCCTGACATTCCAGATACGAACCGTCGGAGAATCGGTACACCTCGGCGGCGACGACATTCTTTCCGGGCTTCAGGAATCGCGTGATTTTGAACTCGGCCGGGTTGCGAGAATTCTTGGAGAAGCCGACGTACTTGCCGTTGATCCACAGGTAGAAGAACGAGTCGACGCCGTCAAAGTTGATGAAGACCTCGCGGCCGTTCCAGTTCGCCGGGATTGCGAAGTCACGCCGGTAGGAGCCGACGGGGTTGCGGTTCACGAACGTAGTGAAGTGTTTGGGCGGTTCGCCCATCACGTGCGGCCAGTCGCGTTTGAAGAGGTAGGCCTGGTTCGAATACACGGGGACATCGTAACCCTGCGTCTGCCAGGAGGACGGCACGACGATTTCCTTCCAGCCGGAGACGTCGAACTCGGGCTTGAAGAAGTCGACCGGACGTTCTTCCGGGCGCTTCACCCAGTTGAACTTCCATGCGCCGTCGAGGGACACGCGGTACTGCGAAAACTCGGGCAGGATCTTTTTCGCGCTCTCGACGTCGGCGTAGGAGTTGAATGTCGCGCGCGGTTTCTCCTTGTTGAGGCCGAGCATCTGCTCCGATTCCCACTCCTCGCCGGAGGGGGCGTCCGGGGCGGCGGCCTGCGGGTAGTCGCCGATGCCGGCCTGGACTTGAATGAACGGAGCGAAGGCCAGCGCGGCCAGCAAGGGGAGGAGTCGGGTGTTGCGCATGAACAAGTGGCCTGAGTCGGAGACTGCATCATCGGCGAAGATCTTACCAGAGACCGTAGAATCAGTTGATTAGGACGGCTTACGAGAGGACGCCGAGAGCGTTGGTGCACCTCTCAAGCGATGATCTTTGAGCGTCCGGCATCCTCCCTAGAGAGGATCTCTCCTCCTCCCTAGAGAGGATGGACACGTACCGTCCTGGATGCTAAGTTCGAATAGTTATCTCGCAGTTACTTGGGCATTTTGGCAAGGAGCCGCCGCATGGGGCACAGAGCCATTCTGCCTGCGGCGGTCTGCAGCTGCCTGCCGTGGGCGCTGGCGGCCATGGTGAATCTCCTTTCCTGTGGCTCCAGAGGCCCCCCACCAGTGGCTCAGGCCGGGGGTTGTCGACCGATTCCTCATGTCCCACGTCGCTCTATTCCGAAGGAGATACAGAATGGAATTCCCACAAAAGATCGCGGCCCTTGCCACCGAAGCAACGGGCGACGGGCTGGCCGTTCTCGACATCGAGCGCAAGCAGTCCTACGTCCTGAATGCCACTTCGGCGCTGGTCTTCCAGCACTGCGACGGGCAAACCTCGCCGGAGCAGCTGGCGGAGATCCTGTGCCAGAAATTCAACCTGCTGCAGGCCGAGGCGGAGCATGTCACGCAGGTCGCCCTGGAGGAGCTCGAGACCGCCCAGCTGCTGGTGCCCGACGCCGTCCATCCAGCCACGTTCTCCCGCCGTCAGGCGCTGACCTTCGCCACCCTGGGCCTCTCAGTGGCCCTCCTGCCGGTCGTCGCGAGGGTGGCGGGGGCGCAGGGCGGGAACGTGCTGGTCCCGCTGCTGGAGTGCGTGGAAAACAACGGGAACGGCACCTTCACGGCCCACTTCGGGTACGTGAACACGGGCAGCAGCGTCATCACCCTCCCCATCGGGTCCAAGAACATGTTCGTGGGCGGCGACCAAAACCGCGGGCAGCCGACCGTGTTCAATCCGGGCTTGCACCCCGCGGAGTTCACCGTGGTGTTCGGGGCTCTGGACACCTTGAAGTGGTTGCTCAAGGCGGACGGCGACCGCCGGCATCAGGTCGAGGCGAGCGCCACTTCGGAAGCCTGCGCGACGCCGACGCCCACTCCTACGCCCACTCCGACGCCGATGCCCACTCCGGAGCCGACACCCCCTCCGCCTTGATGGGAGCCGGGCAGGACGGAGGGAGACGGCATGAAGATCACCGCCTATCCACTGTATGAGGGCGCGGCCGCTCTTCGTCCTGCCCCGCGGGAGCGGGGAGAGAGCCTGGGTTTCGAGCTGCTCTGTCCGCACGCTTTCACGGCAACCTGGAACGGAGGCTCACGCGCCGAAGACATCGAGATCCAGGGGGCCGCGCGGTCGCGAGATTTCGTGCAGAGCCGCGAAGGGGAGGGCCGGATCACGTTTCATTCCGGGTATCAATTCAAGACCGAGAGCGGGCAGGCCCTCTGGGCGCGCGGTCCCGTCAATGCACCCAAGGACGGGATTGCGCCCCTGGAGACGAGGATCGATTCTTCAGTCCTGCCCTGTACGTTGACGCTGTCCTGGAAATTCACCCGCCCGGGCCAGTCGGTCCGGTTCGAGGCCGGCGAGTCCTTCTGCACGGTCCTGCCCTGTCCAATGGCCGGCCCGGAGCTCGAGGTGATCTCTCCTGGCGATGCGATCGCCTGCGAGTACGACTTCCAGGAGATGATCGATGCTCCGGCGATGGCGGAAATTTTCCGGCGCCTGGGACCGCCCGCGGCGGAATCGGTTCCGGAGCCGACCCGGGTCCCGGAAAAGCCTGCTGGTTCAGAAGAGGTTCCGTTTCCGCCGCCGTTTCATGTCATTCCGCCGCCGCGGCCGCTGCCGGCGGAACGGCTGGACCTGCTGTTCCGCGGCGACCATCCGGCCCGGATCAGCGTGATCCTGCCGGCCACGAACGAATCCGTCCTGTTGCGGCGCACCGTCGAGCAGTTTCAGGCGACCCTGCCGGCGAAGAGCGAGATCGTCGTGATCGACAACGGCTCAACGGATGGCTGCGCGGATTTCCTGGCCGAGGAGACCCACGAGGACGTTCGGCTCCTCCGCACGGAGCACCGTCTGGGCGTTTGCGCGGCGCGCAACCTCGGACTGGCCCAGGCCCACGGCGAGGTCATCGTCTTCGCCGACGCGCACATCGATCTTCCGGCCGATTGGTGGCAGCCTCTGGTCGACACCCTCAACTGGCCGAACGCCGGCGTGGCCGGGCCCGGCATCGGTGTGATGGGCAAGCCGGACGGGGGCGTGGGATACGGCCAGCGGATCGCCGAGACGCAGTTGCAACTGGCCTGGCTGTCACGCCAGGGGGAAGAGCCCTATCCCGTACCCACGCTGGGAGGCGGTTTCATGGCCATGCGCCACGACACCCTGAAACGACTCGGGGCGTTCGACGAGGGCATGCCGCAATGGGGCTCGGAAGACGTCGAGCTCTGCCTGCGCTACTGGCTGCTGGGGTATGACGTCTGGATGGTGCCGGACGTCATCGTGCGGCACCACTTCCGGGCACAGTTTCCCTACGGCGTGGAATCCCGCCTGCTGTTGCACAACCAGGTGCGGGTGGCGCTGCTTCATTTCAATCAGAATCGCCTGGGCCGCGTGCTGACCGCGTTCCGCGGCCATCCCCTATTCGGCTTGGCCCTGGCCCTGGCCGCGGAGAGCGACGTCTGGGAAAAGCGAGCCGAGTTCGCGGCCCGCCGGGTGCGCGACGACGACTGGCTGTTCGAAAAATTCAGCGACTGTTGTCACGTCTAGGGAAAGTGGACATGCCCGGGATCAGCCTCGTGATCGCGTGCCGCGACGAAGCGGACACGCTCTGGTTCACGCTCCACTCGCTCCAGATGCACACGCGAGGCTCGCTCGTCGAGCGCGACGGCATGGAGATCGTCGTCGCCGACAACGACCCCGGCGCGAAGACCTGCGGCAGAACGGTGGAGGAGGTCTGCGCCGGGTTCGCCAAGGCCCGGTTCCCGGTCCGGTACCTCGCCGCCGGCGAGGTGAAGTCGGTGTTCTACCCGCGCAACCAGGGCGCGGCCGTGGCAGAGGGCGAGCACCTGATCTCCCTCGACTCGCACGTCCTCTTGGCGCCGTACACCATCGAGGCGCTACACCGCCTCTTCCTGAACCGATCGGGGCTCCACACGCACGCCTTGGCGCCGGACCTCTACCTGGCGCACATCCCCATCGCCTTCGGCGACCCGAACAGCCTGTTCGGACCGTACAAGCTGCGGATCCGCGACGACTTCTGGGGCGAGTGGATGCCGATGTCGGAGATACCGCAGCCCACGAATGGCAACGGCCTCGCGGTCGCCACCTACCCGATCGGAGCGAGCGGCCTCTGGTGCTACTCCACGCCGAAGGCCGCGTGGGAGGCCATCCGCGGCTACAACCCGAATTTCCTGGGCTATGCCGGCGGCGAGGTCTACCTCGAGCTCAAGTATTGGCTCCTCGGCGGACACGTCGTGCTCCTCCAAGGGGAGAACGAGCAGGAGCCGATCTCCGGCGTGCACTGGTCCGCACCGCGGCGCTACCAGATCGCATGGGAGGAGTGGATCCACGACGTCCTGCTCGCCGTCAGCGTCGTGGCGCCGGACTGCCTGGACGAAGTCGGCCACGCCCTGCAGAGGAGATCAGCGATGGACCGCGGGTTGGTGGCCATTCTGCGCGAGCAGGGACGCCAAGCTGGCGCGGAGGAAGCCCGATGGATCTTCGAGAACCGCAAACACGCCGACACCCCGGCGCTCGAAGCCTCCTGGACGAAAAACGGCGTTTTCTTCTAACCTCAACTTTGATCCTTGTAGAGCTGCGGGTAAAGCGCTCGATCGGCCGCCGAGGCGCCCAGGCGGATGGCGCCTTCGTGCGGATAGCGTGCTTCGACGGACACGTTCCGTTCCGATTGCAAGGCTTCGGTAGCGTAGCGAACCCGCAGGTAGGCAGCTGGATCGCGGAAAGTTCTTAGGCGCACGCCATCGAAGAGCAGCTCGATCGAGGGCAGTATGTGCTCCTCGCGCAGGCGTCCGCCGAGAACCGCATTGTCCGGAGCCGAAGTCACGAAGACGCCGTTCTCGATCCAGAACTGGTTGATGTCGACCTGGAGGCCTCCATGCCAAAGATATCTCTCGGCGCCGGCGTAGTGGGCATGCAGATAGCGGAGCTTCTCGATCGTCGGTTTGTAATGGGGATCCGTTTCACGTGACTGGTACCAAAAGTCGGCGGGACAGCTGGCGCGAATCTGCGCTTTGAAGCGCTCGAAGTCGTCCCGATGGACGAGGATGTCGGCGTCGGCGTCCCAGGGAACCCATCCCCCGTAATTGACGGCGCCGATCAGCGTGCCTCCCCAGGCCAGGGCTTGGATTCCATGGAGTTCGCAGACCTCCTCGAAGAGGTACTTCAACATGCGCGTGAGCTGGCGTTGTCCCTCTTTCAGGCAGCGGAGATCCTCCGGCGACAGCCGCTTCGACAGCGGTGGATTGGGATCTAGATGTGTGGGCATGGATCAAGTGTAACGGGAGTCTCGGGGAAGGTGGCTCTCAGCCGGTGCATTCCTGGTGGGACTTGTAGAACAGATCGGCCGGGACGCTCGGGACGCCGTGGAGGGTGATGAGGTCGTTGTCGGCACGCGGTCGCAGCTCCTCGTTGCCCAACGCCACGAAGCGCTGGTCTTGCGTGAAGGGAATGCCTTGGCTCGCCAGAGCATCCCGGACGTACACGTCCTCGGGCCCCTCCTTCCGCGTCAGGTGCTCGGCGACGACCTCCGCGGCCTTGCGGCTCAGGAAGTACCCGGCACCACCCGATGCGTATTGGACTCCCGGCGTCCACTCGGCGCCGATGTAGTCCGCGGTGAGCGGGTACCTGACGAGCCGGGATATCGACACGTAGGTGTCGTCGTCGCACTTGAAAAGGTAATCCCAATCGTCGCGCGAGATCGCCCACTGGCAGAAGGCACGAGTCCTTTGGGGGAGAGAGGGATAGTCGCTCGGCCCCGGCAAGAGCAGGTACCGGCCGACGAGCTCGGGTGCCTTGAGCTCGGGGATGCCGATGAGGAACACCGAGCGGGCGATGGTGTGCTGGTGCCGCGAAGGCTCGCTCGGCGAGTTGCCGTTGAGCCTGTCCCCCTCCTGCATCCAGGTCTGCGCGCAACGGTCTCGACGTTGCTGGTACTTCCAGCAAGATAGGGCGCCGATCATGATTCGCATGATTTTCAGGTCCGCGGATTCGTGCCGAGCCCCGAGGGCCGCGCCTTCACGCAGCAGCACAACGGGCTCGCGAGGAGGACTGCGGCCGACCAGGTTTCTGCCAAGTGTAGCCGAAGTGTGGGGTTGCCACGTTCGGCGGGCGGTCCTGCGAGAAGCCGCCCGTCGTGTTCGTGGGCGCCGGCGTAGTGGCCACGTTTGTGCTAGATTGGTGGCTACCAGGGGGTGCCATGGTCGAAGTAGGGATCAAGACGTTGAAGGATCATCTCAGCGAGTACTTGCGGCGGGCACGACAAGGCGAGCGGATCGTGGTCACGGACCGCGGCGCGCCGATCGTGGTGCTGGCGCCCGTTGAAGAGAGCGCCGAGGTGCAGTTGGCCTGGGAAATGGTGCGCAGCGGCGCGGCAAGTTGGAGCGGTGGCAAGCCCAAGGGGTCGGCAGCTCCTCCGAAGGTCCGCGGCAAGATGGCTTCCGAGATCGTCTTGGAGGACAGGCGCTGATCGTCTACCTCGATACCAGCGGACTGGTCAAGCTCTACGTCGAGGAAGAGGGAAGCGCCGCGGCGCGTGAGCTGGTCGCGGCTGCCGCCGTCGTGGCCACCTCCGTGCTGGCTTATCCGGAGGCACGGAGCGCCTTGGCTCGCCTCCACCGGGAAGGCGGACTGACGGATGTCGAGCATGTGCGGGCGAAAGCTGAGCTCGACCAGGACTGGGCCGGCTTTCTGGCACTGGAAGTGGAGGGAGACTGGCGGCGGGCTGGCGATCTAACGGAGCGCCATGCCCTGCGCGGCGCTGACAGCGTTCACCTTGCGGCGTATCTGGCGCTGATCGGCAGGTCGCGCGGAGCGCCGGTGCGATTTTTCTGCTTTGACGAGCGGCTCGATCGGGCGGCGAGGGTGGAGGCGGGGGAGGAGTGAGTGACGATCCGGGAGTACAAGCCGGAGGACTTCGAGCAGCTGTTCAGGATCGATCAGGCGGCCTTCGTGCCGGCGCTGGCTTACTCGCGGATCGAGCTCCGGTACTACCTCACGGCGCGGCGCTCCCGGACCCTGGTGGCAGAGGAGGAGGGCGAGGTGGTCGGCTTCGTCAATGCTCGCGGCGCGCAGCGCGGATGGGGGATGGTGACCACTCTCGACGTGGCGCCCGGGCGGCAGCGGCAGGGCATCGGCAGGCAACTGCTGGCGGCAATCGAGGAGTGGCTGGCGGGCGAGGGGGTGCGGGTGGTGTCGCTGGAGACGCCCGCCGACGAGAGCGGCGCGCGGCAGTTCTACGAGAAGCACGGCTACCGGGTGGGCGGGCGGGTGCCGGGGTACTACCACGGGCGGCTGGACGCTTTTTCGATGGTCAAGCGGCTGGGTGGGAGGAGCTTGGCGTAAGCCGAACCCTGCATCCGAGCGGCGCCTCGAGCTGGGATGGAGCAACCAGCGATGCCACCCGGTCCGCCGATCCTCGCCGGTAAACGTTGGTCGTGGTAGCCTCAACCCAACCACCAGCCGTTCCTCTCTATCAGTGGGCAGGGCAGGATGACTCGAGCTCGTGCAGCGCAGGAACAAACAAGGGTGACATCTCAGGTCCTCGACTGCGCCGATGCGGCGCGGGTGCAGGCCAGCGGGCTTCTCGACGAGTCCCGACGCTCCGCAATGGGCCAGTTCATGACACCTGCGCCCATCGCCGCGTTCATGGCGTCGATGTTCAGGCGGACTACCCAGGAGGTCCGTCTCCTCGATGCCGGCGCTGGCGTCGGCTCGCTGACAGCCGCTCTCGTCGCCGCCGCATGTTCGTGGAAACAGCGACCGAGGTTGATCGAGGCAACGTGCTACGAGATCGAGCCTGTAATGCTCGAGTACCTGCGCACAACCTTGCGCGCATGCGAAGAGGCTTGTAACACTGTTGGAATCCGTTTCGTTGCCCGCATCGAAGTTGTCGACTTCATAGAAGCCGGTGCTCAGCTGCTCGATCGCGGTCTGTTCGGCGGCGGCGGAGAGCCGCGGTTCACTGCGGCTATTCTGAACCCGCCCTATCGCAAGCTCCATTCCGCGTCGCGAGCTCGCGCCATGCTCCGGGGTGCCGGCCTTGAGACGTCGAACCTCTACGCGGCCTTTGTCGGACTCAGTGTGAAGCTCCTTGAGCCCGGCGGCGAGCTAGTTGCGATTACACCGCGTAGCTTCTGCAATGGCAGCTATTTCAAGCCGTTCCGGCATCTGCTGCTCCGCGAGACCTCCCTGAGTCAGGTCCACGTCTTCGAGTCTCGCAAGCGAGCTTTCAGTGACGACGAAGTACTCCAGGAGAATGTGATCTTCTGCGCTGTAAGGAGCGCACTTCGTGGAAAGGTAACGGTCTCGACTAGTAGCGCACCTGGCGCCAAGGTAACCAGGCGCGTAGTGCCACACGAAGTCGTCGTCATGCCCGACGACCCGGAAGCCTTCATACATCTGGCGGTTACTGCCAGGGATAGTGAGGTTGCGACGCGGATGCAGGGCTTGCCGTGTTCACTCGCTGATCTCGGGCTCCGGGTCTCCACCGGGCGCGTCGTAGACTTCAGGGCGCGCGAGTTTCTTCGGGTAGATCCGGGCGAGGGTTCGGTACCTTTGATCTACCCGACCCATTTCGCCAAGGGGTTCGTTGAATGGCCGAGGCTCGGCGGTCGTAAGCCCAATGCGCTCGCCAAAGGCGAAAGTACGCAGAATTTAATGATTCCAAACGCGACCTATGTACTGACGAAGCGCTTTACCTCGAAGGAGGAGCGCCGGCGTGTGGTCGCGGTTGTCTGCGATCCTTCGTGGCTCCCAAGTGATGTCGAGCAGGTAGGGATCGAAAATCATGTGAACTACTACCACGCAGAAGGTGCAGGTCTGTCGAACATGCTTGCCAAGGGACTCGCGGTTTTCCTAAACTCGACACTTGTCGACCTGTTCTTCCGGCAGTTCAACGGACACACTCAGGTAAACGCGGGCGACCTCCGCAAGCTGCGCTACCCCCAGCGCGATGCGCTGCTGTCGATGGGCGAGAAGGTCGGCAGGCCGTTCCCTGAGCAAGTGTGCATCGATGATATCGTTGAGGGTGCGCTGCATTCATGAGCGCGGCTGAAACCTCTCCGGATCTCTTTATGGTGACATCTCTCGTCGACCAGGCCCGTAGCGTCCTTGCATCTCTCGGTCTGCCAACGAAGCAGACGAACGAGCGCTCCGCGCTGGCACTCCTTGCACTCCTCGGTCTGAAGCCGCAAGCTATGGAGATCCACGAGGATAAGGCAGCGCAGGGCTGGACGAGCGCTCAAGTGCTCCGACTCGGTATCACCGAGATCATGGACTACATGCGCGACCACCTCGGCAAGCGCTATAAGCCAAACACCCGCGAGACGGTGAGGCGCCAAACGATCCACCAGTTCGTGCAGGCAGGGCTTGTGCTCCAGAACGCCGATGACCCCAGGCGTCCTACGAATAGCCCTGACAACTGCTACGAGATCGAGCCGCAGGCGTTTGCATTGCTGAGCTCCTACGGAACTGAGAACTGGGAACCGAAGCTCCGTGCATACCTCGCGAACGTGAAACCGCTTGCGGAGCGGTACGCGAGGGAGCGCGACATGCAGCGCATTCCCCTTCAGCTACCGGGCGGAGCCGCAATCACTTTGTCTCCCGGCGGGCAGAACCCACTGGTCGAGCAGATCTTATCTGAGTTTTGCCAGCGCTTTACGCCCGGCGCTAAACTTGTCTACGTTGGCGATGCTGCGAAGAAGTGGGCATTCTTCGACAAAGAATTGCTGGCTTCGGTCGGCGTGCAGATCGACCAGCACGGCAAGATGCCGGATGTTGTGGTCCTCATGGAAACGAAGGGCTGGCTTGTTCTGATTGAAGCTGTGACGAGCCACGGGCCAATGAACGAGAAGCGAGTGATCGAGCTGCGTGAGCTGTGCTCAGGATCAACGGCAGGACTCGTTTTTGTCTCCGCGTTCCCAGACCGTAAGACTTTAGGCCGTTTCCTGAACGAGATTGCGTGGGAGACTGAGGTGTGGGTCGCCGAAGATGAGACCCACATGATTCATTTCAACGGCGAGAGATTTCTTGGCCCGCATGACCTATGAACAAATCGAGGCGGGTGCCTGGCCGTCGTGCGGGCCGCGACCGAGGTGGTCGTCGATCAAGCTGGTCAGCTGCGCGCAACTGCGGCCGGCGATGGCGAGCAGCTCGCTCGCCTCGGGGGTGAGCGGGCCCAGCGCGCCGCCGACGACCAGCCGCAGCGTGCCGTGGATGGCGGTCAGCGGCAGGCGCAGCTCGCGGGTGACGGATGCAAGGACGTCGGCCGTCGGGAGGTCGACCCCGCGCGGCTCGCCGCGGCCATGGGCGGCGGGAGCGATCTCCGGCGCGCCATCGATCATCGCGTAGGGGTAGGTGGTGCCGGGGCCCGTGGCGCCGGTCGATGACGTGGAAGCCATGATCTCGAGCATGCGGCCCTCCCTCCATGCGGCCGCCGGCTGTCTCCCGGACCACGCCCGAACGGCTTGGCCAGGATGGCGTTGCGGCCTGCATGGACTAGGCTACGGCCCTCTCGAAAGCGCGGAAATCGGCCGGCGGCGGGGTTTGCTGTAGGCGACCGGAGCCCGCCCTGTCGGACGAACGCCGACCGGCGGCGGCTGTCGCCGGTCGCCACGGTCTGCTCGGCTCGCGCCAGCCAGCGGCGGCCCCGCCCTACCTGCGACAGTGGGCGTCTACTCGACCGGCAGGGGGGCGAGCGCGGCGATCACCTGCTCGCCGCTCTGGAAGCGGTCCTCGGGGCGCTTGGCGAGGAGCTTCTTGACCGCCTCGCTCCAACCCGCCGGCAGGTCGGGGCGCACCGCGCGCAGGTCGGGCGCCGGCTGCTGCAGGTGCTGGATCGCGATGGCCGTCGAGTTGGTACCGTCGAAGGGCTCGCGGCCGGCGATCAGGGCGTAGGCCAGGACGCCCAGCGAATAGAGGTCGGAACGGCTGTCCAGGGTGATGCCCTGGATCTGCTCCGGCGACATGTACAGCGGCGAGCCGAGCGCGAAGCCTACCTGCGTCAGCCGCTTGTCGAAACCGGTCATGCGGGCGATGCCGAAGTCGAGGATCTTGAGGCGCGTCGGCGTAAGGATGACGTTCTCCGGCTTGAGGTCGCGATGCACCACCCCCAGGTTGTGCGCCTCCTGCAACCCGGAGGCGATCTCGGCGAGGATGGTCTTGACCCGGGCGAGCGGCGGCCGGCGCTCCGGGTCGATGAGATCGACCAGCGCCTGCCCCTCGAGCAGCTCCATGATGATGAAGATCGCCCCCTCGTGGCGCCCAAGATCGAAGACCCGGACGACGTTGGGATGGGTGATCCGGCGGCAGATCTGCACCTCGCGCAGCAGGCGCTCGGCATCGGCCGAGCCGTCGTCGGGCTGGGCGATCAGGACCTTGATCGCCACCAGGTCGCCGAGCTCGAAGTCGCGGGCCTTGTACACCCGGCCCATGCCGCCCTGACCGATCTCGGCGAGGATCTGGAAGCGTCCTGCCAGCACCTGGCCGACGACCAGGGTGCCGATCGGGCGGCTGCCGCCGGCGGCCGCAGGCGGCAGCGGCGTCGCACCCTCGCGGCGGCGCGCCGCCATCCCGGTCGGGGTCTTCGCGACACGGTCGCCACCGGTGCCGGTGCCAGTGGCGGCGGCGAGGGCGGCCGCGGGTGTGAGGGCGGTGGTGGCGTGGGTCGCCAGCTCGTCGGTCGGCACCCGGCTGCCGGCGCGTGGCGGCGGCGCCAAGATGGCGCTGCCGGCGGTGAACGCCCCCGCCGGCGCCGCCGGTCCGCCGCCGGGCGACAGCGCCGTCGGGCGCACCGGATAGGTCGGGTGAATCGGTGGCGACTTCGGGTAGGGCGGCGTCGGGTAGGGCGGCGGCGGGGGGACCGCGGTCGAGATCTCGGCCGCGGCGCGCCGGCGCTCGCGCACCACCGCCAACCGCGCCAGCGCGTCGAGATGGGCCACGGTGGGATCCGCGAGCTCGCGGTAGCAGTCTTCGGCCTGGTCCAGGTTACCGAGCTGCTCGAGGGCGCGGCCCAACCAGTAAAGACGCTCGCGGGCCGGCAGCGCCCGGTCGCCGGTCGAGGCGAGGGCGACCGGCCGCATCGGCGGCAACTGGCGCAGGCGCCGCAGCGCCTCCTCGGCCCGCCCGTCTTCGAGCAGCAGCGGCACCAACATCAGGGTCGCCGTCTCGCGCTCCGGGCTGTTGTCGGCGATCTGCATCAGCACCTGGGACGCCTCCGCGCGGTCCCCCGCCGCCAGCAGCTCGGCGGCGGCGGCGACGCGCTGGCGGGCCTTGAGATATTGGGCCGCGGCGGCGGCGTGATCCCCGGCCTGGGCGTAGGCGGTGGCGGCGAGCTGGGACTTGCCCATGGCAACGTAGCAGCGCGCCGCGTCGCGCGGCCGGCGGGCGCGCAGGTAGGCCTCGGCGGCCCGCTCCTGCTCCTGGGCGGTCTCCCAGCGCGAGCCGGCCTTCGCCCAGTCGCCGCCGCTCTCGTAGGCCTCTGCCGCTTCACGGGACCTGCCGAGCGCCGCGAAGAGGTTGCCCGCTTCGACGGCGTGGCCGCTGCGCAGGTAGATCTGCGCCGCCAGCTGGCGATCGATGTCGGGAGCGCTGCGCAGCAGGCGCACCGCCGCCTCCGCATCGCCCATCTGCAGCGCCGCCTCGATCGCCTCGCGGTATCTGCCGCTCTCCTCGAGCAGCCGCACGCTGTGGGAGCTGGGCCGCAGGTCGCGCAGCAGCGCCGCCGCCTCGGCATCCTTGCCCTGCTTGCGCAGCACGTCGACGCGGCGCAGCTCGACCTGCGCCAAGTGCTCCTGGCCCACCGCATCCAGGCCGCGCTCCTTGCGCAGGCGCCCGGCCTCGATCTCGAGCACGCGCGCCGCGTCGTTGAGCAGCTCGGCGTTCTCGTAGGCGACGGCGGCGTCGTAGAAGGCCCGGCCGCGCTCGAAGAGGCGGGCGGCACGCGCCGACTGGCCCAGCACGAGCGCGCTGGCGGCCGCCCGCCGGTAGGCGCGGACCAGCTCGAAGAGGCCGATCGCCTCGTCGTGATGGCCGTGGGCGTCGAGCAGCTCGGCGGCGTCGAGGGGCGCGAGCTGCTCGAAGGCCTGGATCTGCTCGCTGGTCGGAGGGGCCGGCGGGGCTGGCCGCGGCGGCCGCGCGGGCGGCGAGGCCGCGGGAGCGCGACAGAAGGCGGCCTTGATCGAGCACTCGACCGCCAACCGCTCGTCGCCGGCCTCGATGGCCAGCCGCGCCGCCTGACGGAAGTCGCCCGCCCGAGCATACATCTCGGCGGCTTTTTGTTTCCTGCCCTCGCGCGAGTACTGTTCGGCGCGCTGCCGCGGGTCGCGAGTGAGCTTGGACGTGAAACTGGACTTCGAAACCATGCCCCTGGCGATCTCCGAACTGCCTTCGCTATGGCACCTTCGTATGGCTTGCAGTATAGAGCCGGCGGTGCTTATCCGGAAGTGACCGGCAGCGCCGCCAGCGCCCTGCCCACCTCGGCCGCCGAGCCGAAGCGATCGGCCGGGCGCTTGGCGAGCAGCGTGGCGACCAGCTCGGGCCAGCCCGCCGGCAGGTCAGGGCGCAGGCGGCGCAGATCCGGCGGCGGCTGTTGCAGGTGTTGGAGGGCGAGCGCCGCGGCGGTGGCGCCGGCGAACGGCTCGCGGCCCGCCAGCATGACGAAAGCGAGGACGCCGAGCGCATAGAGGTCGGACCGGCCGTCGAGCGGCAGCCCCTGCAGCTGTTCCGGAGACATGTAGGCCGGCGAGCCGACGGCGAAACCGGTGGCGGTCAGGCGGGTGTCGCTGCCGAGCTGGCGGGCGATGCCGAAGTCCAGGATCTTGAGGCGTAGCGGAGTGAGGAAGATGTTGCTCGGCTTGAGGTCGCGGTGCACGATGCCCAGCGCGTGGGCCTCCTCGAGGCCGGCGGTGACCTCGCAGAGGAGGTCCTGCGCGAGCGGCGCCGGCAGCGGTCCCTGGCGGGAGATGCGATGGTCCAGGCGCTCTCCCTCGAGCAGCTCCATGGTGAGGAAGATGCCGCCGGGGAAGCGTCCGAAATCGAACACCCGCAGCACGTTGGGGTGGGTGATCTTGCGGCAGATCTGGAGCTCGCGCAGCAGGCGCTCGGCGTCGTTCGAGCCGTCGTCCGGCTGGCCGAGCAGGGTCTTGATCGCCACCGGCTCGCCGAGCTCGCGGTCGAACGCCTGGTAGACCCGGCCCATGCCGCCGCGCCCCAGCTCGGCGAGGATCTCGTAGCGGTCGGCGAGCAGTTGGCCGATCGCGACCTGCTGGACCGCTGCCGGGGCGGCCGGCGCGGCCGGCGCGGTGGCTGCCGCCGGCCACGACGGCCCCTCGCGTAGCGTCGTGTCGCCGAGCCGCGCACCCCCGCCGGCCGCCTCGCCAGGCGCCACCGCCCGCGGCGGCGGGGCGGCTCCGGCGCCGCCTGCCGCTCCTGAAACCGCCGCCATCGCGGCGGCGGCCGCCGCCGAGGCCGCCGAGGCCGCCACCGCCGCCACCGCCGCCGAGGCGGCTTCGGCGGCGGTCGCCTGGCCGGCGCGCAGGCTCTGCAGGCTCTGCAATTGCAGCAGGCGTTGCAGGCGCTGTGCCGCCTCCGCCTGGCCGGGCTCGACGGCCAGCAGCTGGCGGCAGCAGGCCTCGGCCTGGGAGACCTCCCCCAGCTCCTCGAGCGCTCGGCCTTCGAGCAGCAGCCGCTGGCGGAAGGCGGCAGTGGCGGCAGGCGCGAGGCCGCCGGCGGTGAGCGGCGGCAAGGCGCGCAACCGTCGCAGAGCGTCCTCCCGCAGCCCCTGCTCGAGCAGCAGCGGCACCAGCAGCAGGGTGGCGGCCTCGTGGTCCGGGCTGCCCGGCAGGACGTCGAGCAGCAGCTTGGCGGCGGCTGCCTGGTGGCTCGCCGCCTGGCGCTGGTTTCCCGCGCCGCTCGCCGTGTTCGAGCCATGCGCGGCCTGCGCGGCCTGCGCGGCATGCGCCGCCAGCAGCTCGCCCGCCGCCGCCACCGGCTGCCCGGCCCTGAGGTGCTGAGCCGCGGCCGCCTCATGGTCGCCGGCCTTGGCGTAGGCGGCGGCGGCGAGGTTGGGCTTGCCGGCGGTGGCGAAGCAGCGCCCGGCATCGCGCGTGCGGGCGCCGCGCAGGTAGGCGTGGGCGGCGCGGTCGGAGTCCCCGGCGGCCTCCCAGCGCGAGCCGGCGCGCCCCCAATCGCCGCCGGCCTCGTAGGCTTCCGCCGACTCGCGCGACAGGCCAAGGGCGGCGAGGATCTGAGCCGCGGCGAGCGGCTGGCCGCAGCGCAGGTAGACCTCGGCGGCCAGGCGGCGGTCGATGCCCGGCTGGGAGCCCAGGAGCCGCACGGCCTGCTCGGCCTCGCCGGCTGCCAGGTAGGCGTTGACCGCCTGCTCGTGCTCGCCGGCCTGCTCGAGCAGCCTGCCGGTCTGCGCGGTCGGCGCCGCCTCCCGCAGCAGCGAAGCGCTCTCGGCGCCCTTGCCCAGGCGGCGGAGCAGCTCGGCGCGGCGCAGCTCGATGCTTTGCAGGGTCGCGTCCTGACCGGCGGCCGGCGCGCGGCCCCCTTCGCGGCGGCGTTCGGACTCGAGCTTGAGGACGCGCAGCTCGTCCTCGGCTAGGCCGGCGCGGCCGTAGTAGAGCGCCGCATCGCTCCACATCCGGCCGCGCTCGTAGAGGCGGGCGGCGCGCGCCGGCTGTTGCAGCTTGAGCGCCGCCTCGGCTGCCTGGCGCCAGGCGCGAGCCAGCTCGAAGAGCTCGGCCGCTTCGCGATGATGGCTCTTGATCGCCAGCAGCTCGGCGGCCTGCTGGGCGCCGGCCGCGGCATAGCCCTCGGGCACCTCCCCGAGCGTGGCGCGCAGGGCGGCCTCTACGGCCAGCCGCTCGTCGCCGATCTCCGCCGCCAGCCGCGCCGCCTGGTCGAAGTCGCCGGCCCGCAGAAAGAGCTGCGCCGCCTTGTCCTTGTGGCCCGCCGCGAGCTGCTGCTCGGCGAGCGCGCGGTGGTCGCGGGTGAGCAGCGCCAGAAGCTTCGGCTTTGCCATGGTTCCGCTGTCCGCCTTGGAGGTCGACTGCGCTCATTATACCAATCGCGATCGCCACCCCCCGGCGGCGCGCGGAGAGTGGTACGATAGGGAGCGTCCTGGCGGTGCCTGCCGCCGGCGAAAGGAAGCGCGATGCGCGCGATGCGGACAACGCTGGTGCTGTTGAGCCTGGCTCCCGGGGTGTTGCTCGGAGCGCCGCTGCTGGCCGACGACGTCTTCCTCAAGAACGGCCGCACTTTCGAGAACGTCGTGGTCGAGGACTTACCGTCCGGCGCCACGCAGGTGCGGATCCACATCCAAGGCGGCGTGATCAGCCTGCCGCTCAGCGCCATCGATCGGGTGAAGAAGGCCGACTCGAGCTTCGCCGAGTATCTGCGGCGCAAGCAGGAGCTGGAAGGACATCCCGCCGGCACCGCCGGCTCCAACCGCCCCGGCCGGCCAGATCGTACCCCTGAGGTCGCCGAAGATTGGCTCGACCTGGCGCGCTGGGCGCGGAGCAACCATCTCCCCCAGGGCGAGCGCGAGGCGGCGCTGGCGGCAGCCGAGATCGACCCGCGCGCGCCCGGCCTGCCCGCGCTGCTGCGCGGTTTCGGGTACGTCTACGAAGAGTCGCTCGACCGCTGGATCTCCTACGACGACTCGATGCGGCTGCACGGCTTCGTGCAGGAGTCCGGCACCTGGGTGACCCGCGAGGAGCAGGCCGCGAGGATGCGCGAGCGAGTGCTCGCCGCTCGCGACGCGGCGGCGCGAGCGGCCGCGGACAGCGCGCTGCAGGCGCAGCTCGCGGCGGCGACGCCGGCCGGCGACTACGGCAACGGCTACGATCTCGGCGGCTTCTACGGTTACTGGCCCTATGGCGCCTCGCCGATCTTCGCGGCGCCGGGTTTCAACTTCCGCCGCGGCTTCGAGCGCCGCCGCCCGGCAAGCGGCTTCGGCTTCGGCCCCGGCGGCCCCGGAAACCCCGGAAGACACCAAAAGCCCCTCAGCACCTCCGTGTTCGGAGTGCCGCCGGGTCGCGCCGTCCTGCCCCCCATCTCTCCCAAGGCTTCGCGATCGGCGAGCTCCCGCCGCTAGGCAACAGCGCCACCTCGACAGCGCCACCCCGCCAACCCCGCCAACCCGCCAGACTCCCGCCCGCTTGACCCCCTCGGTTTCGCCGCCGCCGGCCGCCCCGGGTCCTGCCTTGGACGCCGTTCACGCCATCGAGGTCGAGGAGCTCCGCAAGGTCTACGCCGGCGGCGTGGTGGCGCTCGACGGCATCTCCTTCGCGGTGGCGCCCGGGGAGGTCTTCGCGCTGCTGGGCCCCAACGGCGCGGGCAAGTCCTCGACCGTCCGCATCCTCGCCACGCTCTCGGCGCTCTCGGGTGGCGCCGCCCGCGTCGCCGGCATCGACGTGGCCGCGCGGCCGCGGGAAGTGCGGCGGCTGATCGGCTACGTGGCCCAGGCGTCGGGCGTCGACCTGACCGCCACCGGCCGCGAGAACCTGACCCTGCAGGGACAGCTCTACCGGCTGCCGGCGGCGGCGCTGCGCTCCCGGGTCGAAGAGCTGCTGGCGCTGTTCGAGCTGGGCGGCGCCGCGGACCGGGCCGCGATCACCTATTCCGGCGGCATGAAGCGGCGCCTGGACGTGGCCATGGGCCTGGTGCACCGGCCCGCGGTCCTGTTCCTCGACGAGCCGACCACCGGCCTCGACCCCGAGAGCCGGGCGGTGATGTGGGAGGAGGTGCGCGGCCTGGCGCGGCTGGGGCTGACGCTGCTGCTGACCACCCACTACCTCGAGGAGGCCGACCAGCTGGCGCAGCGCCTGGCCATCCTCGACGGCGGCCGGGTGGTGGCGGCGGGGACGCCGGACGCGCTCAAGGCGGGCTTGCGCGGCGATCGCATCTCCGTCGAGCTGGCGAACCGCGGTGACGCCGCGGCGGCACGGGAGGTGCTTGGCGGGCTCGACGGGGTCACCGCGGTCCTGACCGAGGGTGCGACCCTGTATGCGCAGGTGGCGCACGGCGCCAGCGCCCTGCCGTCGCTGCTCGCGGCGCTCGACCGCGCCGGGGTGGCGGTGGCGCAGGTGGCGCACAGCCGGCCATCGCTCGAGGACGTGTACCTCAATGCCACCGGTCATGCCTACCGCAGCGAAGGGGGGCCCGCCAGGGGCGCCCGGGGCGAGGGCGGAGCACGCTGATGGAATACGCCGCCGACCTCTGGCACCTGTTCGCGCGCCTGGTGCGCGCCAGCGTGCGCATGCCGGTGTTCCTGATCCTGTCGATCGTGCAGCCGATCATCTGGGTGCTGCTGTTCGGCCAGCTGTTCGGCTCGGTGGCGTCGCTCCCCGGCTTCGGCGCCCACTCCTACGTGCAGTTCCTGGCGCCTGGCATCGCCGTCATGACGGCGCTGTTCGGCGGCGCCTATTCGGGCATGGGCATGCTCGCCGACATCGACCGCGGCGTGCTCGACCGGCTGCTCGCCACGCCGGTCGCGCGCGGCGCCCTGCTCGCGGCGCGCATCCTGCACTCCGCGGCTCAGGTCTCGTTGCAGTCCGCCATCATCCTGATCGTGTCGGCGGCGATCGGCGCCCGGCCGCATGGTGGCGCCGCCGGCATCGTGCTGGTGCTGGCGGTGGCGGCGCTGCTTGGCGCGGCTTTCGGCGCCTTCTCGAACGCCATCGCGCTGATCACGCGCCGCCAGGAGCTGGTGATCGCGACGATGAACTTCATCGTGCTGCCGTCGACTTTCCTGTCGAGCATGATGATGTCGGCCAAACTGATGCCGGCCTGGATCCGCTCGGCGGCGCTGTTCAATCCGGTCAACTGGGCGGTGACCGCGGCGCGCGCCGGCTTCGAGGGCGACTGGCAGCTGCTGCCGCGCAACCTCGGCCTGCTGGCCGCCTTCACCCTCGCCGCCGCGGCCCTCGCCACCGCCAGCTTCGGCCGCTACCGGCGGGCCGGCTAGCCGCTGCTCGCGCCGTGAATCGCGCTGCCGAGTGGCTGGAGGCGGACGGTCTGGGCGGCTTCGCCTCCGGCACCGTGAGCGGGCTCCGCACCCGGCGCTACCATGCCCTGCTGCTGGTGGCGCGCACGCCTCCGACCGGCCGCATGGTGCTGGTGAACGGCTTCGACGCCTGGGTGCGGATCGGCGGCCGCAGCTTCGCCCTCAGCTCCCAGCTGTACACCCCTGAGGTGGTGGCGCCCGACGGCCGCGAGCGCCTCGCAGCGTTCACCGCCGAGCCCTGGCCGCGCTGGACCTTCAACTGCGGCGGGGTGCTGGTCGAGCAGGAGCTGTTGGTGCCGCACGGCGCCGCGGCGGTGGCGGTGTCCTGGCGGCTGCGCGAGCCGGCGCCGCCGGCGGAGCTGACGGTGCGGCCGTTCCTGTCGGGTCGCGACTATCACGCTCTGCACCACGAGAATCCCGCCTTCCGCTTCGAGCCGGAGGGGCGCGGTCCCTGGCGGATCTTCCGCCCGTATCCCGACGTGCCGTCGGTGGCGGTGTTCGCCAACGGCGGCTACGCGCACGAACCGCTCTGGTATCGCAGCTTCCTCTATCTCGCCGAGCGCGAGCGCGGCCTCGAGGCGACCGAGGACCTGGCCTCGCCCGGCACCTGGCGCTGGGACCTGCAGCGCGGCGAGGCGATCTGGATCCTGGCGGCCGAGGGGCAGGAGCTGCCCGCGGGCTCGCCGGCCGCCTGCCTCGGCATCTTTCGCGGCGGCGAGCAGCGGCGCCGGCGGGCCCTCGGCAACCCGCTGCACCAGGCCGCCGACGTCTACCTGGTGCGGCGCGACGGCGGCAAGACGGTCGTCGCCGGCTATCCCTGGTTCACCGATTGGGGGCGGGACACCTTCATCGCGCTGCGCGGCCTCTGCCTGGCGGCGGGGCGCGTCGAGGAGGCGGCGTCGATCCTCCTTGCCTGGGCGCGCACGGTGTCGCAGGGGATGCTGCCGAACCGCTTCCCGGACGACGGCGCGGCACCCGAGTACAACTCGGTCGACGCCTCGCTGTGGTACGTGGCGGCGGTGGACGCGCTGCTGCGCGCCGGCAACGGCGGCCAGCCCGGTGCGGGTGCGGCGGAGCGCCAGGCGCTGCTCGAGGCCGTCGAGGCGATCCTTGCCGGCTACGCCGCCGGCACCCGCTACGGCATCCATGCCGACGACGACGGGCTGCTCGCGTGCGGCGAGCCGGGATCGCAGCTCACCTGGATGGACGCCAGGGTGGACGGCGTGCCGGTGACGCCGCGCGGTGGCAAGCCGGTCGAGGTCGAGGCGCTGTGGATCCACGCCCTCGAGGTGGGCGCCGGCGCCCTGGAAACCGGGGCGCGCTGGCGGGACCTGGCGGAGCGGGCGCGAGCGAGCTTCGCGGACCGCTTCTGGAACGAGGCGGCGGGTTGCCTCTACGACGTGGTGGACGTGGACGGCCGGCGCGGTGCGGTGGATCCGGCGATGCGCCCCAACCAGGTGCTGGCGGTGGGCGGCCTGCCGTCGGCGCTGCTGCCGCCGGAGCGGGCGCGGCGCCTGGTCGATACGGTCGAGCAGCGGCTGTGGACGCCGCTCGGCCTGCGCACGCTGGCGCCCGGCGAGCCTGGCTATCGCGGCAGCTACCAGGGGGATCCGCGCGCCCGCGATGGTGCGTACCATCAGGGAACCGTCTGGCCCTGGCTGGCCGGGCCGTTCGTCGAGGCCTGGGTGCGGGTGCGCGGCGGCGGCGAGGAGGCGAAGCGGCAGGCGCGCGAGCGCTTCCTCGCGCCGCTGGCGGCGCAGCTCGGCGCCTACGGCCTGGGTCACCTGCCGGAGATCGCCGACGGCGATCCGCCGCACGCGCCGCGCGGCTGCCCGTTCCAGGCCTGGTCGATGGGGGAGCTGCTGCGGCTGACCCTCGAAGTCCTACGGTGAGAGGATACCTCGATGAACCTGGATCCGGAGTCGGTCCGCCTGGCCGAGGACGACCGGCGGGTGAAGAACTGGAAGCGCTGGGGGACCTATCTCGCGGAGCGGCAGTGGGGGACGGTGCGGGAGGACTATTCGCCGGGCGGCGAATGCTGGAGCTACCTGCCGCACGACCACGCCCGCAGCCGCGCCTACCGCTGGGGCGAGGACGGCCTGCTCGGCTGGACCGACCGCGAGTGCCGGCTGTGCTTCGCGCCGGCGCTGTGGAACGGCAACGATCCGATCCTCAAAGAGCGGCTGTTCGGGCTCGGCGGGCCGGAGGGCAACCACGGCGAGGACGTCAAGGAGGCCTATTTCTACCTCGACGCGACGCCCACCCACTCCTACGCCAGGGCCCTCTACAAGTACCCCCACGCCGAGTTCCCGTACCGCTGGCTGGTCGAGGAGAACCGGCGCCGGGGACGCGACCAGACGGAGTTCGAGCTCGCGGACACCGGCGTCTTCGACGGCGGCCGCTACTTCGACGTGGAGGTCGAGTACGCCAAGGGCTCGCCTGACGACACGCTGATCCGCATCACCCTCCACAACCGCGGCCCCGAGGCGGCGACCATCCACCTGCTGCCGACGCTCTGGTTCCGCAACAGCTGGTCGTGGGGACGGCAGGGCGGGAAATATTGGGCCAAGCCGCGCATCGTGCCGGGAGCGCCCGATCAACCGCCCGCCGCGCACGGCCCGACGCTGGTCGCCGACCACGCCAGCCTCGGGCGCTTCGTGCTGCGGTCGGCGGCGCTGCCGGAGCTGCCTGCCGGGGCCGCGGTGCTGTTCACCGACAACGAGACCAACAGCGAGCGGCTGTTCGCGTCCCGCAACGCCTCGCCCTGGGTGAAGGACGCTTTCCACGAGGCGGTGGTGCACGGCCGCCAGGACGCGGTCAACCCGGCGGCGGTGGGGACCAAGGCGGCGCTGCACTACCGGCTCGAGGTGCCGGCGGGCGGCGCGGTGACCGTGTGTCTGCGCCTCAGCTCGGCGGCCGAGCCGATCGCCGGGCCGTTCGGCGATGCGTTTGCCGCCCTGTTCGCCGATCGTCGCCGCGAGGCCGACGCCTACTACGCGGCCCACCAGCGGCCGGAGCTCGGCCTGGACGACCAGCAGATCGTCCGCCAGGCGAGCGCCGGCCTGCTGTGGTCCAAGCAGTACTACGGCTACGTGGTCAAGGAATGGCTCGAAGGCGACCCGGGGCAGCCGCCGCCGCCCGCCGGCCGCGAGCAGGGGCGCAACTCGCAGTGGACGCATTTCCATGCCGACGACGTCCTGTCGATGCCCGACACCTGGGAGTATCCGTGGTTCGCGGCCTGGGACCTGGCGTTCCACACCGTCTGCTTCTCCAAGCTCGACCCGGCGTTCGCCAAGGAGCAGCTCCTGCTGCTCAAGCGCGAGTGGTACATGCATCCCAACGGTCAGCTGCCGGCCTACGAGTTCGCCTTCGGCGACGTCAACCCGCCGGTGCACGCCTGGGCCTGCTGGCGGGTCTACAAGATGACCGCGCCCAAGGGCGAGCGCGACCGCCTGTTCCTCGAACGCTCGTTCCACAAGCTCCTGCTCGCCTTCACCTGGTGGGTGAACCGCAAGGACTACGAAGGCAAGAACCTGTTCTCCGGCGGCTTCCTGGGACTCGACAACATCGGTGTCTTCGACCGCTCCAAGCCGCTGCCGACCGGCGGCTACCTCGAACAGGCGGACGGCACCGCCTGGATGGCGTTCACCTGCGCCTCGATGCTGTCGATCGCCATGGAGCTGGCGCGCAAGGATCCCGCCTACGAGGACATGGCGTCGAAGTTCTTCGAGCACTTCATCGCCATCTCCGATGCCATCAACTCGCTCGGCGGCACCGGCCTGTGGGACGAGGAGGACGGCTTCTACTACGACCAGCTGACGCTCGGCGGCACGCGCATCCCGCTGCGGGTGCGCTCGGCGGTCGGCATCATCCCGCTGTTCGCGGTGTCGACGCTGTCGCAGACCGTCTACAACCGGCTGCCCGGCTTCAGCAAGCGCCTGCGCTGGTTCCTCGACAACCGCCAGGACCTGGCGAAGTACGTCACTTTCATGGAATCGCCGAAGCATCCCGACGACACCTTGCGTCTGCTCGCCATCCCGTCGCGCGACCGGCTGGTGCGGGTGCTGCGCTACGTGCTGGACGAGGCGGAGTTCCTGTCGCCCCACGGCGTGCGGTCGCTGTCGCGGGCGCACCTCGACCATCCCTACCGGTTCCATGTCGGCGCCGAGACCTACAGCGTCGACTACGAGCCCGGCGAGTCGCGCACCGGGATCTTCGGCGGCAATTCGAACTGGCGGGGGCCGATCTGGTTCCCGCTCAACTACCTGCTGATCGAGTCGCTCGAGAAGTACCACCACTTCTATCGCGAAACCGTGAAGGTGGAATGCCCCACCGGTTCGGGGCGGTTCCTGACCCTCGACGAGGTGGCGCAGGAGCTGCGGCTGCGCCTGGTGCGCCTGTTCCAGCGCGACGCCGGCGGGCGGCGGCCCTGCCATGGCGAGGACCGCCGTTTCAGCGAGGACGAGCACTGGCGGGACCTGGTGCTGTTTCACGAGTACTTCCACGGCGACACCGGCCGCGGGCTCGGCGCCTCCCACCAGACCGGTTGGACGGCGCTCGCCGCGCGGCTGCTCAACGACGCCGCCCGCTGGTCGGCGGCGGCGGTCCGTGCCGCGCCCGCGGCGGCGCCGACCCCGGCGCCGGCGCCGGGGTCAGCGGCAGGGTCGGGGTCGGCGTCGGCGTCGGCGTCCACTGCCGGCCCGTCGCTCCCGGCCGGCAGCTGAACTCTGGCCGTGGTTTTGCGTAGAGGGAACTGGCGGCAGCGCGCGCCGGGGGGCCGGTGCGCCGCCGCCACGGCGCAGCGATGGCTGGGACCGCGGGACCGCTGGGAGACGGTGCTGCATGAAGAACCTGATGCTGTACGTGACCGAGCGAGGCGGGAGCGCACTCGACGGCATCCGGCGCAACCTGGACCTGCAGGTCGACAACACTCTCGAGCTGGGGTGGCGGCCGGCCGACGTGTGGCTCTACACCAACTTCCCGTATGGCCGCCATGGGGTGCGGGCGGTCGAGGTGCAGGCCGGGCGCCGGCCGCGCACGGCGCGGATGACCTCTTTCTACAAGACCCAGGTGCTGCTCGACGCGCTGGCACGGCTGGACCCCGGGGGCATCCTCTGGTACCACGACGTCGATGCCTACCAGCTGCAACCTTTCGCGGGGTCGCCGGCGCCGGGCAAGGACCTGGCGGCCTGCCTCTACTGCACCAGGGAGCGGCTGCTCATCCAGGGCGGCTCGATGTTCCTCTCCCGCGCCGCGCGCTCGTTGTTCGCGCGGGTCCATGACCTGCTGGTCCATCGGCGGTACCGCAAGGACGAGCTCGCGCTCACCGATCTTGCCGGCCGGGCCGCTTTCCTGGACTGGTTCGCTTCGCTCGACTATTCCTACAACCTCGGCGCCACCGACTTCGAGCTGCGCTACCAGCTCGCCGAGCGGCCGATCAAGGTGGCGCACTTCCATCTCGACCGCGCCGATCACCGCGCCAAGTTCCTGGGCGGTAACTCGCTGGGCGTCTTCCCCCTGGGCGAGCGCTTCGAGCGGCTGCTGCAGCGCCACGGCTACCTCGAGCCCTGGCGGCGTCCGGCGTCGGCGGCAGCGCGCGCCGCGGCCCCCGGCCCCACCCGCGGCCCGGCCCATGGCGAGGACGCCCGCGAGCGAGCGGTCGCCGGTCGGCTGGCCGGGCGTTAGTCGGGGCCGCGGCTCGGCGGGTCGCGGCTCGGCACAGCGCGGCTCGTTGGGTTGCGGCTCGGCGGGTCTCCGCTCGTTGGGTCGCGGCTCGGTGCGGCGCGGCTCGTCGGATTGTGGTCGGTTCCTGTTCTGTAGCCGCCGAGCGCGCCACGGGTGTCGCGGAGCAGGGCGCGCGCCCGCGGCAGGCCGAGCCAGAGCAGCCCTGCTCCGGGCGCCAGGAGCATAGCCAGCACCGGCGGGTGCTGCTCGGCGAAGGCGCGCAGTCCGAGCAGCGCCAGGGCGGCGCCGGCGACCACCAGGAGGCCGCTGCCGCAGAGGCGGGCTTCCCAGAAGCGCGGCAGGGGCGGGCCGGGGAGTCCGGCCGGGTCCAGGAGGCGGCGGCGCTGTGCCGGCACGTCGAGCCACCGGAAATAGAGCTGGTGGACGATCAGCCACACCAGGCCGACCGCTCCCAGCCCGTCGCTGAGCCAGTGGTTGCCGCCCATGGCGTTGGCGACGGTCATCAGGCCCGCTCCGGCCAGCGCGAGGACGGCGACGGCGCCGCCGGCGGCGCGGCCGCCGCGGCCGGCGGCGGGATCGAAAGCCAGCGCATAGGCGAGCGCCAGGACGGCGAAGACCGCGGCGGTGTGGCCGCTCGGGAAGCTGCCGCGGAAGGGGCCGGAGGTGAGGTAGAGCTTGCCGATCTGATACCACTGCGTGTAAGGAAGGTGCTGGCGGGAGAGGACGTCGAGCGGCCGCGTGCGGCCGAGCACCAGCTTGGCGGTGTGGACCACGGCGGTGGCGGCGACCGC
>Ga0210405_10000750_pt1 | contig 40626 bp, 31 predicted proteins | sample IncBWH11MmetaG_FD_155492 | JGI IMG/M metagenome (GOLD analysis project Ga0210405, IMG submission 155492) | Forest soil microbial communities from Barre Woods Harvard Forest LTER site, Petersham, Massachusetts, United States - Inc-BW-H-11-M | ecosystem: Environmental > Terrestrial > Soil >... | reverse complement strand
TGCTGAGTAAATTGACAAAAAGCCGGTAAGCCCCTGGGACGCCTTCGGGCAATTGCCGGAAGAAGGCCAGGCCCGTGTAAATGTAAGTGCCCTTGCCGACATGGGCGTAGACGAGGCTGCCGCTGAGGTCGGGCTCGCCGGGATCGTGCATGGCCAGGAGCGGTGTGTACTTGGGGTCGAACTCCGTCCAGAAATAAAGGCCGCGCTCCTGCATCCAGCCCTTGAAGTCGTCCTGGGTAATTTTGTTTGGACGATTGAGCACCGGATCATCCGGTTTTAGGAATTTCACGGGAGAATTCTCGTCGGTGACGCGCGGAAGGGGACGAACGACCGGCGGCGCACCCTCCTTTGCAGGAGGAGCCGCGGGCGAGATCAAGGCCGGATATGGCGCAAAGTGGAATTTGTCCCACGCAAAGTCGCGCTGGTATTGCACCACCAGCGTTCCCCCGTTGGAGACGTAATCCAGCAGACGCTGATTCGCCCCAGGCAAGTCCAGGCGTAGTTCGTATGTGCGCACGCCAACCACGATGGCGTTGAAGGGAGACAAGTCCCGGAAGGCCAGGGCCACCGCGTCCAGCATCTCGACGCGAATGCCCAGGTGTTGCAGCGCTTCCGGAACAGGCTCGTTTTCCGCGGTGACGTAGCCGACGCGTAAATTCGCGGGCACCAGCACGTCAAACGCGTGCACGGCGCACTGGGCCGGCTCGCTCCAAAATTGCGTCGGAAGCGTCGGCAAAGGTTCAAGTGAAGTGGTGAACTTTTCCGCCTTGTCGCCATGGGCGCGGTCGGCCGCGCGTTCCACGTACGCCGAAATCTTGAAATTTCCTTTGAGGAGCTTCACTGGCGGTGTCACCGTCAGGCGCGCGTAGCGGTCACCCGCTCCCTCAAATTTCAATGGCACGGGTGCGTCCGTTTTCCATCCTCGCGGCACGGTCAGCCCCGCGCGAACTTCGCCTGCTTGCGCGGCATAGGAATGCACGCGGAGCAGCACATCGAACGGCTTGCCCGGCTTGCCGGCAATCTCAATGGCTTGCTTCGGTTCCACCGCCAGTGTATAGGCCGGAACGATTCGCAGGGGGATGAGATCTGCACGCGTCGAAGTCGCATGGATATTCATCACTGGCACCTTGACCGAGAACGAATAGCCATCAATTACGGCTTCCTGGCTGGCCGTCGCGACGGGCGGAGGTTCCGGCTGTATCGCAGGGGCGGAAGTTGGCGCGCGTTGGGCATTCTGTGCGACGGAAACGGTGAAGCGAACAGCTCCGCCTGGCTCGGCTTCTTCCTTGGCGATGCTCCAATCGGCGGGAAGCTGAAGTACGGACTTCTTGAAATCTGCCGGTATTTCACCGCGATGATGAGAGTCCACATGGACCGTAAATGTTTCCCCGGAGACCAGTTCGCCGCGATCGGCCAGGGCATTCAAGCGCAATCCCACCGCCAACGCCAGTGCCGCGTCGATTTTTTCCCGTTTGCGCTTCACGCTGCGCGCCAGTGAGACGACCGGGGCGGGAACCTGGTACGAAAGAGAAGGCACAGGCACTTCATTGATTTTTCTCCCGGCCGCAACCAGGGAATTCGCTGCCGCTTTCCAATCGAGCCGCAGGGCGGCATCGCGCGCGGCTACGAGAGCGGCATCCACGGAGCGCATGAGCGGGTCCACGCCCATGTTTCCCATCTCATAGTCTTCGTCCAGCGGGCCAAGTGGCTGTGCGAGTGAGGCAGGATCCAGTTGGCCGCCGTCCTCGCGCACGAGCCCAATCGGCCGCCGCAGGAATGGCGAACCCAGAAATGCAGTAATGCCTTGCGAGTGATGATTGCCAAACCCCTCGAGCCCGATTTCCCTCCAGGATTTTCCGTAGAGCGACGAAATCTCGTCGACAGGAAGCACATAACCCTTGGGGGCTTCGCTGCGGTCCAGGTCCACCACGATCGCCGGCTTTCGGTCGCCCCAGGGCGCCAGGTCTTCTTCCTCCGCGGAGGAGCCGCGCAGCTTGAAGGAGGAATCCGCTGCCAGTTGCACGGCCTTGGGCGTAAGCAATCCCGAGGCTTGATGATGGCCGTGACCGCCATGCACGCCGCCCCAGCCGTTGATCACGATGTTTGGGCGAAATCCGCGGATCACGCGGACCATGTCCTCGAGCACTTGATCGCCCCAGATTCGTTCCGTTTCCTCGGGCGTCTTTGAATAGCCGAAATCCTTTGCGCGTGAGAAGTACAGCCTCACGCCGTAGACCCGGGTGGCCGCCAGCAATTCCTGCGTGCGGATCAATCCCAGCTGTGGGGCTTGTTCGGGGCCCAGGTCATTCTGCCCGCCTTCACCGCGGGTCAAAGTCAGTAGCGCCACATCTGCATGCAACCCGCGCGCAAGATATGTGAGCGTCGCGGCGCTCTCATCGTCCGGATGAGCGGTCACGAAAAGGATGCGCGTGGTAATGCGGGCGCTTTCTATCGCCTCAATCGTTTCCGGCAGGCCGGGACCCGTCCCGGGCGAGGGAGGAAATTGCGCGAGCGCGGAAGGCGCCAAAAAAGCAGCGGCCGCCCCGCCAATCAGAATGCCAATCGCCAAACGCTGAAAATAGGAATTCACGCAGCCTCCACCGCAAAAGAGTTCAAAATTCTCACAGTGAACCGGCAGCCGCCGGCGGCGAACTTCCAAAAGGCCATTGTCTCACTTCCCGCGCGCGAATTAGAAACGCCAGAGTTCCCAGCGCTATCTCCGCAAGCCCCCACTTTCGCGTCGGCCCGGTCTGCCAAAAGAGCCACGCCCATCCGATCATCGTCAGGACTGCCGGCAGAGGATACACCCACATTTTGAACGGCAGACCCTGCGTGCCCTTTCGCCGCCGGAGCAGAATCACTCCCACAGCCTGCCCGATAAATTGCACCAGCAGTCGCATCGCCAGAATTCCCGCGATTGCTTGCTTCAGTTTCAAGGAAATGCTGAAGAGCAACGCGAGTCCGGCAAGAACCAGCAGCGAAACATGCGGAAAATGTTTCGTCGGATGAACCTTGCCGAACACTGGGAAGAAATTTCCGTCCTGCGCCGCCGAATAGGGCACTCGCGAAGCGCCCAGCAGCACGGAGAATGCGGAAGCGACGGCAATCCACAGAATCATTCCCGTCACGAAGCGCGCCGCCGCCTGTCCATACAGTTTTTCAACGAACAAGCTGGCGATGAAATCGGAATTTTGCGCCTCGCGCCACGGCACTACTCCCAGGATGCTGGTTTGCATCGCCAGATACAGCACGGCGATCCCCAGCACGGAAAGAAAAATTCCTCGCGGAATATTTTTCTCCGGATCCTTGATTTCGCTGCCGAGGTGGCAAATGTTGTAGTAACCCCAGTAGCTGTAGATTGTGCTCACCATCGCGGACCCCAGTCCAGCAAACCACACCCAGGACAAATGGAAGGCTCCGGGAGGAAAATCGAAAGCGATCTTGGCGTTGAAATGGGTGGCGCCTCCCCAGATCAGCCACAACATCGTTCCCACAACGCCGACCCACAGCAAAACAGAAATTTTTCCAATGGTCGTTATCCGCCGGTAAAGCAGAACCAGGATAAAGATGACCAGACCTCCCGAAATGGCTTTTGCTTGCAGCGGCGTGAAGGCGTGCAAATACCCCGCATACTTCGCGAAACCGATCGACGCCGACGCCACGGAAAGCGGCGCCTGCACCAGCGTTTGCCACACGAACAAAAACGACATCAACCGGCCCCACCGCTGCGGACCGTAGGCCTCCCGCAGAAAAACGTACGTGCCGCCTGCTTTGGGCATCGCCGCGCCCAGTTCGGACCATACAAAGGCATCCAGGGTCGCCAGTAGCGCGCCCGCCAGCCACGCGATGAGCGCCTGCGGCCCGCCCATTGCTCGAATCACCAGGGAGCTGACCACGAACGGTCCAATCCCCACGATTTCGATCATGTTCAGCGCGACCGCCTCTTTCAGGCCCAGTCCGCGCTCCAGGGCGGCGCCGGTCGCATTGTTGTTCTCCTTCACGGGTCCGCCGAGAATAACAAATGACCGGTTCACCGCCTAACCAAGATTCCTGCCGCAAAAACTATTTCGCACTCTTCTGGAACGGCTTAAACTCGTTCGGCGCAGAGCCTGACTCTGCGCACTCTTTCTCCCGGACGGGAACCGTGAATGCTTCGCGCCTAGCTTGCTGTGCCGCCCTCGCTTGGCTGCTCGTTCTGCCTTCGTTGGCCACCTCCGCGCAGCCATCTCATATCACCTTGCCGCCCCAGGCCCCCGCGATCGTCGACAAAATTTATTCGCTCGACTTCCCGGGGGCGGTGGAAGCCGCCAAGCGCATGCAGCACGAAAGTCCCGATCACCCCTTGGGCTATCTTTTGGAGGCGGAAGCGTTGTGGTGGCGCATCTGGTGTACTTCCGCCGATTTCAAATATGGAATGAACGATGCCCGGAGGCGCCCTAAGCTCGCGGGGGATCAGCACTATCTGGAACTCGCCGCCAGGGCCTTGTCGCTGGCGGAAGCGCAGATCAAGCAGGGCGAATCCGCGGAAATGCAATTCTATGCCGGCATGGCGGAAGCCTCGGCCGCGCGCCTTTATGGGCTGCGCGCCGAGAACCGCTACGCCGCCCGCGCCGGCGTGCGCGGCCGCGAACATCTCCTTCGTGCCAAGGTGCTGGATCCGGATCTCGCCGACGCCGACCTGGGTTTAGGTCTTTATAACTACTATGTGGATACCCTGAGTGCCGTTGCCCGGATACTGCGCTTTTTCATGGGCATCCCCGGCGGCTCCAAGCAAGAAGGAGTGCGCCTGCTCGAACACGCTATCGAGCATGGTTCGCTCACCTCCAATGTTGCGCGCTTCTATCTCGCGCTGAATCTGCATCGTTACGATCAGCAGTACGAAAAGGCGCTCGCTGTTCTCACCCCACTTGTTGAGAAGTACCCCGAAAATCCACTGTTTCAACTGGTGCGCGGCGACCTTTATGCCAAACTTGGCCGCAAGCAGCAAGCGCTGGCTTCTTATCGCGCGGCAAGCACCTTGCTGCTCCAGGATGCGGAGTGTCAAGCCCACGTCCGCGAACTAACACGCATCTCGATCGTGGCTCTGGGTATGAAGAACGATGGCGGGGACCGCTGAAAGGCACGCGTGTGAGTAGCGCTTCGCTGAGCACGCCGCGGCGCTAATCGTAGACGCAATAAAATCTGTAATTGTCCAGGATTTTTTTCTCCCGCAGCGGAGGCAGGACTTCCAGCGCATATCTGCTCAGACTTGTTCCTGGCGCCAGCTGCACGACTTTCTCGAAATAGCTGATGGCTTTGACTCGCGCTTCCTCGGCGCCCTCCCGGAAATCTTTCGGGTTAACGTAATCGAACATTTCGCCGCCTGCTGGTTCGTTGCTCAGCGACCACCGTGACGCATACGCCTCGGCTACCAGCAGCGTGACGACCCCGCGGTACGTGCTGCTGGGCCGATTTTGTAGAAAGGATTCTCCCTGGCGAATCACTTCCTTGGTTTGGTCCGATCCTTTTGCGCAGGTGGCGCTGGTGTCCCAGCCGCTATCGAGGAGCAGAACGAACGCCCGCTCCGCCCACGCAGTCTCCGGATATTCTCGCCAGATGCGCCAGAGAAGATCGTGGGGATAATACAAGCCTGCTCCCAGTTCGTCGTTGTCCAGTTTCAAGTCATATCGGGCGAGGTCTTTTTGCAGCCGGGCGCAAGCCGCCTGAGTCGTCTTTATCGCACCCAAGACGGCCGGCCCGGTCAGCCGCAAACAGCATAGCGGGACGCCGGTCAGGCGGCGCCTTTTTTGCCGCCTCGAGAAGTTCAAAGAACACCCGCTGATAGGGAGACGGACTGGCCCCCTCATCCGGTTCCTTTAGCGCAGCTTGAAGTTCAGGAAAACTCGGTGCCAATTCATCCAGAACCTTCTTCTTCAAATCCTCGCGGAACTCGTGCAGGTGACGCCGTTCTAGGATGTGAAAGACCGGTCTTTCAGGCACGTTGCTCGGTGTGCAAGAAGGTGCGCCGGGCGTGTTCGTGCTTGGCGCGGCAGCCGTTTGTGGCGCAGCCATAATTTTCGCGAAGGGTCGATAAGCCTGTACTGGTCTTGCCGGAGGAGGTGGCGGCACGTCTTGGAGCCGCGAATAGTAGTAAGACCAGGCGCCCGCTCCAGCCGCAGCCACCAGGAAGCCAATGGCGCTGAAGACGAGCCTCATCTTCCAATCGCTCTTAACCGACGGCTGTTCCGTTGTGTGCAGTTCCTGAATCACAGTCCTGTTTCGGACACTTTTCTCTCTTCCATTATCGGATCCCTTTGCAGCGTGAGCGGGAAATCGGCAAGCATAAGGTAGCGAAAGACGTATTACTTAGCCGGAACCGCATTTGATCGCCAAGCGGCACCGGCGGCGTGCTTGCTATGCGCATTGACCTCCTCCCCATCCAGGTGGTAATGATGTAGGGTTGCCTGAGTCCTCAGATTCGGGGCAAAGTGCGGTTTCGCAGGGGTGGAGAAAGGCTGGGCGGCGTTCCCCGGTTCCCGGCTTAGTTGCGGTCAACGCGCGGCACAATTTTCGCATCTCACACCCAAAGTGCGCTTGGCGCCACGGGCTCTCCCCGTACGCGCGAGCCAGTTGGCCTCGGCATGGCTGGGGCCGTCAGATAAAGATGAAGGAGTCTCAATGAAGCGGTCTTGGACAGCCTTGGCTGTCGCACTTTTGGCGATTTTCGCGGTAGCCGGCTGCAACGACTACGGCAACACCTTTCAGAACAATACGGGCGCCTTCATTTCCTCTCTTTCGCCTGCCCAGACCAGTGCCTGTAACGCTGCCAACTGCGCTCCCATTATGCTGAACGTGATTGGCTCGGGCTTCGTGGCTAAAACGGTCGTGCAATGGAATGGAAAAACCATTTCCACTGCCGTGACCCTCGACAGTAATGGAAACGTTTTGACGGTGACCGCAACTGTTCCGCCGGCATTGTTCGGCAAGCCCGGCAACGCCAGCGTCCGCACGCTCAATCCCGCCAGCGGCGCGGGCAACAATGGCCTTTCGAACCCCTTCATCTTTTATATCAATCCGCCGGCCAATCCACCGCCGGTTCTCACTGGCATCGGTCCCACGAGCGCGCCGGCATGCACCGCCTCAGCATGCACCGCCCCCTTCACTTTGTCGCTCAATGGTTCAGCTTTTCTCCCGACTACGGATCCCTCCGGCGGATCCCAGGTGAAATGGAGCATCGCCGGAACGCAAAAACAATTAACTGTCCTTTCGACGTCGACCTCTACTCAGGTTCAGGCCACCGTTACTCCGGATCTTCTGGTGAACGCAGGCTCGACAAATTTGATGGCGAGTGTAACTGTTTTCAATCCTCCATCTCCTCCTCAGCCGGGTTGCGTCACGCCGTGCACAGGGGGTGGCGGCGGCGGATCCAGCGCTCCGGCAACCTTCACTATTTGCCCTTCGACTGGTTGCCCGCCGGGCACCACGGCTGGTGCTTCCGCTGCCGCGCTTGTTGCCGAGGAGACTCCGGCGCTCAGTCTTGATGGGCGCTATGTTGCCTACACCGCCGTCCAGAATGGTCTCGCCCAAGTTTTTCTACGCGATACCTGCGAAGGTGCCGCCGCTGCTTGCCAGCCGCACACAACTCTTGTCTCCGCGGCGGCCGATGGCACTCCGGCGAACAGCGCAAGCCACGCGCCTTCCATGAGCGCTGACGGACGTTATGTGGCTTTCAGTTCCGCCGCGACGAATCTTGCGGAAAATGTCCCGCCCGGTCGCCAAATCTATTTGCGAGATACTTGCGCTGGCGCCGGAGATTCCTGCAAGCCGTCGACGCATCTTGTCTCTATCGACCCCAACGGAGCGCTGGTCGGAACGGAAAGCATCCTCCCTTCCGTCAGCTCTTCGGGGCGCTTCGTCGCGTTTCTGGCCATTACTCCAAGCCATTCCTCGAATCCGCTCCCCGACGTGCCTGCGGGCGGGAACAACAGCGGCCTCCGCCAGGTGTTCATGCGCGATACTTGTATCGGCACGGCCAACTGCGCTCCGAAGACGACCAGGATTTCGCTTCAGCCGGGCGACGGGACGGGGACGGGATCCAACTCAAAGCCCGCAGGCCCGGCTTTGAGCGGCAGAGCCGGGCACGTCGCCATCGTGGGCGCAAACGCCGCCACTCTCTTTACTCGATCAGTTGCCGTGGATGATCGCGTCTTTCTGGCCGTCGCGAATCAGCAACATTGAGCTTGGCCTCTTGAGTTTTCGCGCGCCAGCGATTCCGCGGCCATTTGAACTCTGACGTGAACGCACCTTTGCTCGGGACAGCTAACAATGGCAAGACCATCCTCGTTACGGGAGCGGGAGGCTGTATTGGCTCCGCTCTTGTGCAAGCGCTCATCTGCTCGAACCCCCGTTTCCTGATTCTTCTTGATCACTCCGAGCAGAATCTCCACGAAATCAATCTGCAGCTTGCCGCCCTCGGCAAATCCTCGTACGCCGCCATTCTCGCGGATATTCTGGATGCGCCGCTAATGACTGAGATTTTTGAGCGATATTATCCCCAGACGATTTATCACGCCGCCGCCTTCAAGCATGTTCCCTTGATGGAATCGAATCCCATCGCCGTGGTCCGCAACAATGCCCTCGGCACCTGGGAATTGGCAAAAACAGCGGCCCGCTTCGGAGCCGAGCGCCTGCTTATGATTTCCACCGACAAAGCCGTCAATCCCGGCAGCATCATGGGAGCGTCCAAGCGCATCGCCGAACTTGTCCTGCTCGGCCTCAGCGATTCGAAGCCGAGCATTGCGAACACGAATGTTGCCGGCACAAAGATGAGCGCGGTGCGGCTCGGGAATGTTCTCGGCTCGCACGGAAGCGTTGACCCGCTCTTTCAGCAGCAAATTCAGCGCGGCGGACCCGTAACGGTAACCCACCGCGAGGCCAGCAGGTATTTCCTGATGCTCAGCGAAGCCGTCGAATTGATCATCGCCGCGGCTGCCCTTGACGATTCCGCAAGCATTTTTATTCCTAAGATTTGCGAGCCTGTGAAAATCATGGATTTCGCCCAACGCCTGATTCGTGAAGCCGGTTTCGCAACTCCCCGCGATATTGAGATCGTCTTTACGGGACTGCGCCCGGGCGACAAACTGGAGGAAGAGTTCGTTTACGCCGACGAAGCTTTGCAACCGTCGAGCGACGAGCGGCTCTATAGGGCGGTTGGTCCGCTGTGTGACCCGCAGGTCCTGGGCGCCACGCTGCAAACAATTTCAGAGTGTGTCCGCGAGCGAAACCTCGCCTCGCTGGTCGCCGCCCTCTGCCTTCTGGTTCCGGAATACAAACCGAGCGAAACGCTCCTCTCGCTTTTGAACCCTTCGCTCGCTTGAGATGGCTTTGAAGCGCAAAATCGCCGTTGTCACCACTTCCCGCGCCGATTACAGCCATCTTTACTGGCCGCTTCGCGATCTTTTCGTCCATCCTCGGGTCGACCTGAAGCTCATCGCCCTCGGCTCGCATCTCTCTCCCGAATTCGGCCACACCGTCAGCGAAATCGAAAAGGACGGTTTTCCGATCGACGCAAAAATCGAGTGCCTCCTCAGTTCCGACACAGACGTCGGCATGGCCAAGACCATCGGCCTGGCCACCCTGAGCCTCGCGGATTGTCTCGGCCAGATGCGCCCGGACATTCTTCTCTTGATCGCCGATCGCTATGAAATGCTCGCTCCCGCCTCCGTCGCCCTGGCCCTGCGCATCCCCATCGCCCATATCGAAGGCGGTGAAATCAGCGAAGGGGCCATCGACGACGCCGTGCGCAACTCTCTCACCAAGATGAGCCACATTCACTTCGCCTCCACCTTCGAAGCTTGCCGCCGCATCATTGCCATGGACGAAGAGGAGTGGCGTGTCCATCGCGCCGGCGCCCCTTCGCTCGACCATTTGCGCCGCTCCACCCTGCACACCCGCGGAGAACTCGAATCTCTGCTGAAAATCACACTCGAAAAACCGTCCATCCTCGTGGCCTATCATCCCGTGACGATCACGCGCGACACTGTCCAGGAGGCCGCCCCGCTTTTCGAAGCGCTCTCCGCGCTCCCCGGCCAGATTCTTTTCTGTTACCCCAATGCCGACGCCGGCAGCCGCGATCTCATCGCCCGCGCGCGGTTATTTGCCGCCTCGCGCACGAACTCGCACGTCTTCGTCAACCTCGACGCTCTCACCTACTGGAGCCTTCTCCGCCAGGTCGACGTCTTTCTCGGAAACTCCAGCAGCGGCATCATGGAGACGCCTTCTCTCGCCCTGCCTACCGTCAATGTCGGCCTGCGCCAGCAAGGAAGAGAACGCGCGCGAAATATAATTGACGCCGCACCGAATGCTGAAGCGATTCTGGAAGCGCTCCGCACCGCCAAAAGTCAACCATTCCGCGAATCCCTCCGCGGCATGACCAACCCTTATGGCGACGGCTTCGCTTCCGAAAAAATCGTCCAAGTCCTGACCACCGTTCCGCTTTCCCAGGATCTCCTGATGAAGCGCCACGCTTCCTACCCCGCCCCCGAACCCGTCAACCTAAGTCCGCACCGGAAATGAAGATTCCTCTCTCTGCCCCCGACATCACCGAAGCGGACATTGCCGCCGTCAGCGCGGTGCTCCGCACTTCCCGCCTCAGCCTCGGCCCTCAATTGGAAGTATTTGAGCAGTCCCTCGCGCGCTACATCGGCGCTTCACACGCCGTCGCCGTGAATTCCGGCACGAGTGCCCTCCACCTCTGCATTCGCGCGCTCGGAATTTCCGAAGGCGACGAAGTCATCGTCCCCTCTTTCGCATTCATCGCCGTCGCCAACGTTCTAGGTTACGAGCGCGCCGTGCCCGTCTTCATCGATATCGATCCAGGCACACTCAATCTCGACCCCGCCCGCCTCGAAGAAGCCATCACCCCGCGCACTCGCGCCATCATTGTTGTTCACACTTTCGGATGTCCCGCCGGTCTCGACGAAATCCTCGCGATCGCCCGGCGTCATAATCTTTTCGTCATCGAAGACGCTTGCGAAGCGCTGGGCGCGCAATTCGACCGCCGCCAAGTAGGGTCGTTCGGACACGCCGCCGTCTTCGGCTTCTATCCCAATAAACAGATCACTTCCGGCGAAGGGGGAATGCTAGTCACCAACGATTCGAACGTAGCTGTCCTCGCCCGCAGACTCCGCAACCAGGGCCGCCGCGAATACGGCGAATGGCTCCAGCACGACGAGCTGGGCTACAACTACCGCATCTCCGAATTGAATTGCGCTCTCGGCGCCAGCCAGCTCCAGCGCCTGGAAAGTATTCTCGAGAGGCGCGAAGCCGTCGCCCGCGAATATCACCGTCGTCTGGAAACCGAGTCCGGTCTGCAGCTGCCCGCAATCGAGTTACCCCGCCGTCGCATCAGTTGGTTCGTCTACGTCCTGCGCTTGCGTGAAAGCTTCTCCGCCGCCCAGCGCGACCACATCCTTCAGGAAATGGCGTCACGCGGAATCGCCTGCGGAAGATACTTCGCGCCCATTCATTTGCAACCTGCCTATCGCAAGCAGCCCCACCGTTGCACGACCCTCACCCACACGGAGTCCATCGCCCCACGTTCGCTGGCGCTCCCATTTTTCAATAACATTTCAGTGGAACAAATCGAAGAGGTTTGTCGGACACTTATTGAAATACTTCGCAAAATGCGGCAGTAGCTCTAAGTTAGTCAGCAGTCATGAGTCACCAGTCCCTGCCTTCAGTTAAACCGCACCTTAATATCCGGCCGCTTCTCCAAATGCACCGAATCAATGAAACGCACCTGCCGCTCGTCCAGCGTAAGAATCATCGAGCTCGTCCGCACGCCTTCCCCGAAGAACCGCACGCCCTTCAGTAAGTTTCCATCCGTCACGCCCGTGCACGCAAAAATCATTTTCTTTCCCGGCGCCAGATCTTCCGTGTCGTAAATTCGCTTCAAATCCTTCACCCCCATTTTCGCCAGCCGCTCCGCGTGCTCGGGCTTGCTCACCACCAGCCGCGCCAGGATCTGCCCGTTCAAGCAGCGCAGCGCCGCCGCCGTCAGCACGCCCTCCGGCGCACCACCCGTGCCCATCACCGCGTGCACCCCCGTCCCGATCACCGCGGCGGAAATCCCCGCCGAGAGGTCGCCATCGCCAATCAGCCGGATGCGCGCCCCCGCCGCGCGTATCTCTTCAATTAATTTTTCGTGCCGCGGCCGGTCCAGCACGATCACCACCAGGTCCTCCACGTCGCGGTCCAGCCGCTTGGCAATGGCCTTCAGGTTGTCCGCCACTGGCGCATCCAAATCCACCGCGCCCTTGCACGACGGCCCCACCACCAGCTTTTCCATGTACAAATCCGGCGCGTGCAGCAACCCCCCGCGCTCGCTGGCCGCCAGCACCGCGATCGCGTTCGCCGCGCCCGTGGCGCACAGATTCGTCCCCTCCAGCGGGTCCACCGCGATGTCCACTTGCGGAAACAACGCTTTCGGAGCGTGCGTTCCCAGTCCCACTTTCTCGCCGATGTACAGCATTGGCGCCTCATCGCGCTCGCCTTCGCCAATCACGATCGTCCCGTCGATCTCCACCGAGTCCATGGTCTTGCGCATCGCTTCCACGGCCACTTCATCGGCATGGTGCCGGTCCCCGAATCCCATGGTGCGCGCCGCGGCAATCGCCGCGTTTTCCACCACGCGCAAAAAATCCAGGCTCAGTTGTTCTTCCATGCTGGTAGGCCCTCCACAAACGGCCAGAATTGTAGCGCCGGCTTCTAGCCGGCGATTTTCTCTCGCTATCACCCTGCCAAGGCGAGCGCCATCATAAGCCAAAGCCAAGTTTCTCGTCGACCATTTACGATTTGCCACCCATCCCGCCCAGCAGGATAAGCCCTGCATTTTTTCTGGCGCCGACACTCGGCTACAATGCTGCGCGGAGGACACATGTCCAAATCCCGCAGGCAGTTCCTTACCCACACCACTCTCGGTCTCCTCGGCGCAGCCGTCGCCTCGAGCGCCAAAGCCGAAGCCCACCCCAATGAACTCCCGCAGGATCCCACGCCACTCCCGCCCGGTGCCCCGCCCGCCTTCGGCACCGGACCCGCGGTCGGTCCCGAAGTCTCCCCCGCCACCTTTGCCGAAGCAGAAAAGCTCGTGCAAGTCCAACTCACTACTGCCGACCGCGCCCTCGCCGCGGAAACCTGGCGCGTCAATCTGGCCTCCGTCTACGAACGCCGCACCGGTCCCCGCACCATCGCCCTCGAACCCACCCTCGCTCCCTTCTCGCGCTACCATTCCGTTCTCCCCGGCCAGCCCTCCGGCCCGCAGCGCGATCAATTCATTCGCACCAACACCCATCCCGGCCCGCTGCCCTCCAACGATGCCGACATCGCCTTCTCCTCGGTCACTCAGCTCTCCCGCTGGATCGAGCAGCGCAAGCTCACCTCCGAGCGCCTCACGCAAATCTATCTCCGCCGCATCGAGCAATTCGATCCCAAGCTCCGCTGCATCATCACCCTCACGCGGGATCTAGCACTCGCCCAGGCGAAAAAAGCCGACGAAGAAATCGCCGCCGGAAAATACCGCGGTCCCCTCCACGGCATTCCTTGGGGCGGCAAGGATCTTCTCGACACCGCCGGTATTCCTACTACCTATGGCGCTGAGCCTTTCCGCAACCGTATTCCGAAAGACGATGCCGCCGTCGTCAAGCGCCTTCACGCCGCTGGCGCCGTGCTCCTCGCCAAGCTCAGCCTCGGCGCCCTCGCGCTCAACGACATTTGGTTCGGCGGACAAACTGTGAATCCGTGGCTCCTCGAAGAAGGCGCCTCCGGCTCCAGCGCCGGACCCGGTGCCGCCACCGCCGCCGGCCTCGTCGGTTTCTCCATCGGCAGCGAAACCGGCGGCAGCATCATCAGTCCCAGCATGCGTTGCGGCGTCACCGGCCTCCGCCCTACTTACGGCCGCGTTCCCCGCACCGGCGCCATGACCCTCTGCTGGTCCCTCGATAAACTCGGTCCCATGACGCGCGCCGTCGAAGACGCGCTGCTGGTCCTGCAAGCCATCTCCGGCCCGGACCCCGGCGACCTTTCCAGCGTCCCCAGCCATCTGGACTTCGACTCCGCCGCGTCCATCAAGGGCCTCCGCGTCGGCTATCTCCCCGCCTGGATGAAGGAAGATCCGGCAACCGATGTAGATCGCGCTGCCCTTGCCACTCTTCCAAAGCTCGGCCTGGTGCCGGTCGAGATTTCACTTCCGAATTGGCCCTTTGACTCCCTCAACATCATTCTCTTCGCCGAAGGCGCCGCCGCTTTCGAGGAACTCACGCTGAGCCACGGCGTCGACCAGCTAAAGGTGCAAACTCCCGACGCCTGGCCCAACCTCTTCCGCCAGTCCCGTTTCCTCTCCGCCGTCGATTTCGTCCAGGCCGACCGCTTCCGCCGCAAAGTAGCTCAAGAGATGGCCCGCATCTTCTCCGAAGTGGATCTGTTGCTGGTGCCTTCGCTCCGTGACGAAATTCTCACCATCACCAACCACACCGGCCACCCCTCGCTCACGCTGCGCGCCGGCTTCGTCCAAGTCTCCGAAGCGCGCTCCGATTGGGCGCCAGACCCGAAAAGTCCCCTGCCCAAGTTTTCTCCTCCGCGCCGCGTCCCCCACGGCATCACCCTCATCGGCCGCCTCTTCGAGGAAGGTACCCTCGGCCGCGCCGGGATCGCCCTCGAGCGCGCCTTCGCCGTCTCCAACCAACGTCCACCTTCCTTCTGAATGGCGCACGCATCTGCCAATAATCGCGGCGAACGTGTTACCCTCTTCGGTCGATTGTTTCTAATCCTTGCTGCGCGCCTTAGCCGCAGCTGCTTCGGAGTGCCACTCATGAATCCCGCCATTCACTTCCACCGCCGTTCCGTCACCTCTGCCGCGGCTGGCGTTCTTTTAGCCTTCGCTCCACTTGCTGCCCTCACCCAGGACGCGCCCAAACAACAGACCCACGGCATCGTCGTTGCCAACTTGGACGCCGCGGTCAAGCCCGGTGACGATTTTTTTCAATACGCCAACGGCGCTTGGATCAAGCGCACCGAAATTCCTCCCGACCGCAGCGAATTCGGCGGCTTTTCCATCCTTTTCGATTTGAGCAACAAGCGCACCGCCGGCCTGATTGAAGAAGCTGTCAAGTCCAATGCCCCCGCCGGTTCCAACGCTCGCAAAATCGCCGAACTTTACAACTCCTTTATGAACGAGACCGCCATCGAGGCCAAAGGACTCGCCCCGCTTCGCCCGCACCTCGAAGCCATCGCCGCCATCCATAACCAGCGCGAACTCGCACGAGCTTTGGGGGAAACCCTCCGCTCCGACGTCGACGCGCTGAACAACACCAACTTTCACACTCCCAACCTTTTCGGCCTGTGGGTCGCGCCCGGGTTTAACGACTCTGACCACTATGCTGCTTACCTGCTGCAAGGCGGTCTGCAAATGCCCGACCGCGAGTATTACCTCGCCACCAGCGACGATATGCGCGACATCCGCGGCAAGTATCAGGCCCACATCTCAGCCATGCTCAAACTTGCGGGATTCACGGACAGCGACGCCCGCGCCCAGCACATATTCGATCTCGAGCATGCCATCGCGGAAAAACATCTCAGCTTGGCGGACAACGACGACATCCACAAAGCCAATAACACCTGGAAGCAGTCAGACTTTCCCGCCAAAGCTCCCGGCCTCGACTGGGCGGAATACTTTCGCGGCGCCGGCCTCAGCCAGCAGGGAAGTTTCATCGTTTGGCAGCCAACCGCCTTTACCGGAGAGTCGGCTCTCGTGGCCTCCACCTCGCTGGACACCTGGAAGGACTGGCTGGCGTTCCACCTGATCGACGCCCACGCCGGCGTGCTTCCCAAAGCGTTCACCGACGAGCGCTTCGCTTTCTTCGGCAAGATCCTCAACGGCATTCCCCAACAGCGTCCGCGCTGGGAGCGCGGCGTTTCACTGATCAACTTCCTCCTCGGCGACGCCGTAGGCCAACTCTACGCGCAGCGCTATTTTCCGCCTGAAGCCAAGGCCCAGGCGCAAGACATGGTTGCGAACATCATCGCCGCGTTCCGCCGTCGCATTGAAGCGCTTTCTTGGATGGATCCCGCCACCAAAGCGGAAGCCCAGGCCAAGCTCACCACCCTTTATGTCGGCATCGGCTACCCGGAAACCTGGCATGACTACTCCGGCTACGAAGTCAAGCCGGACGATATCTTCGGCAATCTCTGGCGCGCCGGCCTGTTCTCATGCCACCGGGAAGTCGCCCGTCTCGGCCTGGCGGTTGATCGCAAGGAATGGAGCATGACCCCTCAGACCGTCAACGCCGTCAACCTGCCGCTGCAAAACGCGCTCAACTTTCCCGCCGCCATCCTCCAACCGCCGTTCTTCGATCCCCAGGCCACCCCGGCGGCTAACTATGGCGGCATTGGCGCCATCATCGGCCACGAAATCAGCCATACCTTTGACAACCAGGGCAGCGCCTTCGACTCCAAAGGCCGCGTCCGCAATTGGTGGACACCCGCCGACCTCGCGCACTTCAACGCTGCCACCGCCAGGCTCGCCGCGCAGTACGACACCTACAAGCCCTTTCCGGACCTCTCCGTGAACGGCAATCAGACGCTGGGAGAAAATATCGCCGACGTTGCCGGCCTCTCTGCCGCCTACGACGGCTACCGCGCCTCGCTCGCGGGCAAGGCTGCTCCCGCGCAGGAAGGCTTCTCCGGCGACCAGCAATTCTTCCTTGCCTTCGGACAAGATTGGGGAGAAAAGCAGCGCGAAGCGTCACTCCGCCAGCAACTGATAACCGACGGGCACTCCCCCGCGCAATACCGCGCCGCGACCGTCCGCAACCTAGACCCATGGTATGCCGCATTCGACGTCCAGCCTGGCCAGAAGCTCTACCTCGCCCCGCCAGACCGGGTCCGGATTTGGTAAGGAATCCTGTGCCGCGGTCAGACAGCCTTGTCCCGCAACCGGACAGTGCCGCACCGCCAGACTGAACTCTAGTGCCTGTTTTCAACAACTTACGATGGTAGACGGGTTGCACTTTTCATGGCAGCCATGAGCACATTACTGCGCGACCTTCGTTACGGCGTACGGACCCTGATGCAAAATCCCGGCTTTGCCGCGGTAGCAGTACTCACGATCGGCATTGGCATCGGGGCGAGCATCACTATCTTTAGTTGGATGCGCCCCATGCTTCTGAATCCGCTGCCCGGCGCTGCGCAGGCGGAGCGCATCATCGCCATCGAGAACATGGCGCCCGACGGCGAGCCGATCACCACGTCTTACCTGGACTTCCGCGATTTCCGCGACAATCTTAAGCTTGTGAATTTGGTGACGGCGTGGGAGGCAAATGTGTTTTCTGTGGGCGATGCCCCGGACACCGCCCAAGTTTGGGGTGAAATGGTGTCGGGGGGCTTCTTCGACATGCTTGGCATACAGCCGGAAGCCGGGCGTTTCTTCTCCGACGCGGAACGCGATGACGCGCAGAACGCGCATGCGGTGGCAGTTATCAGCCACAGCTATTGGAAGAACCAATACCACTCGGATGGTTCGGCCATTGGCTCGATCCTGCGCATCAACCGCACGCCGTTCACCATTATCGGTGTGGCCCCCGAAGGTTTCCACGGCACACGCTCCGGACTCGATTACGAGATCTGGATGCCCCTGACCATGTACGGTCAATTGACCCACACAGGGACTTGGATGTTGCGCGACCGCAACACCCGCAACTTCATGCTGTTCGCGCGGCTCGCTCCCGGCGTAACCATCGAGCAGGCGCGCGGCGAAGTGCAAGCGCTGGCAAATCGCATGGCCGTGGCGGACGCGGACTCGAACCAGGGAATTGGCGCGACCGTGTTGCCGGTTTGGCAGTCGCATTTCGGGACCCAGTCAATACTCCTGACGCCGATTACGATCCTGATGGGGGCCAGCGGCGTAGTGCTGCTGATTGTTTGCGCTAACCTGGCAAACCTGCTGCTGGCGCGCGCGACGGGGCGGCTGAAAGAGTTCAGCGTGCGGCTGGCGATGGGCGCGAGGCCGATGCGATTGATCCAGCAGCTTCTCACCGAGACACTGCTGATGGCGGTGGCCGGCTCGGTCTGCGGCTTGATGCTGGCAAATTTGCTGGGCGGCGCGTTGCGCTGGCTGATCCCCGCGGTCGCGAGGCCGGCAATGTTGCAGGCGCCGCTCGACGGGCAGGTCCTGGCATTCACCATGGCGCTGGCGTTTGGCGTCGCGATTATCGCGGGACTGGCTCCGGCACTGCACGCTTCACGAGCCAACGTCAACGAGATGCTGAAGGAAGGCGGCCGCAGCGGGACTTCGGGCGCGCATTCGCATCGGTTGCGCGGGCTTTTGGTGGCCTCTGAGGTAGCTCTGGCCGTTATTGCCTTAGTGGGCGCGGGATTATTCCTGAAGAGTTTCCAAACCGCGCGGGCCATCGATCCGGGCTTCAAGCCGGAGGGGGTGGCACTGGCGCGCTTCGATTTTTCCACCGCCGGCTATGACGCGCGCCAGACCGACAGCTATTGCCGCCGTCTCCGCGAGCAATTGGAGCGGCAGCCTGGAGTGACCGCGGTCAGCTACGACGACTCAGCTCCTTTGGGATTTAGCGGGGGAAACTGGGAAACGCTCGAGGTGGAAGGCTATGTTCCCGGCTCAAACGAGAATATGAAGATCTACCGCGACCTGGTATCGCCTGGCTACTTCGAGACCATGAAGATACCGTTGCTGGAAGGCCGCGATTTCGATTTGCGCGACGACGCTACGTCTCTAAAGGTAATGATCGTCAACCAGGAGTTTGTGCGCCGCTTCCTGGCCAATCGCAGCGTGCTCGGCCGCAAAGTGCATGGATGGGGCGAATGGTTCACCATCGTTGGCGTGGTTAAGGACAGCAAGTATCACCGGGTTACGGAGAGTCCGCAGCCGTACTTCTACATTCCCATCCGGCAGGTTTTCCGGCCCGAATATGGTTTGACGTTCGATGTGCGAACCTTCGGATCGGTGAATGAAGCGATTGCGGCGCTCCGCCGCGAGGCCTCGGCGATTGATCCGGCGTTGACCATCTTCGATGCCGAGCCCATGACCGAGTACGTGGCTGCATCACTTTTCGGCGCGAAGATTGCCGCGAGTCTTTTGAGCGTGCTGAGCGGCTTGGGGCTGCTGCTGGCGGCAATCGGTCTGTACAGCGTCATGGCCTATGCCGTGGCGCAGCGCACCGGCGAGATCGGCATTCGCGTCACGCTAGGCGCCCAGCCAAGGGACATCATGCGGCTGGTGATCCGCCAAGGGTTGGCATTCGCGGCGGCGGGTCTGGTTGTGGGCTCGCTGGCAGCTGCGGCGCTGGCGCGCGTTATGGCGGCTATGCTCGTGGGAGTGGGCCCAGCCGATCCCCAGGTGTATGCCGCGGCGGCTGCGTTCACGGCGCTAGTCACCCTCGCCTCGGCAGCCATCCCCGCCTGGCGCGCCCTGCGCGTGGACCCGGCGGTCGCGCTCCGCTGGCAGTAGCGTTAAGCTGACCGTTTCAGCGAAATCTCACCTTGTCCACCCCCCTCTCGACCATAGTCCGCCACGCAAGCATCTAGAGCTCCCTTGCTGCGACTCCTCGGGAGTCCAAAGAACTTTCCGCTCCATAACCCCGCTCGCAAAGCCGCCCAGCCGGATTAGAGAGCTCGTATCAGTGCTTTATGAGTGTGCCCCCCGCGGATGGACTCGGAAGACGGACAAGTTCTTTGTGCTGCCGCGTGGTATCATTCCGGCCATCGTTCCATTGCTGCTTCACTGAGCCTATGGATCCCACCGCTATTAGGGACCAAATCGACAGAATCCTGCGCAGCCAGAGCTTCGCAAGCAAGAGCCAGCTCAGGAAGCTGCTGGAAATTCTGTTCAAGAACATGGATTCGCAAAACACTCTGAAGCCTGATCAAGTGATCAAGGAACTGTGGCCAGACGAGATCAGGACAAAGCGAGCCGCGGACGTAGCGACAGAGATGAATCGGCTCCGGCATGCCCTGGAATCCTATTACAACGGGGAGGGCAAGGCCGACGTCCTCACGATCGTGCTTCCGAATCGCGCGCTACCCGCTCCAGATGGGACGTCAGAAAAGCGTTGGGTCGTGGCGAAACCTCGCGAAGGAGAAACCGGCGGACCGCAGCGTGCAAGCGAGGATCAGCGGCCCATACCGAAAGTGAGCGCCCACAAGGGCCTAAAGCTGGCCGTCGCGATCGCTGTGATTGGCATTGTGGGTTACCTCTCCATCCGGATACTGACAGTGCACGAGCAGCCCAAGTTTTGGCGGCTGGAAGGTTCGGCGCTAGTGATCATGAATGGGGACGGAAAGGAAGTTTGGCGAAAGGTCTTTCCTGAAGGATTCGCGTCCGACGGGCCCTACGAGAAGGGACTGTCTACACGGATCTGGTTCGGGGATCTAGAGGGTAAGGGCCAGACCAGCGTGCTTTTCGTCTATCTCCCCGGCAGCCAACAGTCGCGCTCGTCCACATTGATCTGCTATTCCGATCGAGGCAAAGAAAAGTGGCGTTGGACTCCAGGGAGAGACCTGCCCGAGATGAAGGGAAGTCCAGCAACGTTCAGGACAGCGGCTCTGGGGGTACTCAAAGCAACGGAAAAGAGGCCTCCCCGAATCGTCGTTTCGAGTATCCATGATCCTTGGTGGCCGTGTCAGGTCGCGATCCTCGATTCAAGCGGCAAAACGGTCTCGGAGTACTGGCACTCTGGGCATTTAGCCTTCATGGCGTTGGCCGACCTGGATGGCGATGGCAAAGAGGAGATTGTCGCTACGGGAATTAATAATGGGTATCTTCAAGCGACATTGGTGGTGCTTGATCCTGACCGGGTGTTTGGCGCTTCCACCGAGGTGCGGGATAAGTTTCAAATCCACGGCATGGGGGTTGCCCAAGAAAGGTTGCGCCTGTTGTTTCCACGGAGCGATTTGAACAAAGCATTGTTCTCCTACAATGCGGCCATGGAGCCCACGGTCGAGCATGGCACCATTCGACTCACGGTGCGGGAGTGCATGGTCCCGCCCGGCTGCCCCGTCTGGTATGAATTCGACAAGAACCTTCATCTGATTAGTGGCTACGCGGGCGAGGAATTTCGCAGCAATCATGTGCGGCTCTATCAAAACCGCAAAGATGCGCATCCTTTTAGTGCGGAAGAACAAGCTGAGTTGCAAAAGGTGCGATGCCTTGTTGGATGTAAAACGGAGTTCGTCCCCGTCCAGATACACTGAAACCGGCCTGATTTCATACCAAATTGATATCATCTCTACCCCGAACCCATTGACTGGAGTGCGATCTGTTGCAAGCATCGGCCAACGCATTTTTGCAATGGGGGAGGCAGCAAATGAAATTCTTTGGATTTAGACTGTCCGTGTGCTGGCTTGTTCTCGCCGTGTCGTTAGGACTGGTAGCCTGCGGGGGCTATGGTGGCGCCAGCTACTCGTCGATAAACGGCTACATGACCGGGCCGTGGGATTTCACCGTGACTAACGCGAAAGGCAACGTCCCGTTCGTTATCGAAGCCAACTTGAATCAAGACCACCACGGAAATATTTCAGCCACGGGCTCAGTGACGGCCAATGGACCGGCAGGGAATGTGTCTGACGTGTTCATTTTCGGTTCTCTTTCCACCGCCAATGGCATTGCGGTGGACTATCTTGGCTTTACCTGCACCGGCACCGATAGCGGAGACCGCAGCATAACCGGAACCGTCAATCCCTCGAACCAAGTGACGCTCAACCAGAATGTGGGAGGCACCGCGGTCGCGACGATCACCGGAACCCTGGACAACTTTGCCCCGTATCCCACTCCGGCTTTTACGGGAACGCTTACTAGCTCAGGTACCTGCGGAGGCGGCGGGAGCGCGACCGTGACCGGCCAGTATCTCACCAGTATCCCGCTTACGGGCCACTACGCTGGAACAAGTGCTGCCGATAACACCGAGAACATTGTCATGGCCATAACCAACACGAACGGGTCTCTGACCGGCGACGGCAGCGACAGCAAACTTGGCAACTTCACACTGACGGGCAATGCTGTGGGCAACGCTTTTTCAGCAACACTCACCTATTCCAGCAGCCCCGGCAACAGTGGTCCAGTCTTTGGCTACTACGATATGAAATTGCGCGCGGGGCCTTCGATTCTGTTGGTGAGCCCTCTAGGCGCGAATGCTACCTCCTGTCCCAACGGCGAGCCGCGTTACAACAATTCATGCCTGATAGCGATCCTGGCCGCGCAGTGATGCCGCTCGGGGAAGAAAGTTCTGAAGTGGGTAGCTAGACTAGAGGAGAGAAGAGTCAGCGTCTCCGCGCAAATGGGTCCGTCATGGTGACCAGGAATCCGGCAAGGGATTCCCACTGAGAACTGAAAACTGACAACTGAAAACCCTTACTTAATATCCAGCGACTGCAGCTTCGCATTCACCAGGAACGGATCGTCGAACTCCGTCATTTCGCCCCAGCCTTTGCCGAGGACCGGCAGCAACCGTGCCGAAAGAGGCTTGTGCCATTTCACCGCCAGGCTGGCCATATCTCCAATGATCAGCGAAAGCTGCTCTGCGGTAATGTCGCCCGGCAGAGGAATCGTATCGAGCCCCGTGCCGCACACCGCCGAATAACTGAGCAGCGCATCGATGGAAAGGTGTCCTTCGCTCCACCGCTGCGCCAGCCGCGTATCTTCCAGCACCGGCAGCATCAAGCCGGAATATCCCGTCTGTTTCACTTTGACATCTTTGACCGCCGCGGTAATCGTCGCCGCCGCCGTCAGCGTTCCGCTCATGCCCATGGGCTGCGTCGTAAGATTCTCGATGGCCGCGCCGATGGAAACATTCCCCGACGGGGCCGGCGAAAGATCGATCCCCATGTATGTCCAGCCGGTTTCCAGATCGACGCGACCCGCGTGCCGCTCGATGTCAAACGCGCTCGCGGCGAGCGAATCGGTCAGCCGCTGCTTGGCCGTGGCGAGGTCCGGCGCATCCTTGAACGCCGCGGCCACTACGTTCGCCGATTCCAGCGCAATCGCAAATTGATGTCCGAAGCCGGTGTGATACGCCGCCGGAAAAAATGGCGTCAGCGGCGGCACCATGGCAATCGCCGCAAAACGGAAATTGCCCTGGCTGTGCTCCGTCTCCTCAAGCTTTTTCATCACCCGCGCCGCCGCGCCTACCGCGCTCCAGCGCACGCCGTCCTCGCCAGCAACCACCAGGCTGGCATTCAGGGTCTTCGTGTTGCTCAAAATCTGTGCAAGGACGTCTGCCCACCCAGCCTCATCGTTTTCATTCAGCATGGCCGGCCCGATCGACGCCGCGAATTTTTCTTGCCGCGCCAGCGCGTCGTATTCCTTGAAGAACGCCACCGCCTGTTGCGCCGTCAGTCCCTTGGTGTATTCCGGAAACGGCTGCGTCGCGATGCGGATCGTTTGCACCTGGTATCCGCGCGATTCCAGGGTGGTCTGCGCGCGCCTCAGCATCTTCAGCGCATCCGCCACCTGCTCCTTGTATTGCGCCCGGTCCAAATTGATGAACGCCGTAATCGCCCGAATCTTCGGCTTCACCTCCGGCGCCAGCGCAGTTTTCTGCTGCGCTCGAACAATCCCGCAATTACCAGCGAAAGCGATGAGAACCACTGTAAGCAAGATTCGGAGGGACTGAATCATTCTTATGGAAGGTGGACGCATGGGACAATGCTCCTTGTTGGGGCGCCCGCCGCGGCGGGCGCCCCATTAGCTTACAAGATTCGGCCGCATGCCAATGGGGCTGGATGAAAAATGTAGGGGCGGACTTCAGTCCGTCCCTCCGCTCTTTACACAAACGCTGCAATCCCGGTGATGCGTTCGCCGATCACCAGCTTGTGAATGTCATTCGTTCCCTCGTATGTATACACGCTCTCGAGGTTGTTCATGTGCCGCATGATGCAGTAATCGTCCACGATGCCGTTCGCGCCGAGAATGTCACGCGCCTTGCGCGCCGTGTCCAGCGCGATCGCCACGTTGTTCATCTTCAGCATGGAAATGTGCGACGGATCAGCTTTCTTATTGTCCTTCAGCCGGCCAACGTGCAGCGCGAGCAATTGTCCTTTTACGATCTCCGTGATCATCCACGCCAATTTTTCCTGCACCAGTTGATGAGAAGCAATCGGTTTGTTCGCAAATTGCTTGCGCGTTTTCGCATATTGCAGCGCCGTGTCATAACATGCCATCGCCGCTCCCAGCGCGCCCCATCCAATTCCATAGCGCGCCTGGTTCAGGCAACTCAGCGGCCCCTTCAATCCGGAAACGCCGGGCAAAAGATTTTCTTCCGGAATTTCGCAATCGCTAAACGACAACCCCGAAGTCACCGACGCACGCAGCGACCATTTCCCGTGCACGTCCCAGGTCTTGAATCCCGGCGCGCCTTTTTCAACAAGAAATCCGCGGATTTTATCGTCCTCGGTCTTGGCCCACACCACCGCCACGTCCGCGATCGACCCGCTGGTAATCCACATCTTCTCGCCGTTCAAAATATATTTGTTGCCCTTCTTCACCGCGCGCGCCAGCATCCCGCCCGGATTCGATCCGAACTGCGGCTCCGTCAAGCCAAAACAGCCAATGGCTTTGCCCTGTTGCAAGAGCGGCAGCCATTTGTTTTTCTGCGCGTCGCTTCCGTACGAATAAATCGGATACATCACCAGCGCGCCCTGCACCGAAACAAAACTGCGCAATCCCGAATCCCCGCGCTCCAGCTCCTGCGTCATCAATCCGTAAGCGACGTTGGACATTCCCGCGCAGCCGTACCCGTGCAGGTTCGCGCCAAAAAATCCCAATTCGCCAAGCTGCGGAATCAAATGTTTTGGAAACGTCGCTTCGCGGCTGTGTTTTTCGATGATGGGGATGATTTCGTTTTCGACGAACTGCCGCGCCGTCTGCCGCACCAGCCTTTCTTCGTCGTTCAATTGCGAATCAAAATCAATGAAGTCGACTCCGCCATATCCAGCCATGCTGCGCTCCTCGTTTCTGCGTGCCTCGAGCCCGTGGGGCCAACGCGCATGGAGGTGGATGGCGCGTTTTCCATGCGGCCACTCGCGAAAATTCACAGGGAAATGATCTTGCCGCGGGCCCAGTCCCTAAACTGCATTCCGTTCCGGCACAACTCCAACTCTGCGATTGTAGCAAGTCCCGGAAAGTGGCAGCAAGAAACCGCGCCGACTGGAATGCAGATCTCCTCCGGTGACAGCGAAACTTCCGGAAGCTTTGCGGATCTGAGAAAATCAGTTTTAAGGATTGAAAAGCCGGTGCATGCCGATATTGGATAGATCCCGCGGCCGCGTCAAGTCTTTGAGACGTCCCAGAACGTAAAGCTGAATGGCATTGAGACCTTCCGGTGCGAGACCGATGAATGCGACGGCCACGCGCTCAGTTCCCTCTTTACGTACGATCCGTGCAAGCACGTTCAGCGAAGCATTAACCTCGGCGATCTTAAACTCCAGTCTAACTTCCTGGCCCACTTCAATGTCCGCCAAGCCTTGCAGCAGCATGCCGGTTTCACTGATATTCATGCTGCGCAAGGGAAACTGCTGCCCATCCCACGTGCACACAACTTCCGAAAAGAGCGGTAAACGGGCGGCGTGTCTTCTGCCTTTCCACCCGGGGGAGTCCATGGAGGCCAGCATCGGGCGGATACGGCCCGCGGTTACGGGCTTGGACAGCACGAGGTCGGCGCCTTCGCCGTAGGCCGTTCGCAAACTCTTTACATCGTCGGTGGCGCTGAGCATGACAATAGTGGCCTCTAGGTTGAGCGGCGACTTCCGGATGCGGCGGGCCAGCTCAAGTCCGTCCAATTGAGGAGTGCCCATAGCCACAAAAGCCACATCAAACCGCTGAGTTTCCGCTCGCTGCCCCGCTTCCTGGCTGTCCTCAAACGTAAAAACCGTATGACCGGAAGGGGCAGCCAGAGACCTGATAAGTTTCTGGCTCAACGGTTCGTCGTCTACAACCATGATTTTCAGGGACATAAACTGTGCCTCGCGGCCTGATTCTTCCCCCACGCGGCCCAAGAACGAGCCGTTAAGAAAGAATACGCGGAAGGCACCGTGAGGGAGTATTTGACTGGCCGGCAGGTGTCCAAAGCGTGAAGCCCCATCTCCACAGACAAGATAAGGCGCCATCCCCTTTGGCGGCCCGAGCAATCCGTTCACCGAGCCGGTTCAGAGTGTCTCCGTGAAGCAGAACCCGACTTGGCTCCAGAATAGGCGAGGAAGTACTCTCAGAGGAATTTGTCCGGAGGGGGTGGAAGCAGCAGCCTGCGCCCCAGCTGGCGGCATTTGTCGGGCAGGGGCGTCTCCCACAAGAACTTTGACCAATCGCAGGGCTTGGCGAACTCGCTCGAACTCGCTCCCCGGCGCGCGGCAAGGCCCAACTGAAGCTACTCCTTCTGTAACCTTTTCACCCATCGAAATTCAGGCTGGGAATCCCCTAACGTCCTGGAAGCCATTAAGAGCAATGGTATCACTAAGTTATGGTGGCAAGGGCGTTGGTCGCGGAACTGCTTTGTACAGCAGAGGATCCAACCGGATTTCCATGCAGCCGGGCAGCTCGAAGCGCCTGCTGAGGAAGAAGCCAGCTAACGATGAGAATCAATCCAAGAACGAGATATTCGCGGCAGTTCAGTCGGATGAGCGGACTGACCCTTCTCGAGCTGTTGGTGGCCCTTACAGTCATCCTGATTATTGCCAGTATCGCCATCCCTAATTTGAATACCGCCATGCACTCGTCCCGGTTGAAAGGGGCGGCCAGCGATTTTTCCTCGCTAGTACAAGTAGCACGAATCCGGGCGGTGGATGATGACCACTATTATTCACTTTATGTGATCCCCGCAAATAACAACAACAGCGCTCAGCGAGGGTTTGTGGACATTTACCCGCAGGCAGCGACTGGAGCTTCCGGAACCAACGGGGCGACCACGACGAACGGGGCGATTAATCCTCAAGACCCGATGATACAAGTAAGCGCCGAAGTCACGCCGCAGCGTCAGGGTGCGGCGCCAAACACGGCGGCCCTGCAAGCGTTGATATTGCCCGCGAATTCTCCGGTGGTGCCATTAGATGGAAACGCGGCCGGGACACCCATTACATTCGGCCCGCGTGGACTTCCGTGTTTGCCGGTGGGCGGAGTCTGCGACAGCCTGGGAGGGCCCCAAGCCTACTGGTTTTTCTTCCAAAACACGGCCAGCCGGAATTGGGCCGCCGTGACCGTGACGCCGGCCGGCAGAATCCAGAGATGGATTTATTCGCCTGCGCCAGCGGCGGTATGGATCAGATACTAAGCGAGCGAAGGACGCCATGAGACGAACAGACAAACGCAAGATCGTTCTTAAGGGAAAGCCGGAAGGCGGGGCGACACTCATCGAGCTGATGATCGCCATGCTTGTCCTGGCCATCGGGCTGGGAGCCCTCACAACCCTGTTTGTGGTGAGCATGGCCACGAATAACCGCAACAGCAAGGACACAACGGCTACGCTGCTGGCGCAGAAGGTGGTCGAAGAACTCTCCGCGCAGAACGTCAATTCCACGGTAGTGGTAAACCTGACCGATTGCGTGGGGAACGCCTGGCAGATTCCCGCCACGCAGGGCACGGCCTTCCCCGGGCAGGGAGCGGCGCTGATGAACAATGTCGGCAGCCCCTTTTACGGCGGCATCGACTTCAGCCAAGGAATCGGCAATGTTCCGGCGGGTTTTGCGATGCAGTACGTGGATTGCGACCCGAACGGCCAGCAAACCACCTATGACGTGCGCTGGAACGTCATCAGCGTCACGGCAAACAGCACGCGGCTGATCACGGCTTCAGCGCGGAGGCTGGGGACCTTGAGCACCGGCGGCGGCCTGTACTTTGCCGTCCCTGTTACCTTGCGCACAGTGGGCGGGAGCTAAGAGGAGATTGATGAAAATGAAGCTAATAGGCGGCAGCAAGAAGCCAAACTGGCAGCGCGGGTTCACCATGATCGAGCTGATCGTGAGCGTGACCGTCCTCATGCTGGTGGCCGGCGTGGTGGTGGAAGGCCTGAGGAAATTGCAGCAAAGAAGCATGATGGATACCACCAAGGTCGATCTGACGCAGGAATCGCGCGAATTCATGGACCAGATCGTGAGCGACATCCATCAATCCGGTTATCCGGCCCTAAAAATGTTTGATCCAGCGACGCTTGTTTCGGCCAACAATTGCACCCTGGACATCAACGTTTCGTGCGGACTGGTCAACGTGACGGCAAGCTCCGTGCAGTTCGAGGCCGACGTCGACGGAAGCGGCACGGTCAGCGAGGTGTTCATCCAGCTCAACCCGCTCAATGGGCCCTGCCCCTGCATTATCCAGAGGGGGACGGTCACCAAAGCAGCGTGGCTGGCTAATGGAACCCCGCCATTCTATTACACCGAAGTCAACAACGTTAACAATGTGAACATATTTCAGGCGTACGACAATTCGGGAAACAACGTCGCGCTCCCTGGCGCCTGCCCTTATCCGTGCAACAACATCTCGGCCATTGAAGTCACCTTAAACGTGCTCTCGCCGTCGCCGGATTCCAACGGACTTTTTCCGACGATTACCATGTCCACCGGCGTGAAGATCCATAACTTTAATTAGCACTTGCGAAGCTTTTGCGGAGGAACGAAATGAGAAATAAAACTGAAAATCGGAGGAACAGCCGGGAACGCGGCGTGGCTTTGCTCTTTGCCCTGTTTACCCTGCTCTTGCTTTCCGCTATTGCGGTTTCGCTGGTATTCATGACCAACACGGAAACGTCGGTCAACAGCAATTATCGCGCAGAGCGGGTATCCGCATTCGCCGCCAAAGCCGGCATGGAGGAAGTCCGGGACCGGATGTCGCAACTTGCTCCTACCCTGCTCCCCGGCCTGCTGCCTAACGGGAACCCCGGCCCGGGTGTCTTTCCCCCAGCGGCAGGAAGCGTGCTGTATGTGTTGAACGAAGGAAATGCCCCAGGCACTGTGCAACCTTGGACCGCAGGGAATGCCTATATGGACGACGAACTCTGCCATGACTTCGCGGGAATCCAACTGCAACAGCCAGCGTCAGACGTGCGGTGCACTACACCGCCGACAGCGGCCGTGCAGATGCCGGCAGCGCTGCTAAACCCAGTGACAAGCAACTATCCGTGGAGCGGGACCGCGGCAGCTTTGGCCTACAAATGGGTTCGCGTGACACTGAAGGTAAATAATTCGGTACAGAATTATCCGGTGAGCACTCCGGTCACTCCAGCCAATAAGACGACGCAGGTCTGCTGGAATGGGAGCACAGAGTTGCTTGTGAATGCCCCGACCTTGAATTGCCAGGATAACTCCGTTCCAGGCCAGCCCTTGGTGCCCCAAGCGGCTACTCCCGTGTTCATGATAACCAGCATGGCCGCGACCGCCACCGGCAGCACGCGAAGAATGGTGCAGGCCGAGGTGGCCCTGCCTCCCGCACAGCCTTTCCCCTACGGGCTGTTCGCTACCGGAACGGCGTGCCCCGCTATCAATCTTCATGGCGGAGGCAATACTAACCCCTTCACCGACGCCTATAACTCCAAGGCCGGCCCATACGGCGGCGGCAATCTGTCTGATACGGGCGGAGCTATCGGGGCGAATGGCGGTGTCAGCCTCTCTGGGCATGCGAACGTTGGCGGTAACATTGGCGTGCAAAGCCTGCCGGGGGTGGGACCGCAAATCCCTTGCGCTGGGGGCGATTACACCACAACCGGCGCAAACGCAGGCTTATATAACCCAAATGGAGCCGGCCCTAACCCCAACCAACTCCAGCAATTGCTGAAACCCGTTGTATTTCCAACGCCGCCCGATCCGACGCCGCTGCCAACGGCAGCTAGTCCCCTACCTGCAAATCCAGCGGTGCCTGGGACATACGGGGATATCAATATCAATGGCGTGCTCACTTTGGCTCCCGGCGTGTACAACATCCACAGCCTTACCATCGGTGGTGGTGGTGGCGCGCTGACGGTTAGCCCTCCAGGGGCCGTGGTGTTGAATTTTCCAAGCAATAGCCCGACTCCCATCACGCTCTCGGGCCAGGGCATCTTGAACTCAACGTTGATACCGCAAGATATGCAAATCAATTACGGCGGCGTCGGGACGATCAGCATTAAAGGCCAGGGAGCAAGCTACGCCATCATAGATGCCCCGAATGCCGCGATTGCGGTTTCAGGTAATGGAGACTTCTTCGGCCGCCTCGTCGGGAGTACCATCGATTATGGCGGAAACGGAAAATTCCATTTCGACACCGCTAGCGCGCTGTCGCCGAAGTCCAACGCCATCTACCAGCTGATCAGTTTCCGGGAAGTAGCCTATTAGCCCGGATTCCGGACGGATTAAACCAGCGCGATGGAGCCTGGACCGCGGAGGATTCCGCGAACAGGCTATGCAGAAACCTTAAGACTAGCCGCACCCTACTTGACGGACGAGCGAGAAGCTTATTCGCAAGCCGGGTGCGGCTTTTTTCTTTTCTTGCACACCCTTTGATTTCTTGCAGCGCATTTCCGTGGGAACTTTTTCGCCGCGGCCACCGTGGTATCCTGCTTTTTACATTTTTTTCCAGCTTGCGCGTGCCTTTCTTCCGTGCTGGCGGGAAAACCTGCAAATCCAGGCGAGCTTCGCAGGCCATGAAAAAAAAGGTGCGGCCGCAAATCCTGATCTTCGACGTGGACGGCGTGCTGGTGGATGTGCGCGGGACGTACTGGCGGTCGGCGCTGGAGACGGTGCGGCACATTACGGGGAAGCGCGTCACGTATGCGGAGCTGCACCGCTGGAAGAGCAAGCCGGGATTCAACGACGACTGGAACATGGTTGCCGCGTGGGTGAGCGCGCTGGGGCACCCCACTTCCTACGAGCAGGCGCGGGCGGTGTTTGAGAAATTTTACTGGGGAAGCGACGGGAAGCCGGGAAACGTACGAAACGAAAAGCTGCTGGTGACGGCGCGGCAGATAGAAAAATGGGCGCAGGACTTCGAGCTGAACCTTTTTACCGGGCGCACGCGGCGGGAATTTTCGTACACGTTCGAACGCTGGCCGGCGACGAAATATTTCCGCACCATCGTGACCATGGACGAGGCGAAGAAGAAGCCGCATCCTGAAGGACTGTACAAGATCTTGGGCAAGCGCGATGCGGCGACGGCCCTGTATTTGGGAGACAATATCGACGACGCGCTGGCCGCGCTCGCCGCACATATTCCGTTCATAGCCATTGTCGCTCCGGGCGAAGACGGCTATCGCCAGCGCGCGGCGCGGTTCCGGGAACTCGGCGCGCTGGCTCTGCTTCCCCGCGCCACGGAGCTGAAGCGTTGGCTGAAATAATCCCGCGGGAACTCTTGCATTGCGAGTTGGGAATACAATAGGAGTGGGAGAAAGAATCCCGGTTAATCCATGCGAGACATCAAATTCACCCGGCTGCCAATTTTAGCGATTCTCGCTGGACTCGGGTGGCTTGTTCCCGGTGCGATTTACGCGCAGGCACCCCCGGGACCTGTGCAAGCGGCGCAGCCTCAGACTGTTCCTGGTTCCGCAGCTAAGCCCCAGGAGGAAATTCCGCTGCCTCCGCCACGCACGACCATTCTGGGCGCGTGGAAGTTCGATGCGGACGATAGCGACGACCCGAGGAAGAGGCGGCAGAATTCCGAGGATTCCAATGGGGGGTACGGCGGCGGACGCGGGCGCACGGGCGGTGGCTATCCCGGAGGTGGGCGCGGGGGCTACGGGGGTCGGCGCGGCGGAGAAAGCGATGAAGAGCGGCAGAAAATGCGCGAACTCTTCACGCCGGCGAAGACGATTGCGATTTCGATGACGGGCGCGGAAGTCGATTTGGTGGATGACCGGGAGCGCAAGCGGGCGTTCATGACCGACGGGCGCAAGCTAAAGAAATCGAAGGATGAAAACTACCAGGAAATTGCCGCGAAATTCGACGGCAACCGGCTGGTCACGGACGAAAAAGATCCCCGCGGCAACAAGATGAGCCGGACGTTTGAACTGTCTTCCGATGGGCGGCAACTTTACGAAACGTTGCACATGGTTAGCGGCCGGAGCAACTCGTCGCAGGTGATTCGCTACGTCTATGACATTCCCATTCCCGCGCAGACCAGGCAACAGGCAACCCATTAAATTAGTTTCAATTCTGAGGTGAATTGCGCGACTCTAAGACCTCGCGGGGAGCGATCCCCGAGGCAGCTCAGCTCCACGAGATGGAGAGTTCCGAGTAGGGTTTGCCCTCGTCAATGGGTGTCGAGAAATGAATCACCACATCCCTGGCGCCGGAAATCTCCAAAGCCTTTTTGAAAAAGCCGATAATCGCAAAGCCCATGATGCGGTGCTGTTTCTCAAAGCCGGTGTATCTGACCGTAGCTTGGCCGTGCGCTGGCAGCTGAACCTCGATCGGCACACCCTGGAAATAGGTGGCATGGACCGCAGCGATTCTTTTTATAACAAATTCCGGGGAACCTAATTTCACGAAGGCCTTATAGATACCGCGGAGTTGCCTTTCGATGACGGCCTCGGAGCCGCGAGTGACCATTTCTTCGTTTCCGTCGGCAAGGACCTTGATCTCAACTTCGAGAAAGCGCGTGAACGCATCCAGGGGATACCACGTAGACGCAAAGATCTCGCCTTCGAAGAACTTGCGACTTTCGTCATCCAGGAGGTCCAGGACTTTTTTCAATGCATCATCGCCGGATCGGCGTCTGATCTGGTTGATGGTTTCCTGAATTACAGAGCCTTTGATCTGGACCACGCGATTCTCCAGGAGCAGCAGGACGATTCACAACTCAGTCCATTCCGAGCGTACCACTACCGTGAGAGAGGGATAGAAGCAGTTGTCGTGATGAGAATCTCTGGAGAGCGAATAGGTACGGAAAGCGGCTCGGGCTTGGTCATGGGGGCATTGGCCGGTCACGTTGACGGAACGGCTCCGTGAATGCTATAAAATTAAGTTTCAAGACGGCAGCGATTAGCCCACCGTGCGTTCCTTCGGGGTTGGAGCGCGGCTGCCAGGTCGGTGGCCGGTTGGCGGCCACGGTCGACGGAATTTAGGCGATCCCAATTTCGATGCTGACGATTGTTCAACAGTTAGGCGAACTGTTCCTTCAGGCTGTGCCTACGGTCCTGATTATCCTCCTTTTTTACTTCATCTTACGGGCGATTTTCTTCAAACCGTTGCTGGCGGTAATGGCGGAGCGCGATATCCGCACAGTGGGGGCGCAGAAGGCTTCGGAAGCGGCACAGGCTGCGGCGGCCGAGAAGGTCAAGCAGTACCAGGAGGCGCTCAGACAGGCGCGCGGGCAGGTGTATGCCGAGCAGGAGGCTGCTCGCAAGAAACTTCTCGAGGAACGTGCGGCGCAGATCAAGGAAGCGCGCACGAAGGCTTCAGGCGAAGTCAGCGCCGCAAAAGCGCGCGTGGCGGCGGAACTGGCTGCGGCTCGGCGCGATGTCGAAGCCACCGTCGCGCAGCTTTCCGCGGAGATCGCGCGGCGCATCCTGCAGACTCCGCCACGCCCCGGCGCTCCCGCGAGAGAGGCTCGATGACGCGACATCGTTCCTTTTTCCTGGCTGTGAGTATTCTATTTGTGTTGCTCTTCGCTGTTGTTGGCGCGAACGCGGCGGAGGAAGGCGGGAACGCGGCCACCGAACGCGCCACGGAAATCTTCAAGTGGATCAATTTTGTCATCGTTGCCGGCCTGGTCGTGTGGGTGTTTGGCAAATTGCTGCCGCCGGTATTCCGGAAGAAAGCGGAAGCGATCAGCTCCGCGATCGCCAATGCCACCAGCGCCAAGGCGGCGGCGGACGCGCAGCTTGGTGAAGCGGAGACTAGGCTGGCGAATCTCCAGAAGGAAGTGGCCGAACTGCGAACCTTCGCCGAACGCGAATCCGCAGCGGAAGTGGTGCGCCTGCGCGCCGCCACGCAGAGCGATACGCAGAAAATTGCGGCTGCTGCAAGAGCGGAAATCGAAGCCGCGGAACGCGCCGCGCGCCTGGAGCTGAAAGCGCTGGCGGCGAATCTTGCGGTGGATGGCGCGGAAACGCTGCTCGTGAAGCAGCTCACTCCCACGGCGCAGGAATCGCTCATCAGCAATTTCGTGCAGAGCCTTGAAGGGAGGCCGAATTGAAATCCGCCAGCCTGCGGTACGCGAACGCGCTGGCGGACATTGCCTTGGCTCAGGGCGCCGCTGAGCCAGCCGGCAAGCAGCTCCAGGAATTTGGCGCGGCGTATGCGCAATCGGCGGAACTGCGGACGTTTCTGGCAAGTCCGGCGGTGAGCATCGAAGCGAAGCACGCGGTCATCGAGAAGATCGCGGCCCGGATGGGCGCGAGCAAAATCATTCGCAATTTTCTTTTTGTGCTCGCCGATCACCGGCGCACGCTGCTGATCCCGGACGTGATCGGCGCGTTTCAGCAAGTCATTCGGGAGAGGCAGGGGGTGGCCGAGGCGGAGATTTCATCCGCCGTGGAATTGAGCGCGGCGCAAAAGAAAGCGATGGCGGCGACGCTGGCGCGCTTGACGGGCAAAAAGATTGAAACAAAGTACGCGCTCGATCCGGCGTTACTGGGCGGCGCGGTGGTGCGGATCGGGGACACGATTTACGATGGCTCGTTGCGCAGCCGGTTGAATGAGATGCGCGCGCGCCTGGCGGCCGAGTTAGATACGGATTGACGGCGGGCCGGGCTAAAGCCCGGCGTCTAAATAGACCGGGTCGGGAAACGACGGAGCAGGCATGGCGAATATCAAGGCGGACGAAATCAGCAAGATTCTGCGCGAGCAGATTGAGAACTACGAGCAGACCGTTTCGGTCGACGAAGTCGGCGCGGTGATCAGCGTCGGCGACGGCATTGCGCGCGTGCATGGCCTTGAAAAGGTCATGGCCGGGGAGATGCTGGCTTTCCCGCACAACGTTTTCGGCATCGCCCTAAACCTCGAGGAAGAAGAAGTCGGCGTGGTGCTGCTGGGCGAATCGCAGGAGCTGAAAGAAGGCGACGTCGTCAAGCGCACGAACACGATTATGTCGGTGCCGGTGGGCGAAGCGCTGGTTGGGCGAGTGGTGAATCCGCTGGGGCAGCCGGTGGATGGCAAGGGCCCCATCGCGACGAAGCAGCGCAATCCGCTCGAGAAGATCGCGCCAGGGGTGCTCGATCGCCAGCCGGTGCGCGAGCCGTTGCAGACGGGCATCAAGGCGATCGACAGCATGATTCCGATTGGGCGCGGCCAGCGCGAGCTGATCATCGGAGACCGCCAGACCGGCAAGACGGCGGTCATTCTGGACACCATCATCAATCAAAAGGGCGGCGACTTGGTCTGCATTTACTGCGGCATCGGGCAGAAGCGCTCGACGATCGCGCAGGTGGTGAAGACGCTTACCGACGCGGGCGCGATGGATTACACCATCGTGGTTACCTCGTCCGCCGCGGAACCGGCTTCGCTCCAGTACATCGCGCCCTACGCGGCGTGCGCCATGGGCGAGTTTTTCCGCGATAGCAAGCGGCATGCGGTCACGTTTTACGATGATCTTTCCAAGCACGCACAGGCTTACCGCGAGATTTCATTGCTGCTGCGGCGTCCTCCGGGGCGCGAAGCGTTTCCCGGCGACGTGTTCTATCTGCACTCGCGCTTGCTGGAACGCGCAGCAAAATTGAATGACAAGCTCGGCGGCGGCTCGCTGACCTCGCTGCCCGTTATCGAGACGCAAGCCGGCGACGTTTCCGCTTACATTCCGACGAACGTGATTTCGATTACCGACGGGCAGATTTATCTGGAAGCGGACCTCTTCAACGCGGGCATTCGTCCGGCGATCAACGTGGGCATTTCGGTGAGCCGCGTCGGCGGCAACGCGCAGATCAAGGCGATGCGCCAGGTGGCCGGCTCGCTGCGGCTGGACATGGCGCAATACCGCGAGCTCGCGGCGTTTGCGCAGTTTGGTTCCGATCAGCTCGACAAGGTGACGCAAGGGCAACTCGCCCGCGGCCAGCGGCTCACGGAAATCCTGAAGCAAGATCAGTACGTGCCGCTGGCGGTGGAAAAGCAGGTGCTGATTCTCTACGTGGCGACGAGCGGGTCGCTGGATGCCGTGCCGGTCGCGGAAGTTCGCCGGTTTGAGCGCGAGTTCCTGCAGTTCGTTGAGACGAACTATCCTTCGATTCTGAAGAACATCGCCGCTAAGAAGGCGCTGGACGACGGCATCAAGGCAGAAGTGAAGACTGCGCTAGATGCTTTCAAGGAACGGTTCACGGCCGCGGTTGCCGCGGCTGTGAAGTGAGGATTCGCGCTTAGCAACCAACGATGGCCACACTTCTCGATTTCCGGCGCCGCATCCGCTCGGTAAAAAACACCCAGCAGATTACCCGCGCGATGAAGTTTGTCGCTGCGGCCCGGCTGCGCCGCGCGCAGGAAGCGGCTATTGCAGCGCGCCCCTATGCGAAGGAACTCGCGCGGATGTTGCGTTCGATTATGTCGCGCATCGCCGAGCCGCAGCACTCGTTGCTGGCCCACCGGCCGGAAGAAAAAATCCTCGCGATCGTGTTGTCGGGAGAGCGCGGACTGGCGGGCGCTTTCAACGCCAATATTCTGCGCAAAGCCAGCGATTTCTTCCGCACGAACAAGGGCAAGAAGATTTCGACGATTCCCGTCGGCAAGAAAGGCCGCGACTCGCTCAAGAAGGCGGGATTCAAGATCATCGCGGAATACGTGAACGTCCTCGCGCGCGTGGACTTTGCGACCGCGCGGGAGATCGCCCTGCTGGTTACGGATCTTTACGCCAAGGAAGAGATCGATTCGGTGTACCTCGTGTTCAGCGAATTCAAGACGGTGATGACGCCGAATCTGGTGGTTACCAAGCTCCTGCCGGTCGAGGCCGTTCATGCCGATGAAGAATCCGCTGCCGAGCAAGAGAGTGCGCAAGTGGATTACATCTACGAACAGCCCGAAGAGCAGCTCCTCGGCAAGTTGCTCCCGCGCTACATCGAAACGCAGATTCTCCGCGCGATGTTGGAATCTTCCGCAGCGGAGCACGCTGCGCGCATGACCGCGATGGAATCGGCGACCAAGAATGCGGGCGATGTTATTGAGGCTTTGACGCTGCACATGAACAAAGTGCGACAGGCGGCGATCACCAAAGAGATTATTGAAATTGTCAGCGGCGCTTCTTACGGCGCTTAGGAGAAGGCAGCATGGCGGAGAAATACGCAGGCGTGGGGCACGTCGTACAGGTTATCGGGCCTGTCATGGACATTCAGTTCGAGGCGGGGCATTTGCCCGCGATCTACAACGCCGTGCACATCACCAGCGAAGGCTTCAACATTCCCGAGCCGCTCGACGTTACGGCGGAAGTCCAACAGCACCTGGGCGAAGGGCGCGTCCGCGCGATCGCTATGGAGCCAGTTGAGGGCATGGTGCGCGGCATGAAGGCCTACGACCTCGGAAAAGGGATTGAAGTTCCCGTGGGCCGGGCAACCCTGGGCCGCGTCATGAACGTTCTGGGGAAGCCCGTCGATCAACTTGGCCCCATCGTTAGCGATACGCACTACCCGATTCATCGTCCGGCGCCGTCGCTCGAAGATCAATCCACTACCCTGGAAATGTTTGAGACCGGAATCAAGGTCGTCGACTTGATCGAGCCGTATTTGAAGGGCGGCAAGATCGGCCTCTTCGGCGGCGCGGGGGTGGGCAAGACCGTTCTGATCATGGAGCTGATTCACAACGTCGCGATGAAGCACGGCGGCGTGTCCGTGTTTGCGGGTGTGGGCGAGCGCACCCGCGAAGGCAACGACCTCTGGCTGGAAATGTCCGAGGGCGGCGTCATCGTTCCCGGCAATTCGGAGAAGTCGCGCGCGGCGCTGATTTACGGCCAGATGACCGAGCCGCCCGGCTCGCGTCTCCGCGTGGGCCTCACTGGTCTGACGGTTGCCGAATATTTCCGCGATCAGGAGCATCTTGATGTGCTCCTCTTTATCGACAATATTTTCCGCTTCGTGCAGGCGGGCTCGGAAGTTTCCGCGCTTCTCGGCCGCATGCCTTCCGCAGTTGGCTACCAGCCGAACCTCAACACCGAAATTGGCGAATTGCAGGAGCGCATCACTTCGACCAAGAGCGGATCGATTACTTCGGTGCAGGCGATTTACGTTCCCGCGGACGATTATACTGACCCCGCTCCCGCCGCAACGTTTGCGCACCTGGACGCCACGACCAACCTCAGCCGCCAGATCGTCGAGCGCGGCATTTATCCGGCGGTCGATCCGCTGGCGAGCTCTTCGCGGATTCTCGATCCGCGCATCGTCGGCGCGGAGCACTACGCCGTGGCGCGCGGCGTGAAATCCATTTTGCAGCGTTACAAGGACCTGCAGGACATCATCGCGATTCTCGGCATCGAGGAGCTTTCCGACGAAGACAAGCGCACCGTGGCGCGCGCCCGCAAGATTGAAAAATTCCTCTCGCAGCCGATGTTCGTGGCCGCACAATTCACCGGCCTCGAAGGAAAGTACGTCAAGATCGAAGACACCGTGCGCAGCTTCAAGGAAATCGTGGAAGGCAAGTACGACGACGTTCCGGAACAGGCGTTTTACATGGTCGGCACAATCGACGAAGCCCTTGAAAAAGCCGAAAAAATGAAGGCGAGCGCGTAAAAGAAATGATGCCAGACGCCATCGAGTTGGTCATCGTCACGCCGGAGAAGCAATTGCTCCGCGAGAAGGCCGTCGAGGTGCAGATGCCCGGCGAGAACGGCTATCTGGGCATATTGCCCGGGCACGCGCCGCTCATGACCGAGCTGGGCATCGGCGAACTCAGCTATCACGACAGGGGCGGCAAAGAATCCGCGCACGTGGCGATCGTTCGCGGATTTGCGGAAGTTTTGCCCGACCGCGTGACCGTCCTCGCGGAGACGGCCGAGCGCGCGGAAGAAATAGACTTGCAGCGTGCCAAAGATGCGCTGGCGCGCGCCGAGAAGCGCCTGGCGTCGAACGATCCAAATATCGACTGGGATCGCGTCAACATTGCCTTGCAGCGCGCACTGATCCGCATCCAAGTAGCCACCAGGCGGCGCAGCGCCCTCGTCTCAGGATCGTGAATTTTCCCTTGTTGCTCCTCGCGACACACCACTTGCGACCTCGCTCCGCGGTCCGCATCTAATGGAACGAGACCGGCCAAACAATGGAACCCATAATCATGTACAGCACCAACTGGTGCCCCGATTGCTGGCGCGCAAAATCCTTCTTGAGAGCACGCGGCGTCGCCTTTCGCGAAGTGAACATAGAGGAAGATCCATCCGCGGAAGAAATCGTCATCAAGGCCAACAACGGCAAGCGCACGGTTCCCACGCTGGAAGTCGGCGGACGGTATTTTTCGTGCAGTCCGTTCGATGCTGAACAGCTTGCCGAGGAACTCAACATTTCCCTCAATCCGTGAAGCGGCGGAATTTTTTTCGCTTCCTAATGGAGTGGTACGCCGCGCGCCCATGCATTGGTTACATACAGTCCCGCATCGAGCAGTAGAATATCCGCGTCCGCGCCGACTCGCAGTGAACCTTTTTTGAATTCAATTCCGAGAAGCGTGGCGGGGTTCAGCGTCAGCATGCGAACGGCGTCCGGCAGAGCTATGCCCAGCCCCACGATATTTCGGAGCGCGCGGTCCAGCGTCAGCGTGCTGCCTGCCAGCACTCCATCGGCGTTCCGGCAAACGCCGCCGCTCACGGTTACTTCAAGTTCGCCCAACATGTACTTTCCGTCCGGCATTCCCGTGGCGGAGAGGCCGTCGCTCACCAGCGTGACGTGCGCCGTGCCCTTGGCCATAAGAAGGAGCTTCATGGCGGCTTCTTCGACGTGTACGCCGTCGGCGATCAGTTCAGCATTGACGTCCGGCGAAGTGAGCACGGCGCCGATAACGCCCGGATCGCGGTGCGAAAATGGACGCATGGCGTTGTAGACGTGAGTGGCGCTGCGCGCGCCGCGAGCCATGGCCGCGCGAGCCTGCTCGTAGGTTGCGTCAGTATGCCCCATCGAAACGACCAGACCGGCTTGCCGCGCCGCATCAATGCACGGAGCGGCGCCGAGGACTTCCGGCGCGATAGTCAAAATTCTGGCATTGCCCGCGGCGGCCTTGAGGAAACGGCTGAGCGTTTCCGCCGAGGGAAGCTGAATCCATTGGGAGGGATGAACTCCACGGCGCGCTTTGCTGATGAAGGGCCCCTCGAGGTGGATTCCCAGGACTTCCGCGCGGGGTTCATCCGTTTCGTGCTGGTGAGCGATGTAACCGGCGATGCCCTCGACGGCGCGGAGAGTATGGTCCGTGCTGGCGGTTACGGTGGTGGCGACGACAGACGTTGTGCCATATTCGGAGACCTTGCGGGTGACCGCACGCAAGGCATCGGCGGTTCCTTCCATGACGTCGTGGCCACCGGCGCCGTGGATGTGCACGTCTATGAATCCGGGAACAGCGGTCTTGTCGACGACGCTGATTTCCTGCGCCCCCGGTGGCAGGGTCATCCCCGAGCGCGGACCAATGGCTTCAATCACGTCTTCGCGAATCAGGAGGCCTGCGTCGTTGATTTCTGTCGTTGGAGTCAGCGCACGGCCGGCATGAATGAGGATGGTGGACATGGCAGCACAA
>Ga0210405_10000749_pt1 | contig 40633 bp, 36 predicted proteins | sample IncBWH11MmetaG_FD_155492 | JGI IMG/M metagenome (GOLD analysis project Ga0210405, IMG submission 155492) | Forest soil microbial communities from Barre Woods Harvard Forest LTER site, Petersham, Massachusetts, United States - Inc-BW-H-11-M | ecosystem: Environmental > Terrestrial > Soil >... | reverse complement strand
CAGGCTGTCACTGATCTCATCCACTGCCAGCGGAACAAATCCACTAATGACGGGTTTGAAACAATGGGGAAAGAAACTGCATTGCGTGGGAAGAATGTGAAGTATATCAGTAGCTCGCTAGTGTTTGGGGCTCCCCTCCTGATAGGGCTTTACACGGATTTTACAAACGGGGGGAACCCAAAGTGCGACAGATGCATCCAACGGTTGAAGAAGAACGTAATTAACAATAGTGGTAGAGAGGTCAAGTAAGGAAAGCAACGGACTGCAAGAGCAAATGACCACTTGGCACAAACGCGATTGGAAGCAATTTTACGAGCTGGCGCGCCGGCCCTGGCAGCGTCACCGTCCGCCCCGGCCTATCTACCCGACGGGCATAAATCGTGTTCTACCTGCAGCGGGATTCAGCCTGTCTGAATTGGACGATGCTGGTTTGGATCTGGATTTAGCGGAGAGCCTGGGCCTTCCTGTGGACGCAGGACGTATCGGCGCTTACGGTCCTAACGTTACGACCTTGCGAGATTTTGTGCGCTCTTCCCGCCAGTCGCTCTAACCCCCCTGGCTAACTTTGGCGCTTTTCTGGTTCCGCGTGTAAAATAGCCTTGAACCCGTCCAATGGCTGCACCCTTTAACATCCTTTCCAACTCTGCTGCGCCGCCACCGATAGCACCCACAGGCCACTCGCGGCCGGAGTGGCTGCGCGTTAAGTTTTTTGGCGGCGAGCGCTATCAGGATTTGAAGCGCATCATGCGTACGCTAGAACTGCATACCGTATGCGAAAGTGCGCGCTGCCCTAACATGGGTGAATGCTGGGAACATGGGACAGCGACATTCATGATCCTGGGGGATATCTGCACGCGCGCCTGCGGATTTTGCGCCGTACCGTCCGGTAAGCCCGCAGGGCCGCCCGATGAGAACGAACCTCTGCGCGTTGCGGAGGCGGTTGCGAAAATGGGGTTACGGTATGCGGTGGTCACTTCCGTCAACCGCGATGACCAGCCGGATGGAGGCGCGCAGATTTTTGCGCGCACCATCGAAGAAATTCGCCGCAGGGTGCCGGGGTGCAAGGTGGAAGTTCTGATACCGGATTTTCGCGGTAACTGGGACGCGTTGAATATTGTGCTGGCGACGCGTCCCGATGTGTTGAATCACAATACCGAAACGGTTCCGCGATTGTATCGCCAGGTTCGCAAGGGCGCCCTGTATGAACGCTCGTTGGAATTGTTGCGACGCGCGAAAACGGCGCACCCGGAAGTTCCTACGAAGACCGGATTAATGCTGGGCCTCGGCGAGGAGAAAGATGAAGTACTCGCGACCATGCAGGATTTGGCTGCACAGGGCACAAATATTTTGACGTTGGGACAATATCTGCAGCCTACCCGCGAACATCTTCCGGTGGTGCGCTATGTCCATCCCGATGAATTCGCGAAATTTAAAATACGTGGCGAGGCGATGGGTTTCAAGCACGTTGAAGCTGGGCCGCTGGTGCGCTCTTCGTATCACGCATTCGAACAAACTGAATCCGCGCATAAAGCATAGTTAGAAATATTGATTCCCTTAACGGAACAAGGGAAGTCTGCGTCGAAATCACCTTTAAGGTGAGTCGCCGCAAATAAAAAACGCCCTCATTCGAGGGCGTCCTTGTAACTGATACCACAAAAAGATTCAGCTACAAAATTACGCGTGGCTGGCTGCGGCGGCCGCTGCGGCTTTCTTGGCGGCTTTTGCTGCTGTGGAGGCTTTGCGGCGACGCTTGGTCTTGGGAGGCGTTGCGGGCGCTTCACCGATCAGCTCGGCGGTCATAATACTGGTGACAAAGAGCTTAGGGCCGTGATCGTCGAAGTCTACCGAGGTGCGCTCCATATCCGAAGCGGTCACAATTCCCAGACCGTAAACGTCGTGCTTAATGGTTTGACCTTCCTGCATCGCCTGCACAGTGTCCTCCTTGGGTTGTCGTTCGCGAATGGCTCGGTTCGGATAATTCACGCCTGAACCAGGTAGGCTTAAACCGTCGCCTCAAGCCGTCTCGGGCCGAGGGACGAACTCGATCACAGCGCCATATTACTACAAAGGAGGGCAATTGTCTAGCACCCTACAGAGGCCGGACAGTCATCAAAATCAGCGTATAATGCAGAATTAAAATGACTTACATAGATTCGAACGGAGGGCAAATCGCGTAGATAGTTACTCGAGCGATTCCGGCTGAAGATTTAAATTGCCCTCGCCAGCGGCCTTTTTCTCCCAATACTTGCGGATCCAGGCTTCAAAACTCTTCCCCGCCGCGGTGTCTCGGCCTGTGAAGGCGAGCGCCGATATATCGGCATAGCAAATCTTGAGGCGGTCGTTTGAAGTTTTTGGAAGAAGCCGGACAAAACTGGTAGTAAGGGAAGTACCAGCTACGCGATCGAAAATATATCCTTCAACTTTGGTGCCGTTTTTCAGCGTCACAGTAACATCGCCGCGATAATCAAAAGCTTTCTCAAGCGCCACGCGAATATCGTCATCACTGGCGAGTTCGGGCACCCAGCCTTCGATGCCTTCGTGGACCGTGCCGGGAGCGACTTCCAATTTGTCGGGATTAATTTGCGTCATCAACTAGACTCTGGTTTCGCTTAGTTGACCCTTACTCGAATCGATTTGTACGAGCGGGTTGTAGGCGTGCACGGGCTTGCTTGGCTCGTTAAGAAGCGCGAGCGCGTCTGTGTCTTCATACTTGCCGGATAGCGTAGCTTTTGCGGTAGCCCATAGGCCGCGCAAACCGCTAAAGGTGTGATCCACGGCGGAAGCTTCGTAGCCGCTGTGCACCATGCAATTGGCGCACTTGGGATTGCCGGACTCGGTGCCATAATTCTGCCATTCCGTGGCTTCCAGTAATTCCTGGAAAGTGTCCGCATATCCGTCCTGCAGAAGATAGCACGGCTTCTGCCAGCCGAAAACGTTGTAGGTAGGCATGCCCCAAGGAGTGCAAGCGTAAGTGCGCTTGCCCATCAGGAATTCCAAAAATAGCGGTGACTGGTTGAATTGCCAGGTGGATTTGCGGTTCGACAAAATCGCGCGGAACAATCGGCGAGTGCGCGCGCGACCAAGGAAGTGCCGCTGATCGGGGGCCTTTTCGTAGGAATAGCCCGGCGAAAGCATCATGCCCTCTACGCCTATTTCCATCATTTCATCGAAGAAGGCGCGCACGCTGTTGGGGTCGGCGCCGTCAAACAGCGTGGTGTTGGTAGTCACGCGGAAGCCCTGTTTTACGGCTTCGCGGACGCCTTCGATGGCCAGATCGTAACCGCCTTCGCGGCACACGGAGAAATCGTGATGCTCGCGCTGGCCGTCCACATGGACTGAAAAAGTTAAATATTTGCTTGGCTTGAAAAGGTGCAGCTTTTCCTTTAGCAGCAGGGCGTTGGTACACAGATAAATATATTTTTTGCGCGCTACCAGGCCCTCGACGATTTTGTCGATTTGCGAGTGCATCAACGGCTCGCCGCCGGGGATGGAAACCATTGGAGTGCCGCACTCGTCCACAGCCTTGAAGCATTCTTCGGGCGTTAATTCCTTTTTCAAAATATGGGCTGGATATTGGATTTTCCCGCAACCGGCGCAGGCCAGATTGCAGCGGAACAGTGGCTCCAGCATCAAGACAAAGGGATAGCGCTTACGTCCCTGAAGTTTCTGCTTCAGGACGTAGGAGGCTACCGTCCACATCTGAGAAATAGGTACTGGCATCGTTGTGCTTACACCTTATGTTGCGTGATTAACTCGTTTCGCCATTACTGAAAACACCAGTTCTTACGCAAGATTGTTCTCCTCTATTGTACCTGAGATGCAGCTATTTCCGTTCAGGACGTTTCGTGGAGGGAACAATTATCAGGCACTGAGCACCGGCCCGGCAGACGCTTTTAATCTGTGGCAAAATGAAGATTACACCTATGGCCAACAGAACCACTCTCGAAGAAGTGCGCGCGCCAAAGGCGCCCAAATCCGCCAAGAAGACCGCCGATGGCGGGGGAAAAAATGGCGGACTTGCAGAGCGCGAACACGTTTTTGAGCTGTTTCGCCGCTGGGGTTTCTACGAAGCCAATCTCGATCCACTCGGTTTTTTTGAACCGGAAAAACGCCCCGAACTAAACCTGACCGGCGAGGCCGCCGACGAGGCCCGTGCAATCTATTGCGGTACCGTGGGCGCGGAATTCATGCACCTGCCGGAGCAGGAGCGGCGGGAGTGGATTGCGGAGCGTATGGAGAGCCCGGCGCCTGCGGTAGATCAGCGGTGGATACTCGAGCGGCTGGTGCGTGCGGACCTCTTTGAACAGGTTTTGCAGGCGCGCTACTTGGGAGCGAAGCGGTTTTCGCTCGAAGGGGTAACCGCGTTGATTCCTCTGCTAGATGCGCTGCTGGAGTCCTCGGCAGAAAACGGGGCGCGAGAGAGCGTTATGGCTATGAGCCATCGCGGACGGCTGAACGTGATGGTGCATATCGCGTGCAAGCCGGCTCATCAGGTGGTTTCCGGATTTGAAGATGTGGACCCGCGCAGTGTGCTTGGCGCAGGCGATGTGAAATATCACGTGGGTGCGACCGGCGTATTTAAGACGACGACCGGGAAGCAGATTGGTATTCACCTGGTGTCGAATCCCAGCCATCTCGAGGCCGTCGACCCGGTAGCGATGGGGCGGGCTCGCGCAAAGCAGACACGCCTGGGCGAGGATAGCGCGAAAACGGTGGTGCCCATTGTGATGCATGGCGATGCGGCTTTCGCGGGGCAGGGCATCTGGGCCGAAACTTTGAATCTGGCTGATTTGAAGGCCTACACCGTAGGCGGCACGATTCACATCGTTGTAAATAACTTGATTGGATTTACGACGCGCCCGGTGCAAACGCAGTCGTCGCGCTTCGCTTCGGACATCGCCAAGCGACAGTCTGTTCCGGTGTTTCACGTAAATGCCGAGGATCCGGATGCGGTTGTTCGCATTGGGAAGATCGCGGCGGAGTACCGGGCAAAATTTGGCAGCGATGTCGTGGTGGACATCATCGGGTATCGTCGCCATGGGCACAGCGAAGTGGACGACCCGACGATCACGCAGCCACTGCTGTACGAAAAAATCAAAGCTCACCCGCAGCTTTGGAAGTTATATGCCAAGCAAACGGGAATTGATGCGGGCACGATGGCTGAGGAGATTCGCGCGGAGTACGAAACCGAACAAACCAAGGCGCGGGAGGTAAAAAAGTCGCCGCACCTGCGCAAGCTTCCAGATTACTGGTCGCCGTATAAACGCGGCCGCTACGACGCCTCGCTGGAAGTCGACACCGGGGTGCCGCTGGGGAAATTGGCGGAAATTACGGACGCGCTTTGTAGGGTTCCCCAAGGCTTTCACGTTCATCCGAAAATTGTGAAGTTGCTTGAGCAACGCTCGGAGATGGGACACGGGAAGCGGGCTGTGGATTATGGCTTTGCGGAAGCGTTGGCGCTCGGGTCGCTTTTACTGGAAGGGAATCCTGTTCGGCTGACTGGGCAGGACACTCAGAGAGGCACCTTTAATCAGCGGCACGCGGTGCTGGTCGATACGCAAACGGAAGAGGAATATCTTTCGCTCGCGCATCTATTGCCTAATGGGGTGTCCGGCGGGCCTTTTTGCGAGATTGCCAATTCTCCGTTGTCGGAAGCCGCGTGTGTCGGCTTTGAATACGGATTCAGTCGGGATTACCCGGAAGCGCTGGTCGCTTGGGAAGCGCAATTCGGCGATTTTGTGAATGGCGCGCAAGTGATCATCGATCAATTCATCAGTGCCGGCGAAGATAAATGGGATTTGCCTTCGGGATTGGTGATGCTGCTGCCACATGGATATGAAGGGCAGGGGCCTGAGCACTCCAGCGCGCGCATCGAAAGATTTCTGCAACTCGCGGGCGAAGACAATATTCAGATCTGCCAGCCATCGACGGCGGCGCAATATTTTCACATGCTGCGAAGGCAAGTGCGGCGTCCGTGGCGCAAGCCGCTGATCGTGTTTACGCCGAAGAGCATGCTGCGGCATCCAGATGCCAGTTCGCAGATTCAGGAATTTGCGGAGCCGCGGTTTTTGCCATTGATACCGGATCGCGAAGTGCAGGATGCGAAGCGAATTCTGATTGCCAGCGGCAAGGTTGGCCATGAATTGCGCGCTGAACGCAAGCGCCGGAATGACACGGAGACGGCGATCTTTTTCCTGGAACAGTTTTATCCGCTGCCGCGGCTGGATATCACTGCAGCGATCACGGCGCATCCCAATGCGCGAGAAATTATCTGGGTGCAAGAAGAGCCGCGGAATATGGGCGGTTACTTTTATGTGGTGCCGCGCTTGGACAGCTTGGCCAAGGGACTGGGATTGCGGTTGCGCTCGGTAAAGCGTTCGAGCAGCGCGAGCCCGGCCACGGGGTCAGCGAAAGCACACGAGCTGGAGCAAAAAACTCTGTTGTCGCTGGCTTTTACTACCTAATTGTTGGAGAGATTTTTCAAAACCAGGCCCGTTCAAACCAAGGGCGCCCCCAAAAAATCGCGCGTTTACGCGACGTTCATATGGGCGTCATATCCGCGTCACACGCGCTTTGCCACAATGAGCCGTGTCCTTTGAGACTCGGAGCCACCAAGATCCACCACAACTCTATCGGAACGCACCGCTGTACGATACACTGCCGCCCAGATGTCGGAAGGCCCACTCCATCAGCATGAAACGCATCCTGATCATTGAGGACGACCGCGACATTGTGGAACTAGTGCGCTATAACCTGGCCAATGAAGGCTTCCAGGTCAGCGCGGCTTCTGACGGAAATAGCGGGTTGAACTCGCTGAAAAAAACTCCACCTGATTTGCTGCTGCTGGACCTGATGCTGCCTAAGCTATCGGGTTTGGATATATGCAGAGAAATTCGTCGCGATGATTCGCTGAATCGTTTGCCAATTCTCATGCTCACCGCACGTGGGGATGAGGCGGATCGCGTTGTGGGCCTCGAGATGGGTGCCGACGACTATGTGACCAAGCCGTTTAGCCCCCGAGAGTTAATTGCGCGAGTGAAAGCGCTGTTGCGTCGCGCGGAGCCACCCACGGATTCGCCGCGCATTATTGAAATAGGGAAATTGGCCATTGACCCGGCATCTTATCGCGTGAGTCATTCTGGAAAAGCAGTGCCGCTCAGCACACTTGAGTTTCGTTTGTTGTATTATCTTGCTTCGCGCCCGAATCGCGTGTTCACCCGGGACCAGTTGCTTGACGCTGTCTGGGGCACCGATCGTTTCGTTACCCCTCGTAGCGTTGATGTTTATGTCCGCCGCCTGCGCGAAAAGATCGAACCAGACCCGGAAAATCCGATGCATTTGAAAACCGTGCGCGGAGCAGGGTACTTGTTCGAAACCCGTGCGGCGTAATCTTTTCCTAAAACTCGGGCTAACGTTCGTGGCGCTGCTCATCAGCGCTTTGCTGGCGGTAGATTATTTCGCGGAACGCGCTTTGCGCCGCGATTACGAGCGGACCGCCTATTCCCAACTTACTGCCGTTGCCGGGATCGCGCAGGCGCGTGCATCGGCCTTACCGTCGTTGCCTCCCGCGGGCCCAGAAGACGTCGCCAAATTAAATGAGTGGGTTTCGCAGATGGCGGCCAGCGGTTCGCGGGTAACCATCATCGGGAGCGATGGCCGCGTTTTTGCCGAGTCTCAATCCGATTCACAAACCATGGAAAATCACGCCACTCGCCCGGAAGTTCGCGAGGCAGTGGCAAACGGTAGCGGGCGGGCCATCCGTCACAGCGTCACCGTAAACCGCGACCTGCTGTATTACGCGGTTCGTCAAGACACGGCGAGCGGAACGCCAATCATTCTGCGGTTTGCGCTACCGATTGAAACCGTGGACGAGGTGCTGCAGTCGTTTCGCCGGAGTCTGTGGCTCTCTTCATTTCTTATTTTGCTCATTGCGGGGGTTGCGGCCTTACAGATTTCACGCATGTTCACCGATCGTGTGGAGCGGCTGAAGGATTTTTCTCGACGCGTGGCTGCGGGTGACTTCGCAGCCATTCCGGCTGACAGTTCCGGAGATGCGCTTGACGACTTAGGTGCGTCGATGAATCGCACCGCCGCGCAACTCGACGAAACCATTCGCACACTGACAGAAGAACGCAATCTCTCCACGGCGATTCTGGGAAGCATGGTGGAGGGGGTGGCGGTCGTGAATGGTTCAGAGCGGTTGCTTTTCGCCAATCAGGGATTTGCCGAAATACTTAACCTGAGGTTTCCGCCGAAGTCGGGTAGCGCGCTGGTAGAAATTATTCGCCAGACGGAACTGATCGAAGCGGTGCGGAATGTGTTGCATGGGGAATCGCGGGTTGAAGCGGAAATTGTTACCGGGACGCTGCGCCAAAAATATTTTGCCGCAACCGTAGCGTCGGTGCGGGCGGGCGATACTCTGGGCGCGGTGCTGGTGCTGCATGACATCACCGAATTGCGCCGGTTGGAACGGGTGCGGCGCGATTTTGTGGCCAACGTATCGCACGAATTTCGTACCCCGCTAACCGCTATACAAGGATTTGCGGAAACACTGCTGGCTGGGGCCATCGACGATGCCCAAAATCGTGTGCGCTTCCTGGAAATAATTCTGGAGCATGCGCGACGGCTGGCGCGGCTGACCGAAGATCTGCTTCGCCTTTCGCAAATGGACTCTGACCGTTTGGAGTTAGAGATTGACGAGATCAGTGTGGCGCAACTTGTCGACAGTTGTCTGGCGACAGCGCAACACCGCGCATTGGAAAATGGCTTGAAACTTTCGGTGAACATTCCGGAAAATCCACCAACCGTAGCGGGCGACCGCCGCAGGTTGGCTGAGGTATTGCAAAATCTGCTGGATAACGCGCGGCAGTACACCCTGCCGGGCGGCGAGATCGTACTGAGTGTGGCGGCAAGCGAATTGGAAGTGGTGTTCACCGTGTCGGATACCGGCATCGGCATTCCGCGGGCAGACCAGTCGAGGATTTTTGAGCGGTTTTACCGTGTCGACGCGGCGCGATCGCGCGAGGCGGGCGGGACGGGGCTCGGTCTGGCGATCGCCAAACACTTGATTGAAGCGCACGGCGGGCGTATCTGGGTGGAGAGCGAAATTGGCAAAGGCTCGCATTTTCATTTTTCTGTGCCGATTTTCGATGGGCATAGAGCGATGCAACATGTGACTCCCAGCGGTTCGGCGCAAGCGAGAAGCAACCGCGGACGTATCCCCCCGGCATAGTTTTTTACAATTCGGACGCTCTTGGCCGCACCGAGTGGCCGCAAAAGTCTTCGACACACACCTGCTGAAATAATTCGAGCATTCATACACATGTGAACATCCCGTAATAATTCAGGCCGCACACTTGGCGTGGAGCGAGCGCGACGATTGGCGCAGAGCTGCTCCGAAAGAGGCCAGCCTATGGCGAGCGTTACAAAAATAACCGGAGTAGTGCTGTACGACACGCTGGTGAATTACCTGGTTTCGATGTCTCGCACGGTGGAAGGGGCCATGAATCGTGCGTTGGACGCGCTAGTGAACGTGGACGGCTCGCGGACCGCCGATTTGCCGGGGGAAGTATTCTTGCTGGAGCCGCGCATCAATGAAATGGAAGTGGTCATCGACGAACACGCGATTCGCTTGTTGCGGCAATGCAGTTTTAATGACGATGAGATGCGGCTGATTGTCGCCGCGCTGAAAATCACCAACGATCTGGAGCGCATCGGGGACCTGGCCGTGAATCTTGCGCAATGCGTTATCTCGCTGCGAGAAATGCCTAAAATCGCGGCAATCGAAGAACTGGCACCGATGGCGGCGGCGGTGCGCAGCATGATGGGTAAAAGCCTGGGAGCTTTAATTTTCAAGAATGTCGAGATGGCTTTGCAGGTACTGGAGAGCGACGATGCCGTGGATCAATATCGCGATCGCATTTTTGAGGAATTGCTGCGGCGCATGATGCAGGAACCCACGATGATCAGCCCGGGCTTGCAATACGTGCTTGCCACGCGGCATCTGGAGCGCATCGCCGATCACGCCACCAACATATCTGAGGATATTATTTTTTGGGTGCGCGGACTGGATGTGCGGCACGGGCGAGGGTTGCTGGTGGCGAATGAGCCGGGAGAAGACGGCGGGGCCACGACGGCCTCGCGTGTCACAGAAAATTCATACGGCCTTCATGCGGATTCAGCGGTTGAACTGCAAGACTAGCGGCGTTTGATCTTCAATTCATGTCCTACCTGGGGACCAGAGCACCCCTGGTTCTGGTCCCTATCTCCCCCTTTTGTTAGTTGATTTTCTTCCTCGCGAACTCTCGCCAGGACGTCGTGCGCGATAGCCTAGTGCTTTTGAATTATTGCTCTTCCACCCATTCGAATTAAGAATCTCCGCAAGTTTCAACGTTCCATTACCAAATTAATGGTGTTTCGTTGCGCGCCCCACGCAATGAAGTCTTCAAGCAGAGTCCGTTCGGGCTGCGGATGCGCGTACAGAGGCTAATTTTCGCCGGGAGATGAAGACGCTATGAAAGTGGAAACCTGTTTAAAGAGATTCCTGATAACGACACTATTTATTCTCAGCTGCGGTGCTTATATTCGAGCACAGTCCGATCCTCCGCCGCTTGAAATCGGAGGCGTCACCTTCTCTGGCAATATTCGCGAACGCTATGAGGTATGGGACTGGTTTCCGGCGAAAGGGCAGAATTTTTACAGTTACTCGGGCACGCTCATGCGCTTTGCACTTTCGCAAAAGCGGCAAAACTTTGATTGGACCGTGGAGTTTGCCGTTCCGGTGCTGCTGGGGCTGCCCGACCGAGCGGTCGATCCTGCTCCGCAGGGACAGTTGGGACTTGGACCTGCTTATTACGCGGCCAACAACAAGAATCAGTACACGGCATTTATTTTCCCCAAGCAGGCTTTCATTCGTTTAAAAGGAGACCACGCCAGTCTGCAATTTGGCCGCTTTGAATTTACCGACGGAAGTGAGGTGAAGCCGGTCAACGCAACGCTGGCTTCGGTAAAGAACGATCGCATCGCGCAAAGATTGATTGGCACCTTTGGATATTCGGACGTGATGCGCAGCTTCGACGGTGCGCACTACGTTTATGCCAGCGGTCCGTGGAATTTCACCGCTGTCGGTGCGATACCGACGCGTGGAGTGTTCCAGGTGGATGGTTGGGGCTGGGTAAACACGCCGATAGCTTATGTTTCTGTTACGCGAGAGCTGGACAAGGGTGAGGTGCACGCGGAATGGCGGGCTTTCGGCCTGTTTTATCATGATGATCGTGGAGTGTTAAAGACTGACAATCGCCCCACAGCCGCGCGCTCGCTCGATCTGCAGCCGATTGATATCGGTACCTATGGCGGCCACTTCATCGCCGCTCTGCCTGTGGCAGCCGGCACTGTTGATCTAGTTGGCTGGGGCGCTTTGCAAAGCGGGCGGTGGGGTGCGCTGACGCAACGGTCCGCGGCGGGTTCGGCGGAAGCGGGTTTCCAGCCTCATATTTTGCCTTCAGTGCGCCCGTGGATTCGGGGCGGTTATTACTACTCCAGCGGCGATGGCAACCCAGCGGACGATACGCACGGGACATTCTTTGCAGTGTTACCGACACCACGCGTCTACGCGCGATTTCCGTTCTTCAATGAAATGAATAATCGCGATCTCTTCGCGGAGCTGATGCTGCGTCCCGGCAAAAATCTGGTGTTGCGCACCGACGTTCACCGTCTGTGGCTGGCCAATAGCCATGACCTCTGGTACACCGGCGGCGGCGCATATCAGCCCTGGACATTTGGATTTTCCGGACGGCCATCAAATGGTTCGACGGCTTTCGCTAATCTTTATGATATGAGCGCGGACTATAAATTCACCCACGGCGTTACGCTGGGGCTTTATTTTGGTTACGCACAAGGCCGTGCGGTGATCGAAAAAATTTATCCCGGCAATAGCAACGGCCTACTTGGGTTCACAGAAGTAAATTACCGTTTCTAGCCGTTCCTCATTCAAACAAAAAAAAGGAAGGGCAGCCCAGGGGGAGCTGCCCTTCCGCGACCCCTCGTTAAAGGGAGACGCCCTGCCAATCTATGGCAGGTAATAGCGGAACGAAGTCCACACCATGTTGTCGATGCCTTTCGGAGAGATTGCCGAGCCTCCGGCGGGCACTCCACCCGTCCCGGACCAAGCGACCTTAGAAAGGTAGGAATATTGCACGCCAAACTGAAAGCGGCCTTTCGGACCCTGGTAGAACTTGTACCAGAAGCCGGCGGTAGCTTCTTGAATCAAGCGAATATCCCCAGCGCAATTTGCCCCCGACGACGGATTGAAGTCGTTTATGGGAACCCCCTCGGAGCCGCAACCGCTATTGTTGGCGGCGAAGTTTCCGTAGCCACCGATGCCGGTGGTGCTGATGACGGTATGGGTGGTGGCTGGGATGGCGGGGGTTGTAGTGGTTACGCCGCCGGTGGTGGTGCTGGTGGCAGGAATCGCCGTGGTCTTGGTTATAGTAATTGCGTCATAACCGGAATAACCTGCGCGCCAGGCGTATTCCAAACCCCAATAACCGTAAAGGTCGAGTTTGGGAGTGGGGTGAAGTTCAATTCTTGCCAAACCGTGAGCAGTACGGATGAGCGCAAGCGAGCCGTCTGGACGGGCCGTGGCGTCAGCCAGTTGTGCTCCGCCATATCGGCCAATGCCATCTCCGCCAACGGCCTTGAGACCCAAATCCACTTTCTTGTGCAAGACCGAAAATAACGCGCTGGCACCAACACCAGCACCGGTAGCACTGCTATTCGTGGCGCCGAAGCTGCTGACCACAGTGGGCGTTGGAGATGCGCATCCGATAACCGTCGGAGTTGCCGGTTTCACAGTGTCGCCTGCGTTGGTTCCGACTACGCCGCAAGGATAGATGCGATCGCGGAAAAGGCTGGCGATTGCAAATATCTCATAGTGACCAAAGCCTGGATCGAGAGTGGCCTTGAAGATAAAGTCAGGGGCCTTGTTGACGGTGTAACCGGTAGCGTCAAAAGCGTTATAAAGGCCGGCACCCGCGCCAGGAGCGTTGATGAAAAAATTCCCGGTGGTAGCGTTGGTGGCACCGGTGGTCTGGATCACAGCCGGCGCAGCGGCGGAGTTGATGGTGGTGACGCTGGAGAACCCGCGACCACCAATGGTGGCCTGCGGGCCTTCAATGGAGAAGCCCAGGGCGAATTTGTTGCCGAAGTCCTTTACCACACGGAATCCGTATTGACGGGCCCAGGTGAAGCCCACCACGTAATTGGGATCAATCATCTGTGGCAGGTCTTCCTGACGGTTGAACATGCCCTTCTTGGTTTCGGTCGCTAAGCTCCACATCTGACCGCCGGTGAGAATGAAGCCGTTGTCGAAGGCGGCTTGGGCCCACAATTGGCGTTGGCGAAACACGTAGCTGTTGGTCTGGCGGTTGTTGGAAGTAGTGCCGGCACCGAGGAAGTCCGCTTCGTAATAGCCGGTGCCCTTGACGGAGCCGATTTTTGCTTCCGCTAACAGCGAGGCGCGGCTCTGGCGGCCGGTGAAAGCGTTCTCGCTGATATGCCCAAGATCGTTGGCGGAGAAAGGCTCGCCGGTGAACGGGGTGGCGATATCGCCTCCCGTGGCGCGGCTGCGATAAACCGTTTCGGCCGCCAGAAAGCCTCCTGGCGTCAGAGCGACGCCCTTATATCGTATGGCCGCCGGACCGTCTTCCGTGGGTTTCGATTTGGGATCATTGGGATCCGCGGCCTGCTGCGCTACCACCGGGGCAGCCGAACTGTTGACGACCGCATTGCCACTGATCGCTGCAGAGGCGGAACGGGCCGCGTTGCTAGTCGTGACCGCTTCGCTGGCCTTGACGTTCGCTTCACTGGCACGCGAATTTGCCGCCGCAGCGGCCTCGCGAGCTTCGTCGATCTGGCGATCGCGCTTGGCGAGCTCTTCTTTCAGCAATTGCAATTGTTCCTGTTGCGACTGGAGAGTTTGGCGCAACTCTTCAATCTCAGCAGCAATGGCCGAATCCGACTTATCGGATTTATTGGCTTCCTTGGCTTTCTCCGATGGTGCGTTCTTGGCCGGGGTCGAGTCGGCGTCTTTCGGTGAATCAGCGAATGCTATTCCTGAAGTGAGGAATAGGGATAGTGTTAGTGCTGCCAGTTTTTTCATTGCCTCTCTCTTTAGATCTAAATTCAAGATGTACCGGAGTAATCTGTCGCGTGGCCCAGAACGGTAAAGGCTCCGTCTTACGGTTGCGTGAATCCGATGTGAATATCCTGTAACACACCGCCGCAGCTTCGATTTAAACCACAGTTGGGATGGGAGTTACGAAAACTAAGGATGGGTTCAACAGCAGGTGAACAGGCCGAAAGGGGACTGCTGATGAACGCGAACCAAGTATTCTTGAAGGAGCCAAGAATGGATTTTCGTAGCGTCCAAGTGACGAGCCTCTAACCTTCTGCACCAAGAAACAGGTTATTTCGGTGCCGACATGGTAAAGGCGAGGACAATTTGGGTCAAGCGATATTGATATTTGGCGTCAGTATCTTCGATGTCAGCTGCGGTTTTTTGTAGTTCCGCCTGGGTGAATTCGACGATGGAGCCGAGGCCCAGATTATAGCGGGCCTGTGCGAGATTGAGCGCCAGGTTGGCTTGCTGGCGGAGTTGTTGGGTCACCGATAGGCGCTCGAAAGCGCGGCGGGAATCTTGCCAGGCGTTTCGTACGTCACGCGCTATGTTGTTGCGCGTATCGGATAGCTTCTGCCTGTTGATGTTGGTTTGCAGGTCCGCGGTTTTTGCGCGCGCATCAAAATAGAAGCCGTTGAATATCGGAATATTGATATTCACGCCGACCGCGCCATAGTGGTCGGACAGCAATTGGTTGGCGCGTGCCGGCGCATAACCCGCAACACCAATCGCGCTGATAGACGGTTTCTTCAGATCGTGCTCGGCATTGCTGAATTTTTCCGCACCGGAAACCTGGTCTTGAAGCGCCTGGATTTCGGGACGCTGCAGCATGGCTTGCATTACCAGTGTATTCACGTCCGGGGCCGGCGGGGTCGCTTCGTTGATTTCCTCGACAGGATCAAAATTCTGTTTGTCCTTGTAGCCGAGCATCGCGGAAAGCGTGTTAAGGGCAGCATCGTAATTGTTGACGGCCTCCAGCAGCAATAATTTGCCGCGGGCGAGATCCACACTAGCAAAGCTCAAGTCCAGGTCGGATTTCAGCTTGGCGTTGGTGAGCGCCTGAATCTTGTCGACAAACGTTTGCCGGGCCCGAACGGTTTCCTGCGCAACGGTGACGAGCGCTTTGGTCTCCACCGCATTAAAAAAGGTTTGGTCTACAGCGAGGATTATGTCGCTGGTATTGGCGAGGGCCCATTTGTCCTGGGCTTTGGCTTCGAATTCGGAGCTGGAAACCAGATTGGTGGTGCGTCCGAAGTCGGTAATTAATTGGTTCACGGTAACGCCCACGGCAGCGCGATCAAAAACGGTGGGGTTGTTCAAGGCGCCAGCCAGAACACGAGCGTTAGTAGTCGCCCCGACGCCGGTCACGCTGAGATAAGCGCTCGGCAAAAGCGCCGCGCGGGTCTCGCGCACGTTTTGACGAGAGACCAGATACTGCAACTTGCCGATCGTTATTTGGGGATTATTCTTGAGCGCAATGGCTTCGGCTTGTTGAAGGGTCAGCGGTGTGCCACTGCCGGGGACAGGCATACCTTCCGGAACGAATTGCGAGCTGGGAGGCGGTGGTGGTGGAGCAGGAATTTGCTGCTCCTGACTCAGGAGGGGCATAGGCGTCAGGAGGATTGAAGCCCACAAAAAAAGCGCTCGTGGTCTCATGGACGCACCTCCTGAACTGTCGTTTCTTCCTTTGCATGGGCGATTAGATAAACCGCGGGGACTAGAAACACCGTGACAATTACAGAGATCGCGAGACCTCCGATAATTGATCGCGCCAGCGGAGCATACTGCTCGCTCCCAGCCTCGACGCCTAAGGCCATGGGGATCATCCCCAAAAGAGTGGCCAGAGAAGTCATCAGAATTGGACGCAGGCGCACCTTGCAGGCTTCTACAACCGCCTCGCGCAAGGTCATGCCGCGCTGCTCGTGCAAAATGCCCGCGAACTCCACAATCAGAATGCTGTTGGAGACAACAATGCCGGTCATCATGATGACTCCCATCAGCGACATAATGTTGAGCGTAGTGCCAGTGATAAAAAGAGTGAGAACGACACCGGCTAGCCCGGGCGGGATCGCGGTAAGGATGATAAGCGGGTTCAAGAAGGACCTGAACTGGGCCATCAAGATCAGATAAACAAGGACGATCGAGAGGGTCAGGCCAACCGCAAAACGCTTGAAGGACTCGCTCATGCCCACCACCGCCCCGCGCACCGTAATGCGCACGTTTTTGCCGGTTGTGATTCCAGCGAGCAAGTGCTGGACCTGCTTGTTGACGCCACTGAGGTCCTCGGTAGTGGGCATCACGTAGACATCAATGACACGACGAATCTGGTAGTGATCCACTTCCGTTGGCGTGCTGATGGGCAGGATCCTGGCCACTGATTGCAATGGGGTAGAAGCTTTGGACGTATCGGCTCGCAACGGAATATTCTTAAAATCGGACATGGTCATCGAACCGATTTTTTGATTGAAGTATTGAACGGTCACCATGTAGTTGTTGCCGCTCTTGGGGTCGATCCAGTAGCTAGGGGCGATCATGGCATCGGAGGTGAGGGCGGTGATGACGTTTTCCACCACGGCTCGGGGCGTGAGACCCAACTGGCTGGTTTGTTCGCGATCAATGTTCAATTCCAGACTCGGATAATCGACGTCCTGTGGAATCAAAACATCGCTGACATTTCTGAGATGTTTGAGTTGTCCAGCAATATTCCGGGCAATTCCGTAGGCTTCGTTGATATTGTTATCGCTAATCTGAATGTCCAGTGGCGCAGGCAGCCCCTGATTAACAACGGCGTCCACTAGCCCCCCAGCCTGAAAATAAAGGCTAAGCTGCGGCATATCCGCCGCCAGTTTTTTACGGACGCGATCCATATATTCGTAGCTGCCAACCTTGTGCTCCTGTTTCAAGCTGACTTGCACGAACGCGGTGTGCATAGCGGAATTGCTGGTGTAAATCGCGGAGAGGTCCGGGGTGATTCCGATGTTAGAGACCACCATGTCGAGATCGTCTCCCACGGTTTCGCGAATATCTTTTTCCACTTGCGCGATGTAGGAGTCAGTCACTTCAAGGCGGGTCCCGGTGGGAGCTTTGACGTTGATCACAAACTGGCCAGGATCGGTGCGCGGAAAATATGAGGTCCCGACGAAAGGAAATAGCAGGGCCAAGACCAGCACGATGCTCAAAACGATGATTCCTATGGTTCGTTTTGGACGTTCGAGGGCGCGGCGCACCGAGTTGTCGTAGAAATCCAAAAGTCGCCCGAAAAGATCGTTGAAGCTCTGCACAATGCGAGTCAAAAGGGACGGGTGGACTGGCTGACCTTCCTTATGGACGCCGAGGAACGTGGCACAAAAGAGCGGCACCACCGTCATAGCAAAAATGTACGACGCAAAAATGGAGAGCACCACGCCCAAAGCTAAATCGATAAAGAGGTAGCGGCTCACTCCGTAGAAAAAGGTTACTGGAAAAAACACGATCGAGGTGGTGGAGGTGGCCGCTAACACGGCGAGGGCGACTTCCATACCGCCCTTTTCCGCGGCTTCCCGGGGAGGCGCGCCATTTTCCATGAAACGAAAAATGTTTTCGAGGACCACCACGGAGTCGTCAATCAGACGCGAAAATGCCAGCGCCAATCCGCCCAGCAGCATGGTGTTGATGGACCCGCCCATTAGATTCACGATTAAGAAACACATCAAGGCGGAAAGAGGAATGGAAAGCAGGACCGCAAATGTAGCTCGCAAGTTTCCAAGAAACAGCAGGATCATGAGGGCAGTCAGCAGCAACCCGATCCCACCCTCTTTGAGCAGATTCTTAATGGCCATCTTGACGAAGATGGACTGGTCGAAAACGACGGCGGTTTTCAGCACGCTGGGAATGTCCACCAGGTGCTTAGTGGCCTCTTTAATTCCGTTGACGATCGAGATGGTGTTGCTGTTTCCGCCTTGCTTGAGGATGGGAATGTACACAGAATGCTGGCCATCGATGCGCACGACGTTGGTCTGAATCGCGCCCGCATCTTGGGCTTTACCAACATCGCCAACCATCACGGATCCGAGCCCCACGGTTTTAATGGGAAAGAGATTGATCTCCGAAGCGGCAGCGACCTGACTGTTGGCGTAGATGTTGTAGTCCATGTTGCCGATGCGCACGTCACCAGCAGGCAAGATCAGGTTGGATTCGTTAATTGCCTGAACCACATCGAGGAGACTGAGCTGATGGGCTTCCAGTTTGACAGGGTCGACAAAAACCTGGATTTGCCGGTATGTGCCGCCGAAAGGCTGCGGCACAGAAGCGCCTTGCACGTTGGCGATCTGGTTGCGGACTTCAAACTGGGCCAGATCCTTGAGGCGCGTTTCGTTCAAGCCTTCGCCTTTCAAGGTGACCAGGCAGACGGGCAAGCTTGAGGCGTCGAACTTCAACACGACGGGAGGCAGAGTGCCTGGCGGAAGGCGGCGCAAATCCGCCATCGCGAGATTGGCAATGTTACTCAATGCCGAATTCGAATCGGTGCCTGGTTTGAAGTAGATCTTGATGAGGCTCACCCCGGTAAGCGAACGGGACTCAATATGATCGATGTTGCTGCCCAGAGTAAAAAAGCGCTCGAAGGTATTAGTTATGTCCGCCTCGATTTGCTGCGGAGGCATCCCGGAGTAAAAAGTGGCTACCACGACTACGGGAATCTCGATCTGGGGGAAAAGGTCCACGGGCATACGGGTCATGGTGGCGATGCCCACCACCGCGACAACCAAACACAGCATGATGATGAAATAGGGATAAGCGAGGGCGAACTTGGGCATTAGGTTTTTCCCGCCTCGCTCGCCCCATGGTCCACGAGTCTGGGCTGGACTTTTTGCCCAGGCGTAAATTCGCTTAGATTGCCCACGATTACGCGCTCACTCTCGTTCAAACCGGATACCACCTCAATATAATTGCTGCCCTCCTGGCCCAACTTGATAGAGCGCCGATTCACAACATTGTTGGAGTCGACTGTGAGTACGGAGGCTTCGTTGCCCGTGCGATTAACGGCTTCAACGGGAACCGTGAGCACGCTAGATTTTTTGTTATGGACAAAGTACGCCTCGCAAAACATACCGGGCATTAATCTCCCGGCCGAATTCTGAAAATCGATTTCCGTTTCCATGGTGCGCGTCTGGGGGTCCAGCGAGTCGGCGAAGCGGGCTACCTTTCCTTCGTAATCCATGTTGAGCGCCTGGACGTGAACTTTGATGGAACCGCCATCGCGAATTTGAGGAGCGATCGACTCTGGAATCTGAAGGACCAGTCGCAGAACGGAAATTTCCGCCAGCTGCACTACGGGCATGGACTGAGTACTGGTGGAGGTTCCGGTGGGTGTGCTTGTGGTAGTGCCGGCGGCTATGAGCGATCCGGTGTCGGCGTAGCGAACGGTGATGACGCCTGCGAATGGGGCGGTGATGCGGGTATAGTCCGATAGCGCGGCGAATTGCTTTTGTTTGTCTTCAGCTTCCTCAAGCTGCTGTCTGGCTGCCGATAGTGCCGCCTCCGCGCTGGCGACCTGGGATTGCCCTCCCAAGTCTCTGGCCTGCGAGTCATCGACTTCCTGCTGGGCCACCAATCCTGGCTGCGAATCGGCCGCCTGTTTGAGCCGCACATATCCAGAGTGAGCTGCCGAGTACGACGATTGCGCGCGGCCCAGCTCCCCTTTAGCTCGGCGGACTTGGTCCTGCGCCGCGTGGACAGCCGCAGTGGTACCGGCGAGTTCCGCGGCCAGCTCGGGAATTTCGAGGACGGCAAGGGTCTGGCCTTGTTTGACGTGATCACCCACGTCGACATAAATCTTTTTGATATAACCGGCCACCTTGGCGTGAACGTCAATGTTTTGAAAAGGCTTAAATGCCCCAGCGACAGAGAGGGTATCGCCGAGATCGCGGCGGGTCACTATGGCCACAGCGGCAGCTGTCGGTGCGGAAGCATCGGGACCGCTAGCTTCCTGGATGCGGTTGATGCGATGCCAAATCAGCAAAGAAACGATTACCAGGACCGCAAATGCAGTCAGCAATTTTGTGGTCGTCTTCGTTTTTTCCTTGGGAGGGGGCGGCACGGCAAATCCATTTGCGTCCGGCACAACGCCAGTGTTGCCGTCATCATCCACAACCTTTTTGGTCATGATCAATTCCTTTGGAAAGCACCGACCGTTACGAAAATGCCGAAATCTGTCCTCAGCATTTGGGATGATCGAAAAAACTAAACGGCTAGTGGTATTTAACCGCCAACACCCGTGGGAATGTTAAAATCGCGGAAATTAATTTGCCGGAGGGGGTCGAAACCACAAATCTGCGCACACTAATTGATAAACGCAGAGATGGGGCGTGGAGACTTCGGCGGCTTGAGCCACAATAAAATTTATAGGTGATTCAAGCCACGTCGTTGCAACCGCTATGGGCACAGCGAAAGTCTTACGCGCATTCGGGGGACTGAAATGCTGTAGCTCGGAGGAACCTACCGTCGCGCGGTAGCTCAAACTATGCTGAACATTGAGCTGTCCTGAAGAAGAGGAGGCCACCGCCAAATACGGGTTGTATAGAAACAAGACAGCGAGTGCCACGCACACAAACGCTGTCAGCCGACGCTTCAAACCGGATTGGAGAACGCGGCTCATTTTTTCGCCTTCTCTCAACAATAGTAGGAAGTTTAGAAGTGGTCAAGAGATGCCTAGCCTGATTTTCCGACATGCTTCAGAGTCGTTAATCCGGCAATGAAGAGGCCAACCAAATCTCAGCGGCCCAATAAGTCTATTTATAGCTTAGGGTTACAGGGCCTACCAAATTTAAGAGACTAACATTGCGGTTGTAACAATCCCGTAACAAAGACCAGCCACACTCAAGTGCTTCTATCTCAATCCTGGACGTGTGGAGAAAAAACGCATGAAGCGACTCGCATCACTCTTCCTCGCTGTTCTTGCGCTCGTCGCAATCGGTGTGGCCCAAGGGGCGCTTTCGATCAACGGAGCTGGCGCTACGTTCCCTTATCCGATGTATTCGAAATGGTTTGACGATTATCACAAGAACAACTCGAACGTTGAAATCAACTATCAATCCATCGGGTCTGGCGGAGGCATCAAGCAGGTTACGGAAGGCACAGTCGATTTCGGGGCATCAGATGGCCCGATGAATGATGAACAGCTCAAGGCGTACCAAGACAAACACGGGTTTCCGATTCTCCATTTCCCCACTGTTCTAGGCGCCGATGTGCCTACTTACAATATTTCTGGTGTGAGGGGGGAGCTGAACTTCACTCCTGAAGCGCTTGCCGCGATTTTCCTGGGCAAGGTCACCAAGTGGAATGACCCGCTCATCGCTGGCGCGAACAAGGGAGTGAATCTTCCCAGCAGCGAGATTGTAGTGGTGCACCGATCGGATGGCAGCGGCACCACTTATATCTGGACGGATTATCTGTCCAAGGTCAGCGATGAATGGAAAAACAAAGTTGGCAAGGGCACTTCGGTGAACTGGCCCGTCGGTCTCGGAGGCAAAGGGAACGAGGGTGTATCTGGCCTGGTGAAGCAAACGCCAAATGCTTTCGGTTACGTTGAACTCATCTACGCGATACAAAACCAGATGCCGTATGGGAAGGTCAAGAATTCGTCCGGAGAGTTTATTAAAGCTGATCTCGCGAGCGTGACGGCTGCGGCTGCCGGTGCGGCGAAGAGTATGCCGGAGGATTTCCGCGTTTCCATCACGGACGCCCCAGGGAAAACGGCGTATCCCATTTCGAGTTTCACGTGGTTGCTGATTCCGTCCAAGTTTTCCGACGGCACTAAGCGCGACGCCATCAAGGGCTTCCTCAAATGGATGCTGAGTGACGGACAGAATGAGGTCGAGAAGCTTTCCTACGCGAAGCTACCGAAGGAAGTGGTCACCAAAGAAACAAAAGACCTGGACAAGATTCAGTAGCCTCATTTGAAGCACTGATGGTCACAACAACTACAACCGTTCCGAGCGCGGGCCCGATCATGGGCTCGCGTTCGTTCCTTAGTAAGCTACGCGACGGCGACGAAATCGCGCGGCTGGTAACGTTTATTTTCGCCGGCTCGGTGGTATTGATTACTTTGCTGCTAGTTTTTGAGTTGTGGCGAGAGTCGTACTTGCCGCGTCATAAATTTGGATTTGGATTTTTTGTTACTTCCGTTTGGGACCCGATTTTTGACAAGTTCGGGGCGCTTCCTTTTATTTACGGAACGGTGGTTACCGCGGCTGTCGCGTTGCTGATTGCCGTGCCACTCGGAATTGGCGCGGCAATTTTTCTGGCCGAACTGGCGCCTGCGCGTGTCTCTGACACGCTGCAGTTTTTTATTGATCTGTTGGCGGCCGTACCCAGCGTGATTTATGGGTTGCTGGGGGTTTTTATCGTTATCCCGATGATGCGTCAATATATTCAGCCGGCACTGAAGAACTCTCTCGGTTTTCTTCCGTTCTTCCAGGGACCGGCGTACGGCGTGGGCTTTCTTACTGCGGGAATGGTTCTGGCGATCATGGTGATCCCATACATCATTTCCGTTTCGCGCGAAGTCTTGATCTCCGTGCCACGCGATCAGCGCGAAGCCGCGCTGGCGCTGGGGGCCACTCGTTGGGAATCCACCTGGAAGGTTGTTTTGCCTTTTGCCCGCACCGGAATTATGGGCTCCATATTTCTGGCATTAGCCCGCGCGCTGGGAGAAACCATGGCGGTCACCATGGTGATTGGCAACACGCCAACGATCAGCGCGTCGCTTTTCTCGCCGGGATATTCCATCGCGGCGGTCATCGCTAACGAATTCACCGAAGCAACCGGGGACCTTTATTTGCAATCGCTGATCGAGCTCGGTTTGGTTCTGTTTCTGCTTACTTTTCTCTTGAACGGCATGGCCCGGCTGCTGATTGTGGTTACTTCGCAGCGCGGCAGCGGAATGGGGCAAGCATGAGCCGCCGCTTGCGCTGGCGCAAATTTGTCAGCCATTTCATGCTGACCATGACCGGGCTGTGTGCGTTGGTTGCCACGGCGGTTCTGTTTTTTATTCTCGGCTACCTCGTTTACCACGGCGGCACCTCCATTAGTTGGAATTTCTTCACGAAACTACCGGCTCCGGTAGGTGAAACCGGTGGAGGCATGGCTAACGCCATCGTCGGAAGCGCCAAACTACTTCTTCTAGCTTGCCTGCTGGGCGTTCCGATCGGATTTTTCGGCGCGATTTATCTGGCGGAATTCAGCGGCGGTACGATCGCTTTTGTGGTGCGCTACGCCGCCGATTTGTTGAACGGTGTGCCTTCGATCGTTATCGGGATATTTGCGTATAGCCTGGTGGTGCTGCCCTTCAAGCATTTTTCCACGCTGGCTGGCGGCTTTGCCTTGGGGCTGATGATGATTCCCATAACTTTGCGGAGCACCGAGGAGTTTCTGCGCGCGGTACCACGAGCATTGCGCGAAGGCGCCATGGCCTTGGGGGCGAGCCAGTGGAAGACGATTGCATCGGTAGTCGTCCCGGCCGCGTATCGCGGAATACTGACGGCGATTTTGCTGGCCTTTGCGAGGGTTGCGGGCGAAACCGCGCCGCTGCTGTTCACAGCATTCGGGAATCGTTTCTGGAGCCCGGGCTGGGATCAACCCACGGCATCGCTGCCGGTAATGATTTTTACTTACGCCATTGCGCCGTATGACGATTGGCACCGCCAGGCGTGGGCTGCGGGCCTCGTGCTGCTTGGCCTGATCCTGATTATCAATATTATCGCGCGGGTCATTCTGTCCCGTGGCGTAGCGGTTCCGAGGACTTAATCATGGCTTCTGTGAGGTCGGCAGTGTCCGTAAAAATAACACCACCAGTGTCAGTTCCTACGAGTCGCGAAGCGCAAGCACCACTGGTCATGCGCATGACTGTCGCGAAGGTCAATTTTTATTACGGGCCCAAACAGGTCTTATTCGACATCAACCTGAATATCGCGACAAACAAAGTGACTTCGCTGATCGGCCCTTCCGGCTGCGGCAAATCGACGTTGCTTCGTACTTTGAATCGCATGCACGAGACGGTGCGCAGCTCCCGGCTCGAAGGCGAAATTCTTATCGATAATCAAAATATTCTGGCCCAGGACGTGACCGCGCTTCGCCGAAGAGTGGGCATGGTGTTTCAGCGGCCGAATCCGTTTCCAAAATCAATCTTTGATAATGTGGCTTACGGGCTGCGGATTAATGGCGTCAAAGGGTCTATCCACGACGCGGTGGAGAAGAGTCTTCGCCACGCTGCGCTATGGGAGGAAGTGAAGGATCAGCTGCATAAGTCGGCGTACGAGCTTTCTGGCGGCCAGCAGCAGCGGCTGTGCATTGCGCGCGCACTGGCGGTAGAGCCCGAAGTTTTGTTGCTGGACGAGCCCTGCTCGGCGCTGGATCCCATCAGCACCGCGAAAATCGAAGAATTGCTGGTGCAGTTAAAAGACCTCTGCACCATCGTGATTGTCACGCATAATATGCAACAAGCCGCGCGGGTCAGCGACTTCACCGCGTTCCTGCTTATGGGCCAACTGATTGAATTCAGTCCGACCCCGCAGCTCTTCACTACGCCCACCGATGCGCGAACGGAAGCGTATATCACGGGCCGCTTCGGCTGAGACTTAGAACGGAAGCAGCCGGCCAGGTTTTACAGCTCTGCCTGAGGGGACGCATGGAACGCCATTTCGAACGAGATTTGAATGATCTGAAGGAGCGGCTGCTCTGGATGGGCAGCCTTGCTGAGCGCGCGGTGCACCAAGCGGTGCATTCGGTGCTGGATTCCGATGAGCAACTCGCGAATCGAGTGCTGGCCGAAGAAGACGCCATCAATGAATTGCAGATTGAGGTGGATGACCGCGTCGTGCAGTTGCTCGCGCTCCACCAATTAATGGCTGTGGATTTGCGGTTCGTGCTGGCGGTGTCGCGCATCAACAACGATTTGGAACGCATCGGCGATCAGGGCGTGAACATCGCGCAAGGCTCCTTGCGAATTTTGCGTCACCCCCGGGTGAAGCCCTACGTCGATTTGCCGCGCATGAGCGAGTTGGTTGAAGAGATGGTACGCAATGCGCTGAACGCGGTGGTACGCCGGGACGTGGAGTTGGCACAAAAGGTTTTGGCCAGCGACGATCAGGTCGATAATTTTCGTGACCAGATTTTTCGCGAGTTGCTGACCTACATGATGGGTGATTCCAGCGTGGTGTTTCCGGCCTTTGAACTGATTCTGGTGGCCAAGAATCTGGAACGCATCGGCGATCACGCCACCAACATCGCGGAAGACGTTATTTACATTGTGCAGGGGCAAGATGTGCGACATCCCACTGTCGATCGCCGCTAGTTCGTCGCTAATCTACTGTCGAGATTCCCTAGGGCGCGAGGCGAAGAGCAGCAGCGCGATTAGAATGCTAGTGGCGCATATTAGTCCACCAATCGTGCGATCTGGTGTTCGAATGAAACGCACCAGTACACGTGATGATCCAGCGGCCAGCGGCACGGTGATCTGGGCCGTTTCCCCGGTTTGCTCTGGAACCACGACGGCTTCATTCACCTCAACGCGCCACGCAGGATAATCGAGCAGCCGCAGCTTCAAGACCGCAGGTTCGCGCGTGGTGATGCACATTTCCTTTTTTTCAGCAGTCCAGCCCTGCACAGTGACCTCGACAGGGGATTTGAGTTCCGCGTCGGCTTCGGGCCCGGGCGTAACAATTACTCGCTCCAATTTCTCCGGTAGCAAAGAGTGGTCATCTCCCAGCGGGTCATATTCGTCTACTCCTTCGAAGCCTTCATCGTTTTGCAGAGCTTCCAAAAGAACTGGGACGTCTTCGGAGTCCCACCAGGTGCGCCGCACCATGTACGTCGCGGTGCATGCCAGGACAGCCAGCACAGCGATCATCGCTGCCGCACTGTATCCGCGCGCGCGTTTTTGAACTATCGCGGCGGAGATAAAAACCGCAAACGGAATTGCCAGAATGGACATCCAGCGCCAAGGAAATTGCACGAAACGCAGCTGGGGAAGTGCCTCCCACAAAATATTGCTTATTCGCAGCATCAGGAATGCGGCAGTCACCGACAGCGCAACCAACGTGCCCCAGAGGCTCTTGTTCAGGGGCTGCGCTTTTGATCGGCTTCGTGGAAGATTCAGCGCCGCAAATATGCCGGTCAACACGATGATCAGGACGGCGGTGTTGGAGGCGATGCGATTGAAGGCGTTATGTTCCGCGTCGGCAATTACGGCGTACAAAAAATTCTGTGACGGTTGCAAACCGGACGCCAGCGCCAGGGAAATATTCACCCAGCGCTGTTCATAGGCCGCGGGCACTAGATAAAAACCTGCCAGGCCAAAACCCAACGCGAGCGCCGCGGTACCGCGCAACAATGGGCGCCACGATTTTTTTTTAGCCGCAGTCCACACGAACAACATGGCCAGGCTGTAGCTGGCGACCACTCCTGCGGGAGCGTTGGTCAGCCACACCGCGGCAAACGCAATCGCCAGCAATACGATGGAACGCCGGTGTGAGCGAGCAGGCGGGTCAAAGAGTCCTAATACTTCTGCGGCGGCCAAAAACAGCAGCGGGAAAAACGCCAGTGCGAGTTGCTCCGCGAAATCGCTGCGCATGTACACGATGAGCAGCGCGTAGGGATTCGCTGCATAATAAACTGCGCAGACCAGCGCTCCACGCTGCGGGAATAAACGCCGCCCCAGCGCAAAGGCGCAGAGTCCCGCGAGGGTTTGGGTCAAAACGATGAACACCGCCGGCACGAAAATCCACGGCACGACTAATCCAAGCACGGCCCCGAACATCCAGGAAATTGGGGGATAGAAAATGAATCGCGGTTCGCCAAATCCGTGATTCGCTCCTTCTGCCCATCGTGGGAACAGGATTCCTTCGCGCCACTGAGTTGCCGCGTCTAGCCAGGACGCCACGTGAAATGAGAAGTCGTGGCCGGAAGCGTTTCCTAGCCAAAAAAAAGGGAAAATGATCGCTAGCGCGGTGGCCACCGAAAGGAGCAATGCAAACAGCCAGGCTCGCTTGGCATTTACAGTTAAATTTGCAGCGCTAGTCTCTTCGGAAGAAACTGTCATGCGAGGTTCATTGAGTTATATGGTGAAAGCACTCGTAGTAAACAGAGTATACGAGATGCGATTACGTCAGCGCGCTTCGGATCGGTCGTTTTTGTAGACCACTCCTTCTTTCATTACGAAAAGCACATGTTCGGTCTGCCGAATATCCTGCAGCGGATTTCCCGGAACAGCAACGATATCAGCGGACTTGCCGGCTTCCAGGGAACCAATTTTGTCAGACAGTCCCAGTAGCTCGGCATCCACTGACGTTCCGGCTTTCAACGCGTCAACCGGCTTCATGCCCAGATCCACCATTTGATGAAACTCTTCGCCATTGCGCCCGTGCGGATAGACTGCCGCATCAGTGCCCAGTCCGATTTTTATGTTCTTAGCCAGAGCTTTTTGAAAAGTTTTATGCAAAGAGGTCATGGCCTGCTCGGCTTTCAACCGAATCGCGGGAGGAATATACATGCCGGCCTGCATTTGTTCGGACAATCCCTGCAGGGCCATTAAGGTCGGCACGTAGTAGGTGCCGTGCTGTTTCATCATGTCCAGCGCTTCGTCATCGAGGAAGGAGCCGTGCTCGATAGAATCCACGCCTGCGCGAATAGCGCGCTTGGCGGCTTCCGCTCCATGACAATGCGCGGCTACTTTTCTTTTGAGTGCATGCGCTTCATCGATCAGCGCATTCAATTCTTCTTGCGTGAGTTGTGGGGTGTCGACATCGTCGGCTAGAGAAAGGACCCCGCCCGAAGCGCACGTTTTAATTATGTCCGCGCCATATTTGTGAGCGAGGCGCACGGCGTAACGCATTTGATCCGGGCCGTTAGCAACTCCTTGTTCCGGGCCCGTTTCATGCCCAAACACGCCAGAGCGGTAGCCGGTTTCATCGCAGTGGCCTCCGGTAGTTCCGATGGCATGCACAGAGACCAGCATGCGCGGTCCGGGCACTTCGCCATGGCGAATGGCATTGCGCAGACCGACATCAATGAAGTCATGAGAGCCTACATCGCGCACGGTGGTAAATCCGGCCATCAAGGTAACTCTCGCGTTGGCGATGGAATCCAGCGTTTGCTCAGGGATGGTTTTTTGCAATGAGTCCAGGGCCGCCTGTTTATAGTCGGTGGTATACATTCCGGTCAGATGCGTATGGGCATCGATAAATCCAGGCAGCAGTGTCACCTCTCCCAGATCGATTACTTCAGCCCCGGCCGGGATGGTAGCATTGGCACCTGCAGCGGAAATTTTTCCGCCGGTCACAATTACCAGGCCAGGAATCACCAAAGAATTGCTCTTGCCGTCGAAGAGCCTGGCCGCCTTGAGCACCACCGTCTTTGTTTCAGGCGCCTTGCTTTCAGGGTTCTGCGCTTGTCCATAAACTTGCGTCACGGCCATGCACGCCACTACAAATAGTCCAATTGCCCTGCGCATTGCGCTTATCTCCTCTTCGACGGCCCAACGCACGATAACTTGCTGCCATTAAATGTCAAGGAATCTCATTATCGTTCCCAATTATTCTCTGTTATCAGATCGAGCGACTCGTCACTCACCCGAAAACACTATTGACCCGCAGTGGCACCGAGATGAAAATGCACCACGCGCCCCGGGGGGCAACTTGATAGGGCCATCTCGCGTTCTACTTCATGCCGAAAGGATAAATAACAAATGTCAGAAAACGACGTGATCGCAAATCAGAGGCAAATTCTAAAAAACCAAAAAGAGATTATCGCCAATCAAACTCGGATTAAATCCAACCAGGAAGCTATCAAGAAGAATCAAGCCACAATTCTAAAAAATCAGGGTAGTCTCAATACCATCCTCAAGAATCAAAAACAGATTCTTGCTTTGCTAAAGAAGTAGGTTAGTTGCCTTTGCTGTAGATCACGATGTTGAAATTCGTCACGGTCCGTTTTTTGGCAGTAGCCCTTTCCGTTTTTGCGAATTTCATCGCGTTTGACTCTACCTCATTTGACTTTGGCATTTCGCTTCCGCCGCCTTGGGAGAGTTCCGATTTTTTAGCATTGCCGTTGGGATTCAACGGCGTCCATACCTTGTCCTCATTGTCCGATTCCACAGGACTTGCTGAACCTTCGCAAACCGCGCGACTGACCGTCACTTCATACAACATTCACTCATGTGAAGGTCTCGACCTTCGCCTGAGCTGCGATCGCATTGCTGCAATTCTCAGTCGCACTCACGCCGATGTCATTGCGCTCCAGGAGGTGCGCGCAGGCCAAGAGGAGGAGATTGCACATGTTCTGGGCTTCCATGTGGTGTTTGCAAGGGCCGATCACGTGGGCGGCTACGAATTTGGCAACGCCATTTTGAGCCGGTTTCCGATTCGAAGGTCTGATATTTATCCGATCGGTGTACCGCACCACGAGCAACGGGTGTGCCTGCACGTGGAAATTGCCTGGCCGGGCGACGCCAGCGCGATCCATGTGTTTAGTGCTCATCTCGGTCAAAGTGAAAAGGAAAGGCGGCAACAAGCAGAACGTCTGGCGTCGAACTCCATTCTCGAAAACCCTTCTTTCCACAATGCGCCGCGGATACTGCTGGGAGACTTCAACGAGAAATCACGAGATGGCATCGTGAACCATACGCTTGCAAGCTTCCAATGCGCCACCGGAAGATCGTGGACGGCATTTTTCCCAATTGTGTATCTCGACCGCGTGTACATCAGCAGTGACCTGAAATTTGATGACTTTCACATTTATAGAACCGGTAGCGCATTGATTGCCTCGGACCACGCCCCCATCACCGCCGTGGTGCTAAAGGCTACGGCCCCTTAGCCCGCTGCAGTCCGGTCTCTCAGGGCGTCCGCCAAAACCAAAGCTGCTCCGCTGAACAGCAGGGTATCGACGAAGTAGTTCAACGAGACAATGTCGGTGGGACTCGCCACCAGAACTGGCAGGTAAACAAACAGAACGAGAAGCAGAATCATCACGCCCAAACAGGTTGCTGCCATGCGCGCTTTCTTATTGGCGATGAGGGCTACTCCGGCCGCGACAAGCACCGTACCCGCTAGATAAGCCCACGGCAGGCGTCCGGGAACCCACACCGGGATGATTTTTTCCAGCGGAACTCCTGGCGCAAACTCTGGATGCAGAAAATGTTCGACCCCAAAGAACAGTGCTGGTATAGCGACGAAAAATCGTCCGACGGTTACAAGCGCGGGCACGGTCCTCCCATGTGATCCCGCATAAGCAAGAGCGCCGCCGCTGAAAGCAGTATCTCGCAGCCCGACGGCCCAAAAAAATCGATTGCCGGGGTGGGCAATGATGTTGGGTATGTGGATCAAGAGTACGAATGAAAAAAGCATGGCGCCCAAGAGCGTTGCCGCCAATGGCGACTGAATCTGGACGGTGATGCTGAGAGCCGCGGCGATCAGAGCGATTCCCACCAGATAAACCCAGAATTCATGCGCCGGAAGCCAGCGCGGAACGATGTTCGCGATGTCCGCGGTATTCGTAAGATGCTCCGTTCCGAAGACGGCCAACGGAATCGCCAGAAACAATCGCCCAAACGGCATAATCTTGTCGAGCCCGCGCATTTGCGAGAGCTCATCTTTGAGGATCTTTACCAGGCCGACGACCAGGAGGATCGATCCAGAGAAATACAGCCAGAAGATCCCGCTCGGCAGCCCGAGACTCGCAAACGCGGCCGCAAGACGAGCTTTGGCGAAATCCACGAATCCGAAGAGCATCCCGTTAACCCCCATTTCCCGATTGTGAACCGCGCTGCTCCGGAAGGGTTGCCCCCTAGAAAATGGCAAGCGTCGAAGTGACTTGATGATTATAAGATGGGGCCGGAAAGTCAGGAGCAATCATGGCCCAACCAACACCGCTTAAATATATTTTCTACATTGCGGCGACACCGGCGAAGGTGTGGGAAGGCTTTGTGTCGCGGGAGTCGAATCGCGTCATCTTCTCGGGCGCTGAGCTTCAAGCGGACTTTAAGCCGGGTGGCTCGCTCGCCTGGGTCGGCCCGGGACCCGATGGCAAGCCCATGACCTACGTTCACGGGAAGATCCAGCGGTTTGAGCCGCCAAGAGTCTTTCAGTACACCTTCGCAATGGGCCAAGCTGCTAAGGCGTCACGCGCAACTATCGAACTGGTGCCCGAGACGGAAGCCACACAAGTAAAAGTTACCCATGACGAGTGGGCCGAGGATGATCCTACTTACGCGGCCTGCGCCGACGGATGGCCACGTATACTTTCCCGCCTGAAGACGCTACTTGAGACTGGGAAGACATTCAAGCCACATTAATACGGGTGGGAGTAGTCTGAAATTTTGGACCCGGGTTTATGTCTGAGCCTCTTTCAGGGTAGGCCGTATAAGATTGTTCCTGCTTGGAAAACTCTGCAAATGATGCGACTGAAGGAAATCTCGTTGCTTCGTCAGCGTGTGACCGAGTGGAACGAGTATCCATTTAGCATTCCCGCGATCGCATCAATGCACTCTCTTCAGATCAGTAGCCGAGTGTGTTTCTTCGTAGGCGAAAACGGAACCGGGAAATCCACGTTGTTGGAAGCGACCGCGTCTCACTATGGATTCGGGCTTGAGGGCGGTAACAGGAATTTCTCACCGAACACAACGGCGAGTGTGAGGTCCATCGATCCTCTGGTGAAGGCTTTGAGGCTGTCGTTTACGAAGAAAACTGGACTTGGCTTCTACCTCAGGGCGGAAAGTTTTTTCAATGTTGCGAGTCACGTCGATAGTGTCGGGGCATCGAACAGCTACGGCGGCAAGAGCCTCCATGACCAGTCGCACGGCGAGTCGTTTATCTCGTTGCTGCGAAATCGCTTCACCCGTACAGGCTTCTATCTGATGGATGAGCCTGAGGCCGCACTATCACCGCAGCGTCAGCTTAGCTTTCTGGTTCTGCTCCACGAATTGTTAACTGACAACGACAATATCCAATTCCTGATCGCAACACATTCCCCCATATTATTGGCGTACCCCGAAGCGCAAATTTTCTCTTTTGACGGGGGGGCGGTCCACCAAATCTCCTACCGCGAGAGCCAGCCGTTCCAGCTTGTAAGCCGGTTCGTAGCTGCACCTGAGCGGTACATGCACGCTTTGTTCTCCGAATTACCATTCAAGGAAGACAAGCCTGATTAGAGTAGTAGCCAGAACTGATTAACCGCCGAAGGCGTGCGATTCCTTGACTTGCTCGCTCCGCGAATCAATAATGATAAGGCATGAACCTACGCGCGGAGGCGCTGCCGACATGTTCCTTGACGTTAAGGATCTGGCCGTTCGCAAGCTGCGGATCCGGAAGACATATGCGCCCGGAAGCGTCGATTTTCATTCCTCGGAGATCAAGCAACTAGAACCCCTGGAAGTAAACGCCACGGCGGAGCTGCTGGAAGGGCAGATTCGCGTGGAGGGCCAGCTCGATACGAAAATCGAGCTACAGTGTGCGCGGTGCCTGGAGCCAGTGGTGGAGGAAGTAAACCGCGCTTTCGATCTGTTCTACGCGCCATTGCCCAAAGATGAGAAGCCGAAAGAAGACCGGCTGAAGGACGACGATACCGAGATTGGATTCTTCCAGGGTGAAGGTCTCTTCCTGGCCGATGTGGTGAAAGAGCAGGTGCTGCTGGCGTTGCCTTTGAAGGTGATTTGCCAGAGCGACTGCCGAGGTTTGTGCCCCAATTGCGGCGCAAACCTGAACCACGAAGAGTGCCGATGTGAGACCCACGCGACGGACCCACGGTTGGCCCCGCTCGCGCGCCTCAAGCAAGACTGGCTGAAAAAACAATAGTTTCCGGGCTGTAAAAGGCCCGATTTATCTCCGCCAGCGCGCGGAACAAGGAGTAGTGTCATGCCTAACCCTAAACGACGGCATTCCAAGCGGCGCACCAGCACCCGGCGGGCTAACGATTTTTTGACCAAGCCATCGCTCGGCAAGTGCCCAAATTGCCATGAAATGAAGCAGCCGCACCAGGTTTGTCCCCACTGTGGTTATTACAAAGGGAAAGCCGCTCAAGAACCGGCATAGCTCTTAATCTCCCGTAGTCTGCGGACGAAATCCAATGATCACGATTGCAGTTGACGCCATGGGCGGAGACCACGCGCCCCGGCCCGAGGTGGAGGGCAGTGTGCTAGCCGCACGCGAGTACGGCGTGCGTATTATCCTTGTGGGACAGCCTAATTCGTTGCGCGCGGAACTGGCCAAGCATGCCGCGCCCAACCTGCCGATCGAGATTGTGGCCGCCAGCGAAGTGATCACCATGGATGACCATCCGGCACAGGCGTTTCGCAGGAAGAAAGACAGCTCCGTGCATGTGGCAGCGCGTCTCGTTCGCGAAGCGAAGGCGGATGGCCTGGTGAGCGCTGGAAATACCGGCGCGGTTATGACCGTGGCGAGATTTTTGTTGGGGACGTTGGAATCTGTCGACCGCGTGGCTCTGGCCGCGCCGTTTCCGAACGCCAAAGGCGGCATTTCTGTGTTGCTGGATGTTGGCGCCAACGTCGATTCCAAGCCCGAGCACCTGGTGCAATTTGCGGTGATGGGCGAGATGTACTACCGCGCGACGTTTGGCAACCGGCGGCCCCGTGTCGGGTTACTGTCGGTCGGCGAAGAGGAAATTAAAGGCAACGAATTGACGCGCGAAGTGTATACGCGCCTGAAGAAAAGCCCCGTTCACTTCGTGGGCAACGTGGAAGGCGGCGATCTTTTTTCGGGGATTGTGGATGTGATCGTGTGCGACGGGTTTATCGGCAACGTCGCGCTAAAAATTTGCGAAGGCCTGGCGCTGGAAATTTTTGGCTTGCTGAAAAAGTCCATACAAAGTTCGCTGGCGTCGCAGGTGGGATTTCTTTTTTCGCGTGGAGCGTTGAAAGGGTTGAAGAAGACCATCGACTACACCGAATATGGCGGCGCACCGCTGCTGGGCGTGCGTGGCGTGTGCGTCATCGGCCACGGGCGATCCAACGCCAACGCTATTAAGAATGCTATTCGCGTCGCGGCGGGACTCGCGCGTGCGCAAATGAACGACAAAATCGAACAGGAGCTTTCGGCCGCCGCGGTACACCCAGACCGTCCCGGCATTCGCGCGCCAGAAATGCGAAAGACATAAGACAGGAAGACAAATGGGCAAAGTAGCATTCGTATTTCCCGGGCAGGCTTCGCAATATCCGGGCATGGGCAAAGAACTGGCGGAGATGTATCCGTCGGCGAAAGCCGTTTTTGACGAAGCCGACGAAGCGCTGGGATTTTCCATCTCAAAAATGTGCTTTGAAGGCTCGGAAGAAGACCTGAAGCTTACCGCCAACACGCAGCCGGCGATTCTGACCTGTTCAATGGCCACCTATCGCGTGTTGGAAGAAAAGGGGCTTGCTCCGGATTTTGTGGCTGGGCATAGCCTTGGCGAATATTCAGCGCTGGTGGCCGCCGGTTCGCTGAAGTTTGCCGATGCGGTGCGGCTGGTGCGCAAGCGCGGCAATTATATGCAGGAAGCGGTTCCCGCTGGCAAGGGCGCCATGGCAGCGATCATGGGACTTTCGCCCGCGGTGGTGAGCGATGTTTGCAAGCGCGCGGCGCAGGGACAGATTTGCGCTCCGGCGAATTTGAATTCTCCCGATCAAACAGTGATCTCTGGTGACGCTGATGCCATTAAACGCGCCGTGGAGCTGGCCTCTCAGGCGGGCGCAAAACGCGCCACGATTCTTCCGGTATCTGCGCCCTTTCATAGCGCTCTAATGATGCCGGCGCAGGAAAAATTAGAGCTGGAGCTGAAGAAAACGCATTTTGATAAGTTGCGCGTTCCGCTGGTCACCAATGTGGATGCCGACACCATCGAGACCGGCGAGCAGGCGCGTGAGGCGCTGGTGCGGCAGGTTACTGCGGCAGTGCACTGGGAAGAATCCGTGCGGCTGTTGATTGAAGAAGGCGTCAACACGTTTGTTGAGGTTGGCCCCGGCAAAGTGCTTACCGGACTGCTACGGCAAATTGAACGCTCGGTAGCTACGTTGAACGTGGAAGACGAGACGAGTTTGCTGAAGACCGTAGAGAAGATTGCCGGGGCGCGTTCCGACGCGGCGTAAACACGGGAACGTTACGCGATAACCGACCAACTGTGCGATTTAAAAAGTTTCAGGGGGCAGTTCAGTAGATGTTCAGTTTAAAAGATAAAGTTGCATTGGTAACCGGGGCGTCTCAGGGAATTGGATGGGACATTGCGCAGGCGCTGGTGGTTGCGGGCGCCAAAGTGGCCGTTGCCGCGCGCACGGAAGAAAAACTTGCCCTGCTGGTCGGCGAAATAGCCGCTGCCGGCGGGGAAGCCATTGCCATAAAAATGGATGTAGCCGACGCAGACCAAATAAAAGCTGGCTTCAAGCAAGTCATCGAAAAATTCGGCCGCCTGGATATTCTGGTCAACAACGCCGCGATAACTCGCGACGGCCTCGCTGTGCGGATGAAACCAGATGATTGGGACGCGGTGATTCGCACCAATTTAACCGGCGCACATTTGTGCATTCAGCAGGCGCTCGGCGTCATGATGCGCGCGCGCTCTGGACGCATCATCAACGTAAGCTCCGTGGTGGCGCAAATGGGCAATGCCGGGCAAGCCAATTATGTGGCCGCTAAAGCCGGGCTGATCGGGTTAACCAAAGCCATCGCGATGGAAATTGCTTCACGAAACATTACTGTGAACGCCGTGGCGCCGGGATTTATTGAAACGCCCATGACCGATGTTTTGTCCGACAAAGTGAAAGAGGAGCTAAAGACGCGGATCCCGCTCGGACGGCTGGGCGTGCCGCGCGACGTGGCCGCCTCGATCGTCTTCTTGGCTAGCGATGAAGCCGCTTACATAACCGGGCATGTGCTGGACGTAAATGGCGGGATGTACCTGGCATGATTTACCGGTGGAGCGCTTTAAAAGCCGTTAAAGTTGACCTAACAGGATACGGTGACTAGAATGAACGGGTTATCGGCGCCATCGATATTCAGCGGTAAAGCTGGCACCTACGCCCGGCTGAGCGGATACCAATTTTCCAGAACGACCTTGAGCCTCATCGGTAAAAGGCAAACCAAGCGATAGCAGATCGCGGAGGAAACAGGAATGGCCAGTGTGGAAGAACGCGTTAAGCAGATTATTGTCGAGCAGCTAGGCGTCGATGAAGCGGAAGTTACGCCTACAGCGTCTTTCGTGGACGACTTGGGAGCAGATTCGCTCGACCAGGTGGAGTTGGTGATGGCCTTCGAAGAAAGTTTCGGGATTGAAGTGCCTGATGAAGACGCCGAGAAAATGACGACGGTAAAAGATGCCGTCGAATATATCGATAAGCACTCCAAGGGAAAGTAAGTCACGGTCTTATCACCTCAACAGGGAGCACCAAACAGTTGACTCGCCGTGTAGTTGTGACGGGTGTTGGATTGGTCTGCGCGCTGGGCACCGGCACGGAGGAGAGTTGGTCTAACCTCGTCGCGGGTAAGAGCGGCGTGGGGCCTATCACGCTGTTCGATACTACGGGATTCGATTGCAAGATTGGCGGCGAAATAAAAAATTTCGATCCCTTCCGCTGGATTGAAAAAAAAGAACTGAAAAAAATGGGCCGGTTTATTCAGGTGGCTCTGGCGGGCGCGGACTTTGCGATCAAGATGTCCGGTTGGAAGAGGGAAGATTCGGACCTGGATGAAGTTGGGGTTTACGTTTCATCGGGCATCGGTGGTTTCGACATCATCGAGCGCGAACATATCAAGTTGATGCAAGGCGGTCCGGGCCGTATCTCACCTTTCTTTATCCCGTCGGCTATCGTAAATCTCGCTTCCGGGCATATTTCTATTCGTTACGGTGCGCGTGGACCGAATTCCGCGACTGCAACAGCGTGCTCTGCTTCGGCGCACGCCATTGGCGATTCTTTCAAAATTATTGAGCGTGGTGCGGCGGAAATGATGATCTGCGGCGGCACGGAAGCCACGATCACGCCGATGGGTGTGGGCGGATTTTCTTCGATGAAAGCGCTTTCGACCCGTAATGATGATCCCTCGCATGCCAGCCGCCCCTTCGATGCGCAACGCGACGGATTTGTGGTGGGCGAAGGTGCGGGGATTTTGATTCTGGAATCGTTGGAGCATGCGCAAAAACGAAATGCGCCGATCATGGGAGAAATTGTCGGTTATGGAATGTCTGGCGACGCGTATCACATTACGCAGCCTGCGGAAAATGGCGACGGCGCGTTTCGCGTAATGCGCGCGGCCATCAAAGACGCAAAGCTCACACCAGAAGATATTGGTTATGTGAACGCGCATGGCACATCCACGCCATTGGGCGACGTCATTGAAACACGGGCGCTCAAGCGTGTTTTTGGAGACCGTGCGAAAAGCGTACCGATTAGCTCGACCAAATCGATGACCGGGCACTTGCTTGGTGGTGCCGGAGGGTTGGAGGCGGGCATCAGCGTTTTGGCGCTGCGCGATCAAGTGATACCGCCAACGATTAATCTCGAATCGCCCGATCCCGAATGCGATCTGGATTACGTTCCGAATGTGGCGCGCAAAGCTACGCTGGATTATGCGCTATCCAATTCTTTTGGATTTGGCGGCACTAATGCCGCGTTAATCTTTAAGCGCTGGAGCGGGAAATAGACGCTGCTGCGCCGCTTTTGCCAGGAAAAATATCGTGAAAATTATTGTTTGCATCAAGCAGGTTCCCGCCAAGGATGCGCCTCTCTCTATTTCCGGCAACTGGATCAAGGAATCCGATATTGGATTTGAGATGAACGAGCCGGATAGCTACGCGCTCGAAGAAGCTTTGCGTTTAAAGGAGAAGCATGGCGGCGAAGTGGTGGCCCTTTCCATGGGCCCCGAACGCGTGAAGCAGACGATCAAGGAAGCTTTGGCCAAGGGCGCGGATCGCGGAATTCACATTTCGGACGATCAGTTCGCTCAGCTCGATCCCCTAAGTGCCGCGCGCACGCTTGCGGAAGCTTTGCGCAAGGAAAATGCCGATTTAATATTGACTGGCCTGCAAAGCGATGACCACGGGTTTGGACAGACAGGTGTGCTGGTAGCGACGCTTCTGGATCTGCCGCACGCCACGATCATCATGCAAATCGAAGTACAGGAAAAAAAGATGCGGCTGAAGCGGGAACTGGAGGCCGGGTGGTTTCAACACATTGAATGTCCGTTACCCGCGGTGCTTTCCATTCAGTCCGGGATTAACAAGGTACGCTACGCTACACTCAAGGGCATCATGGCCGCGAAGAAAAAAGAAATTGCTTCCATGACGCGTGAATCGCTGGGCGTGAAGTCTGAGCCCACGCAGAAGATCGAAAAGATTTATGTGCCCACGAAAACCAAAAAGACCGAATTCCTAACTGGCACGCCGGCGGAAATGGCCACCAAGCTGGTCGAGAAATTGAAATTCGATGCCCGTGTCATTTAATGATTTGCGGCGTGCTGAAGGATCGAGAACGTAAATGAAAATCCTGGTAATTACCGAGCAGCGCCAAGGCAAATGGAATAACACCAGCTTTGAAACTCTGGTGGCCGCGCAGCAGATTGCCGCCGATACCGGCAGCGCCATCAGCGCGCTGGTGATTGGAAAGGGCGTTGCGAATTTCGCTGAGGACCTGGCGAGCAAGAATATCGCGGAAATTTTGCTGCTGGAGCATGACTTGCTGGAAGCCTACACGCCGGACGGATATTCTCTCGCGTTGTCGCAGGTCATCGGCTCGTCGAAACCGGATCTGGTTTTATTTCCGCACACGTATCAAGTGCGCGATTTCGCTCCCAAGCTCGCTGCCATGATGGGTAAAGGCATGATCGCGGATTGTGTCAGCTTTCACAAAGAAGGTGACAAAGTTGTTTTTGTGCGCCAGATGTTTCAAGGAAAAACGGTGGCGGACGTCACCTTTCAGGGCGCGTCTCCGTGGTTCGGTTCGTTTCAGTCCGGAGCGTTTCGTGCGGATTTGTTAAAAGCGCATCCCAGCGGCAAGGCACCAATTAACAAAATTGCCGTGGAATTGAAACCTGAACAAATTCGAACCAAACCTTTGGAGCTTTTCAAGGAAGCCAAGTCGTCGGTGGATTTGACGCAAGCCCCGGTGATTGTTTCCATCGGGCGTGGTATCAAAGCGCCAGAAAACATCCCTCAGGCGGAAGCGCTTGCGAAGGCAATCGGCGGGGAAATGGCCGCATCCCGACCGATTTGCGATGAAGGTTGGTTACCCATGGAGCGCCAGATCGGCAGTTCGGGACAGACCGTGGCCCCGAAACTTTATCTCGCGCTAGGCATCAGCGGCGCGATTCAACACGTGGTAGGAATGAAGGGTGCGCGCACGATCGTGGCCATCAACAAGGATCAAAACGCCCCGATTTTTGAAATTGCCGATTACGGCATCGTTGGTGACATTTTTGAGATTATGCCCGCGCTTACCGCCGCCCTGGAAAAAGCAAAAACGTAATCAGTTTTGTCCTATCTTGATTCGTTCTAATCCCAAAAGCTAGCGCTCCAAATTGACCTTCGCAGCCCCTGCCCATACCATTATCTCTGGAGAGAACTGGCTTGGAAGTTGGTCCTGCTTTATGAAAATAAAACCTTTGCTCTTCGTGGTTATTTTGCTTCTTCCGGTACTGGCTTCAGCACAGACGGCCGACGAGATTGTTAACAAAGTTCTGGCTGCGCGCGGAGGAGTGGCCAGAATCAAGGCGGTGCACTCGCAACGAATCTCCGGAACCATCAATTTTGGCCCCGGCGCCGATGGGCCATTTCTGGTGGAACTGGAGCGGCCCGGCAAAATGCACATTGAAGTAACCGTGCAAGGCCAAACGCTGGTGCGCAGCTACGACGGCAAGTCCACGGGGTGGATTCTCAACCCTTTCACCGAGAATAAAACGGTGCAGCCGATGACCGCCGAGGACATCAGTAATATTTCTGACGAATCGGACTTTGACGGCCCACTGGTCGATTACAAACAAAAAGGCAATCTGATCGCTCTCGTGGGGAAAGAAGACGTTGACGGCAAGCCTGCATATCGCTTGAAACTGACCAATAAAAAAGGCGACATGCGCAACTATTTCTTTGACGCGGAGTCATTCCGGCTGATCAAGTGGGAAGGCACGCGCAAAGTCGGCGATAGGGATGTGCCTTGGGAATCGGTGTTCCACGATTATCGTGAAGTGGACGGCATACAATTTGCGTTTGAGATCGATTCCGCCGCGCCCGGCACAGGCCAGGCGCAAAAAATCATCGCGGACAAAATTGAGGTTAATCCGCAAATAGATGAGTCCCACTTCGGCAAACCTGCGGCTCCGGCGGCGCCTCCTGCGGCCGACGCGCCTGCCGATTCACCGGATGCGACACCGCCACCGAGTTCCGAGAAGCCACCTTCACAAAAATAAGTTGGGCGAACGCGATTAGCCACAGGATAATTTGCGGCGTTATTCTTTA